>Ga0123357_10010057_pt1 | contig 11998 bp, 8 predicted proteins | sample TergutEmb28metaG_FD_89873 | JGI IMG/M metagenome (GOLD analysis project Ga0123357, IMG submission 89873) | Embiratermes neotenicus P4 segment gut microbial communities from Petit-Saut dam, French Guiana - Emb289 P4 | ecosystem: Host-associated > Arthropoda: Insects > Digestive system > Gut ...
CCTCTTTTATGGGGGAAAGGCCGACAAAGGCGATCACGTTAAGTCTTCCCTGTCCATCATCGGGCGCCTGAAGTTCATCCTTTATTGAGGGAGGAATGGGGTTGGCGTAAACCTCAGGGGCAAGACTATAGGCCCGTCCGAGCTCCTCAAAATCTATACGGGCGGAGTCATTGTTGCCTATGGCGCGGTAAAAAAGCATACCCAGGTAACGGGCCAGGGCTGAATTGGAAAATTTGGACGCTTCCACAGGAAGCTGACCGGGATCAAGCTGCTTGTTGGAGTCCAGTACTTTTTCTTTGGCCTTTTCATACTTGTCCGCCAGAAGGTTAAGCTTTTCGTTCAGGCGCCGTATCTCAACCAGGGAGCCCTGGAGATCGTTGTTATGGTAATAGTTAAGGGAGTTGAATACGTTGAGGTACAGATCCTCATAATCTTCGCCCGAATAATCCTTCACGTTGTCGTTAACCAGGTAAGACCCGATTTCCTGGCTAATGCTTTTGGTAAAGGCCGCTTCTATCAGCAGATCGGCGTTTTGAAGGTCATCCGAAGAATCCGTATAGAGTCCCGCGTAGTGCCTGATCATCCCGCGGTCAAGGTAGAAGAGTATATCATTTTTGGGAGTATAGACAGTTTTGCGGGCCGGCCCTTTTTTGTTGTCCAGGGACGCCAAGGCATTATCGTAGGAACCGCTCCGGATCCCCGCGTCGATTTGGGTATAGGCGTCGGGGCTGCCGGCGCAGGACAGGAATGCAAAAAGCATCCCCAGCGCCAGCAATACCGGGCCCCGATATTTCATCGCTTTTCCATACACCGGAACAACCTGAAAACACAGCCCGTCAGGGCCGGTAATTTGGCTGTTTAATAACTTTCTTTATATCGTTATTATCGCCCATCCACAGGCGGGTACGGGTTTCTATATTGGTCAGCTCGGCGCTGACGAAATAGGATCGTACCGTAGTGTTTCCTGCCCGGTCGACTATTGACTTGACCGAACCGGTAAGAAGCAGGGCGGCGCCGGTTTCGTTGCCCAGGGCGGCTGCGGTTTGTTCACTTGCGTTTGACTGCTGATCCTGCCTTTCGGTACGGATCTGCGTCAGGGTGTCCCCTCCGGCGACAAAATCCATTTTTCCCGAATTGACTATGGCGCTTTCCATTGACTTGGAAATAATCGAAGTATCAATGTGCTCGCTGGAATCGTTCCCGAAAGTTCCCACCAGGCACGCGGGCAGGCTCCCGTTGTGCTGGGACATATACTGCTGAATAAACTGGCTTACCCTGGGGGAATTAAGGCAATCGTTAATAAGGCTGTTGGACACCATCCGGACATCGGAATCGTTCCAGCGGCCGCTCAGGTCGATCTGGGTATTGGCGTCAACACGGTTAACCTTTGGTGTGGAAGAGCACGCGGAAATTAACATAACAGCCAGAAATAACAGAACAGGCGTATATAAATTTTTTTTCATCCCGATTTTTCCTCATTCAATAATAGCACCCCGCGTGCGGCGGGGTGACCGGGTTTTACTTCAGTACCGGGTTTGGAGTTGTGGAATTGTTCTGAATCTGCTGATCCATCATTTTGAGGGCGTCCATCGCCTTGAATTCCGCGTAACGGGCGGCTTCGCTGTCAATGGCGTTCTGAACCTGATCGGCGGCGGTTTTTGCCGCATCGTCCTTGCTCATCTTTAGTCTTGTCCAGAGGGTCTTGCCGTCCGGGCTTGTCCACATTACGTCGCGAACCGCTCCCTGCAGGTTGGCCTGGGCGATCTGGCGGCTGACGCTTTCCTGGAACGACATGGCCGTATTGTTGTCGATCGCGCCTGCCTGCCGGGAATAATCGGTTACCATACCCTGGGCCAAAGTCTGAATCTGGCGGGCCAGGTCCTGGCGGGCGCCGGAATCGGACATGGTCATCCGCATCTGCTGCTGGACATTACTGGATACACCGATACCCCAAAGCATATCCTTGGGGGGCTGCTCGTTTACCCAGGGCGGCATACTGGCATCCGATACCTTCGCGGGGCTGGATGATTTACAACCAAAGGCAAATAAGGCCAGTAAAAGAATAAAAACCGAAACCAATGCTTTTTTCATATTCAAAATACTCCTTCTGGTTTGGAATACCAGGAAGCCCTAACGGGCCCATAAATAATATATATCACAACGAAGGATGTTTTTCCAGTACAGTCAGAAAATTCGGAATGCGGAATTCGGAATGTTGAATGAATCGGAATGCTGAATATAGCAAACTTTTTGATCCTCATTTTTAAGTTAATGGATAAAATGGATATAAATCATTATGTAAACTATCATTTCAATATCTTTGATTAACAGTAAAATGCTCAAAAATGCTCAAAATAGAAACTTTTATTGTTATTTTTAAAACAAAAACTGGATAAAAAAATAATGTGGGATATATTATCCATGATAGTCCACAAGGCAGCCGGTCTTGCGGACAGACACTGTATGGTTGTACCTGAATATGGCGCTGGGCCGGCCGGGTAAAAGGGGAGTCTTGTACTATCAAAATGCGGAGCATAACAAAAAAATTAATCATAATATGCATAATCCTGGCTATACTTATCCCTCTCGTTTTATCTTCCATAAAATATAACAGCAACCGCAACGTCCAATTCAGGACCGCCGGGACTGTGTTTCAGATATACAAAAACGGCCAATGGCGGGATTTTTTTATCAAAGGCGTGAATATGGGAGCGGTAAAACCGGGTTATTTCCCCGGCGAGCTGGGTATTGCCAAGAGTGACTACCTCCGCTGGTTCAGGGAAATCGCGGCAATGAACGCGAATACAATTCGGGTATATACAATCCTTAATCCGGATTTTTACGAGGCGCTGTTTGAGTACAATATGCTTACCAGCAAGCCGCTCTATCTGTTCCACGGAGTATGGAATGACGAAGATCTCTCCGCCAAACACCCAAACGGATTCGACCCGGATGTTACCGCCGATTTTAAGAATGAAATTAGTGATCTGATAGATGTACTGCACGGGAATAAAACAATTGCGCCGCGATTCGGTCATGCGTCGGGGACCTATACCTGGGATGTCTCGCCCTATGTGATTGGCTACATACTGGGAATTGAGCGCGATGCCGGTTTTGTTATCAATACAAACGACGAAAACCCGTCGGTCAAAAGTTTTGACGGGGATTTTCTGTATACGACAAAAGACGCGTCCCCCTATGAATGTTGGCTGGCGCAGATTGGGGATTACGCCATCTCGTACGAATACAGCCGGTATAAATCGCAAAAGCCCTTAAGCTGGACAAACTGGATAACTACCGACCCGCTTGAGCATCTCTCGGATCCGGTCAGAAAGGAGGAAGATGCCGTAAGCGTCGATATTGAACACATACAGAAAAAAGACAGTTTTCAACCGGGCCTTTTTGCCGCGTATCATATATATCCGTACTACCCCGAGTTTATGAGTTATGACCCGGTATATACAAAATACATAGATGAAAAAGGAAAGGTAAATCCTTACGAGGCCTACCTCCGGGATCTGCACGCGTACCACACGGTTCCTCTTTTGGTGGCGGAATTTGGCATACCAAGCTCCAGGGGCTGTACCCATCAGAATGTCCTGACCGGGTATAATCAGGGTTTTGTTTCCGAAGAACAGGCCGGTGAATACATTGCGGATATGTTTGACAGTATCGCCGTGTCGGGCTGCTGCGGCGGAATGGTGTTCTCATGGCAGGATGAATGGTTTAAAAGAAGCTGGAACACCATGGACTACGATCTGGGCGACCGCCGCGCGTATTGGTCCAATGCCCAGGTGTCGGAACAATGTTACGGCATCCTCACTTTTGATCCGGGCGATAAAAAATCTGTCTGCTATGTGGACGGCGATATTGCCGAATGGAAGCATGTTAAGCCGATTGCGCAAATGAACGGTTTGAACCTGTCGGTAATGAGTGATGAAAAGTATATGTATTTTTTGGTTCGGGACGAAGGCCCGGATATTGAAACCAACAAGTACGCCATTGCCGTCAGCGGCCTCAAGGATCAGGGCAATTACAGCTTCAAAAAAGAAGGCCTTGAATTTCATAATCCGGCAAGTCAGTGCATAATTATCGACGGGAAGGAAAATTCCGCCGTGTACGTTGACGCGTATTACGATGTTTATTACCGCCAATACAGTCTGCTCAGTTATCTGGATATTGTTGATAGAAATAAAGCTTTCGAGGTAAAAAACAGCGGGATATTCAATCCCATTAACCTTGTATTACGGCGGGGTCTTGACTTCCCGCTAACCGGTCTGCAGCTCCCGGCATCCAGTTACGAAACGGGAAAACTGATGTACGGCAACGCAAATCCCCGCTCGAAGGATTACAACTCCCTGGCGGATTTTTTCATAAATCCCAGGAACAGGAGCATAGAGATCCGCATCCCCTGGCAGCTTCTGAATGTTGCCGATCCTTCGACAAGGACTGTAATGGGGGATTTATACGCCCACGATGCTTTTGATATTAACCCCGTTCAGATTGGGGGTTTTACCTTTGAGCTTTACAGAATGGACCCGACCGGCGTCACGGAAGGGGGAGCGGGCTTTTACTCATGGAAACCATGGAATACGGTACAGTACCATGAGCGGCTGAAAGAATCGTATGGCATTATAAAAAGCAATTTTGCGAAATACTGAAAGGCGGAAACCTTAATAGCCGCACTATTGACTGATTGTTTTGAATCGAATGAAAAAAGGGAGTCCTGGATTATCGGTATGTTGGGTAATAAAAGATATTTTATCAAAACATGCATATATATAGCCATTCTCTGCGCTTTCGTGTATGGCATAGTGGAATATTACGATAACCGCGGCGTCCAATTCAGGACAGCCGGGACTGTATTTCAGATATACAAAGACGGCAAATGGCGGGACTTTCTGGTCAGGGGCGTAAATATGGGCGCGGCAAAACCTGGCTGTTTTCCCGGCGATCTGGGCATTACAAAGAGCGAATACCTCCGCTGGTTCAGGGAAATTGCCGCAATGAACGCGAATACAATACGCGTCTATACAATCCTTGGCCCGGATTTTTACGAAGCCCTTTATGAATACAATATGTTCGCAACCAGGCCGCTCTATGTATTTCACGGGGTATGGAATGACGAGGATATCTCCGTCGAACATCCAAACGGCTACGATCCGGAAGTCACCGCTGATTTTGAAAACGAAATCAGGGACCTGATAGATGTACTGCACGGGAATAAAACAATCGCGCAAAGATACGGTCACGCGTCCGGGACATATATCTGGGATGTATCGCCCTATATTATTGGCTACATCCTGGGTGTTGAGCGTGACGCCGATTTTGTTATTAATACAAACGAAAAAAATCCGTCTGTTACAGTTTTTGACGGCGATTTTCTGTATACAAAAAACGCTTCTCCCTATGAATGTTGGCTGGCGCAAATTGGGGATTATGCCATAGGATACGAGACCGGCAAATATCATACTCAAAAATTGGTCAGTTGGACAAACTGGGTAACTACGGATCCGCTTGAGCACCTTTCGGACCCGGGTAGAATTATTGAAGATATTATAAGTGTGGATACGGAGCACATTAAGAAAAAGAATAGCTTTGGCCCCGGTCTTTTTGCTTCGTACCATATCTATCCGTACTATCCTGAATTTATGAGCTACGATCCTGTGTATACAAAATACATTGATGAAAAGGGAAAGGCAAATCCCTATGGAGCGTACCTCCGGGACTTGCACGCGTACCACACGGTTCCCCTTTTGGTTGCCGAGTTTGGCATTCCAAGCTCCAGGGGCATGAGCCATGAAAACGTCCTGACAGGGTATAATCAGGGCTTCGTCACCGAGAAGCAGGCAGGTGTATATATCGCGGATCTGTTCGACAGTATCGTTGCGTCCGGCTGCTGCGGCGGCCTGATATTCTCATGGCAGGACGAGTGGTCAAAAAAAGGGTGGAACATCGCGGATTACGATCTTCCGATGCGCCGCCCGTTTTGGTCCAACGCCCAGGCGTCGGAACAGGGTTTTGGAATCCTCACCTTTGATCCGGGCGAAAAAGAAACTGCCTGCCGTGTGGACGGCGATATTGCTGAATGGAAAAACGTTAAACCCATTTCCCATATGAACGGTTTGGACCTGTCGGTAATAAGCGATGAAAAGTATATGTATTTTTTGATCCGGGACGAGGGTCAGAATATCGAAAACAATAAGTACGCTATCGCCGTAAGCGGTCTAAAGGATCAGGGTAATTACAGTTTCAAAAAAGAGGGGCTCACATTTCATAATCCCGCGGGTGAATGTATTATCATCGACGGGAAGGATAATTCCGAGGTATACGTTGACGCGTATTACGATCTTTTCTACCGCCAGTACAGCCTACCCGGCGATTATAATTTTATGGAAAGAAACAGCGCCCTTGAGGTTAATAACAGCGGAATTTTTGATTCCATAAATCTTATATTACGGTATGATCTTACCTTCCCGCTTACAGGCATACATTTACCGTTTTCTTTTTATGAGACGGGAAAACTGATGCACGGCAACGCAAACCCCGATTCGAAAGATTACAACTCGCTGGCGGATTTTTATATTAACCCGGGGAACGGGAGCATAGAGATGCGTATTCCGTGGCAGCTTCTGAATGTGGCGGACCCTTCGACAAAAACAGTGATTGGGGATTTATACGCCCATGATTATTTTGATATAAGCCCCGTTCAGATTGACGGGTTTACCTTTGAACTCTACAGAATCGACAACAGCGGCGTAACGGAAGGCGGTTCGGGATTTTATTCATGGGAACCCTGGGACACGGCGGTACAGTACCATGAGCGGTTAAAGGAATCATACAGTATTATCAAAAACGATTTTGCGAAATACCAGCAGGCGGACAAATGAGCTTCAGGACAGTTCTGATTATTCTGGCAATTTTAACCTTCGTATGCGCGTCGCTGCTGATTTCGGTGGTTCTGATAAAGAGGAATCAGGCCAGCAGGGAGAAAAGAAGGCGGAAGGACATAAAGAAAATAAGCCCCTTCCTGAAAAAACTGTTTGCCGCCGGAACCGTTGAATTTTTCAAGAACAATGAACAGATTTTATCCGTTCTGGCCGCGGAGATTGAAAATAAGTTTACCCTTCAGACCCTTGAGGATATGCTTCTCGATACTCTGGAATACGGAGGGGGAGAGACGAAGGTCAGGGCGCGTACCATCGCGTACTATTTTGGTTTTCCGGAAAAGTGTCTTTCCATGATCAGGGATCGTCTGACCGGCAACATCGCCATAGGCTGCCGCAAAGCGGGACTATACCAATATTGGGACGCCGTACCCGATATATTAAAGGTACTGGCCATTGTCTCAAGCGAAACGCAGCTCCAGGCAATGATGGCTCTGGCCCGAATAGGCGATACCGCTGCCATGCTTGAGGCTTTCGACAAAATCCACCGCCTTATTCTGGTTAACGAGCGGACCGTCAATGAGATACTCTGCGCCTTCGCGGGTGACAGGTTTGAGTTGTTCAAAAAGATGATACATCACCAGTCTGAGTATCTTGTCCGCCTCTTCCTGAAAGCCATGGATCAGGAAACAGCCAACAGGCTCATTGAAGATATCATACAGCTTTTCAAAAATGGCGGAAAAGAAACCCGTCTGGCGTGTATAATCGCGATCGGCAAATCCGGCAACAGCCGGAAAAATTATATGCTGGTACACGCCCTGGGTGACAAGGAATGGGAGATCCGGGCGACCGCTGCCAAAACACTGGGCAATCTGGCCGATCCTGACGCAATAAACGCTCTCGCGAAAGCCGCACGGGACCGGGAGTGGTGGGTTCGCCAGAACGCGGTATCTTCCATCCTTGCGTATCCCAACCGCGATGAGATTTTGACCTCTATCGCGGAAACAGGCGATAAATACGCCTATGACAGCATGCAGTATACCCTTGGAAAGGCCAACGAGAGGAGCCTCCTCTCAAGAATCAAGGAGGTCTGGTCAAAAGAAGACGATAGTATTATGATAAAAAAAATAGCCAGCTAGCAGGTAATTTGGTGTTTCATAATTTACTCTTAAAAAGTGTTCTGATTTTTGATGCTTTTATTATTGTATATGTCTCTGTAATTGGCCTCTTGAATGTTATCCAAATGTTGATGGCAATGCTGTTTACGGTGATGTATATCAAAAAAGCGAAATTTTCGGATATAAAGCTGTACAAGGAATCGTACAACATGATTCCCATTTCCATCCTTATACCGGCCTACAATGAAGAAACTACGGTAATTCAGACAATCAGATCGCTTCTGACCCTGGAATATTCGACCTACGAGATCGTTGTCATAAACGACGGATCAACCGACGAAACGTTGAAAAAGGTCATCCGGTCCTTTGGATTAAAAAAGATAACCTTTCCCGTAAAAGCCAAAATCCAGACAAAGACGATACGGGGAATCTACTGCAATCCGGAATACCCAAACCTGCTGCTGGTCGACAAGGAGAACGGCGGCAAGGCGGATGCGCTGAACGCCGGCATCAATGTTTCGCATTACCCCTATTTTGTTTCCCTGGATGCGGATTCGCTGCTCGACTCTGACGCGCTGGTGCGTATAGCCATGTCATTCATGGAGTACAAGTACACCGTCGCGGTGGGCGGCATTATACGGGTTGCCAACGGCAGCGTAGTGAAGAACGGAAAGGTAACCAAACTGGCCCTGCCGCGCAACCGCTGGGCCGTTTTTCAGATAGTCGAGTACCTGCGGGCGTTTCTCGTAGGACGCGTGGGCTGGAGTATCATTAACACGGTACTGATAATATCCGGGGCGTTCGGCGCTTTCCAGAAAGAGGCCGTTATTCAGGCAGGCGGCTATACGGTGGATACCATAGGCGAGGACATGGATCTTATTGTAAAGCTGCACAGGCATATGCGCGGAAAGAAGTACAAGTACAGGATTACGTTTTTGCCCGATCCGATCTGCTGGACCCAGGTACCGGAAAGATTCAAAGATCTTTATTCGCAGCGCCGCCGCTGGCAGGTTGGACTTATCGACGTTATGAAACGCAACAGGAGTATGATGCTGAACCCCAAATATGGCGTTACCGGGATGCTGGCAATGCCTTACTTTTTTCTCTTTGAATTGATAGCTCCCATTGTGGAGGCTCTGGGACTTGTTTTTATTCCGCTGAGCTTTATTCTGGGTATACTGGCGTTTAAGTACTTTATCACCTTTTTTATCGCTGCGACATTGTTCGGAGTGATTCTGTCGGTTGGAGCGCTTATAATCGAAGAGTTCACCTTCAACAAGTATGTAAAACTGGGCGAATTTTTCAGGCTTTGCCTGTACGCTGTAATAGAAAACTTCTCGTACCGCCAGATGACCGTCGTATTCCGGCTGATAGCGTTCCTCACCTTCAAAAAGTACAAAAACGCCTGGGGAAAAATAAAGCGAAAGGATTTTAATGTTATAAAGTATCAAAAAAACCGTTAATTATCAAAAAAAATACCGATTTCCAAAAAATTATCATAAAAAACTGGTTTTTTCATTTTCCCGGGATATATTGCTATCAAAGGTACAAGATGAGTTTCCAGTTAGTATTGACCATCCTCTTATCCCAGATATCGGTGAGTATCCTGGCGTTTGCATCAATTATCGGCATGAAGCTGGTGCAGGCGAAGAGAGAAAAGCAAAGGGATGCGGATTTAAAAAGTATACGATTAATTCTGCATGAACTTTTTGGGGCGAAAACCGGCTATTTTATAAAGTATTACCCGGAAGGCATGTCGCAATTGGCCGCGAAACTAAGGGGAAAGACTTCCCGTCAAACCCTTGAGGATATGCTTTTGATGGTTCTGTCGAACGGAAACGATGAAAACCGGGTACGGGCGCGCATGATCGCGGATCATTTCGGGTATATCCGGGCATGCCATTCCATGATGAAGGATCGCATTACGGGCAATATCGCGATTGGCTGCCGGAAAGCGGGGCTTTATAAACTTGACGATGCCATACCTGATATTCTGAACACCCTGGATATACTCTCGGGCGATACCCAGCTTCAGGCCCTGATGGCCCTGGCCCGTATCGGCGACGCAGCTACATTGGTACAGGCCTTTGACAAAATCCACCGCCTCATTTTTATCAACGAGCGGGCTGTCACCGAAATGCTCAGTATTTTCTCCGGCGATCGCTACGAGCTTTTCAGAAAAATGATTCATCACGAGTCAGATTACCTGGTCCGCCTCTTCCTGAAAGCCATAGACAGGGAAACGGCCAATCTGCTTATGGATGATATTGTTAAAATTTGCAAAAGCGGGGACAAGGAAACGCGTCTGGCCGGCATTATCGCGGTAGGCAAATCCGGCAGCAGGACGGAAATTCCTTTGCTCATACGGGCAATGCGGGACAGGGAATGGGAAATCCGCGCGATGGCGGCCAAAATACTGGGAGTCCTGACAAGTCCGGAAGCCGTCAAACCCCTGACAGAAGCGGCGCGTGACAGTGAATGGTGGGTTCGTCAAAACGCGGTGGATTCCATCCTGGCTTACCCCGATCGTGAAGCGATTCTTCTCTCAATTATTCAGAGCGGCGATAAATACGCGTACGACAGCATACAATACTCTCTTGAAAAGGCGACAGAATCGGATATCCTCTCCGAACTCAGGGGAGTTTCGCTGAAAAAACCCGTCGTTTATATCTCCGAGGAACACCTCGGTTTTTCCCCGCATAATGTCTCCGAAGAATGTTTGAGCCTGGCAAGCTAACATGCTTTTATATTTGATTCACAAATTCATTCTTTATTTCAATATTTTCATTGTGGTATATGTACTTATGCTCAGTCTGGTTAATATCACGCAAATGCTGGTAGCCATGATGTTTTCGCTAATGTATATCAAAAAAGCCAGGTTTTCGGATGTTAAGCTGTACCAGGAATCCTACAACATGGTTCCAATATCCATTCTTGTGCCGGCCCATAACGAAGAGAAAGTTATAGTCTCGAGCATAAAATCGTTACTGGCCCTGGAATACTCCAACTATGAAATTATCGTCATAAATGACGGATCCGGAGACAGGACCTTCAGGAATGTAATCAACGCTTTCGGGCTAAGACGGATAGCTTTTCCCGTCAAGGCAAAAATAAAAACAAAGGCCCTGAAAGGAGTTTACCATAACCCGGCATATCCCAACCTGCTGCTGGTTGACAAGGAAAACGGCGGCAAGGCGGACGCGCTTAACGCCGGCATCAATATCTCGCGTTACCCATATTTCGTTTCGCTGGACGTGGATTCGCTGCTCAATTCAAACGCGCTGGTGCGGATAGCCTTAACGTTCATGGAGTACAAGTATACCGTTGCGGTTGGCGGTATCATACGGGTCGCCAACGGCAGCGAGGTAAAAGACGGCAGGGTGGTAAAACTGGGGCTGCCGAAGAAACGGCTTGCCGTGTTCCAGATTGTGGAGTATTTGCGCGCCTTCCTGGTCGGCCGCGTAGGGTGGAGTATCGCCAATTCTGTTTTGATCATATCCGGCGCATTCGGGGCGTTTCTGAAGGATGCCGTGATCCAGGTGGGGGGCTATACGACTGATACGATAGGTGAAGATATGGACATAATAGTCAAACTGCATAAATACATGCGTGAAAAGAAATACAAATACCGTATAGCCTCGCTGCCCGATCCGATCTGCTGGACACAGGTACCGGAAAGTTTCCGGGATCTCTACTCCCAGCGCCGGCGCTGGCAGATCGGGTTAATGGATACCATCAAGCGTCACAAGGAGATGATGCTGAACCCGCGCTATGGCGTATGCGGGATGCTTACGATGCCCTTCTTCTTTATGTTCGAACTGTTGGCTCCCGTTGTTGAAATCCTGGGCCTGATCGTTGTTCCGCTGAGCTATTTCTTTGGCGTATTGTCATTACGGTTTTTTATTACGTATTTTTTGGTGGCGACGATGTTTGGTATTATGCTGTCGGTCGGCGCCCTCGTAATTGAAGAGTTTACCTTCAATAAATATGTCA
>Ga0123357_10010062_pt1 | contig 11995 bp, 11 predicted proteins | sample TergutEmb28metaG_FD_89873 | JGI IMG/M metagenome (GOLD analysis project Ga0123357, IMG submission 89873) | Embiratermes neotenicus P4 segment gut microbial communities from Petit-Saut dam, French Guiana - Emb289 P4 | ecosystem: Host-associated > Arthropoda: Insects > Digestive system > Gut ...
ACTTCGCCCCTTCTGCTGCTCCAGGGGCGAAAGACCTCCATTATCACAGACCTGCCAACAGGTGTCAACACCCCCCTGCTTTTTTCTTGCCTGCCTCAGCAAAACCCGGGGGAACTTCCCGCCGTGCAACCGCAGCAACCGGCAGGCACAGTGCCGACACGCACAGCACGAGCGCCAACATCGAGCCGAAAGGCTGGTCATGGATCAGTGCAAGCGCAAATGCCAGCGTATAGGCCAGGAAGGACAGTATGGACGCGGCAACAAGAGCAACCCGCCAACGGGGCGAGAACGCGCAGGCAAGCCAGGGTGGAATGAAAATCAGCGCGAAAGCGCCCATAACGCCCAGGCTCATCACGGCTAGCGCGAGCACCGCCGCAACCAGCAGGTCGAACCCAGTTCGCACCACCCAGGCAGGATGTCCCTGCGCCTGAAAGTGAGCCGGGTACAGGTATGCCAGCAATAAATCGTTGCCTTTGCACCACAGGAAAACGCCCCCGATAATGAGCGCCAGAACTGTGCCAAAAAGCATTTCTACGCCCGAGAAATAAAGTTGCCCCTCGAAAAGCGCCGCACCGGGGCGCTCCACGCTGGGCAAGTTGGCCGTCAACAGTTGGCAGACGCTCCAACCGAGGACAAACAACAAGGGAAAGAGCCCAGTTGTCAGCAGGCGCTTTTCCAGCGGATGTTTCGCGCCAGCGGCGGCAAGGCTGACGGTAAGCCCCCCCAGGAGGGGCGGAACTCCAAGCGCCAGCGCACCAAGCGCGCCTGCCGCGCCAAGCTGCCCATAGGCTAGCGCTGCCCAGTATTCATGACGCAGACGTAAAGTAAGGCCGAGGAGCGGTAGCAGAACCGCCAGCAACGCGCCGGTAAGGGCAGGACGCCAGAAGAGTTCGAATTGCAGGAGCCATTCAGTCATCGCAGGGTTCCACGTTTACTAATTGGTCACAGCAGTCCTCGGTCAACATCGTATCGTGACTCACCAGGATGATGCCAACGTTCTGCCCTGCCCGTGCACGTAGGGCAGATGGCAGAATGGCAAGCCCAGCCTTGTCCAAGTGGTTGCCAGGTTCATCCAGGAGCAGGAGGTCAGCATCCGCTTGCAGGATCGACCAGAACACAAGGAATTGCCTTTGCCCGCCAGAGAGTTTGTCCAGCCGCCGGTCAAGGCTGGCAGCTAGCCATGGGGGCAACCCGTCAGGGCTGGCACCAGTCAGCGCTAGCAACTCCACACCAGAGAGGGGGACACCTTCTACTGGGGGTAGATATTGAGATTGGAATCCGACCCGAATCGCTGGTGCGCGTTGGAGATGCCCAGAAAATACTTGCGCACCGCATCCGGCCAGCACTGACAACAAGGTGCTCTTGCCCGCGCCATTTGAGCCAGCTAGGGCGAGGATTTCACCGCGCTTCACTGCAAAACTGACCGGGCGATGTGCTGGACGTTGCCAGCCGGTAGCCAGTTGCTGAACTTCCAACAGTTTCATGGTTTCTGTACGGCACTCTTAAGCCGCGCTAGTGTATCGTCGAAGAAGCCGAATAGATCCGTGGCCTGCGGCGTCCCGCCCACGGTAAAGGGCAAGGTAACGACCGGGATGCCGGTACGCTCGCTCACCCATCGTGCGGCAGCCTCAGTCTGGTAGGCGGCTCGCAGGATCATGGCAGCGGGCGCGTTTCGTTGGCTTTCCACGATGCTGCCCAGATGGGCACTACCCGGTTCGATACCGGGCTTAGGTTCTAGCTCCCCACGAACCTCCATCCCCAACCAGTGTGCAAGATAGCCGAACGAGCGATGCACTTGCAGGAAGGTACGCCCTTTGAGACCAGCCCCTTCCACTTCCCATCGCGTCATCGCGGCACGCCAACGTTCGGCGAAGCGGTCGAGGTTGTTGCGGTAGGCGGCAGCCCCGGCGGGATCGACCTGCGCCAAATGCTCAAACAACGCTGCTGCGACGAGCAGGATGTTGCGCGGGTCGAGTTGGAAATGCGGATCGCCTGCCGCGTGGACATCGCCCATCGAGCGGTCGACGACCTGCGGCACGTCGCGCAGTTGCACGGCTGTGGCAGCTTCAAAGTAGCCGGGCTGCCCCAACTGGATGCGGTTATTGCCCGATTCCCGCAATAACAGGGGGAGCCAGCCGATTTCCAGGTCAGCCCCAGTGGCGACGATCAATTCGGCAGTGCGTGCGCGTGCAATTAACGAGGGCCGCGCTTCGATGCGGTGCGGGTCTTGCATGGCGGTGGAGGCCACCATCACGTCGACGCGGTCGCCACCAATTTCCCGCACGAGTGCCCCCCATTCCGGGACGGTTGCCAGGACTTTAACTGTCGCCGCAGCAGGCAGGGCGCACAAGAGCAACAGCAGAGCCAGGATGCGTTTCATCATGATTTCCTCAAAACTTGTGCGCGCCGTGGCTACCCAAGCTCATTATGTATTGCAGCGTGATCTGGTTGTCGGTCACGCCCAGCATGGCGCGGTCACGAGACCATTGCAGGCGCAGCCTGGAAAACTCGCTCCAGCTGTAATCGATCATCGTTGAAAAACGACTCGGATGATAATTAATGATTTCGATGTCCGCAGGGTTATCGCCAAGGGATTGGCTCCCGCTGCTCAGGCGGTCATAACGCAGACCGGCACGCCAATTGGGCGTGAACTGGTAAAGACCCTGAAAGTAGTAGCCGGATTGCCTCGTTCGCCACAGGCTGTTGTAAAGGTTGCCGCCATCGTCCACCGCCAGTGTTCCATTTTCCGCACGGCGGAAATATTCGGCCTGTAACTTGAAATTGCGCCTTGCGGGGTTGCCATCTGGCGCCCATTTATAGACGAAATCGGCAATCCATACCCGACTGCGCCCGTTGAACGTGCCCGACACATTATCTTGGCTCATCGTCTCGAAAGTGCCTTCGCGTGCACCTGCGCGGGTGTGTAGCCACGAGAACCCCGCCCGCCAACTACTTGAGATGCCGATGTCGTCTCCAACATGGGCAAATAGCGCTTGACTGTTAGTGCCGGAAATATTGCGGTCGTCGCCGGGGAAATTCTGCCCCCGCCCAATTTCCACGCCGAGTTCGACAAAAGTGTCGAGCGGTGCGAGCCATTTCAGTTGCATGCCATCCTGTGCATAGCTGTCTCCGCCAAACAACACCTTGTACATCAGGGGTTGGTCATAAAAATCCCATTGGTGCGCGTGCTGCTCGTTTAGATAACCGATACCCGACAGGATGCGCCCTACCTTGATCCCCATCCCATTGCCCAACGCTGTGGTCTGGAACCAGGCTTCTTCTACAGACGCTTCACTGTTGAGTACGGACAGCGTGGCCTGCCCACGCCAGTACGGGTCGATGTTGGCCGCCAACATGAGCTCGGTTTCATTGACGTTAAAACCGCGCTTGTTGTCGTCATCCCCCTGCCCTTTACGTTGAGCGAAACCGCCGACACTGATGCCTTCCACATCCTTGCGGCTTGTATACGCCCCTTGGAGGATCAGCGAAGTTTCCGGATTAAAAGCAGCAGGTTTGCCCGTCGTGCTTGCTTGGGAGGGCTCCGAAGGCATAGGTTGCGAGGCAGTTTGCGGCGGCGGAGCGGTATCGTTGGTCATCCCCGGTTTACCGATGGTTGCTAGCTTTTCTTCTAACGCTGCGATGCGGCTTTCGTACATCGCCTTCATCTGCGCGACCTGCTCGCGCAGGGCAGCCAGTTCGGCGGCTAGCAGCGTGTTTTGATCTTCTGCCAGGGCAGGGACGGAGAGCGTGCAAACCAAAATTGCAACCACCTGTTTGATTCGCATATTTTTCGACTCCTGAAAAGATGGAATACGCGACGCACCCGCATGTGGGGCGTGCATCATCAGATGGGGTTTCGGGGAACCCGCCTTAGGGTATCCCTCAAAACATGCTCAGGAGAAGCTGGGTGGCCCCTGTTGGCGGGGTTGAATGGATTCCGCGCCAATGCGAATGATAGGTGCGTACCCAGAGTAATACTTACTCGAAGGGATGACAGCAACAGTGTGTTCCAAACTGGGAGCCGCTGTCCCCATGCCGTGCATGGCAAGGCAAAGTTCACATGCCGTTTCTTTTTGCGCATTTGGCGACAGGTCGTGCCCAAGACAATGGACAAACCAGCACACCTGCATAACGAGGAGCAGGAACGCTAAGGAAAGCCCTATCAGCCTACGATGCAAAAACATAGTCTTAGCGGCAAATTCTCATTCTATGCAGCTGAGTTTACTCAGCGTATTGGAAACCGCCCCCGGCAAAATTCTCAAAACGCGTATATTCGCCCAAAAAAGTCAGCCGTACCATGCCAGTCGGGCCGTTACGGTGCTTGCCAATGATGAGCTCCGCCGTGCCCTTGTCCAGCGAATCAGGATTGTAGACCTCGTCCCGGTAAATGAACATGATGATGTCCGCGTCCTGTTCGATTGCGCCCGACTCACGCAAATCCGACATCACCGGGCGTTTGTTGGGGCGCTGTTCCAGGCTGCGGTTGAGCTGCGACAGTGCAAGGATCGGCACATGCAGTTCCTTGGCGAGCGCTTTGACCGAACGTGAAATTTCCGACAGTTCGGCGGTGCGATTATCGGTTTCACGCGTACCGCTCATCAGCTGCAAATAGTCGATCACGATCAGTCCGAGGCGGCCGCACTGGCGGGCAAGCCTTCGTGCACGAGCGCGCAGGTCGATGGGGTTGAGACCCGGCGTCTCGTCGATATAGATCGGCGCTTCGTAGAGTTTACCCATTGCCATCGTCAGCCGCTGCCAGTCGTCGTCACTCAGGCGGCCATTGCGGATCCTCTGCATATCGATCCGCCCCACCGAAGAAATGAAGCGGGTAGCCAGTTGGTATCCAGGCATTTCCATCGAGAAAATCGCAACCGGCAAGCGCTTTTCCACCGCAGCGTATTCAGCAATGTTGAGGGCAAAACTGGTTTTACCCATCGACGGGCGCCCTGCGACGATCAGCATATCGGCTGGCTGCAATCCCGAGGTTTTCCCATCGAGGTCGATAAACCCGGTGGGAATGCCGGTGATTTCCGAGGGGTTATCCCGGTCGTAGAGTTCCTGCACGCGGTCGACGACCTGCTTGAGAAGGGGCTGAATGGATTGGAACCCGCTGCCGTGGCGCGCACCCGCTTCGGCAATCTCGAACACCCGCGCCTCTGCCTCGTCAAGCAGAACTTTAGCATCCTTGCCGGAAGGAGCTAGCGCACTTGTCGCAATTTCATCCCCCACGGCAACGAGTCTGCGCAGGATCGCACGTTCGTGGACGATTTCTGCGTAACGGCGGATATTGGCCGCCGAGGGGATGTTGTTGGCGATTTCCGTCAGATAGGGAAGCCCACCCGCCTGTTCCGCCTCGCCGTTTTTCTCCAGCGACTCGAACACCGTCACTACGTCGGCAGGCTTAGCTAAGTCGATCAGCTTGGCGATGTGTTGATAGATGCGGCGATGGTCGTCACGGTAAAAATCTTCCCCGGTAACGAGATCGGCAATTCGCTCCCAAGCTGTGTTATCGAGCAGTAAACCGCCGATCAGCGACTGTTCGGCTTCAAGCGAATGTGGCGGCAGTTTGATTGCTGCCATTTGCGGGTCGCGCGGCGTGGCATTGCGCGGAGGGATCGCCATGATGGTTCCAGAACGGCTGAGAGAGGGATGATTCTATAAAAACAAAGAGCCGCCCTAAGCAGCCCTTTGTTGTTACGGGACTCGTCCGCGAATTATTGCTCGCCAAGCACCGAGATGGTAACCGGCACGACGACATCAGCGTATAGCGCAATTTCGATTTTCGTATCACCCACTTGCTTCAGATGACCATCTGGCATACGGATCGCCGCACGTTCGATCTCGAAACCCTGTGCTGCCAACGCGTCGGCCACGTCGATGTTGCTCACCGAACCGAAGAGTCGCCCGTCCATGCTCGCCTTGCGGGTGATCTGAACCATCAACCCATCGAGCTTCGCCCCAAGTGCTTGCGCGGCGATTAGCTTTTCGGCCTGTGCGCGTTCCAGTTCAACGCGGCGCGCCTCGAACTCAGCCTTGTTAGCGGCGGTGGCGCGTTTGGCGAATCCATGCGGGATCAGGTAATTGCGGGCGTAACCGTCCTTGACCTTGACCACGTCGCCCAGCGAACCGAGCTTGCCTACTTTTTCGAGCAGAATGATTTGCATGTCCGCTCTCCTTATTGGTGCAGGTCGGTATAGGGCAGAAGCGCCAAGAAACGGGCGCGCTTGACGGCTACCGACAATTGGCGCTGATAGCCCGCCTTGGTTCCGGTGATGCGCGCCGGCATGATCTTGGCGTTTTCGGTGATGAAGTCCTTGAGGATATCGACATCCTTGTAATCGACTTCTTCGATCTTTTCTACCGTGAAACGGCAAAACTTGCGACGTTTGAAGAGGCCGCGACCAGTGCGGTCTTCTTTCTTTTTAAACTTGTTGGACTTGAAAGCCATTTTCAGATTCCTTCCATGAATTCGATGATGTTCAGGTGCAGTACTGGACTGCGGCTACGTGCGCTTTTGGCTGCCATGAACCCCGTTACCGAGACCTTCGCTCCAGGAGCAGCGGCAGACAACGTTTGCGCCAGTTCGCCGATAGCCATTGCCGGGAGTTCCAGCTTCACATCACGCTCGACACCTGCTTCGATTTGCCGGGACTCATGCGCCAGCACACAGGACACAACCGGGATGCCTGCTGGGGTGCGCCGCAAGGCTGAAACCTCAACGATACGCGCCACCAGCCGCAGTTCGTTGGCTACTCTCAGCGCACACCTCAGACTGAGGCCGGTTCGAGTGCCTCAGAAGAAGCGATTTCAGCTTCGCCTTCGCCTTCACCCTCTTCACCGTCTGCCACAAGCGAACCGGTCAGGGAACGCGACTTCTCCTCTTTCATCATCGGCGAAGGCACAGTAACGGCCTTCTTCATCTTGATGACGAGGTGGCGCAGCACGGCATCGTTAAACTTATATGCGTGCTCAAGCTCGCCAAGCGCCTCCCCATCGCACTCGATGTTCATCAGCACGTAATGAGCCTTATGCACCTTCTGGATCGGGTAAGCCAGTTGCCGCCGCCCCCAGTCTTCAAGCCGGTGGATCTGGCCACCACGAGCAGTGACAATGCCCTTGTAACGTTCGATCATCGCGGGCACCTGTTCGGATTGATCCGGGTGCACGATGAACACAATTTCATAATGTCGCATCAGTTCTCCTTATGGATGGCCAAAGCCCCCCATGATGCGAAATCTGGTGGGGCAAGGAAAGCTGGTCATTTTGGCAGAAATTATGCCCATCTGACAAGCCATGAACCGGCTTTTTTGCACGATCCGCCGTGCCGCCTTAGCAGCGCCTGTGTCATGAACGCCAATACCCATGCCCACCATCCGTAACAACGAAACGCTACACCCAACATTACGGCGTACTGTTCCGCAAGCCATACGTGCCAGATAGCGCATTCCTATACGGACGATATAGTTTTTTGACAATCACCGTGAACGAATAGACATGGCATTGCAACATCACAACAGATCATTCGTGTTTACCGCAATAAAGGGATGCTAAACGCACCCTCCAACACAGATGGCATAGCCAGATTTCTGTTACGGGCAAAAAGATCCCGGACGCGAAATGCCACATTGACCTCAAACATGAATGATCTGATAGGAGAACCTCATGGAAAGCACCCGTTTCCCAAACCCTCGACTTCCGCGCCGCAAGCCGACGCGTAAACTGGTATCTGCGGCGATACTGCCAACGCTGGAACCGGCAGCCGGAACCACAATCGTCAGGAATTGGTGCAATGCCGCTCCGTTCTCACTGACCGCCTGTCTGGCGGCGTGTTTCTGGCTGTTTTCATCGGGTGCCTTGGCAGCGGATGTGGATGTGAACAATGGTGCCCCCCTCAGCCCTGCATCGCCGCCCCCCAGCACAAATTGGGTATTGAGAGGGAATGCCTTGATTGATTTCACGATCACCGTGCCCTCGCAGACAACAGCAAGCGATGCACTGACCATCACCGCCGTCGGCGGCGGTAGCGAGATCACTCTAATCAACCTCACCTCCCGTGCGTTCTCTTCGTCAAGCAATAGCATGTGGATCAATGCGGCCGGAAATCTCACCTTCAACGGATACGGCGCATCAAACAGCGCCGTTACTCAAGGCAGCTTGATTTATAACAACGCTAGTTCCGGTAGCAGCAACATCTACCTCGGCACGAATGTCGGGGCTGGCAACATCGAAGTGATCAACATGACAACAGCCAGTGGCGGCGGCGTTGCCAACGGCGGTGCGATCTATTCGGTGGCAAGCAATATATTTGTAGGTAACGAAAGCGGCACGGTTACGCTGTCCGACAACTATTCCGGAGGCATCGCTGCCGCCATTTATACAAAAGACGACGTCGCCGGTGTCGTCGGCGGCAAAGTCACCATCAGAGGCAGTTCGATCAAGGTGGAAAGAAACGAAGCCGCAATACATTCAGGCGCGATCTATACGGGCAAACAGGACGCAGACATATACGTTGGCAACGGTGACGGATCTACCCAAACAGTCCTTGTGGATAACAACACCGCCGGGGGAAGCGGCGGCGCAATTCAGGCATCCTGGGGTGCAATCACAATCAACGCCAAAGAAATCACACTGACCGGCAACAGTGTCACTGGATGGGGCGGAGATGCAGGATCGGGTTCAGGCGGCGCGCTTCTTGGGAGCCGGGTTATCATGATCGGCGATGCGAACAGCATCGTCACGATTACCAATAACGAGGCTGAAGGCAGAGGCGGCGCAATCTACACCTCAAACAAAACCTTAGGTGACGTGTTCATCAACGGTAGAATGATTAATTTGTCCAACAACACGTCCGGTACCGCCGCTGATTTTACTGGCTACACTGGCTACATTGGCGGCGGCGCGATCTATTCCAACAGGAACATCGCGCTAACCGGCGACACAATCACGCTGACTGGGAACGAGACGAAAAGGGGCTCTGGCGGCGCGCTTGAGGCCGAGGAGGACATCACCATCACTGGCAGCATGCTGGCCAAAGACAACAAAGCGAATTCAACCCAAATCACCCCAGGCACCACCGAAGGCACTGGCGGCGCGATCTGGGCGGGCGGCAATGTAACGCTGAACGCCACCACCGGCGACATCGAGTTCTATAACAACAGCGCCGAACGAGACGGCGGCGCAGTTCGGGTTGGTGGCGATGTGACGCTAAACGCTACAGGCGGCAACATCATCTTCAAAGGCAACACCGCCGGCGACAGCGGTGCCGCAATCTGGTTCAATAACTCGCAGGGAGGCCTTGCACGCGACTCGACGGCGACCTTCAATGCCGCTTCTGGCCGAACCATCACCTTCTTCGACTCGATAGAGAACAATACCGCATTCGGGCAACTCACTGTGAATAAAACTGGCGCCGGCGCGGTGGTGTTTGACGGTGCTGCCTCGCTGATCCAGGGCACAACCAATGTGCAGGAAGGCGCCTTCGTGATCCGCAACGGCGCTTCTTACGGTGGTTTCCCTTCCGCCGTCCCAACATCCTTCACGGTCAACGCCGGTGCCGTGCTAGCTGGTGGCATCGAGGGCGAGGTGAAAGCGGACCATTTCACTCTCTTCGGCACGCTCGACCTCTCGGGCAGTTCCCTCAAACTCCCGAGCCATCCGGCGGCTGGCAACGCCAGCGGCGGCTACAGCACCTTCACCCTTACCACCAGCAGCCATACCGCAACATTCGAGGATGGCAGCAAGATTCTGTTCAACACCTATCTAAATAATGGTAACCCGCAGTTGACTGATCAACTGAATCTTGACCTTAACGGCGGCGCAGCGGTGGGCACAGCAGCGATTTTCGTCAACAACACTGGCGGCGGCGGCGCGCTCACCACCGGCGACGGCATCATGCTCGTGGAAACCCTGAGCGGCACTACCAACGGCGCGTTCAAACTCGGCAGCCGGGTGGTCGCCGGGCCTTATGAGTACAACCTGTTCCATGGTGGCCTGAACGGTAGCACGCCAGACAACTGGTACCTGCGCTCGGAGCTAGACTGCACCCAGCCACAAAATGCGGCGGTCTGTAATTCGACGCCTTCGGGACCCGAAACGCCAGATTACCGGAATGAAACCTCGACCTACACAGCGCTGCCGTCGATGGCACTGCTCTACGGCCGCGGCCTGCTCGACACGCTACATGAACGTGTCGGCGAAGAAGAAGATATCCGAGGCCGCTCCGATTTGCACCAAAAAACGCCGGATACCGGTGGCTGGGGACGGGTATTCGGTGTCCACGGCAAACAAAACGGTGATGCGCTTGGCATCTACGGACCCAGCGGACCGCAATACAGTTATAACTTCTACGGCCTACAAGTCGGTCAAGACCTGCACCGCACAGAGTATGAAGATGGTCGCCGTGATCATGCCGGCATCTACTTCGCCTATGGCCAAGCCAACGGCAATGTCACCCATTTTAATGGGGAGACGGGTACCAATAAATTCGATGCCTACACGCTGGGTGGATACTGGACCCGTTTCTGGGAAAACGGTGAGTATGTCGACGCGGTGTTGCAGGGCACCTATTACGACACGACCAGCTACGCCAACTCCGGGGGCCCGCGCCTGAACACCAAAGGATACGGCCTTGGGGTGTCGGTCGAAGGCGGAAAACCGTACCGCTTCGACAAAGGTTACTTCATCGAGCCGCAACTGCAACTGATCTACCAAAACATCAACCTCGACAGTGCAAATGACTCCGCGGCTCAGGTAACGTTCAGCGATGTGGACTCGCTCGTGGGCCGAGTCGGTGCACGGATTGGGCGCTCCTGGAAACTGGATAACGGGCAGCAACGGACGGTATGGGTACGCCCGAGCATCTTTCACGAATTTCGTGGCGACCCGGTCACAAACTTCTCGTCTGCGGATGGCCCTGTACCGTTCCGCGCTGACCTGGGCGGAACATGGAGCGAAATCAACGTAGGAATGAGCGGGCAAGTCTCCCGTAGCACCACGCTGTTCGTAAACGCCTCCTATGATAGGCGTTTCGACGGCAAAGGCTACGCCTACGACGGGAAGATTGGAATCAGGGTGAGTTGGTAAGTACAATAGGAAAAACTACAATTGTTCCCAGACTCCGCCATTCATGGCGGAGCAGCTTAACCTGAAGGAGAAAGGTATGGAAATCGACATCGGTATCAGCAAGGAAGACCGTGCCAAGATTGCCAAAGGTTTGTCGCGGCTGCTTGCCGACAGCTACACCTTATACTTGACCACGCACAATTTCCACTGGAATGTTACGGGGCCGATGTTCAATGCCCTGCATCAGATGTTCGAGGGGCATTACACCGAACTGGCGGAAGCCGTGGATGTCATTGCCGAGCGCATTCGCGCCCTTGGGTTTCCCGCCCCAGGAACTTTTAAGGAATTTGAAAAACTCGCCAGCCTGAAGCAGCCTGAAAGCGTGCCCGACGCGGAAGGCATGATCCAAATCCTTTTGGACAATCACGAAGGTGTTGCCAAAACTGCCCGCGCCGTCGTGCCCCAAGCTGAAAAAGCCAACGACGAACCCACGCTGGATCTCCTGACCCAACGCCTGCAAATCCACGAAAAAACCGCCTGGATGTTGCGTAGCCTGCTTGAGAAGTAAGCCCGTCCAACGCCTAAATAGCCCACGCAGATAACGTCTACCCTGTCAACCGCCTTGAAGAGTAAAGGGGGTGACAGGGCGGGCGGTATCTAGAGGCTTTGCAATCCATTGCTGCCCCCTACCAAATCGCCTTTGGTTTAGGAAGGGTTTTAGAGCATTTTTGATTCAAGTCCGTACAAACTGGATTGCTTCGCTACGCTCGCAATGACGAACCCACCCCGTCATTGGTTGCGGTAGGGACAGCGGCGGAAAAATTTGCAAGAAATAAGCCCTATTTTAATCGTTTTCTTGCAAATTTTATAGCTAAAAAACGCTATTTGTTACAATAAATCAAATCTTTAGGTATTGTTCAGAGCCGACTATTGA
>Ga0123357_10010063_pt1 | contig 11994 bp, 7 predicted proteins | sample TergutEmb28metaG_FD_89873 | JGI IMG/M metagenome (GOLD analysis project Ga0123357, IMG submission 89873) | Embiratermes neotenicus P4 segment gut microbial communities from Petit-Saut dam, French Guiana - Emb289 P4 | ecosystem: Host-associated > Arthropoda: Insects > Digestive system > Gut ...
ACTGACAATCCGACGAGCGTTCACAACACTTACACAGTCATCGACCGACTGCTGGCTACTGACGCTTTCTATAGGCGGGAAAAAATTCACGCATGCGCATAAATGTCCCCTCCACATCTACAACGATGGACACTTCCCGTGCTTGATTTGTTTATGCGGGAAAAATTAAGGTCCGATACTTTTTGAACAGACCACATAGGTCACCGTGGCTGAAAACAGGAACTTTCTGACATCGCTTGAAAGTATCCAGCAAAAATATAGTTGCAACTATGCATGCCATCATGGATATGAGATAGTAGATATATAGTTCCACTTATCAACACTACATGGAGACGGGTGATCAGCTTTACACCCCAGCTGCTTTTTCTCTGGACAGAGAGCTCCTGGTACCCATTAAATATGAGGGTGCAGGGGTCCCACAACTAGTCTGAAAGTCTCCAATACTGAATACTACAGATACCTCAAAAGCACAGGCACTAATTGCAAACAACTATAAACAGAGAGATTGTGTAAGGATTTTGAGCGAAGCCCATGAGAAGTAATGCCAGCCGTACCTGGCAATAATGTGTCTCACCCATGAATTTTTGGTTCTCTCTCCTATTACATTTTTCTCAACATTCACAGCTGAGAGGCAGCTCCTCTGCATTATTTACTAGCATGACACAGATGCTTGCTATTTATATATCATTTGTTCATCTGTCATATGATTTCCAAGAAGGCAGCACATCAAAAAGGCCATACTGCAAATTTATATGATCAATCAAAATGTATCAGCAGGTTATTTAAATACATTATCCACAAGACAGGTTAACTAGTAACCTGACAACTCAGCAAAAGGGGTCCACCCAAAAAAGCAGTCCTTGTTAATACAAAATTGGTTAATATGAATTTCAGAAAACCTGGAGCCTTAAGTTTTGGTTTAAAAAAGTTTTGCTGTACTGGAAAATTTGAGATTCTCACAGCAGTCACAGCAAAGATTAAAATCTTCTACGATGTGATGCCGTTTAGTCTGGTAGAAATTTACTAACATTCTTCCAAGACACTTCAGTATTTCTGCCAGACTACATCATGTCACATCCTGAAAGATGGTAATCTTTTGTTGTATCGACTGAAATCACTATTCCAAGAATGTATTTTACTTACTCAATGGTACACGCAGGACTCTCACCAATGATCATTATCCCTAGAGTGTCTGCCACATTGAGAGCCTCTTCTGAGTATGGGTAATGCGATGTTCTATAAGCATTTGCTCCCAACCAGGCAATGAGGTTATAATCCCGAATCAGTAGAGTATAGTCCAATCCTTTACCTCGTAGCTGTAAACATAAAGATTACATATTACTGTACTTGGTAAATGTTGCTAACAGGCTGGGTCACATTGATGCAAGGAACCTTGACTCACGTTTGAATCTTCATGTTTTCCAAATCCCCGGATATATGTTGGTACATTGTTGATATAAAATGTAGTTGAATTCCATGTAACCTTCCTGATACCAACTGGCAATCTGTAAACATCTTCACCACTTTCAAAAGTTAAATGAACCTAGAAATAAAAACAATTTACACCCTATAATTACCTTTATATATTCTAATTCATTCCTTTATTACACAGCTTGAACATGACATGATGAAACTATAATTGGAACACACCCTTCTTTAACATGGACATGAGATTATGCATTTGAAACCTGGAGACAAAAGAAATATAGAGAGAGGCACTGTAGAAGTAGTTTTCTTTATACTGCAAATTTTTGACAACAAAGAGTTTTTGGTGTTTTATACAATGTCAGATTTTCACACAAAATAAAATGCTTGTAATCTCAAGACTCAATTTACCATATTTATTTTGCAGGATGTATACATATACATACACACACACACACATACATATATGTATTTATTGTCTTTTCAAGTACTCTACGTATCTATTTTTCAAAGAAGTATTTATACTGACGTTATTAAATATATTACCTTATGCACGAATGCACACACAGAAAGCTTAAGTGGTTTTTATTCTCAACAAAAGTAGGGTAAAATAATAAAAGTTACAATATTTTTTATTTACATTTTACCATGTACAGTAGACATAATTCATGAAATATTGTTATGCTCAGTAAATGTCTGTGGTGATTATACACTTTGTGCTGGACTTTAATCACATTTTGCTAATCAATCCCATTTACACAAGTTACGCAGAAGTGTGCCACATGTAGACCTAATGACAATTTCTAATTAAACCTTTAACCAGTTTGGGTAGCATATTATTATACGACAATTCATCTTATATGGAGAAAGGCTGTGCCATGTCTCAGGTAGTTACTGCTTGTCTCTCATTGTGCAGGCCCAAGTTCAATCCCAGGTCAGTCCTAGGGATTTGTGGTACTTCAATTTTCCCCTGTCAGCAACATTTCACCAATGCTCCATACTCATACTTCATCTTCTACCAACTATATATAACCTTAGAAATCAACACTTCATTCATTGATTCATTCATTCCATTGGCATGTGCAGAATGCGATGTTTCCTTGCTGTTCTCAGGAGCTTCTTCCATTCCTCTCTGTTACATACTTTTTCCTGCCACCCTTTTCCACCAACTATTCTTCCATCCTCCCTCACTTCAACTTGCCATCTATTTCTTGGTCCACCTCTCAGTCTTGTTGTTTCCAAATTCATATACAATACTCTTTTGGGAATTCTATTTTCTTCCATTCTCTGTACATGCCCAAACCAACGTAATCTATTGAACCTTACTGTCTCTGTTATAGAAGTTTTTTAACAATTGCATTGATTTCTTTATTGGTTAATATTCTCCAATTTTCTATTTCATTGCATATACTGGGCCTAAATTTCTCCTATACACTTTCATTTCAAAAATGTTCATTTGCTTTCTCTGTCTCTTTGTCAGTATCCAGGTTTCTGATGCAGTGTCATTAAATAAAACACTTCACAGTGCACGAACTGAATACTTTTACTTTCCAAACTTACCTTAAGTGTATAAAGATATCCAGGATGTGGATTTGTGAGGTATGGCCACCAGAAGTTTGCTTTAGGAATGTGTATTTTCCCAGTGACTCCTTTAACTGATGTTACTTTTGTTCCATTTTGTTCAAACACAGTAACAGTGCAATGAGGTGCTGAAGACAGGTCCACGTGTTTGTTCTTATATTCCACTATGTACTTGATAATGCCTAATAATGGACACTTAGTTAAGAATATGGCAACACTGATTTCATTACCAAATCTCATTTTATACACAGCACAAAGGGCTGCCATGGTAAGGGAAGGCTGAAATTGCCTCTGTTCCTTGGCACCATGCCATGAAAACATGTGACTTGTACCAAGGAGGTGTCAGGTTTGAATCCCAGCTATCCTCACTGTGGATTTTGCCAACAGTACTTCAGAAGGCACACAGTGGTGCAGTTGACTGAGGCACTGCGCTACAAGCCGGAAGGTCACGGGTTTGATTCCCGATGGTGTCACTGGAATTTTTCATAGACATAATCCTTCCGGCTGCACTACGGGCCAGGGGTTGACTCAGCCTCTAACAGAAATGAGTACTAAGAGTATTTCCTGGGGGGTAAAGTGGCCGGTGCGTACGGCTGACAACTGTACGACCTTCACGTGCCGATTGTCTTGAAATCTGAGAGCCTGAACCTCCTGGAACCCTTAGGGCTTGTCCAGGCCTGTAATGGGATTGCTTTACCTTATTACTTCAAAGGGCACAATTGCATCCTTCCTTATTCTTTCCAAAGCATTATCCACTCACCATTCAACAATTTAATGCTATATATCTGAGATAAGGAGTGCATTATTAAATCATAAGCACATAAATAATAAAATAAGAGTACATAGTGGGGTAAGAGTAAAACTTCCCTGTATAGTACTTCAATTGAACAGCACAACATATGGGAGAGTGGTGGTATAGTTTCACACGAACTAAAAAATATGGAGAAGAAACAATTCTCTAAACATATTGAGAATTAAGTTCCCTGGTCATCAAGTCCATTGCCTAGTCACTATACTGACTGAGCTGTTCTGGCTCAAATGAATAATCCTGACACAGAGGCACACAGTATGGTAACAGTCAAGCTACAACGGGTGCAGGCATATAGTTATGAAACCTAAATACTGCTTCAGAGGTTACCAGTTTCTGGGATGTAATGCCATGTAGTTTCATGGAAATTTAATGACATTTACGAGAAAACCGCTGCCTCCAACTTCACTTCCTAATTACCACCATCAGAACTTCAGCTTGGTTACATACATACATACATACACATTCACAGATCCATCATCCGCACCAGTTGGATTGAATTTGGAATTCATAATGAAAAGAGCTAAATTGCAATATGCCTCAAGTCAAAACAGTAAGTTACAAAATAACATAAAATTAGTAAGAACATGATAAATTACAAAGAAGAGATCATAAACACACAATAGTTCAAAGCAACTTTTGAGTGTTTATGATCTTTTCTTTTAATTTACCACGTTCTTACTAATTTTATGTAATTTTGTAAATTTTTTGTTTGATGATTAATTAATGTCTTTTCAATTCTCAAGTTTCGTCATTTCTGATAATTGGATTCTATTGTACGCATTTAATAAAATGAACAATTTTTAAATTGGTAAATGTTGTTCGATCACAAGGCATTGTCATCAAACTTCCTGTCCAACATTCGCTACTACTAAAATCTAACATTGTTGTGGCCTGCCAGGACAAACACCACAATATTCCTTGTAGCGCCACGACACCCCTTGGCAGGTCCTGTAGGATGGGGGTTCCTGAGAGGGGCGAGGGTAACAAGCGGACTACTGCCTCAACTAACTCACTGTTGCAACCTCTCCCTTAAGAATAAAACACCATCACGTACAACAAGTTGCACTTTACTACTAATAATAGAATAAAATACAAAAAAGACAAACAAAATAAGGCAAAATAAAATGAGCAAAATAAAATGATCAAATTGAAACACAAAGGAACAAAGGAGGTTGCTCTCCAAGAACATTACTAAAAACCCTAATACTAATCTATACCAGGGGGAGATAGCCAGTCCAGAGTATTCAATTAACATAAACGGTAAACTGCAGACCATAATAAGTAATCCATAATCAAAAGAAACCCCGAAAAGTCCGCAAAAGTCCGGCAATGCACTTACGCCCCAGCCGAGTGTTAATCCAGCGACCGCTCTCCTCACGCGTCCTGCTTCCGTCACTGCATCTCAGGAACTCGACTCGGTCCACAGATCAGTGCAAAAAAAACTGCTGGGGTAAAACTTTCCACTCCCCAACGCCTCGCGGACAAACAAAAAAAAGAGAGAAAAAGAGAACATAAACCAGGGGGGTCGTCGGACCGAGGTCACGACCAACCCAGCCTATGAGGGTTACCAAATCAACCACACAACTTACAAACTTTTCCATGGGCATAACAATACTACTGGAATGTACACAACCCAGTTCAATGGCAGCAGATCCACCCTTTCACCTGATGACTGGAAACACCACATCCTTCAATGCTTCCCTCTTTGAAAACAAGATGAGGGACAAAGTCATTAGTGTAAACCATCCCAAAAAACTCTTTTTGAGTATGATTTAATGTTTCTAACTGTAACAGTTTGTCAGTCGGACGTAAGGCAATGAAAATTCCAAGACACATGTACTGTTTTTAAACGCTTACTTTCCCTGCTGCCACATATGTCTGTCATATCGAAGTTTTTAAATTAAACAGTCAAGGATATTCTTCAGAACCCCAAAGGTATTCTCTGAGTGAATGACAAACTAACACTGCTGTTTTGATAAAGATCTTAAAACTAAATAAAAAATGTACTGTCATTTCCAAACAGTGTGATATAATAAGAAATTAACAGAAATTAGCTTACTGAATGGAAATATAATCTCTTCTGGAAGGAATAACAGTGGATTCAGTCGATTCAGGCTATGTAACTCAAGTCAAGTTCTATAACATGTTACATTTCAACTTCACCTGTGACACACATTAGCTCCATCCTCCTGGAACTTAGACAGAAATAAATGACTTCCATGTACATACATTCATTCTAGAACATCACTGCTCCCCAGGACTTCACACTCTGTGCCCTAAAATGTTGCAATGTATCTTTGATACGGATAATACGGTGTAACTGTAAAGCTCATTATCTTATTAAATAGTCCAATGGATAAGGAGATACAGTGGCGCCCTCATATTCTGGATCCTTGGTTGGTCTGAACAATTTTGGACTAATTACAGCCCAGTATTTGCCACTGACATTATTATTACAGTAGAATATTATTTTTATGATGATGATGATGATGATGATGATGATGATTGAAAGTAATAATATAAAAGTACAAAGCATATTTAACGTGCAAAATAACACTACATGTATCACAAATTGTAACTACAGAACAGCTGCAACATACCCTAGAGGTGTGGTTGGTCTCAGGTATATATTTGTAAATGGATGATGATGATGATGATGATGATGATGATGATGATGATGATGGCAAGTCTCTCAAATATCAGACACTGACACCTTATATGTAATCATTCAAGACTGCAGCCCATCAAAATGTTGGCACTCATAAACCAAACTACGTGGCACTACACCCAAGACCAATGTGAGAACATCAAATTCACCTAGCATACCTGAAATGTATGCAATGCCTGCAGATTCAAGCAGGCTCCTCTAGATGACTGGCATCCACCCACTAAAACTATATGACATTACAGTCTATTGCCATTCACATCTACAAATTACATCGTCAAGATATAACACCTTAATTTTCATACCACATATATATATTCAAAAAACAACTTACATACATAACTGATGTATATCAGTGTCACAAAACACAGGTCACAGAGAAAAGGGGGAAGATGGTAACGTTGAAGAAAAGAGTTTCTCTAAAGGTTTGTGACAATGGTTCATTCATTATAGCTTTGTTTAAACTTTTGGCGCCAGAATTATTTTTTTTAATTTTAGCACATTCTGAATATAAAATGTGAATAAAACAGGAACAAAATATATTAGAATTATGAAACAAACTGCATTTTGAAGAGAGAAAAAAAAAAAGGAGAATGTACATGTATAAAATATTCAGTACCTGTATTTGTTCAATAAATATATAAAATGCCACATTTAGAGGTTAGCGGTGCGGTACGACCACTATAAAGGTTGTTAGGCGTCAAAGGGTTAAACACTGCCTACTGCCCAAAGTATACCTGATGTGCATGTGAGTCAGAAACTATCCAGAAGGATGTTTTTTTAAATTTTATTATGATGGGTACACTACTGTGATAACATACAGAACTTTGTGGCCAAGTGGACTACATGTGTTGAAATTTAGTGGAAATATAATTTTAAGTAATATGATATTATTTTACGGTGGTACATTATGGGTACTCTTGGTCTCGCCCACATACACAATATTTTGGTGTTGCTATTGTACTTCCATCCCTAGGTTCTACATTATGACACAAAATGACAAATTATAAATTTTCCACAGAAACACTACCACTATTTTATTGGCAAATTTGTATTTCTTGAAATTTGAGAGTAATTATGTAAGTGGTACAAACAAAGAATCTGAAGGTGAGAGCAGTGTCAGCTCCCAAAATGTTATGTGTGTGTGTGTGTGCTAGGCACACCTCATGCAGAGTGTCGCACTAAACAGGGGCACAGAGCAAGCACACTGGCTCGTGATGTTCATATATAGAAGCCAGGTGAACACCAGACACATATCTTTCCTCTGTAACTGCACTATTTGTGGTATAATGATGAAGGCATTAGAAATGCAGCATTCACTTAAAAAATCTTGCCCCATTGATACTATGTCCCCATAATAAGCACGCATTCAACTAACTAAGTTAGGATATGACTACTTCATGCACACCTTTAAATATGTTCAAATTTAGCAGAACAAGACAGGCATGTTCATGTAAATACTGTTGTCACAGAAAAACAATAAGTGTTACATATTCTGAGTGTGTGTAACCTTAGGCATCCAGCATACAATGCACATGTTCTTTACTATCATCTGTAGCCTGTCTGACTGAATCATATTTTTCTACATGATCTCATAAATGGCACAATTTTTGGAAAAAGGTTATTGAACATAAAACGTGTTTTGACTTTCTCTACAGCTTTTGTCTGAAACATTTCTCATTCTAAGAACAGGTATGATTAGAAATGTATGTTGGTCTTCATGTAAAGTATTTGTTATTCTTGTCAGATTTGAATAAACTCGAATTTTCTCAAGATTTTTAAAAAAATACTCAAATATCAGATTTCACCAAAATTCATCCAGTGGAAGCCGAAAATTGTTCCATGCTTATTGCCAGACAGATAAACATGACAATCCTAATGGCTGCTTTTCATAATTTTGAGAATGTGCCCACAGATGTATGGAAATTTAAATCGTGGCAAGCAGCCCCAGGCATTGGCCACTGTACCCCAGAAGGACAGCCCCACTACCTAACGCACTGGGGAATGGTTGGTTTGGACATGGTGCTAACAAAAATGTTCTTGTCCCTGTTGGAAGTCAAACTGCAGTCCACAACTTCAGTCACTTTACAATTACATCATTATCCTGGTTCATACAATACATGAGTATATGTTTCTGGGTAGCAGTATTTCCCCCTGTAACATATACACAACACACTCTGCACTTGATATTTTCCATTGTGTGTATTTTCCAACATACTCTGAGCTTTCTACCTCTGTCATATGCAATATATTCAGTAACCTGCCAAATGCTTTTACTTTACTGCTTGTGATTGATCCCAGGTGGTAGGAAGTGGCTTTTGACTATACTAGAATGGTATGACCAAAAAAAAGTTAAAAGAATTTGAAATGTTGGATGAAATAATGGACATGCTTTAGGAATTTTGTAAATGTCTGTGATGTGGGTATACTTCAAGACAGAAGTTCCAAATGCAGGTCTCAATGGAAATATTTGTAAATGAAAGACAAAAAACACAACAGCTGCAAATAATACATCTTATTTAAAAACCATCATAAACTTTATGGTGTAATACATCATACATTTACATACACAATGTTGCCAGAATTTTGTACCACTATTAGAATGAGATGTCACTTCTGTAACAGCTGCCACAAAATGGTCATTATGGATGGTGAACACAGGCAATTGACAATGCATGTGAATACAACATCAATACGACACTTCCACACTGGAATATCTGCTGAAATGTAGGAATGTATTATGGAAATTCTCTTGTTCTGTATCCACTGTCTGGTTAAAACATAACATTCTGAAACTTCTACTTTCTGATGACCTGCTCTGTCTACCAGATCCAACAAAGCAGGTCTTCATTAAATAATATTCTAAGTTGACAGCTTCATTATTTTTAGGGCCAAATATTTCCCCGAACATTTCATTTTTAAACAAATAATAAGAATTTTAGTGAAGTTTAAAATAAACACTAATTTAACACTTTCCTCTTCATGAAAATTTGTTCATAATCTAGTGAACTTCACTTTACTTGAAGGTAGTAAAATCATAATACCCTAATAATCACATTGAAGGCACACACAATTAATTTGTACAATTGAGCCTTGAATCCCTACTTTCGTTTGAAGCCAATAATTTATTCTTAAATTTTAATTTTAAAAAAATCATAAAATCATTTTAGCACCCAGTTCATGTAAGTCATGAAATATCAGCATTTTTCTGTGTGGACAGAAGTCACGTGATGACGAATCACTTGTCAGCAGTCCACTTTCTTCTTCTTCTGCACTACAAATCTGGTAGAGTCTTGGCATTCTCAACAATATACTTCCATTTAAGGTGATCCTGGAATTGTTCTGCCCATCTTATAAGCTTCATCTTTCTCAGGTCATTCTTGACGTTGTTCTCCCATCAGGACTTAGGCCTTCCCACTGTCTACTTGTAGATAGTTTCCATTTGTGTGTTTTCTTTCCTTACAGTGCTGGTTTCCGGCATTCTATTTATGTGTCCAAACCAACTAAAACTTTGGACTTTAACATAATTTATTATGTTCCGATGATTTAGTAACTCATCCAATTCCTTGTTTGTTTTAATTCTCCAAATAACATTATCCTCTTTAGTTGGCCCAAATATTTTTCTTAGTATTTTCCTCTCGAATACTGAGAGTCTCTGTATAATACTTTCTTTAAGGACCCATGTTTCACAACATAAACTACAATTGGTCTAATTACTGACCAATAGAACTTTAGTTTGGATTTCCTGGACACCAGTTTGCTTTTAAAAAGTGTTTTGTTTGCGTAGAATGCTTTATTCCCCTTGGCAATTCTTTCTCTAATCGCTTCTTCCAATGTTTTATTTCCATTCACAATTGTATCAAATTACTGAATGAACTGACCTGATCAATTTGCATATTTTCAACCTTTAGTCTATCTAAATGGGTTTCTTTCCTTGTACATTTCATGTACTTTGTTTTATTCTCATTTACTATTAAACCAAATTGCGATGAAATTTTTTTCAATTTTTCAAAAGTATCTATCAATGTTTGTTTAGTTCGGGCAGTAATTAGTATATCATCAGCATATGCTGAACATTTTTTCAAACATGTTGATATGTTACCTCTCAGTTCTAGCTGCTTTAAAATATCATCAATAACTATGCTAAATAGGGTTGCTGACAGTGGTTCGCCTTGTTTTACTCCCGTCAATATTTCAAAATTTTCTGTATAGTTTTGGTTTACTTTAACTCTAGTCTTTGTATCGTGTAATGTTTTTATTATCAGGTTAATTAGTTTTCTTGGTATTTCATAGTTGTTTGGGCATTTGATTATTTTATCTCATTACACTGAGTCAAATGCTTGTGTGTAATCAATGAAAACATCGTGCAATTCTATGTTAAATTCATGACATTTTTTGATAATTTGTCTAACTATATATAAATTGTCAATTGTAGATTGATTCGGTCAGAATCTGGTTTGGCATCAGTGCTCCACCAGAGGCCTGAATATGACTTGCAGAAGTTACCATGAGAAGCTAGGGTTTGAAATGGTTTGTAAAAGGCAAAGATTTTCCATAACAACTCATGAAGACTCAAGAGGAGAGGTGGAATGTTGGGTTTCCATCATTCAAAACTAGCCTTCTAATAGAAAACAGCCAGAATCACATGAAAGAAAAAGATATACATGCATGGCCAAACTTGGTTATCTTCGCTGATGACTAGGTGCACACTGAGATCATTTCACTGGAGTGGACTGATCCTGAGGCTATATATAATTTACGTTTGATTTTAAAAATTATGTTACAAAAATTATGTCATAAATATAACAGTAACATAAAACTATTTGTAACTGCATTTATATACATACAAATATAACTACATGTTCCATGACTGACCCACCTACTTTCAATCACAAGGTTTAATCTTCTTGGGGTTTTTCATTCCAACTAACATATTCTAAGTTATTTTATTTTTCAAAATTCTAACATACTAGTCATCAGCTGATTTCAATGGCTTATTTCAGCTGAAGCATAAATCACATAAATGTTTGATGTCATCAGATCTACAAAATCTGTTTTTTATTTTTAATTTGGTGAGGGTTCTCTATTATGGTGTTGTGTATACTTATTTCTTTCTTGTTGGTTACTGTTGGTATTATGTACACTAATATAGGTAGCAGCATTAGTGTGGTTAATAGTATTTTGTTTGATGGGGAGAATAATTCATTTGAGGCTAGTCTTGTTATATATATAAATAGTACTAATATTCCTCCAATTATAATTATGACTAGGATATATGAAAATCAAAATCTTCTGTATATTGCCCCTCTAATTAGACATACTATTGTTGTTTGTAGTAGTAATATTAGTCCTATAGCTAAGGGGTGTTTTATTTGTGTGAATATTAATCTTGTTGCGTGAAGGGAAAAACCAACTTGATGCCACTTATTTTATTATTTATTCAATACTCATTTATTACTCATTACTCAACATGTTTCGGCCGTTAATACGACCATCTTCAGGAGTCTGCGAC
>Ga0123357_10010064_pt1 | contig 11993 bp, 10 predicted proteins | sample TergutEmb28metaG_FD_89873 | JGI IMG/M metagenome (GOLD analysis project Ga0123357, IMG submission 89873) | Embiratermes neotenicus P4 segment gut microbial communities from Petit-Saut dam, French Guiana - Emb289 P4 | ecosystem: Host-associated > Arthropoda: Insects > Digestive system > Gut ...
AACCCGCTCCCAATACCCGGCGGCGAGCACCACTGGGTGGCCGCGCCGACCCCCATAGCTGGCGACCGCGACCGGCGCGTCAGCGACCAACACCGCGCGCACCGCGGCGGCGGGGACGCCCGGGGTGTCCACCAGCATGATCACGGCCCGTTGGCCGGTCGCGGCGGCCAGCCCCAGCCGCAGTGAGGAGCCCAGCCCCCGCCGCGGGTCAGGATTGACCACGGTCCGCGCCCACCCACCAGTGCCGCGCTCAGAGCACGGCCGAGCCTCGGACGGGACCGGCCACGGCTCGGGCGCGGTCCCGCCGGGCCGAACGACGGCGATCACCTCATCGCAGCCGCCCTCGCGCAGCACCCGAACCGCACGGTCCAACAACCGTTCGCCGCGCACCACCAGCTCAGCCTTCGGCCGGCCCAGCCGGGAGCCGGCGCCGGCCGCGAGGACCACGCCACTGACCCGGGCGCCGCGCCGACTGGTCCCGAGCGCGGCGCCGGTCATCGCCTCAGTCGCCCATGCGCAGCAGGCCGTAGTCGTAGGCGTGGCGGCGATAGACGACGCTGGGCCGCCCGGTCTCCGAGTCGGCGAACAGGTAGAAGTCGTGGCCGACCAGCTCCATCTCGAACAGCGCCTCGTCAACCGTCATCGGCGTGCCGGGATGCTCCTTGACCCGGACGATGCGCCCCGGCCCCTGCTCGCCCTCGTCCGGTTCGTCCGGTTCATCCGGATCGTGCTCGGCGTGGGAGTTGAGTTCGGCCGCCGCGTCCGCTACCGCTGGCTCAGGCGGCCGATCCGGCTCGGCGAACAGCCGGCCGTCGGTGGACACCTCGACCAACGGCGCGGTGGCCGGCATCGGGGCGCGCCGGGTGCGACGCGCTCGCCGGCGACCGGCGGCCTGGCGCAACCGCCGTTCGAGCTTGTCGGCGGCCAGCTCCAGGGCACGATAGAAGTCTGCCGCGCTGGCCTCGCTGCGCACCACCGGGCCGCGCGTGTGGCAGGTGACCTCGACGCGGGCCGCGGTCTCGTTCTGCCGCGGGTTGCGTTCGTAGTTCAGCTCCACATCAGTTCTGATGATCTTGCCGTCATACCGTTCCAGGCGCGCGAGCCGTTGCTCGACGAGCGAGCGAAAGTGGTCGGGCACGTCAACGTTCCGACCGCGCACGACAATCTCCGAACGTGGCTCGGCACGAGTCAACGCGCCCTCGCCGACGACAGGGTCAACAACGTCCATTGGGGCCCTCCACCCTCTATCACGGTGCCCATCGAGCGCCTTGCGGCCGCAGCCTGTGGCGAAGAGCACCCTTGCTCAAAGCGTACCCACCGCACCCGCCCCGTCCGGGCCAGCCGCGCCCGGTCAGCGGTCCGAGTCGGGCCGCTCGCCCCGACTCGGCGTCGCGGCCACGGCCACCGCGCCGAGCACCGGCCACCCGGCGGCGGTGAGCGCCCGCGCGGACTCGCCGAACGTGGCGCCGGTGGTCACGATGTCATCGACGATCACCGCCGCGAACCGCACGCCCACCGGCGGAGCCGCGGCGGCCATCGCCCCGTGGACGTTGCGCGCTCGCGCGACCGAGTCCAGACCGGCCGAGTCGCGCACCGGGCGCGCCAGGCGCAGCGCGCGCGCCACCGGCAGCCCAGTGCACGCGGACGCGCCCCGGGCCAGCCGCGCGACGTGATCACCGCCTCGGGCACGGGCCAGCGAGGCGACGGACGGCACTGGAACCAGCACCGGCGCCAGCTCGCCGGCCGGGTCGCTCGCCGCACCCGGCGCCGGCCGCGCGGCCGGGACCGATGCCGCCAGCCGCGAGGCCGGGCCGGTCCAGGCGGGCGGCCCACGCGTCTCGCCCAGCGCCGCGCGCGCGGCGATCCGATCCCGGTGCTCCCCGATCAGCTCAGTCAACGGATCGACCAGCAGGCCCGCGAGCCGATCCGCCAGCTCCCGTCGCCCCCGCTCCTTGTACGCCAGCAACGCCGCGCGCACCCCGCCGTCGTAGCGCGCGGCGGCAAAGACGCGCACCCAATGCCGCCTGCTGCGCACCGGAAACGCCGCCCCCGACGGCGCGCACGCGGCGCACAGCAACTCGCCGGGCGCGCCACAGCCAACGCAAGCCTTCGGCAGCACCAGCTCGACGAGCGCGCGCGCCACCCACCTCATCGCCGCGCCGCCATCCGCACACGCCCCACCATGCGTCCCACACGCGCCCGGCGCAACCCCGTCCGGCCCGCCTGTGGACGACCCCGACGACGGTGGACGAAACCCGCGCTGGCGGCTCCGGCCGGGCGCCCGGGACCGCCCGGGGCCGCTCGGCCGGAGCCGCCGGACCGGGCTACTTGAGGTAGGCGGGGCTGGCGCCCCGCACCTGGATGTTCTCCGGCTGGAACGGGGGGCTCTGCCAACTGGCGCGCGACTGGGTGTACACCCAGCCGTCCGCCGACACCCAGGCCGGGGCCTGCCAGGCCACGGTGATCGAATCCGGGGTGGCCGGCAGCCCACCGGCCTGCCGGTCGGTCCACGCCGACCCGTCGCTTTGCACCTGCCAGACACTGAACGCCCCCGGGCCGTCGCCGGCCACATACAGGGTGGTCACGTCGTTCCAGTCCACGTCGGTCACCGTGACCGAGGCTGGGGTCACCGGGACCAGGTTGTCCACGCGCACGCTGGACCCGCCCCGCTCGATCACTCCGACGTAGCACATCGACGAGCCGCCGGCGGCCAGCACCAGCGCGACGCGCACCCCGTCCGCGCTGAACCGCACCGCCTTGATCGCGGTGACCTCGCCCACCGGCATGGTGAGCGGCACCGTCACCGGCGGCTCGTCCGACGGCACGCGGATCAGATAGGGCCCGTCCCCAACCCACACCTCACCGGCCTCGGACAGCCACGCCGGGCGGCCGAGCGGCCCGGGCGGCAGCCCGGAGTCGCGCAGCCCGGTGGCGAAGGTGCCGACCAGCAGCCGCGCGCCGTCCGCCGGCCCCACCGTGCCGGCGACCCGGTAGTCCTCAGACGAGCCGTTGCGCCCCACCGCGATCGAGGTCAGCCCGATCGGCTGCTCGCCGAGCGGGCCCTCCACGGCCAGCCCGGTGTCCCCGTCGACGATCACGCCCTGTCCGTTCAGGAACCACACCGGCGGCCCGCTCAGCGAGCCCTGCGCGGGGGCGAAGTCGCTCACGGTGAAGGCCGCGCCCACCCCGGGAACGGCCACCGGATGGCCGCCGTCGGTGATCTGGGTGATGGAATCACTGATCTCCACGGCGAAGGTGTTGGCCAACTGCGCGGCGAGCCGGCGCAGCGAGTCATGGTCCAGCGCGCTCGCGCCAGGGATCTCGACCGAGGTAAGCGCGCCGGAGACGACCACGCTGACCGCCCGGCCGTTGACCTGGTCGGGCAGCGGGAGCACCGCGTTGGCCAGTTCCTGGCGCGGCCCGGCGATGAACTGGGCGAGCAGCCAATTGGCCAGCGCCTGCCCGGTCAGCGGGGAATAGCGCGGGTCGGCGACCAGATGTTTGCCGGACAGGTCGAAGAAGTACAGCGCGCGCAGCTGATAGGCGGTGGCCAACGACGAGCTCATGTCCGACTCGCGGACCACCAGGCCAGGCGCGGGCTGCTCGATGCGCCACTGGCCGTTCACCTTGGTCATGGCGTAGCTCAGCGGCACCGTCTCCGCGCCGGTCCCCTGGTCTTGCACCACCGAGGTGTAGATGCCGTTGGCGGCGAGCTGCCCGACCTTGACCACGTTGACGGTGACGGTGCGCGTCTTGGCGTCCATCGGGCTGACCGAGTAGCCGCTGACCACGGTCGCCGTCTTGTCCGACCAGCGGGTCTGCGCCTGCGGGGTCAGGAACTGTTTGGCCGCCTGGTGTTTGTCATCCCGGGTGTCCACGTTCAGGCTCAGGAACTGGCTGACGATGGTGGCCGGATCGACCCCCGCGGGCGGGGTGATCAGCGGCAGCGGCGGCTGCGCCGCCGGTCCCATCGATTTGATCACTTGTGGGCGGGAGGATCCCGGCACGTTCGAGCAGCCGGTGGCCGCCAGCGCGAGCCCGACCAGAACCACCAGCGCCACGCGGATCCTCATCCGGGCACCTCGACCTCGATCAGCGCCTCCGGTTCCAACGGAAGCGGCGAGGAGTCCAGCGGATCCCCGACGGCGCGCGGCAGGGTCAGCCGGAACTGCGCCCCCAAGCCCCGCTCCCCCCAGGCCTGCAGCCACCCGCCGTGCAGCCGCGCGTCCTCCAGGCTGATGGCCAGGCCCAGCCCGGTGCCGCCGGTGAGACGGCTGCGCGACGGATCGGCCCGCCAGAACCGATTGAACACCAGGCCGGCCTCGCCGGGCCGCAGGCCCACTCCGTGGTCACGAACGGTCACCGCCACCGCCGCGTCGTCCGCGGCCACGGTGACCACCACCGGCCGGGATTCCCCGTGATCGAGCGCGTTGCCGAGCAGGTTGCGCAGGATGCGCTCGACCCGGCGGGGGTCGGCCAGCACCGGCACCGGCTCGTCCGGGACGTGCACCACCAGCTCACTGCCGTGCCGCATGGCCAGGGTCCGGCTCGCGTCCACCGCGTCATTGACCACCGAGCGCAGGTCGACGTGCTCGCAGTCCAGCCGCGCCACGCCGGCGTCGTAGCGGGAGATCTCCAACAGGTCGGTCAGCAACGACTCGAACCGGTCCAGCTCCGCCTGCAGCAGCTCCACCGAGCGCGCCAGCTCGGGGGCGAGATCCTGGCGTTGCGCGTGCAGCAGCTCGACGGCCATCCGAATGGTGGTCAGCGGGGTGCGCAGCTCGTGCGAGACGTCCGAGGTGAACAACTGCTGCAACCGGGACATCTCCTCAAGGCGACGGATCTGCCGCTGCAGGGAGTCGGCCATGTCGTTGAAGGACTGGCCGAGCCAGGCGATGTCGTCATGGCCGCGCACCGGCATTCGCTTGGCCAGGTCCCCGGCGGCCAGCCGCCCGGCCGTCTGGGCGGCCACGCGGACCGGGCGCACCACCTGGCGGGTCACCAGGGTGGTGATCAGCACCAGGAACGCCACCAACCCCAGACCGGCCAGCAACACGGTTCGCTGGACCAGCGCGATGGTGTCCTGCTCGGCGTTGAGCGGGAACAGGTAGTACAACTCAAAGGTGCCGCCCGGAGCGGCGATCGGCTCGCCGACCACCAGCCCTTTCACCGGGGCGCCGCTGCCCGGCACCGCGATCCGCGCGTACTGCACCGCCAGGTTGCCGCTGCGCACCACCTGGCGCAGGTCCGTTGGGATCTTGGTGCCGGTGCCCGGGGCGAGCGCCGTGGAACTCGGGCTGGACAGGATCGTGATCTCGAACAGGCCCGCGTCGCTGCCGGTGCCGGCGAGCTCGGTCTTGATCCGGTCCAGCGCGGCCAGCTGCCCCGAGGTGTCCCCCAGGCTCACCCCGGCGAGCACGTCGCGGGCGAACTCCAACCCGGCGCTGGCCTGCGCGATCGCGGCGTTGCGCTTGGCGCGCAGCATCCCGGTGGTGATCTCGTCAGCCAAGAACACCCCGATAACGATCACCACGAGGCTCGTGATCACCAGCGTCGAAGCCGCGACCCGCAGCTGCAGTGATCTCCCCCAGGTCCGGCCCGCCCGGCGCGCGGCCCGCGCCAAGCGCGCCCCAATGGGCGACGCCCGCCACGACCGCCGCTCCGACGCGGGCCGAGCCGTCACGGCGGGCCGGCTTTGTAGCCGACGCCGCGGATGGTGAGCACGATCTCGGGCTTCTCGGGATCATGCTCGACCTTGGACCGCAACCGTTGCACGTGCACGTTGACCAGGCGGGTGTCGGCGGCGTGCCGGTAACCCCAAATCTGCTCCAGCAACACGTCCCTGGTGAACACGTGGCGCGGCTTGCGGGCCAGCGCCACGAGCAGGTCGAACTCCAACGGGGTCAACGGCAGCGCCACCCCGTCACGACGCGCCTCATGCGCCGGCACGTCGATGCTCACCGGTGAGTCCGGCGGCCCGATGATCAGCTTCTCGCTGGTGGCGCCCTCGTGGTGGCGCAGCCGCGCGCGCATCCGCTCCACCACCTCCTTGCGTTTGTACGGCTTGACCACGTAGTCATCCGCGCCGGACTCCAAACCCAGCACCACGTCCACCGTGTCGCTCTTGGCGGTGAGCATGATGATCGGCGTGCCGCTGTCCACCCGGATCAGCCGGCACACGTCCAGGCCAGACAACCCGGGCAGCATCAAGTCGAGCAACACGATGTCCGGCTTGGTGTCCCGGAACACATCCAGGGCCTGGCTGCCATCCATCACGAACGACGGCTCGAAGCCATCCGAGCGCAGCACGATGCCCAACATCTCGGCCAAGGCGGGGTCGTCGTCCACGACGAGAACACGCGGTCTCATGCGTTCATGGTGGCATCAGCCCCGGCAGGGCGCGCAACGACCGGATCGTTCCTGGCCCACGCGCCCCGGGCGGGAGTCAGTAGCGGTAGTGCTCCGGCTTGTACGGACCGTCCACGGCCACGCCGAGGTAGGCCGCCTGCGCCGCGGTGAGCGTGGTCAGCGCCACCCCGAGGGAGTCCAGGTGCAGCCGGGCGACTTTCTCGTCCAGGTGCTTGGGCAGCAGGTACACCTTGCGCTCGTAGTCGCCGGGGCGGGCGTGCAGCTCCAGCTGGGCGATGGTCTGGTTGGCGAACGAGGCGCTCATCACGAACGACGGATGCCCGGTGGCGTTGCCCAGGTTCAGCAGCCGGCCCTCGGACAGCACGATCACCGAGTGCCCGTCGGCGCCCGGCGCGTCGTCCGCGCGCGGCGGGAAGCGCCACTCGTGCACCTGTGGCTTGATCTCGATCTTGCGAATGCCCGGGACCCGCTCCAGTCCGGCCATGTCGATCTCATTGTCGAAGTGGCCGATGTTGCCGACGATCGCCTGGTGCTTCATCGCGGCCATGTGCTCGGCGGTGATGATGTCCCGGTTGCCGGTGGCGGTGACGAAGATGTCCGCCTGCCCGACCACATCTTCCAGCCGAACCACCTGCACCCCGTCCATCGCCGCCTGCAGCGCGCAGATCGGGTCGATCTCGGTGACCACGACCCGGGCGCCTTGGCCGCGCAGCGACTCGACACAGCCCTTGCCGACGTCGCCGTAGCCGCACACCACGGCCAGTTTGCCGCCGATCATCACGTCCGTGCCGCGGTTGATGCCATCCACCAGCGAGTGCCGGCAGCCGTACTTGTTGTCGAACTTGCTCTTGGTCACCGAGTCGTTGACGTTGATCGCCGGGAACAGCAGCTCGCCGTCCCGTTCGAACTCATACAGCCGGTGCACCCCGGTGGTGGTCTCCTCGGTCACCCCGACGACGCTCGCGGCCAGCCGGGTGAATCGCCCGGGGGTGTCGCGGATCGAGCGGCGCAACGTGTCCAAGATCACTCGATATTCCGCGGCGTCTTCCTCCGCCGGCGCGGGCACCGCGCCGGCGGCTTCGAACTTGACGCCGAGATGGATCAGCAGGGTGGCGTCGCCGCCGTCATCGACGATCGAATCGGGGCCGGAACCATCCGGCCAGCGGAGCATGCGGTCGGTGCACGCCCAGTACTGCTCGAGCGTCTCCCCCTTCCACGCGAACCCCGGCACCCCCACGGGGCGATCCGCCGTTCCCCCCGGCCCGACCACCACTGCGGCGGCGGCGTGGTCCTGGGTGGAGAAGATGTTGCAGCTCGCCCAACGCACATCGGCGCCCAACTCGACCAATGTCTCGATCAGCACCGCGGTCTGCACGGTCATGTGCAACGATCCGGCGATCTTTTTCCCGGCGAGCGGCTGGCTCGGGCCGAACTCGCGCCGCAGCGCCATCAGTCCGGGCATCTCGTGCTCGGCGAGGGCGATCTCCTTGCGGCCGAACTCGGCCAGGGCCAAGTCGGCGACCTGGTAGTCGTCTACGGCTTTGGACCCGGCGGCGACCTGGTAGTCGTCGACGACCTGGGAAGCGGCGCGGACGCGCCCCTGCTGCTCGGTGCCCACCGGATTCTCCTTAGTCATGAAACGTGCGTCGGCGTGGTCGGCCGGCGAATCATCCGTCACGCCGCGCCCAACGAGCGGCGTCGATTTTAGCTAGTCACCCACGGTGACCAGGAAGACCTCGCCCGACCCGGTGGCCTGCAGCGGCTCCTTGCCGGCGGAGATGAAGGCGGCCCGGCCCGGGGTGAGCGCCACGCTCACCCGCTCGCTGGCGACCTCGGCGGCTCCGGAGGCGCACAGCACGATGTATGGCTGGCCCGCTCGCCCGCGCGCGCTCGGTGCCCGATCGGGGTCCAGCCGGACCGTGGTCAGGGAGAAATCATCGACCGGAGGGTGGAACTCGTTGCCCACGTCGTCGGGCTCGGCGGGACAGCGTGGGTGCGCCAGCGCGGAGAAATCAGTGATCTTGACCAGCTCCGGCACGTCGATGTGCTTCTCGGTCAGCCCGCAGCGCAGCACGTTGTCGCTGTTCGCCATGATCTCCACCCCGGTGCCGCGCAGGTGCGCGTGCACGTTGCCGGGCGCCAGGAACACCGCCTCACCGGGGGCCAGCCGAACGTAGTTGAGCAGCAGCGCGAGCACCGCGCCGACATCGTCGGGGAAGTCCTCGCCGGTGAGCGTCACCGCGTGCGCCGCGCCGGCCCACTCCCCGGCGATAGCCGGGGCCCGCTCGCGCACGGCCGTCACCAGCGCCCGGGGGTCGGGCAGGGTGAGCAAGTAGGTGAACGCGGCGCGCAGCCCGTCCGGGCCGGCCAGCAGGTTGCGCACCGGCGCCAGCTGCGGCACATCGAACGCGTCCAGCAGACGAACCGTCTCGGCCGGCGCGCGGAACCCGCACAGCACCTCGAAATCGGTGAGCGCGCACAACAACTCTGGTTTGTGGTTCGCGTCGCGGTAGTTGCGGTCCGGCGAGAAATGCGGCAGACCGCGCGCCTCCTCGCTGGCGAACCCGGCGCGCGCCTGGGGCAGCGTCGGGTGGACTTGCATGGACAGCGACCGGGCCGGCGCGAGGATCTTCACCAGGAACGGCAGCTGCGGGCCGAACCGCTCGACCACTTCGGCGCCTAGCAGCGCGCTGGGGTCAGCGGCGATCAGTTTGTCCAGCGTGGTGTCCCGCGCCGGCACCTCGGCCGGGTCGTCGGGATGGGCGCCGAGCCAGAGCTCGGCCGCCGGCTCCCCCGTCGGCGGCACCCCCAGCAACGCCGGTATGGCGGTCGGGGAGCCCCAAGCGTAGGGACGGATCACCCCATCAAGGGCGACGATCACAGTGCCTCCAGCCAAGCGTCAAGCGGTAGCGACCGCCGGCGCCCCGATGCCGTTCGGCCCCGCAGTGGCCTCATCGACCAGCAGAACCGGGATGCCGTCTCGGATCGGGAACTCGGACTGGCAACAGGTGCACACGAGCACCTGCGCTCCGTCGCGGGTATCCAGTCTAAGTGAGGCATGGTCATCGCTTGGGCAAGCCAGGATGTCCAGCAGCTCGACGTCGATAGCCATCGCGGCCCCATCAGCCGCGGATCACGCCGAGCGCCAGGTCGCGCAGCGCGCCCATCGACGCGGCGTCGGGGCCTTCGACGTTCAGTCGCAGCAACGGCTCGGTGTTGGACGGGCGCACATTGAACCAGCTGCCATCCGGGAATTCCATGGTGAGCCCGTCGAGCTCGTCCATGCCGCTCGCGCGCGGGCCCAGTTCGGCGCGCACCGCCGCCATCCGCCCGTCCTGGTCGGTCACCGTCGAGTTGATCTCTCCGGAGGCGGCGTAGCGAACGAACGCGGCGGTGAGCTGGGCGAGGGTCTCCGGCTGCCCGCCGAGCGCCGCGAGCACGTGCATCGCGGCCAGCATCCCGGTGTCGGCCCGCCAGAAGTCACGGAAGTAGTAGTGCGCCGAGTGCTCGCCGCCGAACACCGCGTCGGTGCGCGCCATCTCCGCCTTGATGAAGGAGTGGCCGACCCGGGTGCGCACCGGAACGCCGCCATGCTCGCGCACGATCTCCGGAACGGCGTGCGAAGTGATCAGGTTGTAGATGATCGTCGCCCCGGGGTGTTTGGCCAGCTCGCGGGTCGCCACCAGCGCGGTGATCGCGCTGGGCGCGACCGGCGCGCCGTCCGCGTCGACCACGAAGCACCGATCGGCGTCGCCGTCGAAGGCCAGCCCGAGATCCGCGCCGACCTCGACCACCTTGCGCCGCAGGTCAACGATGTTCGCCGGCTCCAGCGGGTTGGCCTCGTGGTTGGGGAAACTGCCGTCGAGCTCGAAGTACATCGGCACGATGGTCAGCGGCAGCGGCGCCAGCACGGCGTCGCCGAGCACCGCCGGCACGGTGTGCCCGCCCATCCCGTTGCCGGCGTCCACCACCACGCGCAGCGGGCGGATGCCGGACAGATCGACCAGGCCCCGCAGATGCCGCGCGTAGTCGGTCAGCAGGTCGGTCGGCTCAACGCGCGGCTCGGCAGGCGGCAACCCTTCCTCGAGGTGCGCCTGGGCGCGGTCGCGGATGTCGGCCAGGCCACTGTCCTGGCCGATCGGCACCGCCCCGGCGCGGCACATCTTGATGCCGTTGTAGCGGGCCGGGTTGTGGCTGGCGGTGAACATCGCGCCCGGCAAGTTCAGCTGGCCGCAGGCGAAATAGAGCATGTCGGTGGACGCCAGCCCGGCGTCCACCACGGTGGCGCCGCGCGTGGCGGCGCCGGACGCGAACGCTCGGGCCAGGCCCGGCCCGGACTCGCGCATGTCGTGCGCGGTCACCAGCCGGCTGGCGCCGGTGACCTCGACGAACGCGGCTCCCACCGCGCGCGCGACATCCTCGTTCAGCTGGTCTGGGACGACGCCTCGCACGTCGTAGGCCTTCACGATGGCGCTGAGCTCGATCCGCGGTGCTGTCACACCCCTGAGCCTACCGGCGCGGCCCGCGTCACCTGGTCAGTCCGGCGGCGGGACCACGCGCAGGTGGCCGCGCCGACCGGTGGCGGGTCCCCGACCCGGGCGGTTCGACGCCTCCTTGGGGCCGGGTTCGACGCGCGCCGCCTCGCGCACCGCGTCCGCCAACGCCTCAAGATCATCTGGCTGTGGGACGGGCGCCGGGAACTCCCCCTCATGGCGCACCACCTCCCAACCCAGCGGCACGGTCAGGCGCAGCGCGTGCGGTTCGCACAGGTCATAGGAATGCGGCTCGGCGAAGCTCGCCAGCGGCCCCACCACCGCCGTCGAGTCCGAGTAGACGTAGGTCAGCGTGGCCACCGCCACGCGGGCGCAACCGGTGCGGCTGCAGGTGCGCACCAGACGCGCGCTCATCGCGCGGCCTGCGGCTCGAGTCGATCGCGCCCGCCCGGCGCGCACGCGATCGTCACGTGGTTATGTCGCGCGGTTGCCGACAAATCACGGTCACCGCGACCGGTCCGGTGACGTGCGCTCACGTGCCGAGACGATATCGCGCGACGCGACGCAGTGGGGGACGCCCGCCGGACGCGTCCGCTTCGTGTCGCCGTCCCGTGCGCGCCCGTTGGTTGCCAACCGCGGCGGACCCGGGATTGTGGCGCGCGGGACGCGGACCCGACGCGGCAGCCGGCGCACGGGGGCGTTGCGTACTGTTCGCGGCATGCAGCGCGACCACCGCCCGTCGATGGCCGAGAGCGCCGGGCGCCCGATTCGCCGTGATCGCCACGGGCGCGGGCTGCGCGGGCCGCTCGCGCCGCCGGAGGTGCCGCTGACGCGCACCGCCGCGCAGCGCTTCGACGATCTGGTGCGCGACGGGATCGAGGAGCTGGAGGAGCGTTGGGCGGCCGACCTCGCGCGCGTCGAGTTCGCGGTGGAGGATGTCCCGCCGGAGCCCGACGACGCGTCGGGCTTCGACCCGGACGTGGTCGCCGACCGGGGGGTGCCGCTGGGCCGGTTGCACCGCGCGGGGGCGGCCGACGAGGACCGGGTGGTCATGGTCGTCTATCGGCGACCGGTGCAGGCCCGGGCGAGCGATCGGGCGAGCCAGGCGGAGCTGGTCTTCGAGGTGCTGGC
>Ga0123357_10010065_pt1 | contig 11993 bp, 5 predicted proteins | sample TergutEmb28metaG_FD_89873 | JGI IMG/M metagenome (GOLD analysis project Ga0123357, IMG submission 89873) | Embiratermes neotenicus P4 segment gut microbial communities from Petit-Saut dam, French Guiana - Emb289 P4 | ecosystem: Host-associated > Arthropoda: Insects > Digestive system > Gut ...
AATGAACCTTCGGGTTCCGTGAAATGCGGGGAATTTCCTGACTAGCTGCAGACCAGTTAGCTTCTCAAGAAGGACTCTGCTCCATGGAGTAAGTAAGTAAGTGCTGTCCACCGTGCGACACAGCTGTAACAGAACCTGTCCCTAGTGTTACTGGGAACTGGCCAGTGTCGACCAGTAAATTCGTAGTTACAGACATTTTAGATGAGCGCAGTTCCTCAATGTTCAGGGCAGTTCAAGGGTGGAGACACTACGCCCTTCAAGGCCATCGGTAACAGTGTCAGGCTAGAGGCGCCTCCTGTCTTACCTCTTAAATTCTTTCCTTATTCTGCTATTCCACGACATTATGTAGGATCCGATTTTCCTTCGTCCTCGGACATCATAGGTATTTCTAATCCGTGCACCAGCTGCTGGTGATCTTAACAACTTTTGTTAGGTTAGATTCTTGTTCCTCTTCCTTCGTCATAATATTCAATCAAAACAGATGTGACGGGCGGGACTTGTGGCAGGCACATTAGAGAACAGACATGCATGGAGGCTTCTGGGAAGAAACGCTGAAGGACAGATACCGCTTGGAAGACACTACTAAAATGGATTCTAAAGTATATGACAGGAGGCCGTAGATTAGGTTAATGTCACAGTACAGGGGCAAGAGGCAGGTTCTTTTGATTGCGGCAATAAACCTCCGGCTAACATACAATACAGATAACTTCTTGAAAACCCGAGGAATTCCCACGACGGGCCATGTTACATGCACTTTCTTATACTCGGCAGTTTTCAAGGTCATATTCTATGAATGGTGGTACTACCAAGAGCCACACGTACTGGATGAGCAAAGCCACGTTCAAATGACAGCACTCGGGGCGCCGTCCCTTTAGAATCTGTACAAATGAACGTGTGACAGATACAGCGCACTTAATTAGTGAGTGACCTCGCGCAGGCTATTGTTGCCATGAATGCACAGACACTTTCGGCTCAATAACTGCACCATTGGAACTGCTATTCATCCGAAAGTGAGTGGGAATACACGTCAATCTGAAGCATTGCTGAAGTTTTTTCTCTTTCTGGTAGCCTGTATAATATTTAATGGACGTTCAACAAACACCAGCATGAAGCAGGTACAGAGGCAAGTACCAGAACTGCGCCAGCTTGTGTCCGGGTTCTAAATATAATATCAACCTCTTTAGCCAACCGTTATGTACACAATACAAAACAGTCTTTTTGTAATGAAATAGATTCTTAGGAATAGGCATAAGCAAAGGAAAAAATCATGACATTATATGAAACGAGGATCTGGAATTCCAATGTCGACAATCCCAAATCACCCTAAACCAGTGCCATCTATATTTCATTCAAACTAATATATTTTTCCAAGGCCCGCGTCAAAATTCTTGACATTCCAAAAAATGTTTACAAGACAAAGTTTTATCTACATGGTGCCAATAAGTGCAAAATTTTCCAGCACCTTTGTAAAATGTTTCGTATCACAGAATTATTAACCCCACGCCCAATCTCCAAGCAAGACGGCCACTGCACTGCGGCTGCTAGCTACTGGTTTGTTACAGTTTCAGCTACCCTTAATGTCTACATGCTTTTTTAATCCTAAATTAAGGGCGAACACTCGTTTGTTTGCTTCCAGACCTGAAAGCATGCAGACGGCGCAGTTTAACAACCACAGGAACATATCCGAAATCCTGGACAATCTGATGCGAGGCTACGACAACAGCGTGCGTCCGGACTTCGGAGGTGCGTAGATCTGACAGGACATCTTCACATTGCAAAGCTGCTCTCAGAGTGATTATCCTAATGCACTTAACTACGCACTTCTACTCTGTATTATCTGGGCTATATGGATAAACTGTCGTGGGTGCCTGACTGTAGCTGTGATGTGGAAGGTACATCTGGTACAGCCACCCTGCAAAAAAAAGGAATAAAGATTGTTCAGTATAATAGCCCAAATTCGTGCTGGACAGTTGGCAACATCGCTATAACAAGTATTGGGAACAAATTAGAAAAATACAATAAAACCATCGACCTCAACTTACATTTCTGTTGTTGGGTAACATCACTACACAACGGGATATCTTGCGACCCTCTGCGTGGCCGATATCAGGAGGAAAATTTATAGGCTTATTTGGAGTAGAGTACGTGGGACAAAACAGCTAATGCTCTTCAGAACGTTAGTACGGTTGGTATAGGCTACACTCGAAGTTAAGTTAAAATAAGTCCTGCTTATTACTAAGTTTTTACTGTATCTCGAAATCACAGGCTATTTCGTGTTTTTATTCAACTACAATCATACCGCCACGGGTCCAATTATCAATATCCTTATTCGTCGCATATTAATTACAAAAAATTCTCTCGATACTGGGGCATTCCATCCGGAAGGACCGGAAGTTGGCATTTTTTGTTAGAGTCTCTTCAGTGACACACGAATTTTCTCGTCGATATTATTTAATGGGTAGCAGCGCGCGCACTGGTCTGGTAATCAGGGTACTTAGCCACTTTAATTAATTAGTAGCTCTCGTCTTTGAATGCTGACATACACACACTTGCCGATAACATCCATTGTTTAGCACCGTCCGAGGACCGCCCGAACAGGCTGTCTGCATGACTGCTGACTTCAGAATGACGTGAAATTTCATAACGTCTAATATTCGTGTTTTAGAATTGCCTTTTATTCTACAATAAGATATTTCGCCTTCTCGTTCATCTTAATTCAAATCCAGTCTTGAAATTAGCAGCTACTTACGTCAGCTCACCCGCTTTCGCCTCCCACAGCCTGATACATATTTGTACTTTGGGGTAAAAAACCTCAGGACAGCAAATTTATTGTTCAGTTCGCACTCGTGCCGGAAGAGTCCATACCAAAACAATTCAGCTGCAATGTCTTCTAGTTGAAAAACTGACTTAAGGCAGATTTGTGGCCGGTATCTCACAGCTGGAAGCACTGTCCGAGGTTCGAAATACGAACCTTGGCCGGACAAAACTGTTCGACATAAAACAATAATTTTCAGGTATAGTAGGCCTAAAGTCATCCGAACAAAATTTTCCCTAAAGATGACGAGGCGCAATAAAAAATGTTATGGAAGTCCTCAAAGACAAGAACCGAGAGTCACTCCAATATCAGACTTACTGAGCGAACGTCTTATTTCTTTTTTTTATTTATTTATGTTTTTTAGGTTTGCATGTTTCAGCCTTTATTTTGTTTATCATATACAGAGTGCGGCAGAACGAATTCCCCTATTTTAGAAGCGAATAAATTCAAAAACAAAGAAGATACTGCAAATATTTTTCTATTTCTGGAAAGCACATAGAATGCCGTTTTATGTCAATGTGTTTCGAATAAATCATCACTCAAGTGGCGGCCTTGAATATTGATAAACTGATGTAGCCTCTCGGTAGATGTCCATGACCTTGAGAATCATTTCAGGTGTAATGGCAGCAACTTCCTTTCGTATCGCCTCCTTCAGAGCTTCCAAAGTTTGTCCTGTTTGTCTGAAGTTTGATACCCAACGGTAAATCGTTTTCCTATCAGGAACAGCCTCCCGTCGACCAAGCGCAAAGCAGATGCGAAATTTACGCTGTTTTGCTACCAGCGACCCGCCATTTTTTATAAACTCCTCAACAATAAAGGCTCGATGTTCTCCCAACCACGCCATGGTATACATTGAAAACGGCACATATACTGCTGTTCGACGACGTGCTCCTCACCACTGTACGCGCTTCCCACCCGAAGCTATGATCCTGCCAAATTGGGGTGTTCTTTCTGCCGCATCCTGTATATTACAAATACTTGGGTTCGCATTCTGAACTACTGTTACTTTTCTAGGGTACAGCTGTCATGGACAGAACTGATGTCAGGGAACATACTGCAGCAATGATGGTTTTATATAGTCGAAAAAACGGAAAAGGTTGCTTTCTGAGGATGTTATTACATTTCAGGCGCGTTCACAAAATTGCGAAAGCGACATTGGCTTCGTAATCTGTCTGTCTATCTGCATATAACAACTCGGCTTCCACACGACCGACTTTCTTGAAATTTTACACTTGGGGTTTTTTAAAGATCTGCCAAAGAATTTAAATGTCACTAAAATCTGACAAGAACGACGAGTACTGTATATGAAGATCGATATATATTTACGATAATATCTTGCCCAGTTCTTCTTAGAATGAGAAATATTTCAGGTGAAATTTGTAAAGAAAATCAAAACAACCATTTCTTGTCCAATAACTGTTTTTCCGAATGTCGTTCCATTTATGAGGTAATGTGGAAAAATGTGGTAGAACCAGTTAGTCTACAGATGACAGTATAATATGGCGCATGCGCTTTGCATGCTGGATAAATAAAGGTTACAGAGACACATTGAGAATATGTAACACAATGGTTAGGCGCACGCGCCTCAGTGTTACGTGTATATAGACTATACACAACCTGTCTAATGTAAATCACGTCAACTTAAGGTTGAATAAAATCAAATTTCTTGTTACAAATGCTTGCAAATTTAACGCTTGTTCCCCGCTCGATGTACAATAACTTACACAATCACCAAAATAAAAACTTCCCCAATTGTATCCAAAATGTACCATTGGGACTGAATAGAACTTTATTAATGCAGGTCCCAGTAGCCGCGCGGTCTAAGAAGTAGGTCTGTGGCCGCTCGCCTGCTGAGATTGTGGGTTCGGAGACAATAAAAAAAAAAAAATCCCACCGGGGGCATGGATGTTTTTCTCTTGTGAGTGTTGTGTGTTGAAAAATATTTTAGAGCCAGACATACCATAGATGGCAACATAATACGGCGCATGCTCATTGCGTGCTGGATAACGAAGGCTACAGACACACACACACACACACAGAATATGTGACACTTATTGTTTTTCCACTGTAACAATGGTTACGCGAACGCACCTCAGTGTTACGTCTTACATGTAGTTAAAAATGTTCATGTTGCTCGTTTGTAGGTCCGCCTGCCGTCATAGAAGTTGACATCATGGTGAGGAGCATGGGACCGATATCTGAAGTGGATATGGTAGGTGCAGTGCACAGACGTACATATTTAACATTCATTAATACATTCTTATGTAATACGTAGTTAGTTGCAAAGTTTCAAATTGGTGACTTTTTTCGTTCAAAAAAATCACAGTAATTTTCTGTCACAGTTGCACTAAAATGTGTGGCAATATTTCAAGTCTCACGAATTTCATGTTCCTGATGATGTAAGCGCAGTACCACGAGTACAATATATATATATATATAATTTTATATTTATGTAATTGACTTTTAACAAAATACCACAAAATGCAATGAGCTGAAGAGTTGGCACATTGGATCTCCGTACTTATGTGGTCACACAGGATCGTGTCCTGTTCAAATCAGATATTGGAGAAAATTGTTCTGCTCAAGAAAACAACCTGTGACGAGTTAATCTAAAATTTTATCAGATACAACACACACACACACGCACACACACACAAACACACATGCTTGTTAACTTAGAAACGGTATTTGGCCTAAAATATCAGGCAAGTTTATTTGTTTCTTGCAATAATTTTCTCCCTATAACTCCTCTCTTTCATTACTCTTGCTGTCAGTCTGATATCAGGTACCACTTTTGCACAGCTACCATTAGTTCATCAATTAAGATCATTTAGGTAAAGCAATCACTGCACAGACCTGGACAAGCCCGTAGGGTTCCAGGATGTTGAGGGTCCCACAATTCCAGACAACTGCACATAAAGGTGGCAAATTTGTCAGCCCTACGCACCGGCCGCCTTCACCCCTTCACCCCCCTGGAAATTTTCCTGGTACTCATTTCTGTTAGAGGCTGAGTCAACCTCAGGGCCACAGTGCGGCCGGAAGGATTATGTCAATGAAAAATTCCAGTGACACCATCGGGAATCAAACCCACGACCTTTCGCGTTATAGCGCAGTGCCTCAACCGACTGCGCCACCGCACGCCCCCTGCTAAGAGCATTTGGCCTTTATAGTTTTTGATCAGTTCTTAGCATGTACTCGTAAAATTTGAGGAACCTGTGCCAAGTGTCGCCACAGTCGCTGCCACCTGACAGGTTCTGTGTCCGCACTGTTCATACTACTTACAGGCGCAAGTTTGTAAAGACCGCTAGTAGCACAATGTCCACAGCAAATTGCCTGTATATCCATAACATGGTTCAAATGTTCCAAGGGGGTGTAAATCGGACGTCGGTGTCCATCACCAGTCCATTTTTCTTCTTACAAACAGGACAGCAAGCTATTTGATTACCTCCGTATTCAAATGCACGTCTTTTTGTTCCACTGAAATTCCTCTTTGAGAAAAACGGAACGTAAAAGGGGAAGCATACGTAATGGTGTATGAGCCCCCGCAGTATCAGGTAACGTGGATTGTACTGAAACAACAGAAGAGCTCTGCACATGTGTATACACTGAACTAATGTCAGTTGTACTTATGAACATTGTACTTCCATGGTTTCGATGCTTCCAGACTTACTCCATGGACTGTTACTTCCGTCAGTCGTGGGTGGATCGCCGGCTTGCCTTCAAGGGCAACAAAGAGACCCTGGCACTCAGCATTTCAATGTTGCAACGAATCTGGAAGCCGGACACGTATTTCTACAATGGCAAACATTCCTATCTGCACACCATTACAACGCCGAACAAGTTCGTGAGACTGTATCAAGACGGACAGGTGCTCTACTCATCACGGTAAGCACTGCAACAGTCAACTATCCGAAGACTACTCGTCCTCTGTAAATTAGAGGATCATTAAAGTCGCAAGACTTTTATGTATGTAAAATGTTATTTCTTCCATAGTCTGCACTCCTTTTCTTAGGTGGTGGGCACGCGGTGGCACAGTTGGTCGAGGCACTGCGCTACAAACCGGAATGTCGCGGGTTCGATTCCCGATTGCGTCAATGGATTTTTCATTGACATAATCCTTCCGGCCGCACTATGGGTTGATTCAGCCTCTAATAGAAATGAGTACCAGGAATATTTCCTGGGGGAAAGGCGGCCGGTGGGTAGGGGTGACAATTTTACCACCTTCATGTGCCGATATTTTTAAATATGGGAGCCTCAACCTCCTGGAACCCTTAGGACCTTTTTACCTAGCTAACTACTTGGTTTGAAAAAAAAAACACATTTATGTCAAAAGCATTTTACCGAAGATCCCTTGATTTAGGATATAACGTGGAGAAATACGGAAGACCCAGAGCGAACAAAGAAAGAGTTATTTATTATAACATAATTGGCGTCAGATGTATGCAGTTAGCTTCGCCTGTATTTTAAGCAGAAGAACAAACAAGTTTCAGCTGCAGTCAGTGATGAAGAGCCGACAAGTTACGCAACGAATTAACTGCCTTTAAAATCTGTTTAGCTGCGTTTTATATTTATACATGTACTAAGTAGGCCATTAACAAGCTCATAGTGTTTTGTTTTGATGCATGTTAATTACCTGGAATATTTCTGTACAAACTGGTATTGTAATTGTTAGAACTAGCAGAGTAAGGACTACGTAACGCAAAGATCCGAACGCGCCTCAATGCTATGTTACACGTACCTTTCCTATCCTGTTTTAATGCAAACACAGGCGTTACAGACGGACGCCACTCCGATCAAATCGGTCCAACCCAAAGCGCATCAGTTCGCTTCATCATTAAGATGTAGAGAAAGTTCGATAGATATTTTACCATAAGGAAGAAGAGAATACGTAGACAAAAAAGGGAGATGAAGTAAAAGGAGAATAAAGAGCTCTGTACAGCCTCCTGCGCAGTGTCTTCACTACTTTAGAAGCAAGATTATTTACCAGTTAGGGAGGATTGTCAACGGGGTGACATGTTTCGTCATGTAGATGGCCATCTTCTAACCCAGTGATTCCTCTGCTCTGAAGGAAATGAATTGTGTCATATGGTCCAGCTTATTTTGAATTATGTGAATTATTTTACGCAGGGTGGGGCGCCAAACTGTGACGACTGTCCGCTGTAACAGACGGACAGCCAACGAACAGAAATGTTTGAAGCAATAACTAGCATAATGATAGCAGTTGTTGGCTATTCCATACCTTCTCCAGACTACTTGTTCCCGATGGCCTCCCCGACGTCGTCGTCGCTGTCTGCAAGGCAGCACCGTCGTGTTCCACTTCCGTCCGTAAATCGGACGTAGTGGAGGCGTAGACTCCAGATACTCCGCAGGAGCCATGCCTCGCCTTGCCCTCTGTTGATACGGCACCTTTTCTCCATTATACGCATTTCCGTAGTCCGAAGTTGCTGTGGTGCTCAGAACACACGGTAACGGCGGTCGCATTCCCGTAGCCGCACGGTAACCATTAGGTGTCGTATTACTGAGGGAATTGGAAAGATTGATTGATTGATTGTGCTGTATTCAAGCGAGTGAAGCAGGCTTTCAGGCAGCGATCATGACGATATATCGCATGTCACGGACCCTGTCTATAGCAGGTAGGTCTAACCGTCAATGTAAGCTGTGGACACTGAACTGCCAGAATTATGCTGCGTATTCCTTAAAATGCTGCCCAATCTGTCACAGCAGTTTGCTGAATGCCTGACACCCTTCTGCCCCTTTCTGCACGTACATTCTGTAGTTCTGTAACGATAAACATTATATGTTATGCGGAAAGAGTGTCTCAGGTACTGCGGCCACTTGATTGCGTTATACTAAACATGTTACAATTGTATTTTTTACAGAATTTCAAACACCAAACGTTACACTTCAAATGCAGAATAACAATTTGTTTTTCTATTATTCTCGTTCTCTTCTATCGCAGGTACCGTATTTCTTGCTACACAAACCTTCGAAAAATACACAGCTCTTGACGTTCGTTCTACTGTCCATACTTGGTGTTTTCTCCTAACTAAATAACTCCAGGTAGCAGAGTCCCACTACTTTATGGAAACCGAAGGTTCGATGCCGCATTCACAACAGCCCACCATATATTCCTCCTCCTAAGCCAGATCAGTCCAGTCCCTGCCCTCCCCATCTCACTTATTGGAGATTAATTTTAATATTATCCCCCCATATACGCCCAGGTCTTCCAAATTGTTTCTTTCCCTCAGGTTTCCCCACCAAAGCCCTGTATACGCCTCTCCTCTCCCCCATACGTGCTACATGCCCCGCCCATCCCATTCTTCTCGATTTGATCACCTGAACAATATATGGTGACCTGTACAGATCATTAAGCTCTTCATTATGTAGTTTTCTCCACTCCTCTGTTACCTCGTCCCTCGTAGGCTCAAATATTCTCCTCAACACCCTATTCTCAAACACCCTCAGCCTACATTCCTCCCTCAGTGTGAGCAACCAAGTTTCACACCCACACAAAAGAACAGGCAAAATTGTAGTTCACTATAATCAAACAATCAGAATTTATTACTTGCGTCATTGCTGTAATGATGTTGACCTTTATATCAGTCGAAATGCGCATTGATACACAACATTAGTGTCGGTGTTCTTGTTAGAGTGAGACTGACGTCACTAATGACTATAATGCGTACAGCTCTTACATAAAACAGGCTACGTTGTTAGCTGCACATGTTTTATGCCATTCACCTGCCAATTTTTAATCCAGAGCGGACGAACGCCCACTTTCTGTAAGCCGGAGCATGTTTGAACATAAATGCAACGTTAACGTCAGCGCCCCAAGTTCATTAACGGTTCTACATTGGCTTCTGACAACTGCGGAATCCCACTGCCGCTTTCAACCAATTACGCCCTGTTGTTGTAGTTGTTTTTGTCATCTGAAAATGTCGCAGATTCTGTTCAACTCCTGCGGCCGGGGGCACCTGTACCCTCGTCCAACTACACGAGATGGCACAAACGTTGACGTCATGTGACTTCAGTACCACGGTTCGAGTCCAGTCCGTTATGTCGACCGTCCAAAGGCAGGGTCAGGATTATGTGAACTATGTGCATATGGGCTAAGTACCGTAATACACAGGTCAAGAACATACATGGTATGCACATGCCAATAACATCTGCCGTGATTTTGTGGCTCAGGACTTTTTTAACCGAAAAGAAGACAGTACAAAGGTAAATTTGTCCCTGTTCACGTCATAAAGCATGGGATGAAGGTGGAAGTAAAGCTCCACGCATTCTTAACCTCCGCAATAGATGGGGCGATGTCAGCTTCAGGCTCCGGCCGGTTTGACCCAAGAACTCATTGACTAGGTGACCAGCTGAAGCACGGTGTTGGTCTGAAGGAAGACGGTCGCTCCCTCTGCCAAGAGTCGAGCCACTTTTTCTCGGTTTTTCACCCCTAAGCCCAGTCACTATACAAACTGAGCTATCCCGCCAAAATTTGGACCCGAGATATAGGAAGTGAAAGGGGGATATACAAAATTACAAAATACTGAATTTCGTGGTCTTTAATATCCACTGATGTTTGTAGCTTGCCAAAATGAAAGAACGTGCAATCAGACTTTTGGTACAGTAATTTTGTCCAAGCAGACCTACAGCCACTAAAACATATATTTCAATTTCAACAACCAATGCCATGGAGCAGAATCCTTCTTGACAGCAAGGCCGACAATCAGCTCAGCTGGACAAGAAGTTTCGCTTTTTTAAAAAACCTTGATTCACATTACTTATCCTGAATCCGGCCACCACGTCACCTCATTTATTTAAGGCCAATAATATACGCTTCTCAGATTTTAAAACACCACGTCATATTAAAACGACTTACTACAAATGGAATAGTTCAGTCAGTTTAGTGTCTCGGCAACGGATTGAGCAATCAAAGAGTTGCAGTTCGATTCCCGGTTGGCGGGATAAAGCGGCAGGGTCGTGAAGCTAACCACTGGCATTAAACTAGTGGCGAGATTACGAATGATTGGAGCTAAACCTATCCCCCCCCCCAGTGCCTTCATGGCGTGTACGGAGACAAATTTACGTTTATTTCAAACCAATTCTCGTCATTTTTCGGTGCTCGGGAAATACGGAAAGACGTTTGACACAAACACACAGAAAATTCGAAAGAGGAATGCCGTTACTAAATGGCAGCACCAACACAGTAACACCCCTCGTCATCATGGGCAACAGTAGCCTCCATCTACGTCTCAGCTTTCCATGTGGGGCTTTCCTTTCAAGTTTAGCAACAAGAATTCTTCATACATTTATTATCTCTCCATGCATGCTACATGCCTCACAATTTTCTGCTCAATTGTTTGACAGCACTGCAATTCTGACGGCAAGCACAAATTATGGAGCTCAGCATTTTGCTATTGACGAGTTCATTTAACAACAGATAACATTGTGGAGCGCTCGCGTAACAATTCTTGCCATGGAAACGCAACAATGCCTTCCCTTCGTATTGTTGTTAACTTACATGTGGCTGCCAACAATATAAAACTGTTCCGTGTTGCCATGGAGATGCAAAAATGGATTCCCTTTGCACTACTGTGGAGCTACAAAATATTTCGTACTACTGTTAACCACATAAGTAGAAAGGTACTGGGTCTTGATACGAGGTCTTCAGAAGACCATACTACTTACACAGGGGGCCGTTTTAGGCCTACGTCTGATGTGGCTGATATAAGCTCGAAGTTTCTCATTGTTACCAGACTTGTGGTTGTTTTATTTCAAATATAAAAGTTTAATCAATTATACTCAGGTCACTCAAGTAGCAGCCCTATGTTATAATCTACCCTAGCTCGTGTTTCAAAATTATCCCCATGGAACCCATAACTAAGATAGTTTTACGGCTGTCATGTTCCGATTTTACAATACACAAACAGCACGTTTCAGCTTACATTTCCTTGCAGGCAAGACTGTGCGTTGATTAAGTGACGCGTGCATTAGAGGTAGGCACTTCTTTCACTTTCTTTTCTGTTGATATGTTTATCGCGGCCTGTTCTTATCTTGCCCTGGCGGTGTGTGTTGCTGACTGTAAATGTTTGCTTTGGGCAGCGGTGTGTATCTCCAGGGGCAGTGACTGTGTAGTGAACCCAACATTCCAGAGATGTGAACTAAATTCAGTCCATTTATATCA
>Ga0123357_10010067_pt1 | contig 11992 bp, 13 predicted proteins | sample TergutEmb28metaG_FD_89873 | JGI IMG/M metagenome (GOLD analysis project Ga0123357, IMG submission 89873) | Embiratermes neotenicus P4 segment gut microbial communities from Petit-Saut dam, French Guiana - Emb289 P4 | ecosystem: Host-associated > Arthropoda: Insects > Digestive system > Gut ...
AAAAAAAAAAAAAAACTCATTTTATAACTGACAGCCAAAACATTCTAACCCGGCAACAAAACACAAATTCAAAACAGGTTTCTCCAATGTAACTGTACTGGAATACCAAAAAAACACTAGTATTTTTTATACATATGTTACACCCCACTGTACACCTGTCAGATGTAGGAATTAGTTAGACTGAAGCCACAGTGAATTAATTTACAGTAATACACCAAGAGCACAGAGTTGGAAGGGAATGCACCTAAATTACATGAGTCATGTATGTCACCTGAAGTGTTTCTATGGGACTTCCCCCCTTCCAGCACAGTGCAGCACCCTTCTTGCACAGATGCACAGGGACTTTTTGTTCACCCCTGTTTAATGCAATACTTGTTACAGTAAGGAAAATGATTTGTTACTCACAACAGAGTAACTGCTGTGAGTAACAAATTATATGCCTAGTATGTGACAATGAAAAAGAAAATTGGAGGATATTAACCAGTAAAGAAATCTATGCAATTGTTAAAAATCCCACCATAGCAGAGAAAATAAGGTTAAATAGATAACATTGGTTTGGGCATGTACAGAGAATGGAAGAAAATAGAATTCCCAAAAGAATATTATATATGAATTTGGAAACAAAAAGACTGAGAGGCAGACCAAGAAATAGATGGCAAGATGAAGTGCGGGAGGATGGAAGACTAATTGGTGGAGAAGGGTGGCAGGAAAAAGTATATAACAGACAGGAATGGAAGAAGCTCCTGAGAACAGCAAGGAATCGTTGCATTCTGCACATGCCAATGGAATGAATGGATGAATGAATGAATGAATAAATAAATGGAGTTACTGTACATCACGTCCCACAGGTAACATGCTCCCATATTTAGTGTTCATGTATGGATCAGACCACCAACACTGCTGCAAACAATTTCACCAATAATGAATCCTTTCATTTCCTTGTCTACTCCATTATTCCAAAAGTCTATGTGGGAACTGTGGTGGACAACTGGAAATGGGTCAACTCTTTCTCCCAGTATTTTGGTTCTCTCCTGTTGGTTTTGCTCCACCAATACTCCATACTGGTACTCTTTCATTCATTGCTGATGCTACATGTCTTAGTAATTGACAGCAACATTCAATAACGCACCTAAAATATCCTACCAGACAACATTAAAATGGAACTGAATTACATTCACTTGTACTTGAAGATTATGTCTTACCTTTACTGGAGTCTGATTTGCTAGATATTTCCTTCTCACTCACTGAACGCCTTTCTGTGGTGGTCAGGGTTGGATTTACAACATCTGCTAAGGAATCCTGCAGCAGAAGAGGTGATCTGTTCACTGCTTTGCCATCAGTAACTTCCGTTGAACTTGAATCCAAGGACACTTTCTCAGACACAGATATTCCAAATAAATCTTCATCTTCATTTGATGAGCTGCTAAACAGTAAACCCGTAGTCTTGCGGATATTTAATGTCTTGGGAGGTTCTAACCTTGGCGGTTGAACTGATGGTTCTTTAGAAATTAAATTATTCACACTTTCAGCCAGTGAAGCATGGATTTCAGTTTTCAGTTCTGATTTTGCTGAAACCTTCTGACCACCAGGTGAAACTGCATCACCTGAGAGGACATCATCTACATCTCTGCCATCGGTGGAATCAGAAATTTCCAAAATGTTTTTATCCACACTCAGTTTAGATGATGACAAGTTGCTGAACTCCTCTGCTGCAACCTGTAACTGCGGTGGTTTCGAAACTGGAAGAAGTTTTGGCTTAGGGCTTATGACAGGTTTCTTTGCAATAACAGGTTTCTTATTTACCGATTTGTTAGCTGCACTTGTACTGAAAAGACTGCTGTCATTTTTATCCATTAAATTACTAAAAAGAGCAGAAGGAACCTCATCACTGGTCTCACTTGGAACTGAAGCAAATAAATCACTTACATGCTCAGTTACTGACTCTGAATTTGATGCAGTGTTGTCTTTGGAAAGGCCACTATTTCCACTGGCAACAAGACTATGGCTTGATGTTTGAGGAACTGAAAATAAATCATCATTTCCCTCAAGAAATCCATCTACCTTCAGTGTTTCTCGGCTCGGTTTCTTTGGTTTCGCTATACCTGCAAACAGATCACTTTCTTCAGAAAACAAACTGCCTACTAATGCAGTTTTGGAGGGCGAGCTATCATGCTGGGGCTTATTGAATGGTGCAGCAAAAATGTCATCAATCACATCTTCATTGTTGCTGTCTGCAAACAGTCCCAAGGAACTCTTCTGATTACTTTGGCTAACTGACACCTGGGTTATATCCTTTGCTGATTTAGGATCACCAAGGCCTGCAAAAATGTCAACAATATCATCATCACCACCACCAAACAATGCATCTCTTCTGTAACTATTTAATTTATCTTGAGTTTTAATGGCTACCGATGTATGTGTACCGGACGGCAAAAATAAGTTGAATTCTGGATCCCTTAACTGTCCAGAAAACAGACCATCACTTCCTTCTTCACTTCTTTCAGGCTTTACTATGGCATTAACTCCTGTGCTAAATATGTCAAATCCTGGCTCATCCATTCCACCAAATAGGTCTTCATCATTAATGAGGCCTCTCTTTGGAAGTGCTGTAGACCGATTTTTATCTCCAGATGCACCGAGAAGGTCTCCACTCCCTTGTGAACGCCGAGAACGAGAACTTGGTGAGCTAGTAGATGAGAACAAAAGCTCATCATCTCCAGAATCTGAGTCACTGAAGAGGGATAAAGGTTTCTGGATTGCAGTCCCAAGCCTAGGTGAAACTCCTCCAGTGGCTGACTTTCCTGAACTGAAATACAGAGTGCAAATTTATGCCAATTTCCTTTCATATTAACAGACTGGGATGCTACAGTCTGCATAGGTTAGTGGCTGGACAAGTGAGGAATCATGGTTAATTCCTGGCAGGGGGAGGGGAGATTTACCTTCTCCTAAATATCTTGATCAGCAAAGATGCCCCCAACCTCTAATTAAATGGGTACCAGAGATGCTTTACCTAGTCATGAAGCAGCTAGGGAGTAAAGCTGGGCACTAACCTCCAACTAGTACCAAGGCTAAGAATGTATGGAGCTATACCTCTATCCTCACATACCCCTTCATGGTGTGCACATCGACAACTTCTGGTACATGCTTATTTAATAAATACAATCCAACCAACCAGTCACAGCTCTCCAAATTGAAATACTATAATTCACCTAGTCCAAGACACCATTCTACTTCTGCCTGATTTGGGGTTAGTCATTTATTTTCTGCAAGATCTGAGGTATAAAATACATCTTGCATGAGAGATGGTAAAAAAGGAGGCACAAAGTTTCTTAATTCCTGTGTTGGCACTAACATCTAATGAATACCACAAATACACACAAATAATTAAAGGATACAAAATATTAGCACTTTTGGACACCTGATGTTCATCTAAAGAGTATTCAAAAATTCAATTCAAAACGTATCTCAATTAAACCAGACAGGCAATGAACATATAACATAACACGGTGGCATGTTTCTGTAATGTTTATACTGCCTCTGCTATCACCTAACAGCCTGAGACCATTTCGCTAGAACAGACAGCCTTTGTGGCTACTTGATATCGCAGCCAACATTAAAACGTGCTGCACCAAAGTTTTCTGAGGCATTCTAAAGTTCAGTTTTTTTGACTCGGACGATGCTAATATAATGTCAATTATTTCACACAAAAGTAGTAGATTTCTTTTGCATTTTCAGTACCATTAAAGTATGCAAAAGCTTTGAGAAATGACAATCAAACACCACAACATTTCAACACATTTACAAAGCCCACCTGAACAGAAATTTTTCAGTCAAAAAAGAGGACACATGCAGGGAAAAGAGGACATCTGTTAGCCCTATTCTATTTAAAAAATGACACAAAACACATAAATACAGTGTGTAAGCAAAACACAGTGCTCCTGAATGTTAAAGCTTGTGGTCCACATGGCTACCACTGTGCTGCAAAGAATCAACATGATTTGAACAGAAATATGCACATGTATTATGAAAGCCCACACACACAAAGTTGCTGTGTTATGCATTTCAGTTTTCAAAGTTTATGTTGTATTTCTTGTACTAAAGCTACACACTCACCTGGATGTTAAGCTTTTCTGTGGTTTACTAAACAGACTGTCACCGCCTGCAGTCTCGTCTTGGAAAATGTCAGACGATGTAACTGCCTTATTAAGTGCTGACAAAGGATCTAACAGGGATACTTTGCCACTGTCAGCAGCAGCAACAGCAGTAGCAGATGTCCCTTGACTAAACAAACAAAAAAACAAAACATTTACTCTGAGGAGGAAAACAAGGCACAATTAAGGTGTTGGTGAAGAATGCACAGGAGAATAATTAGAGTAATGGATGAAGTAACAGGAAATACAAGATTCTGAATGGTTAGATCAAAGATGAGAGGGGCAGTACAATGGAATTATATTTATAAAAAAAAACTGAGGTTAGAAAACCTTGTGAAAAGAGACCTGTAGAAAACACAGGCATAATTTTGAGAATAATACAAAAATTTATCTTCTTGGGAGGCGGTAATGTAGCCTGAGAAAGGACCATGTGAACATTTGGGCCCAATAAAGCAGTTTCTTGCCAATATACTTCTTGCTGGCTACCTCTCACTGTCACAAAGAAGCCAGTCAGGAACATGTGGTGCTACTCAACAATCAGCTGGAAGCACCCATTACATGACTCACTACAGTCTGCAGTGTAAAAAAGAGAAGAGAGGAAAAAATATGGGGAATTCCTTGCATACTGTTGCTTGCTTGCTTGCTTTTTGTGTGTGTGTGTGTGTGTGTGTGTGTGTGTGTGTGTCTGGTGCCTCCAGATGTGGCCAGTACTGACCTCTCCGGCCTTTGCCAATTCAGACAAGGACAAAGAACCCATTTTTGAAAACGCAACATCCACAGGATACTCGGTTGGGGCTTTGTTAAAAAACAATGCACTACAGTGCCATTTCTCATCAATAAATTAACACACCTTATAACTGAAATGCAGCTCATATTCATCCAAACACATGTTGAAGGTTTCTTAATACATAATTTTTGCCACTCTTCTGTGTCCACCTCATAGTACCAAATATTCTCCCTAGAATCTCTTCCTCTATTTACAAGCATACAACAGATGATAACACCAACCTCTTGGTTGAGTCATGAGGCTCGCTTATGGTACGTCCAATACCACTGCTTGTGTCTCCTGGAAATTCAGAATCTTCACTACTGCTAGATGAGACCGTTGGACGCCTACGAATAGCAGCCTTGAATATATCCACATTGCCAAGGACAGGTACTGCACCAGCAAGTTTCTGAAATGCAGACAGAATGTAATCAGTAGATATGGCTGTTACTTATATGACCAGTAGTAGGAGATACCACAATGTTAAAAAGGGATGGACTTTTTACCTTAGAATAAAGTTAGATGTCAAATAATAACACAGATTATGTGGCCACATGTAAAAGTTTCTACTGTCTAAGACATGACTCTACAACATGAAAGCTGCCTTAGATGCAGTATCTAACCTTCTTAATGTTGTTTCGCTGCTGATCCACTGCTGGTAAGGAGTTTCCAAGCAATGGTTTAGGCACAGCACACACATCACTATCCAACTGTGGAGACTTCTTGATGTTGGAAATTTCTGCATCAAAATTACCAGCATACAACCAAAGTAAAAAAGCAGTTTGAGGCTTAAATGGAAGTAAATATTCCATGTTCTTCTGGGTTATGATACCACCTACTTAGCCATCTAATCTAATTCAATACAATGTATCTATTTATTTGGTTACATGTTTATGATTTATATAATAACACAGTCAGTAGCTCAAATTACATACTCAAATGATGGAATGGTTGATGAATAATGAAGTGGGAGTTATGGCCCAACTTGAAGCACAATCCTACAATTTTCCTTGAAGTTGTGAGTAAAATACAAGAAACCTCAACTCAGATAGTTGCTGTCCCTGCCAGGCACTGAACTTGATACCTCCAACTATCAGCAGCAGTACCCCTAGCTTGTGTTATCAGTTTCCAATAGAACATTATAAATATGTAGTGTATGTTCTGAAGAGCTACCATCATTCCAGAATTCAAGACTCTACATTCAATGACAGCATAATGGTTATGTATGTGCCAAAGTTACAACTAACCCTTTGGTGCCAGAATTAAATGCCTGTCTAATGTGCAAGAGACCAGAATTTAAATGACAGCTACGTAAGACCACAAAATGGCCATCATATATATCTGACATACAGCATTTTAAGCATCACACTGTGTGAGGAGTACACCTGATGTATGGCACCGAATGGCTAAGAAACAGTGGATTCCATGGATGTCTTGTACACTATTTAGACTGATATACTTACAAGATCATTCACTAAACCATAAATAAATAAAGTCACCCTAAGTTATGTCACAGGGCATAAAGACATGGCATTATTACCAGGGTCAATAAAGAGGCCCAAATCATCATGTGTGTCTGGAGTGCTGGTAGCTACACCTGCTTTGGCAACGTTGAGAAGGCACTTGGTTTTCTCTGCACCACCCTCATTTGCAGTGCCAGGAACAAACTGAGATGATTCACTAGCAGGCTTCTTGGCACCTGACAGAAGAACAAACCTCAAACAGTACTGCACTAAAATTTAACATTTTTCTGGATGCTATACAGTGATGATGGTGCACCACACATTCAAGTCCTGAAGATGTTGTGAAGTCACTTCATGAGATAGGTAAACAGACAAAGAACAGAGAAGAAAGGCTCAATTTAATTCTTAGGATATATATAAATATTTTTCTCTCCATTCTCCATCAAACAATGTATTCCTCACATGTACCTTTATCTGCAGTCACTTTGTCCTTATTGCCCCACAGCGACACAGTGGAATCATCCAGGTCATCAAACAGACCACGTTCAGCTGAGAACTTCCCACTGTGGTGGCCAAACAGATCAGCACTATCATCTGCGTCCCAATTCCAAGCTGGTTTACTAGCTAAAAGCACACAAAACATTGTTGATTCCTTTACTACAAACTTAATTATACTAACTGTGATCAAATAAAACTTTGAACTTCTGACTCACAAAGGAGGTTTATTAGCTGTACAAACTAAAGAATATTTAACTCCTAAATTACAAAGTAGATCTGCAAAGAAAATGCAAATTTAAAATATAATCAAAATAATTTCAGGTAAACAAAAATGCCTGAATACACTCTTCATTCTTAATCCTGAAATTCTTTTGATCCTGATTTATTTAACATGAAAACTCAGTCCAATTATTTAACATCAGTGTATTCTGTGTATATGAAATGCATAATTTTAATGCTACTTTAATGAGCAAGCACAATGAGCCCCCACTGAAAATCAAAATATTTAAAAAGCACCATAAATACAATTTTCTGGGAATGAGAGGTATAATATGAACTGTTAAATGTATCCTTAGACATGACATTCAAAATTGCAACCTGTTTATACATGTTGCCTGCCTGCATCACAGGGACACAAAGTATTGTATGTACAGCAGTCAGACATCTGATAGCTGCTTGGATAATTCATGTTGCTGTTAGGCAAATCCTGGTTTTCTTCCCACAACATTTAAGTGTTTACACTGGTCAATGGAAAGTCTCCAATCTACTGTCTTTTAACAAAACTTCCTACTTTACGCCTTGTCACCTCTCATCTCTCTTCTCTGTCTTCCACGACCTGGCCGAACCATCTTGTTCCGACTCCCCCACCCCACCACCAAGTCCCTTTTCTGTGCATTTAAACTCTAATGCCCTTCACAAAACACTGTTCAACACAACATTGCTATCGCACGTAAAATGAATCTCACTAGAAGACCTCACTGTTGTAAGCCATACCATTTACTGTATAAGGTAGTTTTGGAGAGTGAATATATCTCTTGCCTGTGCTGGGATTTGAATCCAAGATTGTACAGCCCATAGCATAGTCACTGCACTAAGTACATTACTCTTGTTATTGTGTGAGACTTCAACTGCAGGAGAGTGATATGAAATGAATACACCCACATAGCCATGAAGATTATAACACACATGAGAAAACATAGACAAATGTAATTTGAAATACTAGCACCACACAAAAGAAACAAAATAACTGTAACTCCGGAAAACTATAAAATTTAACACGCAAAACTAGTCTCACTGCATTCTGGAAAGTTTTGCCACAAAAAAATAAGATATTTATATGACTCAAACAGCTCAAATAGGACAATAAGTAACACTCACTGGCAGTGCCTTGTCCAGAGGTTCCTGCAGCAGCAGCTACATGTAACTTCACAGCTAAATCAGCTGCAAAGCTGTTCTGTGTGCCAACAGCAACAACTTCTTCGATAGGCGAATCTCCACCAAACATGTCGCCTAAAAAACATAATTAAAACTGACATCTGTCATTGCTGACATCCCTCCTTACACATGCACTTAAATTCTGATGTACAGACTGCCAAAATAAACCCAGTACTCTCTAGAATTCTGATTATCCTGGCTAATGAAGGTGCAAAGATGTAAACACACTATACAGAATGGCAGTAAACTTCATCTTATATCTTTGGGTATTCTGTATTAGGTCTGTTAGGAACAAGTACCTGAAAGGAACACAACCCATAATGTCGCTGAGAATTCTGGTCTTCTGTTTTGTTATACAGTGTTAGCGGATAAGATAAGATAAGGACCTCTCAATGCTTGATGATAAGGATGGCAATCCATAACCCATAACCCATAATCCATAATCCATAACCCAGTAGCACAGAATTAACAATGAAGAAAACCTGAATCCTACGATTGACATACAACTTATGTTTTTTTTAATATATACCAGATAAAACAGAACTTTGAACTGTGTTAGTTACCTGGAATACTGTCACTTTCCACCCTCTTCTGCTTGTCTGGCACTGGACGCTCTCCAATGCTATCAGTCCCAGAGTTACCACTGGCACTGGTGGACGACTGCAATAACAAATTGTTCTGCTGTTACACAAAACATACTCATTCAGTTAAAATTAACTGCAATACCCCCACAGAAATTCCCTATGTCTTTCGTGCCAGCAGCACATCCACACCAATCAGTCAAAGATACGCGTAGGCATACAAAACCTGCTCCGTGTTACAGTTTGTTCCACATTCCTTTCAAATTCTGCTTCACCCATATTATCATCATTCCTCTCCCCACACCCACACAATGGCATATAATAGTCAGGGCTTCCCCATTATCCTAGCAACAGTGCTAAACCAGAGAACTGAATTTCCTCAGACATTATGGGAACTGCCACTATTTATACTCAAAATATGTGTTTTCTTTTGACTGTAACAGACACAATGAATAGAAGCAGATGACACCAAATCCTAAAGTAATCCTTGCACCATATAGTAGACATGGTAGATCTACTCACTCTGGTCCGCTTCTTCAGTACGTTCTGCTCAATGTCCATCTCACTTTCACTCTCACTGGACAGGACAACATTCTTATCAACATCATTCTCCTCTGAGTCACTTGGTGATCCCAGCCCAACACGATCATCGTCCATGAACTGCTGACAGCCAATAAGGTATGGCAATGGTCGACTCATGTATGGGTTATGAGGTTCCAAAACTAATCGTCCTCCACTACTGAAAGAAACACTATGTTGCACCAATCTTCACTTCGACAAAGTAAGCTGAATACCAAAAATTAATCATTAAATATGCTTGTTACATGTGAATCTCAACAGCTGAAGACCTAGTCTTAAACAATGGCTGTTTTAGCACCTGGAAAATAACATCTTTCATTTCAGTGTAACATCACACAGAAAGATAACAAAAGTTATAGTCAGTGTAGTGACTTATTTGTATATATATGAGAAAAGCAACACTGTAGTTATTGCCAACTGTGTAAGCAAAATTTCTATCCATCTTTTCCAAGGGGCCTAGGGAAATCACACATGCTATTGCCTAAGCTTTCTTTTGGCTCCTGGGAGACACAAGAATGGCAACTACAACCTCTACAGCACCAACTAATTCAAGAGTTCCATTAAGCACAGCCTATGCCTCCTAGGCATTACAGTTTGTGGCAGAAACAGGATTTAAATCACCCACAACATGTAACTTTGTAAGGAGCAGTAGTATTCCAGCACATAACACAACTTCAACAGGTGTCAGTGTTAGCTTAATATTCTGGTTAGATTGTGATATGCTAATGAAACACAGAACTTCTGGATGACCTGCTTTTGTTCACAATCTTCCATCACAGATTACACAAAAATTGTAATGGTAAACATGGAACATTTTCACAAACAACTTTGAGGTGCTCACAATAATGACCACAAATAGTACCTTCTTCTGGGATGAGTCACTGTATCGCCTGGCAGACATATACAACTAAAAGTAGTAGGTTCCTCCAAAATATTGACAAATTTATCAGAATATACAGCATCACATCCCAAAAGCAGAGTTCTCACTTTCACAGCCAAACAACTAATATCATTACAAAACTTCAACAATTTCACTGCATCATTTATGAAGTCCAATTTTATAAAAAAATAATCGAACACAAAAAAACTTAACTCTAGGGAATTAAAATGACCTTTGTTAAAAAAGAAACAGTTGTTAAGTAAAGTTGCCAGTATGGCAGCAAGCACAACTGCACAATGTATATACGGCATGGAAATAACGTGTCTCCTAACACATTCAATGTCCTGAATATTGAGAGATGCGTGGCAAACTTCCCAGTCTAATTGTGTTTGGAGAAACAGCTGCCGGTACTCTCTGAACAGGTTAAATGGGCCCCACATTTGTTCTGGACATGGTGGGACAAGAAAAATCCCAGGCCATGTCCTGGGACTTAACCCAAGACATCCAGCCTGTAATTAATCAGATATAAATATAAAAAACCAAACAAAAATAGCATGACTCATTTTAAGTACAGAAACCAGTTTGTAGATCACAGTTTGGGTTCTGAGGTGATTCAATTGTACTGGTTACTTGCCACTATCAAATGTGAAAACCAGTAACAGTAATTTCATCTAAACTGTGTTGCTGGGAATACCACCATGACTCAACCACAGAAAATCATTGTGAGGAAGGGGTGACAATGTAAACTAAACAAAGTTAACATAATGGAAAACCAACATACAAAAATAAAGCAGCATACTACTGTGCCAATACCAACATATGACAATTTTTAACCCATGAATAATAATAATAATGGACTTAAATAACTGGGCACAATAACATACAGATGTATGGGGGAGCAGAGGTATGGTGTCATGCATCCTTTGGCTCAATATTAATGATCATGAGCAGTCAACTTCATGCCCCATCCACTTTATTCCTATATCCATTAGAAAGGGGTGTCTCTATGGGTTCTTCAGCCAGACACAATTACAATGACAAAATTTCTGGGCCATACAGGAACCAAAACCCCATCATCCAGCTTTCAGTCTAGACACTGTACAACTGGTGCTTAAATCTTAAAATATGAAAGCTCAACAAAATTCACACTAAAATGATTTCTTAAACATAACATAAGCACACAAATATAAGTTGACAATAAAAGCAGTGAAGTTCAATAGATATATTCTAGTCAATACCAAAACACAAATTAGGACCTGACATAACATAAGTCAGTACATGCCTTACCTTTCTTCATCTTCACTATCACTTACTGGGACCTCAACAGCGTCAAACATAGTATCCAGCACTGACATGCCAAGAGCCAGAGCCGTACGTATCCGGGCCACTACTTCACCTTCTTGTTCCTCCTTTGATTTCAGCTGCCAACAGTAATCTAAGGTTAAAATACTCAAATGTATCTGCAACTACACAAGGCATATTAACCCCACACACACACACATACATATATATATATATATATATATATATATATATACAGGGTGGCCGAGAAGTCACCGTACACCCAGAAAATACGCACCTCAGACTCAATATAAGTTTACAATGCACAGCGCAGCACGCAGTACAGTGTAAAATGGTAG
>Ga0123357_10010068_pt1 | contig 11991 bp, 9 predicted proteins | sample TergutEmb28metaG_FD_89873 | JGI IMG/M metagenome (GOLD analysis project Ga0123357, IMG submission 89873) | Embiratermes neotenicus P4 segment gut microbial communities from Petit-Saut dam, French Guiana - Emb289 P4 | ecosystem: Host-associated > Arthropoda: Insects > Digestive system > Gut ...
GACCTGCTGTGGAGCAAGGTCGGCCTCGTCCCCCAGAAGCCCTACCTGTTCTCAGGGACGGTCGCCAGCAACCTCGAATACGGACGCCCCGACGCCACCGAGGACGACATGTGGGGTGCGCTGCGCATCGCCCAGGCTGACGGTTTCGTCCGCGAAATGGACGGCGAGTTGGACGCCGAAATCGCCCAGGGCGGCACCAATGTCTCGGGCGGCCAGCGCCAGCGGTTATCGATCGCCCGGTCGCTCATAAAGATGCCCGAGGTGTACGTCTTCGACGACGCCTTCTCGGCGCTGGACGTCGCCACTGACGCCAAGTTGCGTGAGGCATTGGCCACACAGACGGGCACGGCCGCCATCTTGATCGTCGCCCAACGCGTCAGTTCGATCAGTCATGCCGACCAGATTTTGGTGCTTGACGAAGGACGCATCGTCGGACGCGGTAAACATGACGAGTTGATGCGAACTTGCCCGACCTACAAAGAAATCGTCGATAGCCAGGTGCGGGCCGAAGACCTTGACCTGGCGGCCGTCGGCCTTGCCCCGTCACTGGGCGCCAAGGACACCACGAAGGGGGCGCGGGCATGAGCAGCGCAACACCAGCCAAGACTGACACTGCGCCTAAGGCTAAAGCCAATGATGGCCCAAAGGCCAATACGCGCTCACAAGCCCAGATCATCGCGCAACAAGGCGGACGCCGCGGCGGTGGCTTCGGGGGTGGACGCCATGGTGGTGGCGGCATGGGCGAAAAAGCCATGAACTTCTTCCCGTCCCTGAAGCGGCTGCTTCGCGAGTTGGGGCCGCAGCGGGTGCTCCTGGTGTTGGTCATCCTCGTCGGCGCGATCAGCGTGGTCAGCACCATTTTCGGGCCGAAGATCATGATCCACGCCACGAATGAGATCTTCGCCGGCTTCATTTCAAATGAGGTGCTGAAGAACCTGCCTGCGGGTATGACTCTGCCGCCTGGCACCACAATCGGCCAGCTCGTCACAATGCTGCAAAACTTGCCAGCAGGCGCCAACACCAGCGGCTACGACATGAGCCAGATCTCGCAGATGATGAGCGGCATGGACCAAAACCGTGTCGTCGCCGGAATCGACTTCGGCGTCGTCGGGCACTGGTTGCTGATCGTCGGTGCGCTTTACCTCGCCGGCGCACTACTGTCGTTCCTGCAAGGCTTCTGGCTGGCCCGCATCGTGCAGCGCACGGTTTACGGGTTGCGCGAGAAAATTTCACACAAGCTCGACCGCTTGCCTTTGAAGTACTTCGACAGCCAGCCTCGTGGCGAGTTGCTGTCGCGCGTCACCAACGATATTGACAACATTCAGCAGTCGCTGCAGCAAACCGTCTCACAGGTGCTGAACGCTGTAATGACCGTAATTGGCATCGGCATCATGATGTTCACCATCAGTTGGGAACTGGCGCTGATCACGATCGCCGTGGTTCCAGTGGCCGGCGTTGTTTCGGCACTGATCGGCAAACGCGCCCAGTCGCGCTTCATCGGCATGTGGACGCACACCGGCGAGCTGAACGCCCAAGTCGAAGAGGGTTTCACCGGGCACGCCATCGTCAAGGTGTTCGGCCGTCGTCAACAGGCGGACGAGCAGTTCAAGACCACCAACGAGGAATTGTTCAAATCTGCCTTCGGCGCCAACTTCTTGTCGATGACGCTGATGCCATTGAACATGTTCATCGGCAACATCAACTACGTTGCCGTCGTGCTGGTTGGCGCGCTCAAGGTGACGTCTGGAACTCTGCAACTGGGTGACGTCACCAGCTTCATCCAGTATTCGCGCCAGTTCACCCAGCCGATCAGCCAGATCGCCTCGATGGCCAACCTGATGCAGTCGGGTGTGGCTAGCGCGGAGCGCGTCTTCGAAGTGCTGGACCAGCCCGAGCAGACGCCCGATGAGCACGGCACCCTGCCGGTGCCCGTCCAAGGCCATGTGCAGTTCGAGAACGTCGACTTCTCCTACGACCCAGACCACCCGCTGATCGAGGACCTGAGCCTGGAGGCCAAGCCTGGTCAGACGGTGGCCATCGTCGGTGAGACGGGTGCCGGCAAGACGACCTTGGTCAACCTGCTTATGCGCTTCTACGACATCCAGGGCGGCAAGATCCTTCTCGACGGCGTCGACACATCGTCGATACCGCGCGACGATCTGCGCACCCAGTTCGGTATGGTGCTGCAAGACACCTGGTTGTTCTCCGGCACTATCAAGGCCAACATCGCCTATGGCGGTGACGACCCGACCGATGAGCAGGTGCTGGACGCCGCCAAGACTGCCTACGTCGACCGCTTCGTCCACGCGCTTCCGGACGGCTATGACACGGTGATCGACGACGAGGGCTCGAACATCTCGGCCGGCGAAAAGCAGTTGCTGACGATCGCTCGCGCCTTCGTCCACGACCCGGCCGTGCTGATTCTGGACGAGGCCACCTCATCCGTCGATACCCGCACCGAAGTCTTGGTGCAGCAGGCCATGGCCAAGCTACGCAAGGGACGCACCAGTTTCGTCATCGCCCACCGTCTGAGTACCATCCGCGACGCCGACACGATCGTCGTCATGGAGCACGGCCACATCGTCGAGCAGGGCAACCACGACCAGTTGTTGTCAGCCGGTGGCGCCTACGCCAAGCTATACCAGTCGCAGTTCCAGGCGGCTGGTTCGGACGACGCGGACGTGCCCGTCGAAGCGCCCGTGAAGAAGCCCCCAATGCGAGGAATGGGCCGCTAGGGCGCAGTACGCAGGATCTGCCCAGCCTGGTTACCTGGAGCTAACCCGTACATAACCTCGCTACTTTCGAGTCGGTTGGTACGGTTTGCACGCTTCAACTACCTAGATCCGCGTCGACGAGCTACGCGCGGATGACGAGGGGATGAGGTCGGTCACCCGGTAGAATGGGCGCCCGTGAGTGACGCGTCTGATGGGCTTGGCGTCAAGCCGCCTGATGTTGTTGGGTTTGCGCCGCCTGACGGTGAAGACACCGTGTATAAGACACTGCTGCCCGACGTGCCTGAGCCCGAGCAGTCGCCGACGGACGTCCCTGCGTCGCCAAAGCCAAAGCCCAGGAGACCCCGCGCGCACAAGGCGTCGCCCGCAGCGTCGGCTGATGCGCAATCTGAGGCGCGGCCGACCAAGAACAAGAAAATGCCCGGCTGGATGCTGGTGTTCTGGGCCGTGGCGATCGCGTTGCTGGTTGCCGCGATTGCGCACTACCGCGCCGTCGGGCCGTCCACCCCCATGGTCGCCCCCGGCACAGGGTGGCAAGGGCCCTTCGCCGCCGGCGTCAACGACCCCGTGGTGATGCCCTTGACCCTGGGCGACGTCATACTGCTGAGACAAGGCTTCACGGGGCCGATAACCGCCTTCGACCTCGACAGCCACACCAACACACTCAGCGTCACTCCCGACACGGACGTGTCCCCCATCGGCGATCAGAGCGATTTTGTCACCATCGCCGCTGGTCAGATCGAGGTGTACGACCCTAAGACGGGCCAACTGGTCGGGCATGGGCCCGCGCCGTCCAGTTGGGTGAACCTGCTTTGGGTGGGGGACGGGAAGCTCTTGATCGAAGATTGGAAAAGCCAGACCATCTGCGCCAGCCTGGTCGAGACCCCGGACAAGTGCCTCTGGCAAGCCGCCGACGCTGACATCCCGGCAAGTTACGTCTTCGGCGGGGGGCTTTGGGTGAACACCGGCGACGGCGTCATCGACATGGAAACCGGGCAGCCTACGCCCTTCGGCCAAGACGCCGGACGCACGGTTAACGACACCACCTACACAAACACGACCGACTTTGTTTACTACGCCGGCGATTCCGTCACGCGAATCTTCCGGGTGGTCGTCAGGTATGACTTCAACACCAACCCCCGCAAAAGCGTCACCTATCAGCCTTGGGATTTGATGACTAACACCGGCATATCGCCGCCCGTCACCGCCACGCAGGTGTTCGCGGACGCGTCATCGTCCGCCTATATCGCCGTCACTGCCAACCCAAATGCCAACTACGGCGCCGCTGCCAGCAGCACCAGCGCCTACGACTGGCAAACCGGCAAACTGCTTTGGACGGTACCAAGCGGCACCTATCGCCCGGCACTGCACCTTGGCGCCTTTGTCGGCGGAAGCTTCATCATGCCGGTGCTCGACAGCCGTGGGTTTGACTCGGTGGTGGCCGCCGACCCCGTAACCGGCAACCTGACGTGGCAACCGGACCTGTATTACGAGTATTACGTCGGCAACATCGGCAACACGGTCTTTTCGACGGGAAGTCTGCTGCCGCGCGGCAAGCTCCGCGCTGCCGGGCAAAATGATCAACTGCTGGCTGACGACGCGGGCAACGGTTTCACCAGGTTGTGGCGGTCGCAGACGCCGGAGGTGCAGGCTTCGTGCCAGCCGCAATTGGCGGGCCACTTGGTCTTTTGCGTGGACACGGCTGAGGCCGCGATCTACGTGCTCGACCTGTAGGACGGCACCATGACGAGCAGTCAGCCGTGGGTGATGACTTTGATCGCCGTTGCCGGGCTTATCTGCGGCACCCTTGAGCCCTCGAAGGCGCTTGTGTCGCGGGTGATCAGGTAGTCAGCTTGGGCGATTTCGGCGGCCGCGCGGATGATGCCGTCCTCGAAGTCTGGCTCTGTGCTGGCCCCCGCACGTTTGCAACAATCGAAATCGACGGGCAGGATCATCATCGTTTTCAGCACCGAATCCACTGCCGCCCTGGCAACCTGCTTGCCGTCGCTGCGACCCAGGACGTAGTAGATGTCCTTCAGCGAGGTGGCAACTGCGCAGGTGTCGACGCCACGACGCCGCAGCACTCCCAACAATGCGACAGCCAGGTCGTGTTCGGGGCGCGTGATGTTCAGGAAATCCAGCAGCACATTGGTGTCCAGCACGACCCTAATAGCCATAACGCTCCATCATTGCTTCGTAGAGGATCTGGTCGGAGCTCTCGTCAGTCGCCAGTTCCGGCGACTTCGAGACGCCGGCCAGGCTCATCAGTTTGTCCCAATTGCGCTGGCGTTCGGCGTCTTCGTCGACGGGCTCCAGGACGGCCGGGATTGTGTGGGTTCGACCGATGTAGGCGGCCAGTGCCTGGATGGCCTGCGACCAAGTGCGATGGTTGGCCGCCAGCACCTTCTCGGCGGCGTTCTTGTCCTTGACGTTGACCCGTGCGCTGATGGTAATGGTTGACATCTCAGCCCTCCTTTGTCTTACTGTAAGACACAAGTCTACGCCATACCGCACGCCGACGTTCAGTGCGGCAGGTGGCTACTCCGGAAACAGGGCGTCCGGGCCAGCTGGTGGCGCGTATGCCGGGTCGACATCGCGGAACATCTTCGACACTGAGCGGCCGCGGTGAATACTATCGACAGCCTCAGCGAACAGCGGGGCGACTGAACACACCTCCAGTTCCGGCCAACCATCTGGGCGAGGGACGGTATCGGTCGTCACCACCTCACTGATCATCTCGTTGGCACGCAGACGCTCCACAGCCTTCCCAGCAAACAGGCCGTGAGTGCAGGCAACAGACGCCTCATAGCAGCCGAAGTCGCGCAACACCCGAGTCAGTTCCATAATCGAACCACCGGTGGCTATCTCATCGTCCAACACAATGGCCGACTTGCCCTCCACGTCACCAACGATCGACTCAATGACCACCGTGTCGTCGGCCAACCGACGCTTCGAACCAGCCGCCACCGGCAACCCCAGCAGACGAGCAAACTGCGTGGCATTCTTGGCATTACCCAGATCAGGCGAAACCACCACATGGCCCGAAAGGTCGCGTCCCCTAAAATAGTCGGCCAACACACCCAACGCCGTCAACTGGTCGACCGGCACCGAGAAAAACCCCTGCACCTGTGGGGCGTGCAGGTTCATCGTCAAGACGCGGTCGACGCCGGCCGTCGACAATAAATCGGCCACCAAACGCCCACCCAAAGAGATCCGCGACGCGTCCTTCTTGTCACTGCGTGCGTAACTGTAATGAGGAATGACGGCCGTGATCTGCGCCGCCGAGGCACCCCTGGCGGCGTTGATCATCAGCAGCAACTCCATCAGGTGCTCCTGGGTGGGTGGCACCAGCGGCTGCACAATGTAGACGTCACGTTGACGCACATTGACTAACAACTGCGCCTGCAAACAGTCATTACTAAACCGGCTGATCAGGCTAGGTGACAACGGTTTGCCGAGACGGTGGCAGATATCGCGCGCCAAGGTGGGGTGAGCCGAGCCTGAGAAGACGACGATATCCTTCATGTTTACCCTTTTATGAGGTCGTCTCAGTATCGGTCGGCAGAGGCCCCGGCGGCGGCGCCGTCGTGGGGGTGGTCGGCGGTGGCGTGTAAGGCGGTGGCGTGTAAGGCGGTGGCCCAGCAATCGAGATGTAGATGGTGTAGCCGCGGAATTCGTAGCTGTTGGCAAGGGGCGTTTGACGGCACACCGTGTTCGGCTGGCTGTTGCAGGTGTTCGCGTCATAGTCCATCGGCGCAGACGAGACCTGGAAACCCTGCTCGCCGGCAAGCGACTGGGCCTGATCGGCCGTCAAACCCCACAAATCCGGGACGGCCGACTTGCCCGATGCCAACGTCAAATACACCTTCCCGTCACAAGACACCGTCGACCCTGGCCCCGGATCGACCTTGAACACCTGCCCGGTATCCATGGTGATCGGCTCATCTGAACCCAGCACCGCCGTCGTGGCGCTCGGAATGTTGGTGAACCCGGCAGTCTTCAAAGACGCCCGGGCATCCGCCTCATAGGCGCCAATCACGTCCATTGGTATTGTGCACTGGCCGGGTCCGGCGTTCACCCAAATCGTCACATTGGTGCCGGGCTGTACCGCTGAGCCATCCTTGGGGTCCTGCCTCAACACATCACCGAGAGAGTTGCTCGGCCCAGAGTCGGTGTTGACCGTGACGCTGAGCTGGGCGTTCGTTATGGTCACGCGCGCTTGCGCCTCCGGCAAACCCACCACATAGGGCACCATCGTCGTGTTCGGTTCAGGCTTGGGCTGCATGGCGCGATACAACAGCAGGCCACCAACCACCAGGATGGCCACCACCAACGTCCCCAGGGCGATCCAGAGCGGCAACAACCCGCGCCGGTCAGACTCCTCCGGAGCGCCATTCATCGCCCCGTCAGGCAGCAAGCTGGTGTCGTTTTCATTGTCTTCGTCGATGACGGCCGTTGAGCCCGTTTGCTCCATGTCAGGCGCATTGCCGGGGGTTACCGCACCGGCCGCAGCGACTCCTGGCAGCACTTCGCTGAACCCGCGACGCGGCCTAGCGCCCGGCGGTAGGCGGTCGCTCAACACCTGGGTGGCATCACTCGACTCGGGCACGGCCGCGACGCCCAGAGGCGTCTGACCCGACAATAGACGGGTGATATCGACGCGCATGGCGTCGGCGTTCTGATAACGGGCATCCGGGTTCTTGGCCAGCGCGGTCAGCACGATGGTATCGATGTTCGGGGGCAACTCAGGATCCACCCGGCTGGGCGGCACCGGCTGTTCACGTACATGCTGGTAGGCCACACTGACGGGCGAGTCTCCGACGAACGGCGGGCGCGACGTCAACAACTCGTATAGCAGGCAACCGACGGAGTAGATGTCGCTGCGGGCATCGACCGTCTCACCGCGCGCCTGTTCGGGTGATAGGTACTGGGCGGTGCCGATGACGGCCGCTGTCTGTGTCATTGTGGCCGATGTATCGGCGACCGCCCGGGCGATGCCGAAATCCATCACCTTGATGCGCCCCGTCGTCGTCAGCATGACGTTAGCGGGCTTTATATCGCGGTGCACAATGCCATGTCGGTGCGCGTAGGCGATGGCGTCGAGGACGCCGACGGTGAACTCCAACGCCCGCTCGGGCAAGATCTGGCGTCCATCCTTCAACAATTCGCGCAGGGTGGTACCTTGGACCAACTCCATGACGATGTAGGGAACGTCCACGCCGGTGGCCGGGTCGATCTGAGCGCCCGTGTCATACACAGAGACGATGTTGGGGTGGTTTAGCCCAGCCGCCGACTGAGCCTCACGTTGGAAGCGAGCCTGAAAGGTAGGGTCAGTCGCCAGGTCAACGCGCAACCGCTTGACCGCCACGTCGCGCCCGAGCCGGGTGTCCCAGGCCCGCCACACCTCGGCCATACCGCCGCGGCCGATTACCTCGTCAAGCCGATAGCGATCGCCGAGCATGATCGGGGTCCCGGAGGAACCCGGGTCACGCCCATCGGAACCGAGACGTGGCTCACTCATGCCTACTCCTTTCGTCGGCCCCCTTTGGGCCTCCGGTGTCGGGCCTTGCGGTCCGCCTGCGTAAGGCAAAGCTAGCCGTGCGCAGTGTGCATAGGTACCAGTTAGCTTAGGCAGTACAACTGTGCAAGTCACTTTTTGATCGGCTTTGAGTCCCCGCTTTTAGGAACTTATTAGGGGCGGCGGTTGCTGACGCCAGCCCGGGAAACCGTCTGCATACCCCCGCCCCCGCGGAATAGACTGGGCTCATGAGCGCTGAAACCGACCGGGCCGAGTTGGCCGAATGGATCAAGAAGTTAGCCGTCGTCCGCGGCCAGGTGACGTTGGCGTCGGGCCGTCAAGCCGACTATTACGTCGACATGCGGGCGGTCACGCTGGACGGACGGTCAGCGCCATTGGTCGGGCGGGTCATGCTCGATTTGGTGCGCGACCTCGAATTCGACGCAGTCGGCGGCTTGACCATGGGCGCCGACCCCGTCGCATTAGCCATGCTCCACGCTCAGGCTGCAGCATCGGCACCGGCGCTGGACGCCTTTGTCGTCCGCAAAGAAGCCAAGACGCACGGGTTGAACAAGCGAATCGAGGGCCCATCCGTGGCTGGACGGCGGGTGCTCGTTGTTGAGGACACCTCCACGACCGGCGGTTCGCCGCTGACCGCTGTAGAGGCGCTACGCGAGGCCGGGGCGACCGTCGTAGCCGTCGCCGTAGTGGTAGACCGCAACGCTGGGGCACGAGAAGCCATCGAAGCGGCCGGTTTAGAATATCGCGCCGCATTTGGTCTGGCCGACATCGGGCTGTAGATAAATAGCGGCGTGTACGGCGTCTGTGCGCTCGGGGCCGGCTGGAACCCGCCGCTAGAGTCAATGCCACTAATCAGCTAAGGCCCGCGCCATCAAGTTTCGCTGTAGGCTGGATTCCATGTTGGCAGTCATCATTGTCTTGATCATCATCATCGTCGCGGTTCTCGGATTTGGAATCGCCCAATACAACGGCCTGGTTTCGCTGCGTAACAAACTGCAGGAAGCCTGGCGCCAGGTGGACGTCGAGCTGAATCGTCGCTACGACCTGATACCCAACCTTGTCAGCACCGTCCAGGGTGCAGCGAAATTTGAGCAGTCGACACTTGAGCAGGTAATCGGTCTGCGAAACCAGGCCAAGGCCCTGTCGGGCGGCGATGCTACCCAACAGCGTGGCGATGTCGAAGGCCAGCTGACCCGCGCTGTAAACAACATTCTGGTGACGGCTGAGGCCTACCCCGAGTTGAAGTCCAACGCCAGCTTCCAGCAGTTGCAGTCACAGCTTTCCGACACGGAAGACCGCATCGCCAATTCTCGGCGCTACTACAATGCCGTCGTCGGTGACTACAACACCAAGACCGAGGCTTTCCCGTCCAACCTGTTTGCCAACGCCTTCCATTTCGTCAAGGCCGGCTACTTCGAGGTTGATGACCCAACGGTGCGCCAAGCCCCACAGGTCGACTTCCAGCAGCTAAACGGGACGACATCCCTGCCGCCGGCCCCAGCGCCAGCGCCCGCACCGACGATCGACTTCAGCCAGCCCCAAACGGGTCAGCCGCCGACCGCTTAGCTCTCAACCCCGTCATCCCTGCGCGGAGTCGCAGGATCTGGCCAGGCAATGATTCACGCTCAGTAGTTAAGGTTATGGCGTAACGTATGATAACGTGAACGCATGGTTACGTTTTCGGCAGTCACATACGAGGTGCTACCTTGGGCGTCCAGAATCCCTGACGACCTGATTTCGCGGCGCCAGGCCGAGCGGATGCCGACTACTTACCGGGCGGCGATCCCGGCCCCGATTGCGCAGGTGGAGTTCACCCTGCCATCCGATCTAGCCACGGCCGCCGAGGACGCCACGCGCGTTATTTCCCGTTTGGACGACTATGCCACGCAGGCTTTCGGCGGACGGGCGGTGGCCCCATTGACATCCGTGCTGTTGCGGTCGGAATCGGCGTCGTCCTCGCAGATCGAGAACCTGACAGTCAGCGCCCGGCAACTGGCGGTCGCCGAGTTGGGGTTGGCCGCAAGCGGGAACGCCGAACTTGTGGTGGGCAACGTCGCGGCAATGGTGGCGGCCATCGACTTGGCCGACAACCTCGGCGAGTCGGCAATCCTAGCCATGCATGCGACCTTGCTGGCCAGTCGGCCTCAGGCCAACCCCGGCGCCTGGCGCGACGTGCCCGTCTGGATCGGTCCTTCAGGGTTGAGCCCCGCGAACGCGGTGTTTGTGCCCCCGGCGGCCGCGCGAGTGCCGGCCTGCATGGCTGATTTGGTTGCGTTCCTGGCGCGCACGGATCTTCCGGCCATGGTGCATGCAGCCGTGGCACACGCTCAATTCGAGACGATTCACCCGTTCATCGACGGCAACGGCAGGACGGGACGGGCGCTCATGCAGGCGATGCTGCGGGCGTCAGGTGTCATCAGGCACGGAACGGTGCCCGTCTCGGCCGGCTTACTGAGCAACTTGGATGCCTACACCGCAGCGCTGACGGCATTCCGCGACGGCGACTTCGCGCCCATCGTCGAGTGCCTGGCTGAGGCGTCCACCAAGGCGGTCGTCCTGGGCCACTGGTTGGTGGACGAATTGGGGGCGCTGGTTGGCAAGCGCATGGACGAGGCGCGCCCGCGGGCAGGTTCAGCTTTCGAGAGCCTTATCTACTATCTGGTCGGGCAACCAGCAGTGACGATGGCATCGGTCGCCAAGTCGTTGGGGGTGTCGACTGCGGCGGCCAGTCGCGCGGTTAACCAGGCCGTGGATGCCGGTATGCTGAAACCCACCAGCGACAAGCAGCGCAACCGCGTTTGGCTGGACCAGCAGGTCATTGGCGTGCTGAACGAATTTGCCGCCCGCGCAGGAAGACGGGCGTAGGCAACGGATCCTGTTGATAGTCGACAGGCGCGTCCCAAACGGCACCAACTGTGTGGGGCACAACACGTCCACTTAGACGTTGATCAGCCCCGGTGAAACCAGACACCGCCCGTTCGCATTGCTGGCGGCCCGTTATAGTTTTGAGGCATGCGCTCATTTGCGGAAGAGTCTGTGCTGGTTGATGATCGGCTTGAACTGTCGTTGGCGCCGGCTCTGACGCCGGCGGGGTTGGTTGAAGCCCCGCAGTTCTTCAGCGGGTTCGCGGCGTTCCCGCAGGTGGTGGCGCGCGGACTGGCCACGCTGGCGGACATCACCGCGACCCGGTACTTTCAGCATGTGCCACAAGTGGGCCGCGACCCGGTGTTGAGCGCGCAAGGCGACCGCCTGCGGGCTGAGTGTTTCTCGGCGTGCAACAGTGTGTATGCCCGCCTGGACTTGCTTGGTGCCGGCTTCGACGGCGGCGACATCGGTTTCGGCACGACAAATGTCGACGTGGGCCTGGCGTTGCGTCAGGCGCTAGCCCAGGTCAAACGCGACCAACTGCTGCACATGGAGGTTGGCAGCGAAGGTTTGACGGTGTCGAGCCCGGATGTGACGACCCGCGAGCGTCCCGTCTCAATGCCGGATCGTTGGGTGCGAGCGTTGGGCAATGCCGCCCAGATGCAGGCCGACATGACACCGATACTGACACTGAGCGCCGCCCAGGCCCGGGCTTTCGTGGCGTCCCTGCCAGCCGCGACGGGCAAATCCGACACGGGCTGGCTGACGGTGACGCCGTCGGGCGTCAAGCTGGCGGCCAGGCGCGGGCCTGGTGCGGTGTTCATTCCTGGCCTGCACCGACTTAGCGCCATAAAA
>Ga0123357_10010069_pt1 | contig 11991 bp, 5 predicted proteins | sample TergutEmb28metaG_FD_89873 | JGI IMG/M metagenome (GOLD analysis project Ga0123357, IMG submission 89873) | Embiratermes neotenicus P4 segment gut microbial communities from Petit-Saut dam, French Guiana - Emb289 P4 | ecosystem: Host-associated > Arthropoda: Insects > Digestive system > Gut ...
ACACAGCAATCCAAGAACAATACAGCCAATGTGGTAGTTCAACAACATAGTCGCAAACTCCTGAAGATGGACATATTAATGCCCGAAACATGTTGAGTATCTAAGAAGTAAAGTAAATATAACGAGTGATATCTAGGTGGTTTTTTATTCTCCAACTATCACAATGATTGCACTGTCCAATAAACATCAGATTTACCTTGATTGTCTTGTTTCGGGCCTGATAATCGTCTTGCTACGTTGTCCTATTTACATTAGCTCCATATTTGGTACTGTTATTAATTTCTTAACTCTCTTTGTTACGGTAAAGCTGTGTTTCTAAGCTGCTTGTGCGCAGACCATATGGCTGTTTCTGTCACAGTTTGTTTATGCTAGTTTCACCACAGTTGGTAACAATACTGTTTTACGTTTCGTTTTACTGCCTAAACAATTGGAGTTGAATGTGCATGCTTTTCCCCGTCTCGTTCTTGTATTCCGTTCAGTGGTGTGGCCTGCCACATCGAGGCAGAGGACACTCAGTTTTGGATTCCGTCGCCTCATATTACACAAGTGGGAAGGCGGAGTCGTGTTACATACCCTTCAATTCTTAGAAAGTTGGTTAATCTGACAAGTTTTATCATTTAGTCCTCAGTATTTGAGTTTCTGACGGAGATGCCTCTGAAGATTCAAGTAATCCAGGATGTGCCGCTCTGAGACTCGACTAGTGATTCGCGACGTTTCGAAGGATCTAGTGACTTCGTCTTCAAGATCAAGCAGTCGTATTTCCTCGTGCATAATTTTTAAATGCGAATATTTGGTGTTGATGATGGCGTACTTTCGATTTTAATTGGAATATTTGTTTATTTTTCGAAAGTTATTGAAGCGGGACAAACAGACGAACAGGCGCACGTGTTGATACATGAAACTTATCAATTCTTGTAAAGTGAGGCAAATGGGACGTGACGCCTTGCAGATTGGTAAATAGGCACCAACAGTTACGAAGAACATGCTACCTCCAGTTTCAGGGTACAAGACGGAGGGAGCACGTTGCTCCGAAACATGCTCCCTCCGTCTACTAATTTCCATGGCGTCATATGTTCATAATTAGCACGGCTAAGACCCTCGCGCTTCACGTAGGGAGAATAAGCTGAAAATCTCTCCGGCAGAAATAGTAAAACAAATTTTGACTGTGTAGAGCGAATTGTGTGCACTGTATGCAGTGACAGCTTTATGGTGTATGTATTCAACGCCTGATTTTCAGACACGAGAGTAGACCGTCACATCGCAATACGTCGTGGGAGGCGGAGAGAAATTAGGAACCTTGTACACATGTGTGAACGTAAGGAGTATTAATTCTGGTAACCGTCGTTCTGTTTCATAAACAGAAGCGCGATGGCCGTGTGGTGTGCAGCAGCCTGGGGCCCGTGGCGGTTAATAGGATCGCCGTGGGTGTTGCGCAGATTTAACACTCGCTCGGAGTATAGCCCTGCATTCAGTGAGGTATTTGCGATGTTGCCTATTAACCGGCCGTGACGTTCCTTTATTGTAGATTTAAAATACAAATTTGTTATTGCGAAACTAATCGCGCTGCATACAGAGTGTTCCACTCAACAGTCAGAAATATTTTTTCATCCCATTGAATGATTTAACGGCTTGTAGGAAAATAGTGTTTCAGATAAAATTTTACACCTTTAAACATTTAAAGCACAGTAACTACGTTATATACCACGTGTTTTACATGATGAGATTCTGAACTTTGTGTACAGTGTTCGCTGGACAATATTAACAGGTTGCTCTTGTAATGTAGTAAAGATTCAGCCGAATCTTTCCTTTGAGGTGGGAACTAAAATTTTAAATACTGTTAGCTTGAATTTCAGATTTAAGAATGTTAATGGGATCTTGTATCATTTATTTAGCTGATAGTACAGGTACTTTAAAATTTGGGTTCGTCGTATGTTATATATTCTTCTAGTACGACGTTATGAATTTTGAAACGTACGTTTTGCATTCAAAAAACAGTAACATATGCGTTTCAGTAAAATGTTGTGATTTGGTCTTGTTTTCGTTTCTCCCTGGTGGGGAGGGGGGGGGGGGGGGGGGGGGGGGGGGGAGGAGAGCAAGAAATGGAGCATCTTATGATGCTCGAGACCACTGTTTCCCAAACTTTTTAGCTCGGATCCCATTTGGCTTCGAAAAATAACCACGGATCCTCACATTTTTGCTCAAGTAAATATAGAGTGTCCGGAGGTATCCTTAATTTAAAAAATTATATCTCAGAACTGATTATAGATAGATACTAATACACACCAGTAGCGCATGTAACAGTGCATTGCACGATTTGACCCTAATTCCTGATTGTCGCTGGCTTCGTGGGTACAGGGATCTCTTAATTACATATTCTGACGGTCATACGAAATAAAAATGTCGTCATCTAAACACGTTCAGCGATTATTTGTAACAAAACATTATTCCTTTAGTTAAAAAGTATGTAAATTGCAAAGTAGCCATTAGAGAAACTTATCCACGGATCTCCTGGGAACTGGTCGCGGATCCATTCTGATCTAGACGGTAGACTTACAACTTGATCCGTTTTATAAAGTTTCAGTCAATAACTCGTCCCTTTATTAACAACAAAATGTAGTGGGGGTCCCATTCAGAGAACATTGAGTGTAACTTGGACCCACACATTCTAAATATTATGCTCTCTGCACCAGCTAGTGGTTGATCAAGTTGTTTTGTGGAACTAATAATAGAAATGGTGTGCGACTGTGAACACGTAAGCTGGCCATGTGTCGCGAGCCACTTGTGGTGTAAACACAGCGAACATGTGCAGCTCCGCGGCTGAGGATCTGCTTTCAACAACACCAACAGAAACGCACACAGTCTGCACTGTAAACGCAGAAAAATGAAGATCGGTGAACTCCCCGCGTAAAGTAGAGGGGAAGGGGCGTATTCACTGCCAACCCGGAACACACACTTCGGCAGTGCAAGCTAAGTTGTTAGCCGAACATAGCTGTTTCTGTAATTTTTTGTATTATTAAACGACATATCGGCTCATAATTAAAATAACAGTCTTAGGACTAACAAGCTACTTTGCTCTGACTTAAATTGCTAAATGAATATTAAATTCAGCTGTCGCCCAGCGGTTCTACCTGTTTAGTTGTGTTTGCTTACGCATTGTCTTTTCCTTTGTTGGCGGCGATTACTGCACTAACACTGTGCCCTTTTTCATCACACACTAATAGTGTTTATGGTGCACTTCACTGTGCTTTGCTGTGCTTTACACCAGCTCAAAAGTTTTTTTTTTCTCTCTTTCTTTCTTTTAAGCCTTCGCACCAGTCCACTGTTGTCGAGCAGCTGGATCGCTTCGACGATGACGTGGTGGAGAAGCCTTTCTTCATGCTTCTTAGCGAACTTTTTAATTTCGCTCGTAACCATCTCCAGTTGAAGGCCCCTATAGAGGTCGCCGTTTCTCATCTATGGTGTTCCTAAGTACCTTGTTTTGAAATCAATTTCTGTAATGTGGCCCTCATTTTACGTAGAAACTGTCGTTTGTCACGTAGCGCCGGTCCTCCGCCGCGCGCGTGGGCTGTCGGGTGAGTTGCTGTGTATATACGACAAACGAACAGACAGGAGGTGGCTACCGAGAAACCGCAAAATAATTACCCTATTCTGTACGCTTCATTCTAAGATAAAACTGTATTAAGTATCAGAATCATATTACATGCTATGCGTTTGAACCCTGTCGTTTCGTCTTCAGGCCTGTGGGCATAATTATTGCCAGTGCATTTTCTTATTGTTATTCCTACGGAATGTTATCTAAAAACTAAAACTGAAGTTTAGTGTGTGTACTTAAAAATAGTCGTGTTATAACCATCCGTAAGATAGGCGTAAAAGAATGTGTGAAAAATCATTCTATGTCGAAACCTTAAAATTAAGCTGTAACCCTTCCTCCACCAGGAGCTCATGTGCAGGAGTGGATTAATTGTTGCAAAATCGTGACACAACTTTTCTGGTGTGACCCTCATGTCATAGCTTAGTCACAATTATGCAGATAAGTCTAGTCTGTCATTTATTAAGCAGCTTGTCACGCCTTGTAACGTTGTTACAACAATCCACCTGTTGTGTGCTTTAGCATTCTTTTACTGTTATTATTTGCTTAAATTTCCCTGATTACCACAGGTTATTTTGTCTTATTGTGTGTAATTTTTTGCGCCTTTGTCGGCCCTTGGGTGTTAAGACGCTGCATGCCTGTGTTATTCTGTCGGTGTTGTTTGGCAGCGAAATACCAACATTCATCATCTGCCCTCAAGATGGAGACAGCAGGTTCCTTTCAAACGTCTGTACCTCTTTACTCAACTAAACTGCATCATGTACTGCAAGAGTGTTAGCACTCGCCGGGGTCCGAATCTCAGATCACACAAAATTATTAAGTGATGATTATTCTGTTTTTTGACGCTACATCTGCTGCAGACAGCACGTCTGTATCGTAATACAGAATGAACTACACGGCCCATTCACATTCGACGACAAACGGCAAAAAAATCTAAGACGACTGTTCAGTAGGACAGTACATCAGCTGTTGAAAGATACGGTATAAGAGAGCTTGGAGCACGCGGTGGCGCAGTTGGTCGAGGCACTGCGCCACACGCCGGAAGGTCGAGGGCTTGATTCCTGATGATGTTGGAATTTTTTATTGACACAATCCTTCCGGCTGCAGACTGTAACGGAAACGAGTACCAGGAATATTTCCTGGGGGATAAAGGCGGCCCGTGCTTAGGGCTGGAAACCTTAACGCCTTCGTATGCTTATTGTCTGGAAATGTGGGAGCCTTATCCTCCTGAAACCCTCAGGAACTGTCCAGAACTTTACAAGGATTGATTTACTTTAAGCGAGGGTATGATTCAGGAGAAAAGTAACGTACTACACACGTACGTTTGCGTAAATGGAGGACAGATATTTAACTGATCTTCATGGAGGTGTGGACTGGATTAACCCTTTACCTGCTAACGTGGAAAATATGGTGATCTCCGAATAATGCTAGGAAAGGACAGTTGGGATATAACTCGGCATTTAAAGGGTTAATCTGGCTTAGGACAGAATCACTACTGGGCTCCTGCGAACATTGCAATGGACTTTCAGGTTTCCGTGGGAGGTGTGAGATACGAACAGCAGTTCAGAGAATGTCAGTTTCTTGCACGATACTACTCCATGGAGTTCCTGGGTGAACTGTGGAGTGTTTGATGAAAGATGTCCGTTGCTAAGATTGTACAGCGAACCGTGGACAAATGAACGGCGGGCGGGGAATGGGGGAAGCATAACCGCCATGAAAATGGTGCGTTTTTATCCACCAAGCAGTATGACAAGGAGTCTTGCCTAGGGGTCGAGGGGCGTATTTTAAAGTTAATAAATTAACCTGAAGTAAAGCAGAAACAGGTTCGCGCCAAGCCGGAGTTAAACCCTAGCATACTAGAGTAACTTCCAAGTAGAGATAAGGCGATACGCATTAAAGACAGTTGAAGTCTGAGGCAAATGTTCCGTTCTCGATAAACGGGACATCATTGTCAAAATTTCCAACGTCGACTAGATTTCGACGAAATAATATAGTACGAAACTGAGACACCAAACGGACTCCCTAAAGCGGCAATGCTTCTTACTTGGATTCTGTAGGTGCCAGGTTCGAGTCTCAGCAGGGCCACCTACTGTCCTGACTGAGGGGTTTTGTGTATTTCCTTAGTTTCGCCAGTCTATTGCCGCGATAGTACCTACTATTAGACCCGGTCGCTTCCTTTTTTCATCCTTGTGAATTCACTATTCACTCATCACCAACTAGTCGACGCTGCATGATTTAGAATTACTGATAGCATCGGTAATTAAATTATAAATAAACAAAATAATGATATAAACATATTACTTAGAAGAGTAACTTTATAGTTACAGGAAATTTAGGGGGCGTAATAGGCGTAAAATGAATCCAATTTCGGTTTATTTGTCGGTATTTTGACTAATATAATGAATGGACGACCGAGGAATCATGGTTCGATTTCCGTCAGAGGCCAGAGATTTTTCAGTGTTCGAAGGCGCCCATACCGGCTGTGAGCCCACCGAGCTTCCTCTTCAGTAGGTATCGGGAGGCTTTTTCCCGGAGGTAAAAGCTGGGTCGTGTAGCTGACAACTTTCCTCTATCTTGTGTCGAGGTTAAGAAAGACTGGAACTGTACCTGCACAGGGACAGCTTTGGCTGCGTGGGTCATCTACGAATGATAGAGAAATCCTATTACGAAACACAGATTAGTAGTGTTGTTTGATTAAACGCGACTCTAAATTCCGGTGATGTTTTTTATCATTCTGTGCAGTGTCATTTGTCTTCGTCTTTCTTGCTTGAAAATGTAAAGACTGAACTATAATTATACCGCTTGTTTTGTATGGGTGTGAGAATCGATCTGCCTTCATCTGGAGGATAAAATAGGTGAGGATCACATTTCAGAAGCTCATATCTGAAAATAGACGTTAAACGTAATTATACATGTGGTACTGTCATTGTGAAAAGAGCTATTGGAATAATTCGCCCGTGAAGACTTGAAGACAAACATTTATCAAAATATGTAAGTGATAAAAGCTCATCCCTGCTAAACGACCAACCGATTCATTTTGGTTAGGGAAATAATTGCGGTTTTGTGAGAGTCATACGAAACTCATAGGCCTTAACACACTGGTGGGGAAACAATTCGGTGTTCTTAAATGTTAAAAAGATCGTGCGTATAGTTACTGCTGGGATTTAAAGGGTTAGTAATAGCGAAGTGTGAGGGCTGCGCCTGCGTGCTGTGTGTCCACCAAATAAAAATCAGCAAAATTAGCAGGGCCATTGCGCGCTCTGCGGTTAAAAGCTCGCAATAAATGTCACTGACATGGTTGACTAATTTTTGTCCTTCCGGCCGTTACCGGATGACAGGGGCTGAAGATTAGTGGAGTCATGTAGTTCACGTGCGTGCTACAATTAGCGTGCGAGAAGTACCTGCGTTTGCAGATACGTGAACTTTTCATTCTTCCGTGGATGCTAAATTGGTAGTCTTACGGACAACAGGAATGATTTGTAATCGAAATGCTCTATTCTGGTTGCTAAGTACGAGCCTGGTACACACGACTGCCGTTGGGGGGAGCACGTGTGCCACACGCCATGTCTCCCACTGAGAAAAACGAATCCTTTTTCAGAGGTTTATGCATGCGCCTGCCTGTTTTTACTCGTCTAAACCCGCCAATAAAACAGCGCCTTTGTGAGAAAGTCGAAACCACGTGCAACGCCAGATGTGAGCAAATGGCAACGGAGTGCAGCAACTTGTCTGTCTCTGGCTGCAGACATTTGCGCGAAGTGCGATGGTAGAGGATGAGACGGGCGAGACATGTAGCACGTGTGGGGAAGATGTGAAAGGCCAGACCAATTGGGAAGACTTAGACATAGGCTGGAAGATAATACTTCAAGACAGGCAGTGTACGTACAACGTAACAGTGAGGTGCCTTAGAGTAACCACTGTTGCCGTGGAAAAGCAATTACATATTCTGAAAGTTAGTTTGTAACCTCAGGTATCCAGCATGCATCGTGCTATATTGTCATCTGTGGCCTGTCTGGCTGTACTATATTTTTCCACATTATCTAATAACGGCACGACTTAAAAAAATATATTGGACCTAAAATATGTGCTTTGATTTTGTCTACAAATTTTATCTGAACTATTTCTCATTCTAAGAAGAATTGATCGAAATATTATCATAAATTTACATAGGTCTTCATGTAGAGTACCGTTATTCTTGTCAGATTGTAATGAAACTTAATTTTTTCAATAGATTTTCAAAAAATCCTCAAATGTCAAATTTCATGAACCCGTTTAGTGGGAGCCGAATTGTTTCATGCGGACGGTCAGACGGAAAGACAGACAGACAGACATGACGAAGCTAAGAGTTGCTTTTCGCCATTTTGCGAACGCGCTTAAAAATGATTCTTAAGGAAACAGGGTGTGGGAATGTGAACTGGATTGGACGCGATGGACGGAGTTAAAAAATTGAATGTTTGTAAATGTGCGATACCATCGGCAGGAACTATATAATTAGATTTAACTGCCTCAAGATATATTCTAGAGGTGAAATTTTGTGACGAAATTTTTGCACGGAATTTCTTGACCAGCTGTGTTTCTAGCCACTGGAGATAACATGAGTAAATTATTTGTGTGTCTATCACCCGCTGCTCCGACTGATACAGGGCGTTCTGTGCACCAAAACGAACAGCTGGCTAATGGCCCACCCTGCTGAATCATTGCCCCGAAAACAAATTGTGGCAAGGAGTACACTGGCAAAGATGCGCGTTTGAGTGGAGACTTTGTCGCAGTGGAAGAGATCAAAATGTACCGTCAAATACAACACAGTCATTTTATTCGTTTACATTGTATCCTGCTCCACGTGCCTGTATTTAGTTATCAGGGGCTTCACATAATGCAGCTATGTAGATAAGAGCGTGTTAGTGGTGTATAAAAATTTACATTGTAGCCTGGATTTCATAGTACATTGTTATCAAATTGTACCCGTTGATGAATGAATAATAAGATATTATTAAGAAGAGCTGATGTCTGGGAATGTAGGAAGGCTAGTAGTTGCTTGGCTTGAGCTGTGAGGTACGCGATAATCGACAGACATTGAATGGCTGATTTAACGAGAACATTTTAATAAGCTGTTATACGTTTTTGGACTATATTCGGCTTTCCTTTTTTAAAACAATTTCAGACGTTAAGTGTTGTATACCGTTACCATTCTGTTACGTCAGTAGCTGTGTGATATGCAGCCCCTGACAGTGAAGTGTATATTCTGAAAGTGTCGAGTGTTTTGCAGTGAAAGTAATTGACTGTCATGTTGTATTTAATGGTATACTTAGAGTACTTAGACAATTATACAGCGTCATATCCTTGAAAGAAGAAAAGTAAATTTAAATGTTACATATCTGTATTGTTCAGTGCGACATTCCGTCTAATCCGCTGTCATAATTACGTCACGTACGATGCTTACTGGAACTACCTCCAGCAACGTTGACTTTCTACCTCAGATGACTTAATTGTATCAGTTACCATTCGCTGCATGTGGACAACTGCATTTTTACTCGACCTTCGTTTTCTTTGCTACGTCTTATAACGAGCTGTACGAGTTACAGTTCGACTTACACAGTTAAAAAAGAAATCGACATTTCTCGCGAACGTCATGGTTTTGGTCTTCCCTTTGTGTCTTTTTTAGGCGCGTTCGTAAGGTCGCGAAGAGCGGCTGTTAGTTTCGTCATGTCTGTCAGTCCGCATGGAACAACTCGGCTCCCACTGAACTAATTTTCGTTAAATTTGACATTTGATATTTTTCGCAAGTCGTTCGAGAAAATTCAACTGTGTTTGAAATCGGACTAGAATCACACGGTAGTTTACATTAAGACCAATGCATATTTTTGATCATATCTCGTTCTATAGCATGAGAAATGTCTCAAACAAAATTTGTAGAGAAAATCAAAGCACACATTTTATGTTCAATAACTTTTTCTTTTAAGAAAATCGCGCCGTTTATGAGATAATGTGGGAAAATGCTGTAGAACCAAAAAGGCCACAGATGACAGCATGGCGCATGCGCATTGCATGCTGGATAACCAAGGGTACACACTCTCTCTCTCACACACACACGCGCGCGCGCACACACACAAACACGAGTATGTAATACTTTATTACCCCTCCACTGCAACAATGGTTGCACGATCGCGCTCCAGTGTTACGTTGTACTTAAATTGCCTGTCTTGTGATAATTACGGCCGTGACTTCTGTCTATCATCGGTATCGTCAGTCTTGAATGGCACTTAGTAACTTTCTCCGGCGTTACCTTCTTTGATTTCTGCCCACTATCCTTTACATGTTCTTATTCCCTGTTTCACACTATTTGCATGCAAGTGCCACAGTACCGCCTCCTGAGGCGTAACTCGTTAACATTGCTCCTTAATCCATTTTCGAGTCTTCTCCTCCGGAAGTTTCCTCGTGCTGACGATTTTCCAAACTGCTGATTTTCTCCCCGTCTTCTGTCAGTGTTCTGAACATGCACATTCAAGAAGTGGTGTTGGAATATTAGATTGCAGGCCGGGTCCATTCTTCGGCCTAGAACGAGCGAGAGACCAGTCCAATTAAGTGTACTGAACGCTGCAGATTCTGATTCTTGAAGATTGTTCGGCACCCTGATTTCATATGCTGATGTACAGGACTTGGAAGAACCTTTGATCTCTTCCCTGAAGTGAATAAAACTCTGACAGTAGTAGTCTGTATTAACCCTCTAAAGCACGGCGATTTATATATTCTGGTACCTGCAGTGACGTTGCTAGGTTTGTAACAGCGACTGTTTTTGCTATGAATTGAACCCGTAAGGTATAAACTTGTATAACTTGTGAATCTGAATTATTTTTAAGTATTAAATATAATCCAGATAATAGGGTCAACGGACCTCATGTCAATCCCTGTTTATAATTAGGCCTTGTAATACTAATTCATAAGAAACCATAGTGTTTTTCAGTAACAAACAATAGAACGGAAGCCAGCAGTCTGTTGTTGCAAATGTACTCACGCCGTCAGAAAGCGGAAATTATTTTAGTATTTCGTTAATTATTCGCCATATCGAAAGCTTTGTAACCCAATTAAAAGATTTTCAGAAGATGTATAAGCTGTATGTATTGTGTAAAGATTTTTGCACGAGTGAGTCTTTTACATTTGATTTGCGCTCGATGTAAAAACAGTAGCCATAAAAAATTTGGTCGTGCGGGTTATTTAATTGTAGACCTTAAATAGGTCTATGTATTGCGTTGAAAGTCTATCAGTACTAGCTCCCCTGTGGGATGACACTTTCGGACGCGACGTCTATATTTTGCACTTATTTTGTATACTTTGTGCAAATTGCGCCTAGGGATCAGGATCACGGTGCTGTTTGTTTCAGGGAGGCCTTCAAAATTCCAAGTCTTTCTTAAGAAGTAGGAAGCGAAAGTGTGTTCCATTTATTTTGTTGGCGTAATCGTCTGATGATTCTGCTGCTTCTAGAGTTATTTGATCAATTAGCGACATTACGCAAAGGTATAAAAATGATCGTGGCACGACGCGAATAAACAATGGCCTGTGATGAAACTAGGCGAGCTTCGACGCGTCATGTGACCTGACTTCTCGTGTATCACTGTGTATTAAGCGTATACTGCGTTATGCTAGGCGTGAAAAAACAGAATTTATTGATATGTCATGGCATTAAAATATGGTAAAGTGCATTAAGTCCTTGTGTCTAGGAAGTCGTTCGGTAAGCGATTATTATTATTATTATTATTATTATTATTATTCGATGGCACTACAATCCAATGAGTACTTTCGCCTCCCCAATGAACCCCTCCCAGTCAGCTCCGTTCGCTGACCTCTCCCTCCAACCTGCAACTTTGCATTTGTAAGTATCCGTCTGTTCACAATTCTACTAATCCTTTTCCACTATTTAGGTCAATTCCACTCAGTCTGACTATTCCGACCCCACAATTTAGGTTTCAAGGTTTTTTTTTCTTTTCTTTCTTTCTTTCTTTCTTTCTTTTTCCCGTGGCCGGTTGTCGGCCTATCGCCCAACCCCCAACTCATTTTGGTCGCCTTTTACGCCATGCATGGGCTGCAGTGGCGCTATTCTCCGATCACCATACGGCGAAAATGACAACTCAATAAAAGAAAATTAATGTGATCATTGTAATTGAAACGACGGTTTTCTGAAGTGAGACGGAAGATTACATGAGTAGTAGTAAATCAGATTAAATCCGTCAGACATGTCTTTATGTAGTCATTTATAACGGTAAAGGTAAAGCAGTCTGTGTTAGTGGTTCCCTGTCACCACGGCATGGCGCGTCCTCAGGTTGCGGATAGAGGAACGGCCTCCGATAAGGAGGGTAGCTGCGAATAAATTGAATAAGCAGTCGCGGACAGCCGACGAGGGGTGGTCCTCC
>Ga0123357_10010070_pt1 | contig 11991 bp, 8 predicted proteins | sample TergutEmb28metaG_FD_89873 | JGI IMG/M metagenome (GOLD analysis project Ga0123357, IMG submission 89873) | Embiratermes neotenicus P4 segment gut microbial communities from Petit-Saut dam, French Guiana - Emb289 P4 | ecosystem: Host-associated > Arthropoda: Insects > Digestive system > Gut ...
AATTTAAAAAAAATTGAGGTTAATTCTTTACAAAAAAGGTTCGGCGAGGGCTTTTTGGCCGCCCCCGAGGAAAGGAAAGCCCCGTTACAATTTTTTGGGTTGTTATGGTTCCCCCCCCCCCCCTTCTTCTTCTTCTTCTTCTTCTTCTTCTTCTTTCCCCCGCCGTTTGTGTGTTAAATTTTTAAAAGCGTGCAGAGTTGCGATGGGGAAACTGAAATGAAAGGTAACAAATCCTGATACATGAACGTAAGTGGGAAGATATATTAAGGTATGAAGCTGTTTTTGATTCAGCTGGTCGGACTGCAGTGGCATAGAAATGCATTGAGTGACTTGCGTTAATTATGTCTTGCATTCTGCAGTGTTCTCACTTAAATCGTGCCTGATCCTTACCTTAAAATTCTTCCTGTTTATATTCTTTCTTCAGAGTGAGATGTCATTTTGTAACTCTAAGTTAGTAAAATTATTCTAATAACAAACTATGGATACTTTAAATTCCTTTTGCATTGTATTTTGACGTGACTACAAGAAATAAGAAATAAACTTGCGCTGTAGTTGATGTGATGGTTTGTTAAATGCTGCTGTATGTATGTTGTATTTGTAGGTTATTTAATGACGGAATTTGCCCGACAGTCCTGGAGCAAACCACAAGAAACCACATTCAGGGTAGTAGGCGTGTCCTTGATACGAGACATGGACGTCCAGAATGCAATTTCAGGACGTTACTGTTCGAACCATTTGTGCTTAACCTTGTACAGTATATTTGTAACTATTTGACCGCATCGTTTAACATTCAAAACCTCTACGTTTTGTCCACATAATGTAGGCCCGCGTGTGAATTTTTCTGTTCGCTGTTACAGTCCTGTATTTATCTGAACAGTAAATGGTTTGTGTATGCAAAGGGGGCGTGTATTTTTTGTGCGGTGGAAGCTGAATTTGGTCATTAACATCGTCGTCATCTGCATGGTGTAGACATGTTGGTTATGTTTATTCGCAGTTTATAAGCGCTGAGTGTCTTTATTTCCTCACAACCTTCCCCATTGTCTTGTTCGTTGAGGTGTGTGGTCAGGTATGTCCGTATAGTTAATTCTGTTGTCATTCTTGTCACATGTTCTGCCTGTATGTTGTAGCTCAGATTCGGTTCCTGTCTTTGAAAACCCCTTGACTTCAGTGTTGACCCTACCAGGCGCACGAACCAACATATCTAAACGACTGGACCAACACGTATTTGTGAAAGTCGGCATTGAGTGGCTTATGGAACGCGATACGTCTTGCCATATGCGCAGGGTGATTATTTAATAGTTCAGAAAGTTAATCAAAAACTGCATTCCGCTGTTGGAATTTGAAAACCCGACACTTATAGATCATGCCATTGGATAGACTGAGCTCATCGGGCGCTAACACAATTCGAAGGACTCCTTCCTGGCGCTTGGACCATTAGTGTAACAGAATAAATTGCAACAATTAAGTTGGTATCATTGCGTCTGCGTCCTAATTATTTTTATATCGATTGATAACTCACATCGCAGACTTAAAGATTTAGTAAACTGTTTGATGTGAATTATTGAAATATCAGTCAGAAAAAAAATATTTTTAATTCAAAACTGTTCAGCAAACTTTCCATAAATTAAGCCTCGCAGAGACGCATCCTGAGATTTGACGCAGTGCCGTTAGCTAGATGGTCTTTACTTCCATTTCCGTAAATATAAAAACTGCTACAGTGTTCTGATTAATTTTATTTGTACTATTTTATTTCCTGTGCTGAGTTGTATGAGCGTGTGTTTCATTTTTAAATGTTATGTATTTGGTGTTTCGGCTTCAAAGGAACTGCATCTTTTGTACCACGCGCTATGCGATTGGTATTCTGGCGGCTTGCAGTGCTGTTCAGAACCAACGGCTTACTTTAGTATTGACTGTAGCGTCTCTTGGATCCACGTGAGATCTTCCCTGAATCGGTAACAATAGACGACCCTTCATTTTTTTCCGTCTTGTTTTCGTTTCCTATTGCCTTGTGCGCTGAGAATGCAAGCTATGATGGAGAATACGGAAAATATCTTTTAGTCGTTTTGTTGTTGCTGTTTATTTTCTGCACTACAGCGATGATGGACGAAGCTGTCATCGTGCATTGTGTCATTTATATGTTTTAATTATTCGTTCACAACTTAATCTTGAATTACCATCCATTGCAGCTGCGTTCATCCTCATGTATGCGTGTTACACCAGATTGTTCTTGTAGTTGACTTTATTTGCGTCAGATGGTAGTGACTCCTGTCATTATGAAACAGTCAAGGTACCTGTGTATCGGTCTGCATTGTAGCGTGATCCTTGTGGCTATCTTTCAAGAACTTCTCAAGTTCATGGCGTGAATATTTAGTAAAACTGTGATTTTATAATACTGCTCTACGGCTGTAACATGTACGAACGGATCAAATTGCATTGTTATTTGTGGAAACCTTGGTGAGTGAGTCGTTTCCTAATTGTTGAAGTATATGATGAGGCCGTGGACTTTGGTGTGAATATTGTTACCCTCTCTTACGATGAGTCCAGGTCTAGTTTCATGGAGCTTTATGTGCAATATATTTAACTCAACTTGCTTCAAACTCTCTTCGAGGTGGTGCTCAAGGGTTACGTAAAGTCTTGGAAAACTGTTTATTAATTCATTGCACTTCTGTACTTTCCGTTCATTCAGACATTTAATCAGTTTTTAATTTCGTTACGACCAAGCTATAAGAAACAGAGAATTTTCGTCGTTCCACCCTTTTGTAGGTGGCAGTCCTCATTTATTGTTCCATTCAAGTTGTTGTCATTTACTTCGGCATTGTGTGTTTCTTTGGTGGATTAAACTTAAAATTCATTGACGGGTATTATAAAGGTACCTTGTCTTATATTAAAACTAGCTGCGGCCCCGCCGCATGATAGGTGTAACAATATTCACGCGCTGCTCCACCGCATCTCTAGGTATAATTTCCAGAGACAACCGGTTGATTCGCGGTTGTGCAGGATAGAAATACACAGAATAGCTTGTGCTACTGGTTAAGGAAGGAATGGTACTGCAGGGCATGATTGATAGAATAATAGAAGTTGGAATAAGCTGCGGAATAGAAGTGAATGTGGTCAAATCTAAGGTAAAGAGGTTCTTAGGACAACCATCTCCAGTACAGGTTGTGAAAGATAAAAAGCAACTGGAGAGTGTGGAATATTTCAACTATTTAGGTAGCCTGAAAACGCATGATGTAACATGTATAAGACCAGCAAACTGAACTTAAATTTAAGCAATAAATTAGTAAAATGCTACATTCGGAGCATTGCTTTGTATGGTGCTGATACTTGGAGACTTCGGCAAGTAGATCAGAGATACCTGGGAAGTTGTGAAATGTTGTGGTGGAGGAGGAGGGAGAAGACCAGTCGGAAAGATCGCGTGGAAAATAAAGAAGTATGGCATAGAGTCAAGGAGGAAAGGAATATCATACAGTAAAACGTAGGGACTAACTGGGTTGGTAGCATCTTGGTAGGAGCTGTCTTCTAAAACACTTTACTGGGGGGAAGACAGAAAGAAAGTATCCGTGACGGGGAGACAAGGAGGAAGATGTAAGCAGCTGCCGACTGGCTTTAATGAACCAAGAAGATAGGGAAATTGAAAGATGAAGCACTAGTTCGCTGCCTGTGCAGAATACGCTTTGGAAGAGGCTATGAACCTAACGTATAACAGACTATATGTTGAAGGTAGTGGTGGTGGTGGTGATGATGATAATGATAATAATAATAATAATAACAATAATAAAGATAATAATAATAACAATAATAAAGATATACGGTGTGTCCGGTGACTGTGTCATATCAACATGGGTCAGATTTTCAACCGTTACAAAGGATTGAGCTGCATAATTTACGAAGTCCCTCCGTACATGATTTCCTACCCTCCCCACTTGGCACGTAATCTGTCCACTCCTGCTATTTTGATTACCATATTTTGTATCCAACCAACGTACTTTGAGCACTCGCAAATACGGCGGTCAGGTCTAGCGAAGGGTGCACAATACGGCTCTGCATCGTTCCGCTAGACCTGACCTTCGGATCAGCAGTCGCCGCTGTTTGAGTCAGCGTTTCTGTGTGCGGGAAAGAGACGGAAAGCGACGGAAAGCCCAAAACTACTGGCAGACCAGAGTGTGAAAAGCCTCCAGGAAACGTTTAGAACGGCCCTGTTACCCACCAGATCTGCTAACCAGTGTGTACAGACAGCAGTTTCTCCGGGTGTAAAGACGACCGGGGCGTGTGGCTACTATTTTTTAAAATTTGTCGTGTATGAGGTGTCCACCTGCACCGCTTCGTGACGTGATGCTTAGGCAAAAGAATGTGTTTACTCTCACAGTAAGAAGATAGCATGAGAAGTAAATACAGAAAACTTAATTCCGTAGCTTATCTACGTGACCCTGAATTGGGACATTACAACATAACATGTTAGAGTTTGGACTTTGAGCTTCACGCATTGTAGGTTTCGGCGCTGTAGCCTCTTTGTCCCCCCCTCCGAAAAGTATAATTTTTGCCACATTAATCTGCCGCGACGCGTAAGTAGGAAGATTTTGCATTCTCCATTACTATACCTTTACTCTTCCATCACTCTATGCTCAACATAGTCACGCTGCTCTTAGAGACGGTGTTCTAACATCACATAACTAGAAGCGACTAGCGGTATAGCAGTTGTGCTGGCTGTGTCCCTCCCTGTTTGCGGACTTCGGCGTCTCCAGCGAACTGACCAATCAAGAAACTAAAGGCGGACGCTTTATACTAAGCGCAAATCTACGTCCCTTGTTCCCGTTTAGCCATTTCCGCTTACGAAAAGCGTCGTTTGGCTGTGACACGGCAACATGACTACATGGGTGTTGTGCTTACGCTGTGGAATTTTCCGTCTTGACTTGGGGCCGTGACGTGGGAATACAAAAGACTTTTGCTAAAAATATCCTTTTCAGGGTAGGAGTTCCTTGACTGGTTGGGTATTTGAAGTTTGACCCCAGGGTGGTTCGGTCGTGTGGGCTGAAGGTTTTTCGACTTGCAGGGGAGTCACCCCGGCTTTCGACGTACAACTGAGGAGAGTCACAGAAATCCTCAGTCAGGGTAGCCGAAAAGTTCTAGGCACAGTTCATTATGTCGACTTTGCAGTCTTGACCGGCATACCAGTACATGGGCCATCCAAGTTGTGTAGAGACCTGTTGAAATATGATGGCACACGCACAGAAACCAGATTTCGTCTTTCGGCGAAACGGACGAGTCCATTTAAATCGGCGGGGGCGTCAATTCAGTCGACTACTGGCAGCCGCGGTGTGCGCATCAGCGGTAGTAATGCTGAATACACAATGTTTCGAGGTAGTGTGAAGGGTACTGGCTACCCACTCCATTCGCCAGTTTCCCCTTCACTTCCCCTCCCGTGCGTCACCGTGTGCCATCACATTACAACTGGAATCTACCACACACTCCCTGATTTCGTACACGGCTTTTGTCCTAGCTTTCAGTGGCATTTGCTCGTACAGCTGCTTTGTCGCGCGATTGTCTCTGGTAGCTTTATTCACTTGTCTTGTCTTGCCTTACATTGGATTTATCAGACTCGAGCTGTAAGCCCGGGCACTTCGTAGATATGGGACTGACTGAACCTGAGGGCCGTTCTAGAAATAGCGGTGATAATATAAACATAGCCGCCAACGCAAGGGGAAAAAATTTGCATTATTCCAGTCGTTACTGCCACTGCGTTAGTTAGGTAATTCCAGAAGGGTGCGTACATGTCGAAGTACTCCCATGGCTGCAAATGTAAATTGATCACATGTAGCTGTTTTCTTTAATTAGGACTCAGTAGTAACGCGGGTGGGTATTACAGGGGCAGTATGCAATCTAGAACCCCCATCCCCATCCAAAAAAAAGTAAAGGAAATGAAGAATTCACATAATTGGCGACATTCATTACGACAGGGACCCAAAAGGCTTCCTGACGTCTGTGACTTGTGTGCTTACTGTGGCGAACGTACGGAATTTCATTCACCTCCTTTACGGTATACTGACCGTGCCCTTGAACGTGTCTAGTACGCGCCCACCTTACGTCATCTCCAGTACTGCGTCATTATTCATATTTGGGACTACTTAATGAACAAACGTAACGTACGTAAGTTGTCGTCGTGTTTGTGCTTTTTTAAGCGCGTTCGCAAAATTGCGAAAAGCGACTAGTAGCTTCCTCATATCTGTCCGTCCGCCCGTCCATGCGGACGTACAGACATGAGGAAGCTGATGATATTTTCATGAAATTTTATGCTTGAATATTTTCCGAAACTCTGTCGACAAAATTTAAGTTTCATTAAAATCTGACAAGAACGGCGAGTACTTTACGTGAAGCCCTGTGTACATTTGTGATCATATCTCGCTTCATTTTTCCTAGGATGAGAAATGTTCCAGACAGATTTGTATAGAAAATTAAAACACGTACTTTGTGCCCAATAACGTTTTCACGAAAGTCGTGCCGTTTATGCACTAATGTGGAAAAATAATGTAGAGCTGGGCAGGCCACAGAGGACAATATGGCGCATGCGCATTGCATGCTGGATCCCTAAGGCTACAATCACACCCTCAGAATACGTAGTACTTACTCCTTTTCCACTACAAAACGGATGCACGAACGTTTCTTGATGTTGCGTTACACGTACATTTCCTGCCTTCTTGTATAATTGCAAGAGATGTGTATTATCCTCTGAGTTCGGTGCATAACCACTGCAGATAATTGTCTGTAAGTAATGTACTTACGTCCAAATATCTTGCGAAAATAAGAAGCATAAATGACTCACCGCCTTTCCCTTCACCGTGTACTGATTTCTTGCACAGCATTTACTACAACCCTCCATTAAATCCTACCCTTAGCCACTAAATTCAAACGCAAAACTTGCCGTCTCTTTCTGTCAGTGTAGTGTAAACGTTGCCCTCCTCCCTAGGTCTGTTTTGTTAAGAGCTTTGGACCAAAATTCCCTACCCGTTTCTCACTCTTCTTGGGTGCTACGTACACAGGGCATCATGTTGTTATTGCTGTAATTATAATACTGGTTGCAGAGTTAAAGCTTTTCATTGTGCAGTTTTGTCAAGTTCTTTGTTACATTATCTCTTTTAAGTCCAATATCGTTATTCATGCCTTGTAATTTAATTACATATTAAGCGAGGTGGGTCAACCACCATAAAGTTTCCTCCGCACTACGTACCGTACGTATGTAGAGAATGCGTAAAATGATTAATTATCCGTGTGTGTTTAAATGCCACATTTGCGAAGTATAAGTTGCAGCAAGCAGTGCTTGGTAATGGAGCGTTCATTTCGTTCATGGTTTAATTACCGGTTTTGACGGGGAAAAGAGCAGTCGAATTCAGATTTCCCGACTGTTGTTGGGAAAGGATACGGTGATAGAATATTTCAGCACAAATTCGTGGCTAAAAAACCTCAAAATCTGTAAGGCCTGCAATTAAACAAATTTGTTGTGACATTACCCTTCGCCTTGTCTGAGAGGTACGTACTGGAATTTAGCAAAACTTGGATTAAGTTCAGAAAATTGTTTTTGTACAGAATTTTCATTTATTGCTGGGTTTCAAACATTTTGAGGGGCACCTCGCGTATGTGTGTGTTTGTTTGAGTAGGAGTGAGAGAGGAGAGTGAGTGAGTGAGTGAGTGAGTGGTGAGTGAGTGAATGGAGGACATCAAAAAAGGACGTTCGAGGGACTTAAAATAGGCCTGCAGTAAAGAACTAATCGATAGGGTATATTCACTCTCCCTAGCGAAAATTCAAGTTGGCTTTTTCATTATTTATACCCTTTGTGAAATAATGACTTTCCCGCTCTGCCAGACCTCGCTCTAGCTTGCTTCGACATTTCGCATGCACGGTTATTAGACCTACAAGTAAAAGCGATCTACAAGCCCCTACATATTCGAAGCAAACTTCAAAGCGAGTTTGCACTGGAAGAATGCTTGGTCATGCCCATCTGTTTGAATGTTTGGCTCAGCGGCAACGAATAATGTGCGGATTTTTTAGCTAATAAGATACGCCTGTTACAAACAAAATGTTTAAATAGGGTCTTTGTAGATATGAAGAAAAGAGGACCGAATTCGGAGTCTGTAGCCTGTTGAGGGCCTCGTGGAAGTCATGTTAAATTATACGTTAACCTACAAGTATTAACAATTGAATCCTTTTCGATCGCTGTCCATCGGCGGTACTTTTCTTCTAGGCCTTGTATAGAAAACAAGTAAGGGGAAAAATAAATGTAGAAAAAAAATCATGCAGGGAAAGAAAACCAATATGTAAGGAAATAAAGAAGAAAGTAAAAATAAATGACCCCAGAAAAAAATAAAAATACGTGACGGCTTAAAATTTGTGTCGGTATTCATAAGGATAATTTCGTAGGTACACTTGAGCCAGAATATGTGACAGTTCTTAAGAAAATCGTAAAATATACGATGTACAGAGGCTTCATTTCTTTCGGCACGCGTAACGGGCAAGAGAAATTGTGATATGAGCGCTTCGTCCGTGAAAATTGCAACGTAGAGAGAAACAACGTAAAACGGATCCTTTATTTTTCGCAAAAGGATTAAAATACCCGACAGTTATGCCGCTGAGGATCTCGCCAGCTGCCAGTCGCGGCACTGATTATCCACGTTCGGCCAACGTTTATCTAATCTTCAGTCGAATATTATTTGTCAACGTTGAAACAAATCAACATTTTTTTCGGGCAGCATTCAACGAAGACTGCCGCCTGTGTGTGCAACAAATTTGGGCCACTTCTAATATTGTCGGTCATTGCAGTGGTGTCGATGAAGATATTGTCCTCAGAGATGTGCCGATGCCTGGCGTGATGCTGCAAACGGCAGATTTCTTTGAAACGTCGGTGCACTTCTACCAACGTATGTGGCATCATATCCCATATCGGGGAATCGAATCCCGGTGGCACAAGATTTTCCATACCGTCCAGACTGGCCCCGAGGTCCACCCGCCATCCTGTACAATGGTTACAGGATCTTTGTGGGTGGTATAGCGGCCGGAGTGTGGTGTTATCATCCACCTCCTTGTAGCGCCGAGTTGCAAAGTGGTAGTTGATACACCACCGCCTACACTCTGTACCTGTATTGGCATATCATGGATTGACCTTTGCCTTACAAACTCCATGACGCAGAGTACTTCGTACTTTCGTACAACCCGAAGGTCCATTTCCGTACATATAATGTAGACGGTAATAAAATCATTACACAGAAAACTGCAGTCATTGTGTGCATGTCACATCAGACCGATCTGGTCGGGCGAGCGCTGTCACGCCTGACCTGTGTTCACTATGTGTCTGGTGCTGTCCTGGCTGAGAATTTTCGTGCGTGTCCTCTTCCATTATAAGATAATCAGGGTGGTCACGACCACTTCTTTGTCAACGCCTTACGTAATCACGGTCTCGTTTTTATGTGCGCTACGTAACCCCTGTAGTTGATGGTCGATTAATTAATAAGATTTAAGTCGACCTACCTGTAGTTGTTATTCGACGTGTAACTTAATAATATTGGAAGTACTCGTGTTTTCACTACAACTTCCACACGATTTCGAATTCCGCTTGACGTATGATTAGTTTACTGAAGATGCATGGATGTTGTTCAAAGGGCACACCACCTCTACCGTTATGTACAATCCTAATAATACTACGTCAAGTATATATATATATATATATATATTGCTTTTTGTAAAGTATTGATCATATCGAATTGTGTTTGAAAGTTAAGTTGTAGAACTACAGTACATAGTTTCGTATTTCTTTTTAAACTTATTCTTATTTATATAACCCCATAAATGTAAATTACAAAAACCGAAATCTCTGACAGTAAGTGACTTATAGTGTATGTGCATGCTACGAGCATTGCATTTGAACGAATCATCGTTAAGTAAAAAAGGAAAATACGTGTAACAACAGTGTTTAAACCATGACCTTTATATTGTAATGGAAGTTCCACGCAGAACCCTTATTTTCTGTTCGCCGCGCGTCGGAGTTCCGATGAACACCATTTGGAAAACACTGAAGTAGTGTTTGCCTTTTATGCACGGTACTATATAAATAGCCCCCCCCCCACACACACACACACACACAACCTCTGCAGGTGTGTTGGACCTCATGCTCAACCTGTGTGCGTGCGTGTGTGTACGCGGGCGTGCGTGCTCCCCGAACAGGATACGGTCTGAACACCTGGTTGTAATGGTCATAAGTCTAAAATACGAAATTAGGTGGAATATAAACCCTCCAGTAGGTAAAGAGGGATTCAGAAGTGGTCTTTGTGTTGCAAAACAATAAGAACAGACGTCCCGATAACGGGTGCTGTGTTAATCAGCTGTTTGTGCGCACAATTCGATATGTAATTCTGTGTGAGGTTTTAATGACTTCTTTTAGTAGTTTGAATTGAAATTTTCTTGCTGAAATTTTGGTCATTAGGGTTGGCCTAATTTAGGGATTGGCTGTGCAATTTTTGTGCCACTATAACTCTGTTCCGAAGGCCCATTAAATTGGGGGGGGGGGAATCTATCACGGAAAGGTGTAGCTGAAATCTGAATATTGTCGACTTCATCTTCTATATGTTATATTTTACACCAGTTATGCACTAGTCGTTAAATATCCATGTACCCAAACAAATTCAGTCCAGTGATCGAATCCGGTGGTCAGCTAACATGGAAGTTGTAGTGTATTCTCTTCTGATCTGAGCATTGTGACATCAGTAAACAGCGCCAGGTGTTCGGCTGCTAGTTGCTAACGCTCTTAACAAACAATGAATTAGCAGATTGCTGTCTGGTAATCGTCAAATAACATTTTATTAGTTTTTTACCTTGTGAGAATAAACGACTGGATTCTAGCAAATAAAATGGAAACGGATAGCAAAGTTATTGCTCGGTTACTCAGCGCTTTTGCAAGACATGAAAATTGCACCTCATTTATTCTTGACTACGACTGTTTCTGTAAAGTAGATATTCCAGCTCTTCTAACAAACAGTGCTTATGTTTTGGACTGAATTATATCCCATGCCCAGAATGAGACATAATTAACAAAAAAGACAAATATGACTCTTTCTTCGCATTGAAACTTACAAGTAAATTTGGAGACATAGTGGCTTAAAACCATCCTGATTCGGTAAGCCGGGAAACAGGTTTAAGGAGACCTTTGGGTGAGAGGAATACTTTCGACCTGCTGGTTGATGTGGAGGTTTCATGAATAAATGATTGTGTCCTTTTGAACGTTGGCAATGTAAAGTATGCTTACTAGTGGAAAGAGTCCGTTGAAGTTCAAAGGAGAATGATTTGTTTTTTATCTTTATCTCTCATCAGCTCTCTGCCTTTTTATCTCTTTCGTACCTTCATTTTCTTGACTTTTTCCGTATTCCTGTCCGTCCCTTTTATTTAACCAGGCTGTTGTCATTACCAGCTCTGACCTGTGTCACGTTAAAACATTGAGTTGCGTTATGTCTTTATCCTTCAGCTTGAGGTTGCCATGGAGACGGCGTGACAGAGTATTGTTCATATGTAAAGTGCGGTTGATCTGAGGTCTCCGTTCTTGTGGGGTTTGACACAGTGTCAATGGGTAATTCGTGTCCGACATTTCGAAACAACGTTGTGGTTCCGTCTTGAAGTGTCTAAATTTCCAATTTGGACATTTCAGCCCTTGAAGATGGTACGATTAGGTTTTCTTGAAACATCAGGCACCATTGACACACTGGCGCTGTTTCGACTGCATGGATTATAACTGAAATGAGATGGATGGATGGATAGAAACGAAGAGTGATTAGGAAAGGAATTACAACGAAGCAGTCCTGACGTAGTTCGGATCTTTGCGGGCTTCGGTCTAAAAGCAGAAAATAAATTCCTGGCGTTTTAATGATTCTGCCCAATTCCTGGGGGAAATTGCTCTAGTGGTAACAGTAATATGATATACTGTAGGCCACGGTGATGAATATCCTTCCTCATTCATC
>Ga0123357_10010071_pt1 | contig 11990 bp, 4 predicted proteins | sample TergutEmb28metaG_FD_89873 | JGI IMG/M metagenome (GOLD analysis project Ga0123357, IMG submission 89873) | Embiratermes neotenicus P4 segment gut microbial communities from Petit-Saut dam, French Guiana - Emb289 P4 | ecosystem: Host-associated > Arthropoda: Insects > Digestive system > Gut ...
CACGGATACCACTCCAACCCAACCACACCGAAACTCCAACACACATCGAACCAAGAACAATACGTCCAATGTGGTAATTCAACAGAATAGTCGCAAGCTCCTGATGATGGATATATTAATGTCTGAAACATGCTGAGCACACAAAAAGTGAAATAAAATAGCAAGTGACATCAAGTTTGTCTTTTATTCCTCAACTATCAAAATGATGCACGGTCCAATAAACATAAGATACTCATAGGACGATTGCGTCTGTGTTGTGTTTTCCTATGTTAAATTTATCGGTCATCCATAACCTCAAATCTTCACCCCGTAGAATTATTTTTTACCTGATAACTTCAAAACAATATTTCTTACACAATTTTCAGGCATATTTAAAACCTATTTACCAAGATTCACGTTGCTGTACAGTACATATCAGTGAACGTTAGACATGACTGGGCATGTTTATTTTCCTTAATTAGCCATACGTACGACGAAAATCGTACGAAGAAAAACAGAAAACTGCGTAAGAACATGACGTAATAACTGGAATACCGAGTCACCGGATTATTACGACACGCCACAATACATTTGTGTTTAGATGATTCTTGCTGTATCGTATTTCCTGTAATCCTTTAGTAAATGACACGATCTTCTGAAAACCTTATTAGGCAAGAAATATGTCTTCATTCCCTATACACATTTTATTTGCAACTTTTCTCAACTCTAGAAGAATTCCGTGAGTTATTTTCATAAGGAAACGTATGTATTCATGTAGAAGTGTTATTTCTATCTGGGTTTCACTATGTTTGAAAATAAAGAACACCTTAATTAAAAGGAAACTGTGCCTTGAGGTTAGAAGACAGACATGGCAAATCTCAGTGAAACTTCCAGGAAATTCACGAGCGCGCCAACGGAGAGCACTATGGAAAGACGAAACAATGCACATATATACAAACATATTTATTTATTCATTAAGTTATGGCTTATGTAATGACACAGTCCGTAAAGCGAACCATACAGCGTTTAAAGTTCGATTGAGTAATTAACATTAAATTGGAAAGGATATGTGAAAAAAAAGAATTGGTTGTGGTCATGTTGGTGGTGGAGCTGGTACCGTCCAAAATACAAGAAAAGAAGTCTTGCCGCTAAGCCACTCACAGTTAACATAATGCGGTATTGATTGCCACAGCTGTTCGGTGCAGGACGCAGTGGTTCCGCGACAGACCCGCGAGCTAGTGGTTCTCAGGTCGAACACTGGCCGGGTATTAAATACTGACGTGACAGAAATTTTAGTTGCTTTGGCTCAGTATTTTCAGACCGGGAGCAGGGTAATATGTTCAAATATGTCATGATATTTTTCCACATTCAGCCAATTTATCTTTCACCACAATTATTTTTCCAATTCTGCATAAAAATAAAGTTTTACATATTTTAATATAAAGGGATGCTGGTAGCACTGGAAATCTTTTCTTATTGTGGAAATTCTGGGTTGTAATTTTGAAATGGAGGATGTACTTTCTTTATATTTTCTTTATATTTCCAAACAACAGGTACAATATTGAAACCATAAAGTTGTTCTGCCAGGTACATCCCAAAATCATTCCCAGGAAACGTAATTCGGTAGTTTTTTCACTTATAATTGGAGGATATAAGGAGGAGCATTTGGCATAGCATTGTTCAGATATGACCAACGCACAGCTTTGCTTAGTAACATCGTTTGGCAGACTCGTCTTCCCCATTATTTGCCCAACAAAACGTTGTGAGTAAAGGTGGATTAAAAACAAGAAAGAGAAAGGAAAACATCAAATCAAGGAAACAGAGAAAGTAAAAAAAAAAATCAGAATAGGAGGAAGTTAGTTAAAGGCCCAAATAATGGGAGGAATGAAAAAATAAAAAAAGTATAGAGGAAGAATTTGGGAAGTACCCACAGAATACGGTACAAATTCATGTACATTAGCACATTAATGTGAAATGATATTAAAACAGGAGATATAGCTCTTCCGGGCACTTACCCTGTGACGCCTGATAAATATCTACCGACGTTTCGGTAAAGCGTAGTGCCTCCACACAAGGTTAAGTCAGTCCAGATGTAGCAATTAGAAAAGCTTAAGGGCTTAGGAAAAATGTTGGCCATGAAATGTGATTAATATTTGTGAAACCTTTTCTTAAAAATCGCACGAATTAAAGCCGACACAATGTACTGCACTAGGGAGAAATACCGGATTGCCTTAATTTATCTCCTATGTGTTTTAGCTGCTTCTGGGCCATTATCAAGCAGCTTTGACTGATTGAAGAGAGAATTGTGCTAGGATATATTACGCTCCTCGCACTGAAATTTACTGAGAATTATGCGTGAGATACTGGTGGAAAATCTACACAGCTTTACGCTAACCATTTAAACACCGAATTAAGTCCCACCTGCCAACTGCTGGCATTATTAGCTCACCATATTCTCCACGTTAGCAGGATAAGGGTTAATACCAGACACTGAATATTTCGGCTTGCTTTAACAGCATTTTGTTTAATGATTATACTTATTTAGCCATATAAACGCCGAGTTAAATCCCTTATGCCATATGCTGGCATTATTAGGAGTTCACCCTATTCTCCATGTTAGCAGGATAAGGGTTAAGAACAGGCTAAAACTGCCTGATCTGAAAGAAACAACGAAAACTTTACAAATCTTTGCAAAATTGGCCATTATAAAATTCAGTAATTATGTATTTGTACTTTCTCTTCTTTCCTCGTTCTTACAGACTCAAGTGAAAAATGATTGATTTTAATTGGTGCACTGACGGAAAGAGAATAATGCAGTAAACAGAACAGAGTTAGAGAGGGATAAAGAACATAAAGAAGGGACCAAAAGAGACGATTGAGAAAGGAAGAAAGAAGAGAAGATACGGGGAATAATGCAAGAAAAATAAACCAATGGTAGAAATCCTCGTGAAAATGTACCTGCTGAACATAAATTGACCTGAGATAAACAGTTTTATACAATACGGTGATGTGTTTACTGTAACCAATCATTTGTTCGGTTAGGAAATACCATTTTCTCAAGGACATTTGCTACCCTTCTTAGAAATCTCACGCCGTCCAGTGTTCAACTGTCCGCTATGAAAGGGTTGTTGGGTCACCGTGACGCAACCACTGCCGTATTAGTACATCGCCAAGCCCGCCAGATGGCAGAATGGTGCTACTTGTAACCCTTTCTGACCTTTAATTTAAGATATTAACCCTTTAACACTCCAGGGTCGAAAGCAATTGATGCTGTTGTTTTGTTCATACGTACAGTATACCTGGAACCTACTTTATTCCCACTTTTTATTGCTATTAAGGCAAACCGCTGTCACAATTTACATGTGTGTATTAGAGTGAGGGCTTATCATTGCAGGGAGTATATCCCAATAAACAAATACACAGATGACAGTTGTTCAGATGGCCAACATATTTGTAACTATCTTAAGAAATAATTTCCCTGTTTATTTAATGCAGCCACCGACACTACACAGAGCCAGCCCAACGCAAACTACACACTGAATTCCAAGTTCCGTTTGGTACATTTTAATATACATTGCTTTCTACATCTAGATCTTCCAAGTTGTCTTTTCAGTGAAAGCTTTCGTGCTCACTTTGCATGTCAATTTCGCGTATTTCCCATAAGTTCTACATGCACACTCAGCTAAGTTAATTTTACCTATGTCATAACATTCGGAGAAGAGTGTAATTTGAAGTGATCATAATTCAAATTTACTTACCGTCCAGGTACTTCTGCTATCATAGAGACAAACTTCAGAGTTCATGTAATAGGATAATATTAAGATTAATCTTACACAAAATGGATATGAGAGTAGAAGGCAGTTCTTACTACCTAATTTCTCTTGAAATGCGGGTACAGTATTGTTGATTTTAATGAAAGGGTCCCGAACCTAGAACCTCTGTTATGTTCTCAGGCAGCTGCATGTACACTTAAGATCCATTCGCTCCTTGTCAAAGGAGTAACAAGATGACACCTACCTAATACAATTATCTTGCCTCTCTGGTTCCCTGCGACACAGCTGTACACTCGGCTCCAAATAACTACGTGACTCAGTGTCGGTTGGAGACACATACGGCAATTAAAATATGTGCATGATGCCTAACGTCTGAAGCACGTATTGTGTTCTTGGAAGGAGAATTCTACAGACTACTGAAATGCAAGGAATGACCAGACGGTTCCTGGACAGTATGTTTGTGGAAAATGAAACAAGACCCTAAGATTTAATTCAAATTATACCCCTCAAATCTTCTACCTTGCATTAAAAATTGTAAATCCTAACAGTATGTCATTTTCGAAGCATTTTAATTATTTTCTTTCGCATCTGTAACAGACTATTCTTCTGCTATTTAAGGAAGAATTTCAACTGGGTAGCCTAAAGATTATAAACATCTATCTGTGAGATAATTTTGAATGATAAATTTGAAAGAGTATTTAAGGACGAAGTCTTAGCCTGTGTCACGTGACTACGACACAACTTCCTGAAGTGTGAAAAACACGATAACTGGACTGGAATATTCTACGATCGAAAATCGAAGCCATTACTTTCCAGTAAATTAAACAGACAGGTTACAGTTTGGCTTCTGCGAAAAGGGTGGTGGAGAACTACGGAAATCCTCAGTTAAATCACCTGATGAAATAACCATGAATCAAAAGCAATGCTTTCGAAAATTTAAGTCAGATATGGCAATGCTGAAACATTAAAATTCTTTTTTACAGCGTGATTTTGAGGGTTCGAGGAACAATATATAGAGATTGTTGTGTGTGCGTGTGTGCGTGCGTGCGAGCCTTGTACGGAGTTTTGTGTTTTGTGACAGTGAGGTCATGGGTCCAGTACTGTATTTCAGACACGTCGATGAATCAGTTCAAGACTAAGAACAAAAAGACGAAGCCCTTTAAGATGCGCAGAACCGTTATGCATTTTGTTCCAATGAAAGCAGCATGTCTTTCACTGCACGCTTTTACCTCACATGAATCATGAACGCAGGAACTCGTCACGTGTACGGCTGTAGCAATAGCTTCAATACAGTAGTTGACAGATCGCAACTTACGTATTCTGTGCTTTGTCTAACGTTTTCCACCAATGTACAACATACACTCTGTATCAAGAGTATGGTGCGTGTTGTTGAAGATCTTTAAAAAATAACATTATAAAATACAAGAATTAAATAACAATATATAGTTTACGTATTCCTTATCACTTTGTTAGTTCTTGGGTAAGTAACTGACGTCACATCAGTTACACATGCTATTTAATACTGAATGGTAAGAGAAAAAACGAAAGCACAATAATCTATATAAATTATATTCTTGACTTCTTATTATTTGGAAGATAATGTCAATGGATAAACTCGGACTGCCTATGTAGTACTCTTGAAGGAGATAAATGTTTAGAAAATTTTAATTAATGTAACTCAAGATAATGTCACTTAAGGGATGTCGTATTAAATGGGTCAATGTCTATTTACGGTTTATTTAATGACGCTGTGTGATCCTCGTATAACACAGCGTCGAATATTCGGTTAATTAGCAAACTATGAATAGGAAGAGATGTAAGAGGAAGCGGTAGTATACCAGTTTGCTCTACTAACCCAAAATTTGCCTGAATTTTGCTGAGGAAAACTACGTAAAACTTTAAGTCAGGATGACAGTTATCGGGAACCAAATTTAAACTTTGGGCCTCCAAAATACGGAGCGGGAATCCCAAGTAGGCCTCTTCTTCGTTGGCTTTTGGTGGCATAGCATTGTATTATGTCCATTCAACTATGGTGCAAAGCGGTGGACAGGACTTAGCCGGCTGACGCAAGGATTTAATTGTGAGCTTGTATGAACACAGGGATCAAATCAGGGTTCGTAATAAACGGAGATTCTATTGAGTGTACTTTTTTTAAGAAAACCCCTGATCTTTCAAAGTTAGTTCCGATTATTTCTGAATAAGCGCAGAAGTGGTTGTAGTGGCTTATTCCACGACACTACGCTGGCATTGCCCTTAAATAAAATCACAAATAAATTCGACTTCTCTTGTGGTATTGAAAGATTTGTAGGAAACGCAAAGGGTAGGACGTGTCAAACGATACACGGCAGGGTATTTGGGTAAAGGCGATGCCAGGAGAACGTGGTAGTCAGTTGTGGGCCCTTGTTTGTAATACTGCCACACTCACAACCCGGAGAAAAATTATAAATTACGTAATATTAGGTTTCAGTCTGTAAAATGGAATGAAAGAAGAGCATATTAATTACTTGCACAGAATTTAATGCCAAATTTTTATACAAAGTTCTTATTTGTTATTTAATATTGTTCCGGCATGTTTCGGCCACAATTTTTGGCCATCTTCAGGAAGATAGAAATAATTAATAGCAAATAAATACAATGTGAAATAGGCTTGTAATCAATATTATACACGTAATACTGTTGTGCGGAAAATGTAAAATATGAATCACTGCTCTGCTATCAACTGGGGAAGAGTCTTCACATATTGCGGACAGGCTCAGGTCCGTACGGGGCGAAGTGCTAAGCGAAGGAACTCTACGTGAAAACTATTATAATTTCGTCTGTCATGACTCCGACTTTCTAACAGAAAAGCAGAGGTAAGGTAAAGCTGTCCCTGGCCACTCCAGGAAGGTATGTAAGGGGCGTAAAATTCCTGCTCCATTTATTTTTCAATTAGGTAACAGCTTCAAGCCTGGCCGCCCTTCTCCTAGGATAAAACCCTAATATCCATTATATGGGGACTGCGTGGGCCTCAGAGCCAGTCTGGACTTCCTGGAGAAGTGGAAAAATTCTTGCTTCTGCCGAAAATCGAAAACAACCCCATACACCTAAAACCCATACCCTGTCACAGTACATTCGACAATACAAAACTGACTTACTCAACCGAATGTCTAAGGCATTAAGTGCCAGAGTTGTTGTCTAGTTAAATGAGTACATAACCTACTGCCTGAATGGCTACCTGGGGTCTCTTATAAAGGGCCAAATAATTAAATAAATAAATAAACGCTGTAAATGTAGGTGGTTCTTTCATTGCTTCTTGTATACGAAACCTACATTCCGCGACAGCTGGGGTGTTCATGAAGTTGGTTAGCTGATTGAATAGGCGATGGCATAAATAATTCTTGGGTCGACTAGATTATTGAAGGAATGACTGAGCTGTGCATATCTGAATGAGAGCAAGATTAATTAAATTATTGAAGGAATCGCTATTCTTAGCAAGAAAATATGACGAAGTTTCATTCAATTAAAATTTCCGCCACTTATAATGTTAAAACTGCAGAACTCTAGGTTGTGACGTCGTGTGGTTTGGTAGAGAGGTACAAATGCTTTGGGGGACTCTATTGCTTATCACCTTCACGTCCATAATGAAGACGAACAAAACAGGTAATGTATATATAACGTATCATCGAGATGCGTTCGTGTAACTATTTTTGTGGTTGAAGGGAAATACGTATTACTTGCTCTGGGAGTGAATTTGTAGCCTTTGGTATCCAGTATTCAATGAGCATGTACTGGGCTGTCATCTATGGCCTGCCCGACTTTACAAAATTTTTCAACAACGTCTCATAAAAGGCAGTATTTTAAAAGAAATGTAGTTATTGAACAAAAAGTGCATATTACGATTTTCTTTACAATTTTTTTCTGAAATGTGTATCATTCTAAGAAGAACTGAGTGAGATGTGGTCAAAAATATATATTGGCTTTATTGTAAAGTATTGTAAAGTATTGGAAAGTATTGTAAAGTATTGTAAAGTATTGTAAAGTATTCGTTGTTCTTGTCAGGCTTTCATTGTACTGAATTTTCTCGAAAGATTACAGAAAAATACTCAAATATCAGATTTCATGAAAATCTGTCAAGTGGGATTCCAGTTGCTTCATGCAGACAGACGGACAGGTAGACATGACGAAGGTAATAGTAAATTTTCGCAATTTTGAGAACACGCCTATAAATTAGTTTCTTTAATAAAATCTGACACCTATCGACCAAAATAAAAGTAATACGGTAAGAGACATGATTTATTTCAACAAGGTGCTCACAAAAGAAAAGCCAAAATTTGTTCTATTCAGAGCCGGTACGAATACGGTCTCGTTTCTCGTATATCAACTTTAATACGACTCTGCTACTATGCTTACGTCACGAAATTTTCTCGCTTGTACAGGTTCTCAGACAGAGGACTTGAAATCCGTTGCCTCTATAAGCACAACCGACAATGTAGCCGGCATACTTGTTCGGATACGTGCTGGACGACACATAAATCTGGGTTCGATACCCAGGAGCGAAAAGGTATTGTCACTTTTCTGCAGCGCCTAGACCAGCGGTTAAGGCGCACTTTTCTTCAGCAGTAAAACGAGTGGGGTATTAAATTTACTGTTCCTTTTAAAAACCCGATTCTATCATGAATGTGTGCATATGTATTTTGAATCTTCTATGTGCCTACATGGGGGTACGCGTTGGGGCAGTTAGTTGAGGTACTGCGCTACTTGCCGGAAGGTCGAAGGTTCGATTCCCAATGTTGTCATTAGGATTTTTCATTGACGTGTTCATCCGGTCACACAATGGCCCTAGGGTTGACTCAGCCTCTAACAGAAATGAGCACCAGGAATATTTCCTGAGGGTAAAGGTGGCCGGTGCTTAGGGTTGACAACCTTACCACCTTCATGTGTCGATTGCCTTGAAATCTGGGACCCTCAGCCTTCTGGAATCCTCAGGACTTGTCCAGGCCTGTAATGGAATTGCTCTAAATTTTGTGTAACTATAAGACCTAATGTTTAATTAAACTAACCGCCAACTGTACAACTTTACCTTCACAAGAACACACAGTGTCTTCCGCATATCCGTTTTAGTTTAAATACAATCAGTTCAATTTGGGGCTGGGGTGGTAAACATACAATAAGCACGCGCCTGGGCCCAACTTGTGTCCCGAACAGACTTGCCTCAAGGCGACATACTCCCTCCCCCCACTCCACACCCCCACATCCACCAGCGGCTCCGCTTTCTAATCAGTTGCGTGGCATGCAGCAATGGCGCCACACGTGTTGGCGACAGGAAACTAATGAGGGCCTTCCTGCTACAAATTGGCGGGCCATGGCTCGGCACCTCATCTCTCACTTCACTCCCTCTTCCTACCCTTAGCTTCATGTCCAGGGGCTGAATAGAAAAAGACGAGATTCAAGGATGGAATAAAAAGTCGTTACGAATTGGAAAGCGAAACGGAAAAATAATTTGACAGAGTGGAAAATAATGGGGGTTGAAAACGGAGGTGGTGAATGAACAATTAAAATATTCCATAGAACCCACTGGAGAGTGAACGGCAAGACGAAATCTGTTATATTCGTGAGGGAGGTGACAGGAGACTGCGCTCGGAAGACAAAGCTGCTGAAATGTTGATGTCAGAACTGCAGGACTTTCCAAGATAGCATGCGGGTTGGTTTACATGATGTTTGGACTTTGGATTGAAGCATTTAATAGAAATTTACAATACTACAGCACTGAATTCTTACTGTAGACATTACCCCAGACACCACACTCGGAGAAATACGGTTATTTGTGTTGTTATTTTTTATGTCACAATTTTCCATTATAGTGAATGTGATGAATAAATGAATATAAAGTAATTTATTGTACTTTATTAACCGGAAAAGTAATAAACAAACATTAGGACTATTATGCTTTATTATCCTGATATGGCGTAAGAAATAATTTTAAAATGCGTCATTATTTTCACCACACCAAAAACAAATTCGGTAATTTAATTTAGTAAATCTTACATTGTTAATATTATTTAAATAAGTTACATACTTTAGCCTAAATAAGCCATTTTGGACTCAGATTTTGTACAAAGTTAAAAATCTTTAGTTAAGAGAACGTTGCAGTGGATTGGAAATGAAGTTACGCCGTATTAAGTGGATTGTTCCCTACCAACCAAACAAAGACCTTCCTTGGTCTACTTTAGAAACAACGTATCAAATAGGCCGAACTCGGTTTTTGCGAGCTCAAAGGCATAGGTCTGCGGCCGCTCGATTCCACGAATCGCGGGTTCGAATCAAACTGAAGACATGGATATTCGTCTCATTTGTTGGCTGTGTGTTTAGCAGGTAGCGGTCTCAGCGACGGGCTGATCACTCATTCAGGGGAGTCCTACCGGTGTGTGGGTGTGTGTGTGTGTATGTTTTTGGGTGTCGGTGTGCTTGTGTGTGTGTGTTTGTGGGTGTGGGTGTGTGTGTGATCTAGAAACCTCAACAATAAGACGGCCTAGGCCCGAGTTGGACTGTTGAGCCACAGAAGACGACGATATCAAACAAACAAAGTTACATTAGATAAAATAAAAGACTGTTGTATTAATTTATTTAGAGGATTATTGGAAAACATAAACAATTTCTAGAACAGTTAAATAAAAATTTGTGGCTCGCAAATATGTAATTCGAGATGTGTAATTAAGAAGAGCGTATTACTAATTTGTTGTGTAACATTATAAAATGTGTTTTTATAATCTTGGTCGCCATGAGGGTATAAAGTTAATAATTGATCCACCTCAAGGAGAACCTTACTGCGAGTTAAGTTACGTCAGTTCAGTAGCTGAGTCAACTCGTATTCTATATCATATATGGATTACGTCTATGGTATAGAATATTTAGTTATAAGAATTGTACAAAATTTTAAGAAACTGATTGACTTGTTTCATATGCCATGTTTGCAAATTCCTTAATTGCAATGTCTTTAACAAAGTTAAATGATGTAAGTTTCTGAGACTTCAGGAAGTCTTGGCCTTATGTTTGAGGGGTTTCTTCTTCTGTCGTAAGAGAAGACGTCTCTGGGTAATCGGTTTCCTATATTATGAAGGCACAATGTAGTTTCGAAACGTCGGTAACTGATTAACCAGTTAGGCTTGGTTTTGTCTCCCGAGAAGGGGCTTTTCTAATAAAAGCTGTTTTGAAGGCCTGTTAAAAGAACACATTTTGACACAATGAAGAAGATAATGGACTACACTTCTTAGCCCCTGTTCATGCGGCAACATCTCCTGCTGCTCTGTGTATCAGTGTAGTCTAATAATAGTGCCCCAGAAATCGTTAGGTTTATATTTAAACGGTATCATAGTTTAAAGACATACTGATTTTACGAACACGCAAATGCTATATTACGTTCATTATGTTAATAAAATGTACAGAACTGCAACGTTATGTATTTTATGAGTGTAAAACTTGGTCTCTCACACTGAGGGTGCACCAGTCACTGGTGCCAGTTGGTGCTTAGTACTTCGGGGCCTTCAATCTGTCTCTCGTCTGACGTCTAGAATTATTAGACGAGCTGTAGATTTTGGAAAATATTTGCATCCTTGGATGGTGGTGTTCGCGAATTGGGTGCCGAGTAAAATATTTGGGCCCAAGGCGGAAGAGGTAACAAGCAAACGGAAGTTTCGTAATGAAAACCTTCATAGCTTTAACTCATAATCAAATATTTGTTTATCAAACGAGAAGAATGCGATGGGTGGGGAATGTAGCACGTATGGAGGCTATGAGAGGGACATCCAGGGTTTTGTTGGGTAAGCCTTAAGGAAAGAGACTACTGTGAAGACCTAGACGTAAATGTGAGTATGTTATTAAAATGAATCTAAAAGAAATAGGAGGGGAGCAGTGTACTGTCTTGGTGTGGTTCTGGTTAGGGACCAGTGACGGGCTCTTTTGGATGCGAAAATGAAAGTTCGTTTTCCACAAAATGCGGAAAATTTCTTGACTAGCTGAAGAACAGTCAGATATTCAAGGAGGACTCTGCAACAAGAAGTTAGACACAGGTAGAGTACCTTGTCTGTAAACTTCACCGACCGTCTTACAATGTTGTGTATTCTGTGTACGTTTCAAATAATAATATAATATAATAAAATATAATATAATATAATATAATATAATATAATATAATATAATATAATATAATATAATATAATATAATATAATATAATATAATATAATATAATATAATATAATATA
>Ga0123357_10010072_pt1 | contig 11990 bp, 12 predicted proteins | sample TergutEmb28metaG_FD_89873 | JGI IMG/M metagenome (GOLD analysis project Ga0123357, IMG submission 89873) | Embiratermes neotenicus P4 segment gut microbial communities from Petit-Saut dam, French Guiana - Emb289 P4 | ecosystem: Host-associated > Arthropoda: Insects > Digestive system > Gut ...
CAGTTTGAAGCCTCCTTCTGTTCTGAGATATGTTTTGATTGTTAAATACACGTTTACTGTGTGTTCCATTTCCCCTGAAATTAACCCCATAAGACACGGCAATAACATAAGCAAAGCAGACCAATAGTCGAACATCTGTTTTCATGATTGACATTACCAAGCATACTTAACTTGGTTAACTCAGCATGTCTTCCAGGTTAAGTTATTGTCACTTCGTAAGCCATGGAATTTAGTTGTTCTTGCTTCATCAGTTCTATTATCACACCTGCCTGCAGGCCGATAGATCTTGAGACTTGGGTAATATGAATGTAAATTTGTATTCTCCAGTGAGTTCCTATAGAGACAGTGTACCTGTTGTAAGATTTGAAGGAGTGTTCTGTCTAATGAATCAAATTATTATGTTCATTCTGTGACGGATTGAAAAATAGATGTTTATGGTAAGTATGTAATGAATAACAGTTTACTTAAATAAGAATATTTGTGATCTAAATATATTAAAGTGGTTGAAGTTTCTTGATTTAGGTGGGATGTGATAATAAGGATCATTGTGGAACTGCAAGATTTTCAGGTTTATCAGATGCAACTTGACATCCATTATGCTTTGTTTAGGGATAAGAATGTAAAGAATGAAAATTAATTGGTACAGTAGACTATCATTCATACATTGTATAATGTGTATATAGATTTTTGGAACCCTTTGTAAGCCTAAATTTATACTTTTTTGTAGTGAGTGTTATTAGGACTTTACAGTACACATAAAAACGCCACATTGTGTGGCTAAGAATTTTGGTGTATTTTCATATTTGTGATCCAGATAGTTTTAACGCTTTCAAGCATGACGTTATTAACGTTTATTTCTTCCCCCACAAAACACATTACATCTCCATTACAAAGACCAGTTGTTTAATGCTGCTTAAGTACCTTGTCTGTTTTGAGAATCATGCAAGGCATATTAATACATACTGTGGCCAAAGTACAGAGTTTTTTGAATGTTGAGACTGGCGGTACATATAATATCCACTGTGTGTGAGTGGTTTTTGTTAAATAGTTAATAGATTGAAGTCTTATTACTACAGGGGTGCACAAATCACACTTGCCTGGTTGCCTTGGTGACTAAATGTTGTACGGTGGTGCCTAATATATGCAACTTGTGCTTCGTGCACTCCTTCTGGAAACTAAAATTTGGTGGTTTCAAGAGTTTTGGAAAATTTTTGTATCCCTGTGTTACTAACAACTGTGTGACTGGATTTTTATGACCCTACATATGGAAAATTCCCACGTACTTTTAAAAAAATATGTGAAACTTGCACATTGGGTGGTGAGAGTCATATTTATCATGTAATCTGCATCTGAAGTAGACACATTGTCCATGTATCAACAGGTTGTATCGTAGGTGTGAATTTTTATCTCCTCTTTTAAAGAAAGGGTATAGGTTAGGGTGCTGAGGAGAATATTTGTACCCTGGGGAGGAGGGGAGACAAGAGAATGTAGGGAAATATGTAATGGTAAATTATTATCTGCACTCTTCCAGTAAAATTGGTAGATTCTTAATGTGATTAGATTAATGAATGGTGAGACAAATACATGGGACTGGCTCTGCCTGTGGAAGAAGTGAGAAATGGATTCAAAATTTTGGTCTTAATTTATAAAGATGTATATGTAGATGGGAGGCTAATTTTTATGATGGATCGTAAAGAAAGAGGCTCAAGTTAGGCAGTGATGAGCTTTTGTGAACAGGAAATTTGTTAACGAGCTTAGTAACTGTTAGGTTTTCAACAAATTTTGTGCACTGTAGTCATTATATATTCTTTTTCTTCTTCTTCTTTTTCATCATCACCTTCATCACAACTTTTCTATGTTTTATTAATATTTACTGAACTAGTTTTATGGACCTAGTAGGCAGGATATTTTTGTGGCCAAGAAATAGTCCTGTGTTGGGATGACGCCTTCTTTAAACTCTTGCAAGTGTGGAGGGAGGAGAAGTTGGGATCAGCACTGAAGATGTGGCATGACACAAACAAACCTTTCAGGCTGATGAGGCTGTTCATAAGGATGTAATGCAATATAGAATTTTGTACGTAAACCCTTTGCATCCCATGTTGAAAGAGAATAACATCAAGTAATGTGCAAGCACGGTAGTAGCAAGCTGTTTGGATTTGCTGTGTTTTCATTGTTTTGTGTTTTTATATGAGCCTACATAACACTGTTGCTGTTGCAAGTAGGCTACAGACTGGGTGATTGGAGAATCATGTTTTATTTAGAACACACAGAGAGTGATTTGTCTCTTCACTGTTGCATCCTGACTGGCCATGGTCCACCCAGTCTGCTCTTCAGTGGATACAGAGGGCATATAGCAGCTGGGGCATAAGCTGATTACTGATATTTGTCTGTTGCTGAGGTGAATGATGTTATACTTCCACACCTTGTTGCTTGACCTTATAAAGCTTGGTGGTAACTATAGGGACCATTTGTTGCAGTATCATGAACCTCTGCATTTTGGAATATGGTGTGTTTATGTGTGTCTTCATATGATTACCACAGTAAACACTGGTTTCTCTGAACAGCATCATCTGGTTCTGCTAATGGATTCAGACACTGTTCTCTGTGAGTTAGAACTGAAGTTTTATGTACAGTTTAGATAAACTTAGTCTTCAGAAGGTTAATTAAGCAGAGGGACAACTACTTTGAATGTTTCTGTCAAGTGTAGGATTCTTGCAAAGGTGCTAATGGAACTGGGAGGGGGGGTTGTAGGTAGCTGGGACTTTTTAGCCAATGTACTCATACTTGTTTAAAATGAACTGTTTTCTTTGGAGTGAGTTTTCATTCTCATAGATACATTGCATAATTGTGATGCTGGGTTATAGGGTCTTCTGTTTGCAGTTAGTATAGTACAAGCCTCAGCACATCCCAGGCAGAAGGTCACCATGGTTGCTAGATAATTTGTTATGGTGTCTAGAATTCAGAAGCATGCATTACAGTTTGTTTTTCATTCAAGGATCATTCTGACACTTGAATGTAGTTACTGCACAGCTTGCTTATTGCCACTGGTGAATAGTTTAAAGTAGCAAAATCAGTTGAGCATGATATCAAAATGTGTGGCAGGAACTTGGCATCTTTGCCATGATTTGTGTGGAAGACAGAGCAAGATGTAAAGGAATCAGCATTTAAATGGGTTGGTGGTCTGTAGTACTTTCAGGTTCAGTTCGTGTTTTCATGTTCATTGAGGGGTTTTAATATGATACTTGTTATTCCAATGTCTTTACAGAATTTTTTGTGTTTCATTTTCATTTATGTGACATTCCATGTGTTTCACTTAAAATAGTTTGCAGGAAGTGGTGTCATGTCATAATATCCTCGGTGTGTGTAGGAATATTGTGATGTGTTAGACACAAATGTGCAGTGCAACCAAGAGCAATGGCAAAGGGTTCATTTTTGTATTTGTTACAACACAGTGCAAAGGGGAATAAAGATGTGGCACCTACATATTTGTTGTGGCATCTAGATTCAAAGAAAATTTTTCATGATGTGGTGTACTATGATCTTATTTTTTTTTTTTTTTGTATGTTTATCGCTAGAGAGGCTAGGTGGCCAATTTTGGCTGAAGGGTGAATTATGTTTAATGTTTAATATTGTGCCTACAAAATCTAATTTTTTAAAATTTCGGTTTGGGTGGGGACTGCAGCTTGGCGCCCCCCTTCCACCCCACCCTTGGGTGCAGCCCTGCATGAGACATTGCTATGAATGGTGGAAGCCAAGAGGAATGGTAAATGTATATATAATACTGTTCATCTCATGGTCCTTCTGTAATGCTTGTGCAATTGGGACAGTTGCCTGAAATTTTAAAATTATTCCACTGCTATGTTTTCCAACTTCCAGCACTGACTGAGACCATTGGTTTTAAATTAGTATGTACCCTGGATTTCTTCTTTGATGAATTTCGTTGATTTACATTGTGAGATTCAGTAATAGTCACCAAGCATATACTGTATATGAAATACTGAAGGAATATCTGTTGAAGAGAGCAAGACGAAAAATATTAGTTGTCATATCAGTTTTCTCTAATTTCTGTTTAAAAAATCCAAATTAAAGCACGCGACAAAATTATGTGGCTGATTGATACCGTGAAGTTTTCAGATTTTTATATTGTAAATGGTGATTAACTCATGTAACATCTTGTGTATTCTGGAACAACTGACAGGCATCTTTCTAACCAAGGACGAGATGGCACATTTTTCTTTAGATTAGGAACCTTTCCAAAAAATGGGAAGTCATGCCATTTTTTGGCATCATTGTATGCAGATGATACTATGTGCATTGTTCTGCATGATGCAGCCAACACACAAGCCATACTGCACCACCTAGTGTCTCTGCAAACAACATGGCAACTAACCATTTACCATGATACTTATGACTGCATTTGATGGCTGAAGATTTGTTGAGCCCTGATTTAAGGAAGTGTTTGCGAGGGACAGTCTGTGTGTCTTTAGTTGCTCAGAACATTAGTAAGAAAATTTTATGTTGCATAATGGTTGGTGCAGTATCAGTGAAGAAAGTGTAGAGAGAGATGTGACAGCTTACATGAGTGTAATTTTATGGAACTTGTATACTAACGAAATGAACATTTCTCAGTGAAATTTAAACTATTAAGCAGCAGGAGCCATATGTGTATGGTGTTTGTTCAAGTCTTACTGGAGATGTGAATTCAAGGATCCCTAAATGTTGATTATGTTGCAGTCATAATACAAGAGGAAGCCAAAAAGGAAATATCTCCTCTATTATCTCCTTACAGTTGTTTTAAGGGGATGACCTCTACAGCATGAAGTTCTTGAACATTCTTGGTAATTTTCTAGTAGCTGCAACTGTTTCACACAACAGATGGAACCGGCACAGTTTATTTTGAATCGGCAGAGAGTGATGTGTGTTTAAAATAATAAGCAGTGATTGAGTTGTTGGTTGCTGAATGTGAGAATTGTCAAAGTATATGACGAAACAGCTGTATATGTGACTGCTATTTGTGGACAGCTGTGAAGGATTAAAGAAGCTGCAACAACAGGAGCAAAGAGCTCTGTAACACACTGTGGATTTGTCCCCCTGCACTGCAATAATGTCTGTCAGGTGGAACAACCTATATGTGGCACCATTCGCATATCAGCAGATGAATTATGCTGTACCCTGTCCTTCAGCAAAGGAAATGTACTCATAGTTAATTGAAGACCTTTGCTCTTCCAGTGTCTGTGCTTGTTGGGCGTCGTGATTGCTGACAGATGTACACACAGGCCTGTGTTATTGTTGTGTAGTATAGTGGTGACATCGATCTGTGACCACCGTACTGAAACACTGACGAGTCTGATGGTCACCATCATCGAATTTACCTCACAAGGAAAACATCTGAAATGTTGCTCCTCCATGACAAATTCCAGGGCACACAAAAGTGTGCAAACTACAGACATCATTGAAAATTTTGTATGGGCAGTGTTTCTACTCTTATCTTGCATTCTTGACATCACACCAGATTTTGATTTGTTTTGTCCTGTGAAAGATGGGCTGTGAGGACACTGTTAATGCAGGCGATCAGACACTGCAGGACACCAGGTTCCTTTGGCAGCACAGGAAAGAGAATGAATGTTGTCGTGTGGGAATGCATGCTCTCATTTGAAGGGGAAGAGGAATGTTAACAGAGATGGAAACAACATTGACAAAATAACTCTACCTTGAGCAGTGTTGTAGTGAAGGTGTGTGAATTTCTCATATGTGTGGCTGGTAAATAGAAGGCAGTTACAAGAGATAGGAAGTTTTACTTTCTGACATACTTTGTGGTTGTTTGTATCTAATGTCAAGTTGACTTACCTTTATTATACAGTACCAGCGCATATTTTGACCCACATGTATTGATTTGTTATGGTTGACAACATATAATAAATGGCAGTGTGTAGTTGCAGATTAGAGCATTTGTATTTGTACACGCTTTATTGTACTGGTCTGTACAGACATCTCTAGGTTCCTGGTTTGGAGAAGAGTCCTTAAAATTACTTTGCGGACCATTTCACATATTCGTATGTGGTCATCAGTTACAGAATAAAGGAAATTGCCTACATAAAGAGTAGGTTCAGTTATCATAATCTGATCTACAGAACAGCATTTTGCATTCTCTTTTTGTTAGAGTCTGCCTTGATGTTGAAACCCTGTTCTTGTTCATGTTAATGTATGTATATATATTTGTAATATGTCTGTTAATCTGATTACTCTTCAGGAAAAGGGAAAGTACAGTCTCTTGCTTTATTTTTACAAATAAACGTTACGTACAGATTATGTATTTGTCAGACATAGGCCTTACATGAAAGATTCAGGTCTTTGGGGTCTAATACCGTGCTTAATTGTCATGTTTGTAATTGTTAGATTTGAGGCTCTCTCAGTAGTATTTGTGAGGATTCAGGTCTAGTATGTCATTGGGTGAGTGGTTCCCAAAGTTCATTATTCGTAATTGCTGACTTAGAGACATCGAACTTGTAGGCATATTTATGGTCTGTAACCTTACCATTTTTCACATGCGTTATTCTAATAGCACTTGTCGGCATCAGTTTCCTGTCGGAAATAATTTTGGTTTAATTTTATTGGAAATAGGTTTACAAACTGGTGTGTGTATGTGTGTATAAAATGTTTCTATCATCGTCCGTTTGGATAATAACAGTTGATACCTCAGTTGAATGACCAAAGACCGAAATTGGGGCTGGGTCAAAGGATTTTTATGCCGTTCGTTTATTTTTATGTAAAAATAAATCCCTAGAATAATATTGTCTCAAACTGTATCTCAAACCGAAGAGGTTTTCTTCCAGCTGTTTATTGAGTCCCTTTAATTTGCAGTGTGATAATTATGATACTGCAAATTAAAGGGACGCAAAACATTCCGACATCTTATCACAGCGACAAAACAAAGGCCCACCTACTTGGATCACGACTGGGGCAGTGGAGTGTTCTTGAGAAAAGTGTAGTAGTATTATATTATAGGAAAAGGCAGTCAGACACATCAACATGCTACTTAGTGGATGGTGATAACAATAACATCCGAGAATTAATGTTAAGAATTGCAACTTGAACACACCTCTGGGCAATGGAGATTTCTCATTGATTCATATAAGGCCAGTTTGAAGGCAGTGTTACTCCACAATGGAAATAAGTTCCCTTCTGTCACACTGGCTTATGCGGTTCACATGAAAGAAACATAGGAGAACCTTCAGATTTTGCTGCAAAAAGCAGGCTATGAAGAACACCGTTGGAATGTAATGGTGCTGACCTAAAAGTTATAGCAATGCTGACTGTGCTGCAAGGCGGATAGACTGAATTCTGCTGCTTTTAATAGTAACGAAACAGCCGAGCGAGGGACTGCCACTACATAATAAAAAAATGGCCACTCTGTTCAGAAACAGTACCAGGTCGGAAGAATGTGGCACATCCAGCTGTAGTGCATAAGCCAAAAATATGTTTGCCTTCATTGCATATCAGGCTCGGTTTGATAAAATTGTCTGTGAGAGCGGTGGATAAATAAAGCGAAGGGTTTGCCTATTTAAGGCAAATTTCTTCCAAAATACGTGAGGTCAAGATGAAAGAAGGAATTTTCATTCGTCCACAAATCACACAAGTGTTCGAAGACCAAGCCTTGAGTAAAAAATTTAAATTCTACAGAACGAAGAGCCTGGAAGGTATTTGGAAACGTCTGCAGAAACCTTTCTACGCAATGAAAAAGCAGAAAATAACGGTGAAATTGGGCGGGAGCTGATTTCATCATACGGTGTAACGTGTCATTGAAACTTAATTTTCTGCACCACCATTTAGATTTCTTTCCCTGAATACATGGTAGACGTGTCCGATGAACTTGGCGGATGGCTCCATCAGGATATTTCCCAAATCTACAATTTGTACAGTGGAAGATGGAGTCCAAACCTGTTTGGATGACTGCTGCTGGAGTCTTATAAGGGAGACACCAACCGTCAAAACCAAAAGAATTGCCCCGAATTTTAATAGGGAGCGATTTTTTCCGACCAATGTAGTTAATCAGTTATCATCAAACTGAAATGTCATTTATCAAACTGAAAGAGTATTTTTGCGTGGGCACTACAGAAATATGATCTTAACAGAAATTGTGTATTTTGCCAAGGTCTGTTCCATGCTTTGCTCCTGGACCTGTGGATGTTGCCCCCACCTCACAAATTTGCATGCCCCCCGTGTTTTTGTTACTGATAGTAGTAAAGAGTTCAGGTGGTCACTAGTGGTAGTTAAGAGTTTAGGTGGCCACCAGCGGTTCCAGGTTTAGTGAAAATTGGTCAGGTGGTTGAAAAGTTGGTTTGGACGCGCACAGGTGTTCTGAAGAGTCTCTTTGATTACTGTTTAGCGGGGAACTTTGTCGGACGACAAATTGTGATTATGAATTAGGGGAAAGTAATTAGTAGTGAATCGTAGTGACGTACTGTTGAATTGCATTTTCTGTTTCATGAAGTGTGTAGCGAAACATATTTTCTTCTCAGTTTATTTGTATTATAAGTGGACCAATAGCGTTCTGTTATGCTTGGATAATGGAATCTTCACAGTCCCCCAGGGGGTCGCAGCTCTGACTTCTGGAAATGCTGGTCTAGGATAATGAATGATTACAAAGCGACTAACATGGCACTGATTGGAAGTTCATCATTATGGTGACCTGCCCATAGACTTTTGCAGCACCAATTGTGTAACACAAGTTTATTTGCATGGTTCATATCACTATTGCTACGTTTCCTGGCAGCCTGATGGTGTAACTCTTCAGGGTCAGTATTTAATCACATATTACGTGCTACCATTCACTCATGCTTAGGATTCTGTTATTGGAATAACCACTGAAAGTTTAACGGAACAGTTTGGTATCCCACCTCTAGCTGCAGTTCGCATAGGTGTACCTTCTAGTGATCCACGCTTACGCACATAGACATTGAGAGGAGCTCCTACGTGGGTTTATTGCATAGACATGCTGTGAATTTAAGAAGTTTTGAAAAGACGTGTTGGTAGAATAGGCAGAATCATAACTGCATGTAAGTGCTTTCTTTTTGTAGGAGAAATACTGTCGCTCAATTCATACTGTTTGATATGAATTAATTTACATTGAGTTATTTAAATGCACATAAACTATCGCAACACCAAGCATGGTGTCTCCCGTACAGAATAAGCGTTGTTGGTGTGATGTGGAGCTCATACCAACTGAAGCATGTAGTACAGTGTCCTTTCCCACTGCCATATGATGGTGCTGTCTTAACTGAGATTGTCATTTGGATGCCTTGGAAATTAGCAACGAATTCACAGACATTCGGGAAGAAAAAAGAAGCAGTGCCCTTTGATGCAGTGTGTCCCACTGTGCTGTGATAGATGATACATACGGCAGAACTGTATCTTATTCTTGTTATGACGCTTTGTGACAGTGTGCCGGGGTGCTGATAAGTCCTTAGCCCGACCAGGAAGGAAACAAGCTCGGAAGCATGCCAGGAACGCGCACGATTTCAACAACACTGAGACGCGAGCTGTCATAAAGTCTTTTTTTCCTGCAAGGCAAGGCGCCGAAGGAAATTAACGCCATTCTGACAGAAACATTAGATTGTTTACTTTCTGGTCGGGCTAAGGACTTATCAGCACCCCTGTACATAATCAGTGATATGAATAAATACCAACAGGTTACACTAATAGACGTTGGGCATCATGCAGTGTACACTGTTGGTATTTATTTAAACTAAAGTCAATTTTAATTAGCTGCAGTACTTTTTTGTTACAGCATTTCGTAAAACCAACAGACATATTATGTATATGCTGTAATCATGCGTTATTGTCTTAAAACATTTTGATAACCCTGCTCTTGATTTTGGAGATGCATGTAGCACGTATGGGGGAGAGCAGAGAGAGGTGTATACAGGGTTTTGGTAGGGAAACCTGATGGAAAGAGACCACTTGGAAGACCTAGGCGTAGATGGGAGGATAATATTAAGATGGATCTTCATTTAGTGGGATATGGGGGCATGGACTGGTTTGCTTTGGCTCAGGATGGGGACAGGTGGCGGGCACTTGTGAATGGGGTATTGAAACTTCGGGTTCAATAAATGTAGGGCATTTGTTGACTAGCTGCAAACCGGTTAGCTTCTCAAGAAGTACTCTTCTCCATGGAGTAAGTAAATATATTTTTTTTTTTTTTCCCCCCGGCCATAGGGGTACTTAGAAGAAGTTAGGTTTAGGGTATATTAATTTGATAGGTGGTTGACAATACCAAACCATAAATTCTTAATGTGTGTCACGTGCTGAACTTTCTGGTATGTTGTTGTTTAATTAGTCATATGTCTTGTTTTTTGCATTGTGCTGTTTCTTTTTGTGGCAGTGGAGGTATACCTAACGGGGTTTTTACTTTTCGAATCCATCATATCAACTGGTTGATTCAGTGTGTGATGCGGGCATCTACCGCAATAATTGGCCTGTATGCGGCCAGCGTAATATCTAATACACGGAATAAAGAATGATATAATTATATGCGTATTTTTACCTGTGTATTTTTGCATTGGAAATATACTGATAGTAGTAGGTCAGTTTATTTAAAAATGCAGTTCACAACCTACGCAAGGTTGTCCAATAAGAATGAGATGGGCAGGGCGTGTGGCACGTATGGGAGACAGGAGAAGAGTATACAGGGTTTTGGTGGCGACACATGGGGAAAGAGACCACTTGGAAGACCTAGGAATAGATGGGAGGATAATATTAAGATGGATTCTCAAGAAATGGGATGGGCGCCTGTATTGAATTGATGTGACTTATGATAGACATGTGGTGGGCTTTTGTGACTGCGGTAATGTACCGTTTGGTTCCATAAAATGCGGGGAATTTCTTGACCGCGGGCCTGTTAGCTTCTTAGGAAGGACTGTACTCAGTGGAGTTGGTTAGTATCGCTTGTTTATCATATTTTTAGGCGCACACGCAAAATTTCGGAAAACGGCTATGAACTTCGTCATGTCTGTCCGTCCGCCCGTCCGCCTCGAACAAGTTGGCTCGCACCTGACGGATTTTCTTGAAATTTGGTATCAGTATTCTTCGAAAATCTGTCGAGGTTTCATTAAATTCGGACAAGAGTAACGGGCACTTCACATGATGACTTATGTACATGCATAACAGTGTCTCGCTGAATTCTTCTTAGAATGAGAAATGTTCCAGACGGAAGTTGTAAAAAAAAATCGAAACACATGTTTTATGTTCAATAACATTACACCGAAAATCGTGCGTTTTTAATACAATATGGAAAAGTGTGGTAGAGCCGAACAGGCCAACGAGAACAATACGGCGATGCATATCGCTTGTAGGATACCTAAGGCTACAAACGCACACTCAGCATATGTAATAACCTTTGCTTTTCCACTGCAAGAGTGGTTACACGAACGCACTTCATTGTTACCTTAATCGTACACTGCCTGTCTTGTTACAGAATGGGTTAGTAATATTGTGTTTGTCTCTTTAAACAAACAGCTCATAAGTTATCAAAATGTTTTCGGCGTTCTGTCAAAGCATTGCCAGGGAAAGGGTTAAAAGACGTGTTCTTAATTCAGATGTCAGCGGAAGCGTCACACTGCCGTTAACTGTCGTGCCTTACAAAGAACGTGTAGGAAAGAATTACGTCAGTATTGATGCGATACAGGGAAGGCATAACAGCTAAAGGGAGGTGTAGGCGGGTTTATCCATGGGAATTTTTTGCATTGCCTCAGTGAGTGAAAATTTGAGGTAATGCCTGAGAGTAGACCTGGCGCCCACCCAGCCTCCTGTAAAATGGGTACCGGGTTTTTCTCAGGGGGTAAAGTGCGGCCGGGGCGTGCTGCTGACCACTCACCCCCTTCCAGTGCCGCGGTCATGGAAGAGTAGAGCTATACCTCTATCCACCCTCTAGGCCACACCGGGCCTGTAATGGGAACTTACTTACTTACTTACTTACTTACTCCATGGTGCAG
>Ga0123357_10010073_pt1 | contig 11989 bp, 8 predicted proteins | sample TergutEmb28metaG_FD_89873 | JGI IMG/M metagenome (GOLD analysis project Ga0123357, IMG submission 89873) | Embiratermes neotenicus P4 segment gut microbial communities from Petit-Saut dam, French Guiana - Emb289 P4 | ecosystem: Host-associated > Arthropoda: Insects > Digestive system > Gut ...
GAACAAAAATGGAAATAACTGCGACTATATTTGAGCTAATTACAGCAGAATGCGCTTCGATCGCTTATGTTTATATTTCTTGTACAAAGCGGTCAGGTCGGCTGGAGCGTAATTCCAGATTTTTTGGACCAGAGGTTTGAGGTGGGAGGGAGAGTGAACAAACAATTTGACTGTAAGTCATTGGATGATAACTGTGTGATGTAAGGTATTCACACAAAGCTTTAATAGGAAACCCTGAAGGAAAAAACTATTTTGAAGATCAGAGCGCAGAAGGGAACAATGATTGAAGCAGGTGTAAAGACGCAAAGTGAATTTTTCTTGCTGAAAAGTGGAAGCAGTGAGAGGCACACGGTAACGACTGTACATTTTATAGCTAAAGCGGAAATTTTTAAATACTCGTAGTAGATTGGTTATGCAATGTTAAAGAAGAATTGAACTCCTTTTAGGATTTTAGTACAAGGGATAAAGTCTAAGTGGAAACGTACCGTGTCAGCTTTTACACATCGCTTCACCTTTTTTTTTTGTTTTCTTATTCTAATTTGCACACATTTTATTCTTGTATCTTTTTTTTACTTTCTTTGTCACCTGAAACATATAGCAACACATTGCAGGATAGGAATACACAATGACGTGAAAAGACTGTATAAAGAAGGGTCTTGTACTATTTCAGGGAACTGTCCCCTTATTTTCAAGAAGGTTCTGAGTAAAACCGCGAAAGCATCAGCGAGATCTGTGGGTTTTCCATTACAACAATTCTAACTATCACTCAATAAATGCAGGTTGTAGTCGTTACATGTGGGCTAATTTGTTCAGTTGGTTTTTTTGTTTGTTTCTGGCGCAACAGCCCTCAGTGGGCCAGGGCCTCCTCATTCACGAGTTTACCAGATCACACACAACGAAGCACCACAGTCGGTAGGACTTCTCTGGAATAGTGAACAGCTCGTCGCAGAGACCTCTACCTGACAACACACGACACTCACAACATACAAACATAAACGCCACCCGATGGGATTCGAATCCACAATCTCAGCAGGTGAGCGGCCGCAGACCTACGCCTTAGACCGTGCGGCCACCGGCACCGGCAATTTGTTCTGGGAATATTATTAGGTAACTTGCTCCGAAAGGGGAAGCCGTGCAGCAACAAGTCATGCCTTCATTCAGGCAGCCAATCACATTACACAGAGCTATCTACAGTTACCTTGCCCAAGACCGAAGGAATTCTCGGTGGTGAGGTGACCGGGCAAGTGGCAATACAATCTCTTGGTTCAGGGAGGAAATGTAGGCTCTGCAGTTATTTGTACGTCGTTAAATTTGCACGACCGGCCATCCTTTTCACGTGGCATCATAAACCCGCGTTTCTATGGCAACCATTACTACTTTAGGTACACACAGATACAATGAAGAATTGATTCTGAATTCACACAGCTGCAGGTTCTTTCCCAGAATTTTCTTTCTGCTGAAACGTTTGAGAGTTACTCTGTCAGGGTGCTGGTGAGACAATATATCGAACGTGTCCCGCCCATACCCTGAATATAGAGGCAATAATTTCCTTCGAAACGTCGGCAAATATTTACCAATCCAAGAAGATCTCCACCATCAAAGATATGGCTGTGAAACCCCCAAATATTGCATTTAGACGTCAACATTAACTGGATGTTAACCGATAAAAAGAGTTTAAAATATACTTTCTTTTTTTTCCCAGAAGGAAAAAAAAAAGAAAATATCTTTGTATATATTCACTGGAGGTGCAGAGGGATATCGTTGCACCTGATAACACTCAGTGACACACATACATTAGGTAGGACTCCTCTGGACTAGGGATCGGCCCGTTGAAGAAATTTCTACCTGACAGCACACAACACTCAAAACAGACATTCGTGTCCTTGGCGGAATTTGAAACCCCCAATCCCAGCTACCAATCGGTCGCAGACCTACGTCTTTTGCCGCGCGACCACCGGGAAAGGCCTCTAAAATATTCACAGACGAAATAACTTCTTAATTAGACAAAGATTATCGCAACGCAAATGTTGATGTCGACTGTAAGAAGTGACCCTCTGCACACCGCATTATTTACTTTCATGCAGACACAAGATTGTTTGTAAATACCGGACAGAATCCTTTATGTTACAAACCTTACATGGGGGATGGGCCGGGATGACTCAGTCGGTATAGCTACTCGCTACGGGCTGAACAGTTCGGGATCGAATCCTAATGGAGGCCAGATTTTCCACACCCCTCAAGACCGACCCTGGAGCCCATCCAGCCTCCTATACAATGAGTGCCAGGTCTTACACGGGGGTAAAGCGGCCGGGGCGTGGCGTTGAACACCCACCTCCATCTAGCGCCGAGGTTAACAGAAGACAGAAGAGTAGAACTATACTTCTACTACCACCCTGGACCTTCGTGGTTTCTTCTAGGATGACCTTTACCTTTACGTTTACCTTTACCTGTACCTTTACCTTACATGGTGGCCTCGTGACGCGAGGACCTGACTTTAGGCATATCAATTACATATTGTCTCCCGTCTCTATGCCCGGATAGGCTGGACGGCTGGAAATATAGGCACAATTACGTCATATTTAGGGGAAAAGATTTTTTAAAATTACTGTAACATCGTGACGAATTTTGAATTATGTACCTATTTATCACTCCCCCACGTGTCGTATATTCGAACACCACTTATTGTGCTCCACGATTACGGAAACGGAATTACACAAGAGTAACTGAAAAGAATCACGGCCGAGTTTCGAATGAAATAGGATAAAGCTGAATTCAGAATAACCCCATCAATGTGCCTGTGTTACACACATCTGAAGGGGGGAAAAAGAAGAGCGGAAAATAAAAAGAAATGACACAAACTGAAGCTGCACAATCACCTTTGTTACCCCCCACCACTCTCAAAAAATTCCTCGTCCTTTTCACATTTTTCTATCTCAAAACTCTCCCCTCCCACCCTCCCCCGCTCCTCCTTCCAACATATTTCTTGTACCTTCCTCTTCTCTCTTCTATTATTCTCCTTCTTGTGTAGTTTTTCTCTCCTTCCACCAGAAGCAGCAGAAATCCAATGTTCTTACTAACTGCTTCACATCCCTCACCTCCCTTCGCGTGCCCTTTAACCCAAAGTCTCATCTTGATGCTGTCAACCAGTCACACACAATTTACTTCACAATCTCCCCACCCCCAATCCTTTCCTACAAAGCCCTAAACCATTTCGTTGTCACCCATATCCCAGCCTGCGTCCTATAAAGATCCATAGCGTCATTTCGAAAAGAGGCGAACCTCACACAGCTGTACACTCCTTCACATGACACGTAGACTGGCAACAGGAGCTCAGGGACAAGTGGTCAGCCTTCAGAGTGAGCAGCGGCACTTTGTCTTATAGAAAATATATGGGACAACCGAGTTCGGTGGCTCAGACGATAGTTACTCACCTAATCGGCAGGAATACGTTCCGAATCTTGACGCGGATATCGACTATACTGACAGAGATTCTTCGCGCCTAATGCAAATCCTGTACTTGTGCCTCGCTTGGACAGAGGCCACTTCCTTCCACATGTCTTTCAATTCGTTATTCATTACGTGCCTCTAAATTCCGCTAAGCCGGGAACCGTAAATTAAATTACAAATAAAGAATGTTTAAGATCCTCACAGCAGTAAATGTCTTTTTCTCCTCCCAAATACTAAATCAATCACAGGAAAGGTACAGTGCAAACTTTTATTGCAAAGTACTATACACAACAACTGAATAGCAGTTGTAGTTTTATTTCTGGTTAACCAGTTGTAAAACTACAACTGTTATTCAATTGTTGTGTATAGACGGTACTCCGCAAATAAAATTTTGTTACACATGCACAACGGGATGGCATCATTCAAATATAAGGTACAGTGCGTTTTTATTTTAAGAATCCAAAGATTCGAAAGAAAAATCAGCAGATAAATTACGTGTTTTTGCGGTAGGGATTGATAAACAGCCCAGCCTGGCGATGTTCTCTGAATCTTCGCATTCGAGATAACGTAACATTCTGCAGGATGCCCATACAGGACGCGTCTCCTGTGCGCCTTCGAACAACATAACAAACGCGGTTCCGTCTTTGCAAGACAGTGAAGAATTCTCAGATTAACATTTTAGCTTCTATTTCAAAATAAGTGTCATGCCATTTTATTTATTTATTTTTGCAGTTAACTTCAAGGTGAAAGGTACCCGTCATCAAAATTCTGTTCGTCGATTCCCTTGAGTGAATGAATCAGAATTTAAGGGCGAATTATCATACCAAATAAATAAAAGTTCAAACCTAGAATATTCGGTTGTATAGGAAAATCAGCCTTATGACCTTCATAAAAATATTCACGTGGTATCAAATTGGAGAGATATTTTTATGTCCCATACAAAATATGGTGTAGGATGTTTGGCAATAAGGACGGGCCGCTATGATGCTGCTTCTCAACTCCTATGAAACAAGCAGTAGAACAGACCGTAAAAAGCCTTTATGTTCAAATCTCATTTAATATTGAATAAACTTCATTACTAAAGCAGAGGTTAAGTTACCGGGAGTCTTTCCAAAGACATTAACACGAAACTTCCTGTACATATGCAACCGGAAGTTCGTTACCATTTCCATAACAACTCTACACTTATCGTTATCCTCAGCCAGAAAATTCCAATCCACAACACAACATTCTCTTTCTCTGACATCATTTCAATATTATCCTCCCATTTACAATCGTTAAAACGTTGATATAATGGTTCTGATTTGTAACAGTGGCGGTCAGAAAATAAGTTTACAACACCTTACATTTCGGGGTGATTTTTTGTTTGTTAACTCTACTAAGAATAGTCCACATTTAATTTCACTGCACGACAACTTATTTTCCACAATATCCTCGCAAAAACTGAGGTAATTATCCTACCCTTGGGCTAGCTTCTCTATTTCCTGTCGATATCAGTCCCAGTTCTCTGCAATCAGCCGTCTGTCACACATATTTTCACATGGCGATCGTCTTTAAATTGTGGCCACAAAGATTCTGCTTCAGTGCTGTAAACAGATTTCAGTCGCTCGTCGATGAGTTCCGCTGATGTTACTATAGTCGGTGTAGGCTTTTGTTATCGAATTACTCGACTTGAAAACTTATTCTGTGACTATTTGTTTGTATGTACTGTCATAGAACGAATCAAAGTGACATTTGGAAAGCGAAAATCGTTTCTGACCTTAAAGTGTAAAATATGCAGTAATTTTCATTATCACAAATCGTGTAACTTAAAAAGGCTGCACTATATTTTATATTACACCTTGATGGCTAAAGTTAAAATAAGTAACTCCATGGAGTAAACTCCTTCCTGAAAAGCTAACAGGTCCTCAGCTAGTCAAGAAATTCCCCACATTTTATGGAACCCGAAGGTTCATTACCGCATTCACAACAGCTCGCCACCTGCACCGCCAGACCAATCAACTCCATGCCCTACATCCCACCCCTTTAACATCTCCAGTCCCTCTACAACTGCTTCTTTCGAACTAAAGGATCAGTCAAAGACCGAGGTCCTGTGAAATGTTTAGCAACAGCGTAAAGTTTTTACGAGTTGCTACACCTCGTCCAACCCCAAAGATGGAAGACCACCCTTTGTCAGATGTCCGCGACTACTTATTCAGTATATTCGCAACTGCCCTCAATATCTGGAGGCCGTTCCTCCATCCGCAATCTGAGGACGCTCCATGCCGTGGTTACAGGCACCAGCTTATCAAGCAATGCTGCAATAAATACAAATTATGTCATATCCGACAAAGGACATACAATTATTTACTTATAAGGATGGGAGGTGCGTAATATTCTTAATAAATAATAATGTCGATTGAGGATGGAGATGAATGTTTCGTGGTGTAGTGGGGCAGTGCAGTTTCGGAGCAACCTTCTCCAGTCTTCATCAAGGTGGAGGCAGTGTCACGCACCAAAATACAAGAAATAAGTAAAATCCCTGTCCTCTCAATGAAGGGATAAAGGGGTTGTAGCAGGAGCGCTCCGCTCATTCTTAGTCCCGATACTAGATGGAGGCAAGTGATGAAGTTCACGCTCAGACCGCCTTACTACCAAGGAAGAAACTCGATACACATTGAAACGGAAGCTGGGAATGCCGCAGAGACAGTCCAGAAAATTTGGAAAACTGGAGGTAAGGTTCCAGAATGTAGTAAACTGCACAGTCACCGCTCTGTTAACCGGAAACCTCGCAAAGACTGTTAGCGTCCGAACACACAGCGCAGAACTCAAGAATTTAAGGCTTCTCTTTTTTATTTTCCTTTTTTTTTCGTTCCAAAACGTAAAATAATGGTTGTTGCTTACACCTTCAAAATTGTAAATCTTACGTCTGTTACCCACCACTTCCTGCCACGTAGTCCAGAACAAGTCAGGCACATATTACCCCTCCTCCCCTCCCCCCTGACCAAAAAGTGGAGCAGATCTGTATACCTCTGCAATTGGAGAACAGGAAATTCTAAATGAGGAGCCATTTTCAAGTTGTCACATTTTATTGGTCCTGTTTTGACCGTGTTTACTCCAGAGTACATATAGGGGCATGGAAGGGTAGAAAGAAGGAAGGAAACAAGAAATAAATGTTCCTACAAGGCATTCATGACGGGTGTTTCCCTTCTCTAAAACTTACATAACCCTCTGGAGTCACTGAATATTGCTGCTGGCTGGGAGTTTCAGAGGGGGCAACAGAAACAAATGTGTGGAAATGGGCGAGAAAGCTTGTTAAAGGAGAAAATTTGTTTTGTAAGACAAAACTCATAAGTTAAAAGAAGTTGAGTTCCAATATCAGATTAGGGGACAAATTATTGCTCTCTAGCAATTTATCGCCCCCCCCTCCCCCCACCAAACAGTACCCAACTGTAATAAGAGTTTTCCGGATTCAAATTTACAGGTTATGACAGCGTTACGTTCTTTTTGGAATCGTGTTCATGTCTGCCTTGAAATGGGGAAATCAACCAAAGCGTTCCGTGCTGCGAAAGTTTACAACTGGCGGTCCGTTGATATCGCCAGGCCTACGAGAAGTCAAAAGTCTGCAAAAGCAAGCCACGAAGCTTATAGATATTCTTCGACATAAAATATTATTTTACAACCTGACAGCCACTAAGTTGGACAAGAAATGCTGTGCGTTTCACAGAGCGCAAGGGATCATAACAGTTCAAAAAATTCGAACATTCCTGAGTTCAAATGTTGGCCCTTAGATCAGATATGCAAATGAAGGTTTTTCAGACACGTTTAAAAAATTACGGAGAGTGACTATAACCTCGTCATTTCCATCCGTCTGTCCGTCTGTATGTAGGTCAGCATTGAAATATTCAGCTCCTATTTGACGGATTTACATAAAATGTTGTATTTTAGTATTTTTTTTAAATCTGTCGAAAATGTTCAAATTTCATTAAAATCTGACAAGAATGACGGGCACTTTATCTGAAGACCTGTGTATACTTATAATCATCTAGCTCATCTCTTCTTAAAATGAGAACTGTTTCAGACAAAAGTTGTACAGAAAATCAAAATACATTTTGTGTTTTACAACTATTTCCCGAAAATCGTGGCGTTTATGCGTTAATGTGTAACAATTTTGTAGAGCCATGCAGGCCACAGATGACATTATATGGCGCGTGGGCATTGCATGATGGATAACTAAACCTAAAGACACACACCCAGAATACGAAATATTTACTGCTTTTCCACTGCAAGAATGGCTACGCGAACGCGCCTCAATGTTACTTATGTACGTCTTGTTTAAACATTTCCGTTAAATTTTCCAGGAAAATGTTAATATACTACCTCACATTAGACCTCAGCAGTTGATGGGCTAATTCCTTCTTCTTTGTTTTTTTCAGTTTGCACCCTAAAATCTACTGCCGCATATTACAGCTACAGACATTCATAAAAATAATCTACCCTACAAAATACCATTGTGACTAACCTGAATTACACGCCGAATCAAATCGAACAGTTTCGATTACTATCGACAGTTACTTACATTTCCGTATACCAACGGGTCAATGTTATTTGTTTCCCGTCACGTGACGAGCACATGGCTACTTAAAGCACTTGACTCTTGTCGTATGCGGATGAACCAAGTCCGCAGTACGTGCCATATTTGTATAAGACATTACTTAACATTACCATCCCACTTAAGCTGAGACATCCGAAAATGCCTCGCTCCTCCATTCCTCCTGATTGCACACTCATAATACAGGGATGCTGATAAGTCCTGAGCACGACCAGGAAGGAAACAAGCTAATGTTTCTGTCAGAATGACGTGAACTTCCTTCGGCTCTTTGCTTTGCAGGAAAAAACTTGATGACAGCTCGAGTCTCGATGTCGTTAAAATCGTGCGCGTCCCTGACATGCTTCCGAGCTTGCTTCATCTTGGTCGGGCTAATCGGACTTATCAGCACCCCGGTAAAAGCTGATAAAGAGAATTAGTTACAAAGATTGTCTTTATGTATCGGTTTCCACCTGTTTTTTAAAACATTATTATAGCTTAGAACCAAATTTCCCCCTCTCAAATCCTTGAGATAAGACTCCGAGTCTCAGAGATACAAATTAAACCTAAAATTAAAATTATATATATTTCAGTCACTGGGCTTGTAGATAAGAGAGGAGAAGACAAGTATTTTTAAGTTAGGGGAAGCCAAACATTCCCTGAAATTAATCTGTTCTCAACTTTTACGATTATGTCATTTGATGTCTTATTGCCTTTCGCGATTATTCGTACTGTTCCAAAATGTCGAAAGATTTATAACCGGTCTACATCTAATGCACCCTGTTCTCGACACAAATAATTAGCAGCTCAGTTTACTGTGGTCGTTAAGAGCACATTAAACAACACAAGCTGCACAAAGCTATCACAGAATGCCACACAATAAATCCAGCTAAAACTAAACGCTACAGACATACATTATCCAGGCAGTGACTTATGGGACAGCATGTAGAGACAGGTAAGGTGACGCATGCAGATAAAAACAGTTGTTCTGCTGCTATCCACCATGCGTGCCGTGTCCCAGCCAATTATTAATGGACGGTGTCCGCCCGCCCTCGCGCGCCAAGAGGGTGGACCTCACACAGGCATGGCAAGGATCCAGCGTCTACGACACACACGGAACCACGATAACTGCCCAGCGCTAGAAGAAGGTTCGCGAGGGATTACCAAAATACGGTACAGTAAAGCCTAAACATCCCTCTGCACGGAAGAAGCCCGAGCAGGACTCACAGGAGCTTCACTATCGTAAAATCTTAAATTTCTTCCTTTAGAAATTAAGACACTATTAATAAACACGGATTCTTTGTCTACAAACCTATTAGCAATCTTACTGTTTTATTTAATTGTGTTGAAGGAGTAATTACGCCACTACAGATTCAGCGTACAGTAAAACTCCAATCATCCGGAAGCTCTTTATCCGGATCAGCGTGGCCCTTGGGTTAAACATTTTCTTACGGTCATTGTAGAACATCTTTTTATGGTTTAATTTTCCCCCATTTGTAAATACATAAGAAATTATGTATTAATATTTTATTTGTATGTAAATAAACATGTCGTCTAAAACAGCCGTTAATGTAATTTTTTTCCTCTACAAACTGCCGATGTAGGCTATTTTCAAAAAAAAAAAATCCAATTATCCGGGTTTTCTGCATACTCGAATGATTAGCCGTTTCAATTAATCCGGATGAGTGGAGTTCTACTAAATGTTCAATTTGTCAGGCACGACCTCATATATTCGTTTCGTCGGCATTCATATTAATTTTCCACGGTCAAAAAAATATTTCATACCTACAACATGGGAATTTTTTAGAACTGTCGCGGTACCAAATTTCATATTTCTCTTCCCAATTATTAATTCGTTATAGCCATTAAAACAATATCCGAAGATAATTTTCGCATGGCTGCTATATTTTTTACTTCGTTTTACTACCAGAATAGAACTTTGTGCGGTTCGAAAATCATTTTTGTTTTGTGGTCAGCAGAAAAGTGTGCTACGTGTTCCAACTACAAAATCTCGTGTTCAGACATTTTTTAAATGGCATTTTTAAGTTGTGAATTATTCACATATTCACAAATTGTGTCTGAAGATTTTTCATACGAGTCGAAACACGAAGCACACTTATAAATAATTTCACAAATTTGTATTCATAAAATGATATTTTAGAAGTTAAATCAAGAAAGATGAGCTGGGAGATTGGGTAACACGTGCAGAAGGAACAACGAAAGAATACAAAATGTTGATGAGGAAACTGGAAAGGCAAAATACGTGGCCAACTAAGTAGCAAACTTGAGGACGATATTCAAAAGGTTTTCCAATAGGAAGGAACTCAAGTGGATCAGGCGAGGGGCCGGTGGCGGTTTGTTATCTTTATTAGGCACCTTTCGATTCGATCGTAAAAAGATAAAGGCTTGTCAACCGTCCATGGGTAGATACCGCTCAATGGACCAGGCGTAACACAGCCCGCAAATTTTACTTTCTGCCTACAAAATGTATTTATGTATTTTATATGGATCTCAGAACTAGCAACGATTATTTCCTTATACAGCATTAACTGACTGGTTTTTATAACGGAGACGCAGTATGTTTACTGCGCAGCACGGCCTGGATCTTTAAATGAAATATGAGTTACATTTAGTCTTTTTCCGGGATCGAATCCCGGTGGGGACGAGATTTTCCGCCCTTCCAGACCGGCCCTTGGGGCCCACCCAGCCTCCTGTACAGTGGGTACCGGGTCTTTCACGGGGGTAGAGGCGGCGGGGGCGTGGGGCTGACCCCCAACCCCATCTAGAGTGTCGAGGTCCTAGAGAGAGTAGAGCTATACCTCTACTCACCCTAAGGGCCTTCGTGGCATATAAAACGGGTGAAAACCTACCAAAATTTAGTCTTTAAAGCCCCACCATGGCTCAGGCAGTTTAGTAGCCGTCTTCTCACCGCGGAGGTGCGGGTTCGATCCCTTGTCAGTAAATGTGAGATTTATTGTACACAAATTACTTCGGCGTTGCCCTGTCAGTATCATTTCCTCATTGCTCCCTGTTGTTCTTAATCTACGTGCTATTCTTTCCAGATGGACAAATCGGGCGATCCTGGGAACCTACAAAAAAGCCGAAGTGTTTCTTAAATCAGAAAGCATTAGACAGAATAAGTACCTACTCTTCATCTTTAAGTGTTACACGAAGGGAAGCGGTGAAAAACGGCCGAAATATGCGCCACCTCAACTATGCACTTTTGGTTGTACCCAGTTGTCTGTTAGTATTCATGCACCTGGTTAGCAGTGACTTTGGAGTTGACACCAACGACTAAGAACATGTAAAATATTTTTTCTCGCGCGTACAAGTTCACACACACACACGCCCACACCCATATGCACGCATGCACACACACACACACGCCCACACCCATATGCACGCATGCACACACACACACACTCACTACTACCTCAATACTGAAGCAGAAATTTTCGAAAACATTAAGAATCATTGCTTGCAATTCCTCACTCACGACAAACCAAGAACCAAATTATACTTTTAATATGCACAGAGGTCACGTACCGTGTTCCGTTCCCCAAGCTGTACAGATTGCGAGATAAAGTTTGCGCTCTCATTTATATTCTTGTTTACGTGTTGTGAAACTACAGGATGTCTCAAAATATAAATTCTACACTTCGTTATTTTGTACATTAGCTGTGCAATTGATATATATAAACAATTTTTAATAATCCGTGACTATGCATTAAGTTGATTTGATTTGCAGATGAAAGTAAGAAATAAGTATCACAGTTTAAGAGTATCTTATATTATTAAAACACAAATGTATGAGGTTTACTGTATTAATGCCGTAAGAGGCTTATAACGTTTATATGTTTATGGGACCGTGCATCATCTTTATAGTTGAGTAAAGAGAAACCAACTTGATGCCACTTATTTTATTATATATTCAATACTCATTCAATGCTCAACATGTTTCGGCCGTTAATACGA
>Ga0123357_10010074_pt1 | contig 11989 bp, 8 predicted proteins | sample TergutEmb28metaG_FD_89873 | JGI IMG/M metagenome (GOLD analysis project Ga0123357, IMG submission 89873) | Embiratermes neotenicus P4 segment gut microbial communities from Petit-Saut dam, French Guiana - Emb289 P4 | ecosystem: Host-associated > Arthropoda: Insects > Digestive system > Gut ...
AAGACTAACAATATGTAAAAAAAAATTGCAATACGTGTTGGACTGTCGGATGTTTTCTTTTTTTAAGCTTTTTTTTTTTGGGGGGGGGGGAGGAGCCTGTGACGTCACAAGTTGTGTCAAATACCGATACGCCTTGGCGGCGCTAATTCGAACCGCGACGTTGTTTTGAGGCTAATCCGTGGCCGCTTGTATTCCGTGATCGGAACGATGAATATGCGGAATTCAGAGGTATGATTAAAATATATTCGTTGATGGAAAGCACAGAATGTGATGTAAGCTAAATTACATGTGTCCGTGGATAAAAAGTAGTTGAATGTGATTTCCTTTTAAAATAGGAACAATATGACAAGTATTACGTAGTTTATTATAGGAAGTGAAAGCAAGAGTTACCGTGGTGATGCAAACGAAAGCTGTAGCGTGACGACTTACCCATTGCCTTGCACTTTCTACACATTCTGAGTGTTCCTGTATTCTTCGTACTTCCGTATGTGTTGCGACCTCATTTTTAGATATGTAAACTACTGAAACTTCACTTTCGGATAAAGTAAACTCGTCATACAATAGTTTTGTTCAGTGGCGCACCTAGGATTGATTAGCTCTTACGTAAAGTTTGGCGATGGATCTGAAGTACCTATGAAGTGCGTGGCTACTTCGTATTAAATTGTCGTAAATATGGGTCTACTTTGTTTTGATATAAAAGGGCTCATTCACACTGCAAGCCGAGCCGAACGGATTCGGCTTGGAAAACAAACCTACATTATGAAATGGAAGCATTCACACTGTACGCCGAACCGTATCGAACCGAGCCTGACCGAGCGTATTCACCGGCTGGTTTTTTTTTACTTGCCAGCCGACGACCGATACTGTTGTGCAATAGGTCTAACTTTCTGGGGTTGAAGTGCGTGTTTTTTGTTTACAATGAGAGCAAATAGGCCACATTGGATTGCGAAGTTTTAATCAATGCGGTGTATTTAAGACCGGCTTTGTGGGAATAAAGTTACAAAACCTATCAAAACAGAGACCTGAAACTAAAACTGTGGGAAGAAGTGGCTGCTGAATGTGACTCGTCTTGTAAGCAAAAATATTATTTTTTGATTTATTGATTGCAATTCAGTCACGTCATGTGTTGAGGGAATAATACAAAAGTAATTTACGATTCATTATCATTTATTAGACATAGTACACGACCATCACGCATAATTTCGTCACTGTCTATTACACATTCGTCTGCACTGTTATAATCAATAAATGTTTTCAAACAGTCGACCCATATCACTATTGAAATAGACAGTGAATACATCTCTTACCCTTCTTGCCCTCAGATTTCATCTGTTATTAGATCGTGTGACCTGACCATGTTCATCAAGACTGGTACTAAATGAATCTTCTTGGTTTTGTAATTCCAAGAGAGATGCCTCATCTACACATTCTCTATCTATGACTGTGTTGTGCAAAACACATATACACTTTACAATCCTGTCCGCCATATTAGGAGATGTTTCGATAGGCTTTTTTAATATTCTCCATTTATCTGCAAGTATTCCAAAGGCACTCTCAACTACTCTCATATCCCTGCTTAGACGGTAATTAGTCTCAGAGACTCAGTACGCTGTTTTCTGGGATATGGCCTCATAAGGTAACTAAGCAACGGATATGCTTCATCCCCTAGTATCACAAACGGCATTTCCACATCTGATAGTGGTAGTTTCCTAGCATTAGGCATGCCCATGTTGGTAGCTTCTTTGTGTTCGACAGAGAGAATAACAAGATATTTTATCTTGCGTTGGCCTACCGAATTTCCCTATTTTGTTGTGGTTGTTGTTGTTATTTATAATTTATAAAACACGTTTCTGAAAAGCGTTTAATCGATTTCTTCAATCAGTTCTTTTCGTAAGAAGGAAACTGCATGAGAAGCTGACAAGGAAAGTGAGGAGATACCACTTTCGGATATTTCGTATTGAAATTTGTGCATGGATTTAAAATATCTGCTCCTGGCATATTGAATTGTTTGTGTTGAAGCAATCCAAAGCAGTCGTTCACTGTTTGCGTTCTTAAGACTCGTTAATTAATTGCATTCTTAAAACCTGTTGATTAATTAATTGTCCAATATGTAATAAGAATATAAAATTTAAGTAATGATTCTCTGCTGCTTATCGGCGTTGCGAATCTACAAACTAACAGTTGTGCTATCGAAGACTGGAAATTGTGCCAAGACAGTTTTAGGCGTTTATTAATAAACAGTTAGGCCGAGAAGTCACCAAACAATTATGTTTCTAAAAGTGATCTAACAGAATTTCACGTGCTGTAGCCAAACTTGGCTGGTGCTATTATTACACTGTGGTTAGCGACGATGCAGGTTATTCGCTCCAGTAAGCTCGAATCACCCGGCACGTGTAACAAGTGACTTTTTTTTTTGCGATGGGCTAGTGAACCTCCTGTATGTGTGAACCCTTACGCTTTGGACGCCCTTGTTGTTTGCTACTTGCACCTCTGGTTTTGTTATCTGTAAGGACGGTAAGGTTGTAGTTCATGAGAAGTGCTGAAGACAACCAACATATAGTCTACTGGCATAAGCTTTGTCTTCTTTTTTGGACTTTGTGCTTTGTCTAGGCTTCCGAAATATCATGCTTCAGTGACTGAGAAGAGCTGTACCCAAGGGGTCCACCAGAGTAGCTGCTTTCCTTGCCTGAAGACGAGAGTAGAGTAGAGGCGGCGTCCGAAACGCCATGCTTCATCAGAAAATTAGACGATGAACCAAAGACTAGTGCATAGGTGGCACTGAACTAATTATGGGAGGGAAAAACTTTGGTTGGTTGGCTGTCTGGGTTCTGAGCCCAGACTGGCTCAGTCGCAAACTGGAGGTATGCAACTTATGTCAGGCGCTTTGATGAAGCCGCCGTGCCCCGAATTTGCACCGTATACCCTGGCATTTGCCTTACAACTGAGGAAAAATCACGGAAACCCCGCAGTCATGGTAGCCGAAAGGCGCTAGGTTGATCAGCGCCGAACGCGATTCGTTTAATCGACTTGGCCATCGCGGGCTATGGCCTCGACTGGCCTGCTGGCCCCTGCTGCCCTTGGCTTTCGCATCAGGCGATGGGGTCAACCCTCGGTCAGCGTTAGGTATCTGCCGAGTTGCCATACTAGGGGGTTCTGAGTCAAAACTCGCAGTGTGTTCGGCAAACAGCGGAACACCCAGATCCTCGTGTATCTGCCTGTTACTTACGTACTAGGGGGCACCAGTAGCAAGGCGAAGACACTTGGATTGTAACCTCTGCAACCTCCGAACGTGGGTGTGAATACCCACCCCATGCTACCCACATTCCTTATATAACTTCCAAGCAGTGGCGTAACTTGTAGGTGCGGGGGGAATGCCTCTCCAATATATTTTTTAAGAATGGTTTTTTAGCTACAGATTTTTGAAAAGGGACAAATACAAAATAGCAATATTTTCAAAGCGGTTATTTGGGTGGCGTAAAGACAGAAGAAAACTGAAAAATCCGTTTTAGGGGACGCAGAATAGAGGAATGTAAAGTCATCCATTTACAAAGGAAGAGAGGCACTGTAAATTCTCCGTACTCTTTGCCTAGGGTCAGTGTATATTAAGGACCGGCTGAAACGAATCTGCCCCATGTTTTTAATGCAACTTGACTGCTTCGTAAAATTTATACACCCATGGTCAACTTTGCCTCACAGTGCCACTAGACAAATTACGCCTGTGTTTTTAAGTGTCAGTTCACCACACTGTAGATACTACGTACGACGTACGTCAACTTTTCGCGACAATAATATGGTTTCCAACAAGAAATGGCATTAGATATAAGGGCAGAAAGAATATAGTTCACGAGAATTAATGGCGATACGAAGCAACGTATACATTTTATAGTAGGTATATCATCATTTTCATAAAAAATAACATCGCTTTGAGTAAGAAACAATTGTACTTGGCGGTCGTAAAGACTATAGTATTACGTCGGAGATGAATTCGCAGCTCCTCGTTTTTACCGACTAGTCATAACAGTATATGCCTCGTTTGTAAGCAGGTCATTAAAAGTGAGAGCAGTTTCTTACAAACAGTGCAAGTATCGCAGCAGCAGGAAACTACAATTTCTAATGACCCGATTTTTCGTGGTAGCAATGGATAGTTTCAACCGCACGTCCTCATTCGTGAACGACTATATTACCCACGTGATCCAAACGTACGTGCTCGGCCACTGCTCCTCATTTGTTTTGCATGTGACGTCATACGGGGATAACCTTCGGTCGCGTGAGGTTTCGGTAAATACTGTTTGTCCTTGAGGAAAGGAGAGTGGTGGTATTGCACGTCAAACTGGATAACTCGGTAATTGGAAGGTATCTCAGTCTTCAAGATAATGAATATGTCGATTGCGTTGTGTCTGATATCGAGCAATTCGTGAATCGCAGTCGCAAAAGTAAAAGGTAAGGTAAGGGAAGGTGATTTACGCATGGAATTTTATTGTATCATTCGCACTATATGCGATGAAAACTTTAAACAGTTGCAGTAGATTCTGGTATAAGTTACAATATCCTTTTCTTTTCTGATCCGTTCTTGGTATACGACTTCCACCAGGAAGAAGTATGGCATGCATGGCTTCAGGTTAGTGAAAGTAAGAGAAGTAGTAGCTGTAGCGTTGATTGTAACTGTTCGAAGGCATATGCCGAATGCTGATCCACTTTTACTCTCGATTCACTTTCAGTGTGCTGGTGTTTCCACCAGTAAACAACTACAGACGATTTCTTATACATAAAGTGTCAGAGAAGTACCCTGAAGAACTGGGCACATTTTCAATAGGGCAAGGCCATGGACGGAGGACAGTAGTGTGTTTTAAGAGAGATCTTTTAAGGTAATACGTTGTGCAACGTGCTAGTTGCATAGCACAGTATGAATATGGAGTCAGTTATTGTTGCAAGATGAGTTGTTAGTACGAAAATTTTTGCATAGAGGGTTTAACTTGTTTTGCTCTTTTGCCAGTTTCTTTTCCTGTGGATTAGGAAACTGGTGTGTTCACTTTGTGTGTGTGTTATTCTTGTTGGTTAAGTGTATTGAAAGTAAAGTCATGATAACTGAGTACTGTTAAAGAAGAGAAGTTTTAAAGAAATATTGTTAGAAGAATTATTTCTTAGCTGTGGCACATATTTTATTAGGGATCTGCATCAGACAAGGGCAACAGATGAACCTGTGAGTGGTACTTTGCAGCCAGTCAAAAGATTTGGAGCTATGGGTGTTGAGCATCAACATTTGACAGACCAGACTGGTGGTACTCCTTCCCTAGACAACAGTGTGAAACGAGGTGGGCTTATGATTTTCTGGAAGTATGTTGAAGATAATATGGGAATTAGCTCATAATCTAATAATTTATAAGGTATGTTCAGTGACACTGACAATAACTGAGGTCATATGGCAATAGATATGTGATATGATAATAAGTGAATAGTGGATTGGAAGGGATGTGGAAGGAAGTGGTCATAGCATAACTGGAGATAATGTTGCAGCATTTCCCTAGAGGGGCCAAGGAAAATTACAGAAAACCATAGAAAGGATGGCTTGCCTACAGGTCAAAATTTTAACTGGGATTCTCTCACACACGAGCAGAAGTGTTGTCATCCTGTAACATTCAGTTGCTGAATTTTGACAGTGATGACAATAATGATGATGATTATGATCATGATGGAAGTGTTTGAGAAATTTGATGTGCTGTATGATAAATAGTCTTTGTGGTACACAAAATTCTTGTATTACCATTATAAACACTGAAACTGTGGAGCCAGGAACACCAGCAATGAGGCGTAAATAGGTGCGTTTGACATTGACATGCAGTAATTTACTAAATAAGGCAATAAAAAAACAGCAAAACAAAACTAAACCTTGTACTGTTCGTACAGTTTTAGTCTTAGGATTAATGAAGGATTTTAATGAAGTGACTACTATGTTACTGTTGATCATTACAGACTGGTTACTTTACATACAGGTAATGTGTGTGACCATGGAAAAAGTCCTGCAGGTGCTCTTGCATAGACCATATGTACAACATGTAGATTGGATTTTTGTTCAGCCATTTTGCCTAAATTAACTGGTATGGAAAAATGGACCTTGAATACTTGTATCTCATGATTTATTTTGTGGGTGCGTAAAATGTTTGTATGGGATGAACTACTATTTAAAACAGAGATGTTATGTTTAAGTGAAGTGGGTAATGTTGCTTGTCAGAGTCACTTGGAGTCAAAGTGTGAATGAGTAGTGATTTGGGCACGTACTGCTGATCATGTCAGTGAATGGATTGAATGCTTTCAGCATTGTTGGACACCACGATTTCCTTATGTACATCTGTTTTGGTTATTATAAATTTTACTTCACTTTAGTTGTTACAGAGGACAATAAACATAAAATGTGATAATGTGTGTGTGTGGTTTTTTTTTTTTTTTTGGTATAATCCACTGTCATATTCTTAAAACCTTTGATATTTGCTTGAAATATAACTGTGAAAGTAAGATGTTTTAAATATTTTGTTTTTGCAGAGTCAGGATAGCATAGTCATTGTAGCTACCATGTTTTGTACTGAAAGACTGAGAACTGTGGTTCTATTTGTGGCAGAGGAAAAATATTTTTCCCTCCTCCAAAGCTCCAGTAACAGCAGTGGGACCCACCCAGTATTCTGTCAATGGGTACTGGGGCTGTTACTTGGGAGAGGGAGAGGGAGGGAGCTAAGGCAGCTGAGGCATGAAGTTCACTGCCTCCATCTAGTGCTGACATCAAGAATGAGTGGATCTGTAATTCATCTCCTAATGCCTTTGTGTCATTCATGGGTACATATTGTGGCCTCATAGTTCTGGAAGTTCAGTTTTTCCTGAAGATCTAAGTTACTGTGGTTGCAGCAGAGGGCATCTGTGTTTGTGTATTTAATGATATTTCCTGCAGACTCTCTTTGTTTTTGTGGATTACACTGATGTTTGTTCTGTAATGCTTGAAAATGTTTTCATGCCACTGCCATGTGTCCGCTTGCCAATAGTAGACAGCATGTTAAGATTCCAGTTAAGTTTCATATTCCATAGGAATTGTTGCTCGTAGCTTTTTGTTTTTTGTGGTCTCCCCCTCCCCTTTTTTTCTCAAACACAAAAGCAGACTGTCAACTCAGCTCTCAAAATTCTGTTTGTTTTTGTTATTCCCTTCCAGCTCTCGTAACCAGTGTATTTTTACAGTCATTGGATGTAAAGCCTCCATCCTAACTCTCAACAGGACTACTAATTGAATTATTTTAAATCTCAAAAAGAGTTGGTAGGTAACGTTAGAGTTTTGTACTGTGGATTCAAAAGAATATATTTGCAGTGTGATTTAATTTGCATTTGCAGCAAGAGCAGTGCCACCTCTTGGTATCTATCGACCTCCTGCAGCAAGACGATTAGAACAGAGTGCTCCTCCTCCTGCACCAAGATCTAGTTCACCAGCAGTTGACACAAAGCCAGAAAGAACAAGGTTAGTCTTTGTTGAATTGAGATAACTAATCAGAAGTTGTTACCAAGAAGGATAAAGTTATTTAACAATTATTTGTGTGTGTGTGTATACATGAGGCCAGTCCATAAAGAAACCAAACTTGTGACATAGCGAGCCAATGAGAGCGTGCAGCACGTTCACAATGGTGGCATTGTGTAGCGGGAACTTCAAGCTTTATTTTGACACTAGCAGCATCATGCCATGTCAGTTAGTCACCGAGTTACACACGCTTGAATGAGTGTGTGTTTAATACCCTCGGCGATTTTTTGCAAGTTGAAAAATGAAGGATCTTGAGGAGCAATATGTTTGCATCAAATTTTGTTTCAAATTGGGAAAAACTTTTACAGAGACTTTTCAGATGTTGCAACAGGCTTATGGAGAGGATTGTTTGAGCCATACGCAATGTCATGAGTGGTACCAGCGTTTCATATCAGGCAGAACGTCCCTCGAAGACGACCCCAAATATGGACGGCCTTCCATGTCAATGGATGACGATCACGTTGAGAAAGTGCTTGCCGTGATTCGTCAGAATCGTCACCTAACTGTCCGTGAAGGTGCCGAAGAAGTAGGAATCTGTAAAAGTTTGTGCCACCTAATTTTGACCGACAAACTGCAGATGCGTCGTGTTACCGCAAAATTTGTGCCACGTCTGCTGACAGATGCACTCCTTATCCGTGAATTTTTGACAAAGCATGAGACGACTGTTGTCCCCCAGACTCCCTACACTCCAGATTTGGCCCCTGCGGACTGTTTCTTGTTCTCGACGTTGAAATCCTCACTAAAAGGTCCCCAATTTCAGAAGGTAGAGGAGATAGAAGAAAACTCAATATGGGACTTTTGCGCCATCCCGCAAAACACGTTCTAGGACACGTTCCAGAACTGGAAAAAACGTTGGGAGTGGTGTATCAAGAGTGGAGGGGAGTACTTTGAAGGAGACAAGTTTGATTAAGTTGTAAGTAAAACAAAAAAAAAAAATTAAAAAGTTTCGGTTTCTTTTCTTTATGGACTGCCCTCATACATATATAATCCTTTTGGGATGGGTGCTAGAATGCACTCAGGCATTTGTCAGGCAATGTCAGGAAATACCAGGTTTGTGACTACCAATGTATATTTAAGAAAAAAATGTTTTTATTTCAAATTTTGTTTCCCAATTATTAAATAAAGAACAGTGTAAATGGGTAACATGTACCAGTACTGCATTGTACTTTTCCTTGGAGATGTACATCATGAATAAGGTATTGATATGGGCATGGCCTGCAATTTAAAACAGCACAACGTATTGTTATGGCGTTTAGAGAATTACATGTAGAATAAGTAGCGTACAAGACACTTGACACAGAAATGCTTAAAAGAAAAATTACAGGGACAGCAGTTGCCCCAAAATTGAACTAGTTCAGCACCCAGCCACAAATAATTTTTTTTTGGGGGGGGGGGGGTTATGTGGGGAAGTATTGTTAAATATGTTATCAGTCATCTGTCTAATATTTCCTCTGTCTTTCCTTATAATTATGCATATTAAAATGGTCATTGAGCTATGTTTGCCCAGTCTCAGTATAGTGGGAGGCTGCTTGCTGGATGATAGGGGTTTCATTGCAAACAGGGGCATAGACATTTATAATTGCCACCATGTGTAGGTGAACCTGATATTGAAAGTCTTTTAAACATAAGAATTACAGATTTATAGAAGATTGTTACATGGTATTCTGTGTTCTGCATGAAGTGTTATTTCGAGAAATTTGATGGAAATGTGTGAGAGGTTTAGGAAAATTAATGTTTGTGGCAGGTTTTGGTGTGGCTTCATATGCAAGATTTTGTAACAAACAGTGTCTCAAGTTCTGTGAAGTTGCAATCCTGTGTAGCCAAAGCTTGTTACTAGTAGTAGACCATAAGTCAATAATGTCTGGTAAAAATAGTGAACTTGTGAGACAAACATTAAATTTCAAATGAAGTGTACTTGTCAAGAATTGCTTTACTAATATATCCATGTATCATGCATATAAATTGCCAAGTATTTGAAAGAAAATCTGATGATTGAAAACAAGAGATGACCATACACTCCTTTAAGTGTACTGTAACAATGTAAGACTTGTACCTTGTCAATAAACATACAACAACTGAAGAATAAAAACCAACTAGATGCCACTTATTTTGTTGTTGTTCTTATAGGCTAAAGAAACATGTTGAGCCTATAAGAAGTCAATAAAATAATAAGTGGCATCTAGTTGGTTTTTATTCTTCAGTTATCACAATGATGCATGGTCCAACAAACATCAAACGTACAACAATATTTTCAGACTGTCAGTTATGAAAGTTGGGTTAAAATTTTTCATTTCATGATGTGCTGTTTCTTCATGATTGGGGTTTTTGTTAAAACATTGATTTTTAACTGAGCTTCGACACAACTCTTTTCCCAAGATGATTTTAGTGCATACTATAAGAAGATAATTCTCCCACTGAACAGGCTGATTTACAGTTTATTTTGGTTCTTAATAATAGGCCTGCCAGACAGCGCCGACCAGACATTCAGGTGTATGTACCTCGTCCCAAACGTTTGTCGGCCGAAGGACAAGATAGAGCTCTGAGTTCAACAACCTGCACATCATCTAACAAGAAATCCAGCAGCGTGAACCCTAGAACTCATCAGAACCTGCAATTAAAGACTTTTACAGTGCCACCTCAGAAATCCAATAGCCTTCCACCTGATAAAGAATATAAATCGAAAGTAGCAGAAGTTGAATTGCATACAATATTGCCATCATCAGATTACTGGTTTACTACATCATCATCCAAGCAGTACTGTGGTGAAAATGATGTTGAAGTCTCAGACTGGTCGAAGAGTACAGATGAGCTAGCAGAATTAAACCACCATGTGACAGTTGTTGGTTCAAAGATGAATCGTGAGGAAATAGATGTGGGTGAGGGAGGAGTGATGACACACCAGTATTGTACTGAGAATGTACAGTCAGTTCAAGGCAAGAAAGGTATAAGAGAAATGGACAAGTCCCAAATAGGGATTGAAGGATTGGGTAGAGGGAGGAGGAATAAGCATGATGATACCGACAATTTGGCATCTGGACAGAATGGTCATAACACTCAAACTTCCCTTCATACTAAAGAGCAGGTTTTGGATTATAATGGTATTAAAAATGGTGATAGAATATTAAATAATTCACAGTTTCATTCTGTCAGTAACTGTCAGGAAACTAACTTAGAGTCTATTAGTGATAAGGAGGAATTAAACGGTACTCAGCTAGTCCATTGCGAGGGTTCAGGATTGGTCAAATTCACAGATAATTTTATGGATGAAGTGGGTGTTGATCACGGTTTAGAACGTAGGAGTTCTTCGAGTTTCTCTAGTGACAGTATTACCGAGTGTAGTAACCAGTACAGGCCATCATCAGAATCTGATAATGGAATTCAGGCAAAGGATTATTACAGTGAAATCAAGAATGCAAGAAACATTTCTCAAGACAAAATATCAGGCTGTGAAATAGTTACCCAAAGTCCTCGTAGTAGTGTCAGTGAAGATTCTAGTTTTGTTACCAAGCGTTCAGATGTGTCAGTACATTGTGACAAAACACATTCATTAATAATGACTTGTGATGGTGGTGATCAGTTTCCAATGTGTTCAGATACAGTGCATGAAAATACACTTCTTCACTGTGGTAACAGTCATAGTAGCAATATTAACGACCTTACAAATTTGTCAAACGCATTAGGCAGTACAAAACATGTTGAAGCCTCTGAAGACAGAATGTGTAGCCAAAGCTTATGTGTTACTGATGAGTGCCATAAAAAGGATGAAAATAATGAGTGTCAAATGCAAGAAGAACTAAATAGGACAAACAGGACAATAATGAGAGGTAACCTTATGTCAGATGTTTTAATTATCGCAGATCCGGATCCAATAACAGAGGTTATGGCTCCATCAAGACAAATTGATTGTTGTTCAGAGAGTATGTCGTTACATGATAGTGTCCTTAATGAAGAGAAGTCATTGCAACTCAAAGGTGAAAGTGTCAGTGTTGATACCTCAGGAACTGATGTTAGTAAGACGTCTGGTAAGAAAAACAAATCATCATCAAGTCTGTTGCCAGTGAATCTGAATCCAGATGAGTGCACATGGGACATGTTGTTTGATGATGATGGGGAGTGCCTTGATCCAAAATTGATGGAGGAAGTAAGTACTAATTATTTATAGCCAGTGCCTTTTTTTGTGGCGGTATGCAATAAAGGGCATACTGGCACCTTGATTGATGGTGACACATTAGGTGAATATAGATGAATATTTTATTTTCAGAACTTGGGGTGGGTGAATAGATCATATTTGTGTATTTTTTCAACAGTGTTATCACAATATCTGTGTTAGTGGGTCCCTGTCACCACGGCATGGCGCGTCCTCAGGTTGCGGATAGAGGAACGGCCTCCGATAAGGAGGGTAGCTGCGAATAAATTGAATAAGCAGTCGCGGACAGCCGA
>Ga0123357_10010075_pt1 | contig 11988 bp, 8 predicted proteins | sample TergutEmb28metaG_FD_89873 | JGI IMG/M metagenome (GOLD analysis project Ga0123357, IMG submission 89873) | Embiratermes neotenicus P4 segment gut microbial communities from Petit-Saut dam, French Guiana - Emb289 P4 | ecosystem: Host-associated > Arthropoda: Insects > Digestive system > Gut ...
CATACTCCCTGAGGATGGTCTATGTTGACCGAAACATGTTGGAGATTTTAATAGTAATATAATATCTTTTAGTGTATTTTAATAATAAAACATTGTGCAATAAGCTGGATATTCAAAATAATAGAATGACATGATTTATGAGACCAACTTGATGCAAAAATTCTGATTTATTAGTTGAAGAATTATTACAATGATGCACGGTCCAATAAACATAAGATGTCATTTATTAATCAACCATAAGCTCAACATGTTTCGGGCACCATTATGCCCATCTTCAGGAGCGCAAGAACGTATATTACTGCATACGGTTTTCAGCACTGTAAAAGATAAGTCAGAATAAGGTGTTTGCTTTGTGATTGATTGTGTGTTGTGTAAGGTGATGGTAGGTATCCTTTGTTAGATACGCTGTAGGGTGTTTCGTGTGGCGTTTTGTGGTTTGTGTTACTTATCTTGACCTTACACAACAAACAATCGATCACAATGCAAACACCTTATTCTGACTTATCTTTTACAGTGCTGAAAACCATATGCAGTAATATACGGTCTTGCGCTTCTGAAGATGGGCATAATGGTGCCCGAAACATGTTGAGTTAATGGTTCATTAATAAACCACAATTGTTGCATCAAATCGGTCTCACAAATCATGTCATATTAAGGATGCACGGTCACACGAACATAAAAAAAAGTAGAATGAGTTGGCTGGGGATCCTGTTCGTTAACAGTGTGTGGTATTCGAATATACAGGATGATTAAAAAAAGATGGACTCAATTTCGTACGTAATTTGTTCAATTCAGTCCATCTTTTTTAATCACCCGTCTATATCGTGGCGGAATTTTGGGTGATGCCAGTAAGCATATTAGACGGCGCGTGTTTGATGTCACATACATGTGCATAATTTAGACAGCGGGAAATGTTCCAGTGTACTGAATTATGGTAATTAACGTAATGTTTTGAGATCTACAAATGTACCGGTGCTTACTAGTGAAGTCGTTGCTGTTAATATCTGGATACGATGCAGAGACATTTGAGCATTTACTGCAGAGTTTCATCATCATCATCATCATCATCATCATCATCATCTTCCTCCATGGATTAGGCCGTTTGACCTGTTCCGGCATCGACGCATTGCCATCGTTTCCTGGGTCGTCCACGGTCTCTTCTTCCTCGAGGTTTGTAGTTGAGGGCGTGTTTCGGGAGTCTGGTGTTGTCCATTCTTGCAAGGTGGTTGATCCAGTTTTGTTTGTATTTGAGTCTCACGTCTTGTATCCCAGAGATCTCTAGTTCTTTCCTTACGACTTCGCTTCTTATTTTAGCCAGTCTTGTGTATCCTGTAACACTTCTTACAAAGCGCATCTCTGCAGCTTCTAGGCGTGTCATGTCTCTCTTCGTGGTTACCCATGTTTCGCTGCCATACAGTAGTGACGGTCTAGCTACAACTTTATAATATATCATTTGGGTGTCTGTACGGTTTTCTTTAAGTGCATTCTGATAGTGCCGCATATTCCTTGAAATCTGCTTATTGTTTTTGTCAAAATCTGGTTCGCCGTCTAAACTCAGTTCGCATCCCAAATAATTAAATTATTTCACTTGTTTTACAGGTGTTCAACTTAAAAGTGGACCTATTTAGAATTTACTAAGATTTACAACATGTTATATTACACAAGCAACCTGAATTTACAGTAAGTGAATATCTTGCAGTATCCCTGGTGTTAACACTGACTTCTGCCGATTACGATTCTTGTCCAAAAGTGAACCTGTTTTACGGAATTTTTTAAAGCATTTTCGCAATAGCACTTTTTACTGGCGCATGCCTTCAAAATTTTTCAAAAAAACTTTGTCTACAGTGGACGGAAGACATCGTTTTTAAATAACTTTCCAAAATAAATACACGTTCTTCCATTGCTAACCGCATTATGAAAGCGTAAACAATGGCGTTGTTCAAACACCAGCACTCACTGTCGAGTGATTCAACTGATACAGGTGGCCAAGACCGGTTCCGGTTCTCTCCTCTCCTGCAACAGTCTTGCCAACTCCTGCACACGTAGTAGTAGAATGTCATACCAGCAGAACCATTATAAATAGCATCTGACGTGATATATTCACGGCTTAGTTAACGGTCCACTTTTAAGTTGAACACCCTGTAGTGTTTAGTTTAATATTAAAATTCAAACTTTTTTGGGGGTTATTTATGTAAACCGAGGAAACCAGACTTCCCAGCTGTAAAAGTCTCCTCATACAACGTCATGAAGGCGTGTATAGGGAGTAGAGACATAGCTCCACTCATTCATCTCCGTGCTGGATTGGGTGAGTAAGCCTAATGACCCCGTCACTTTGCCCCCGTGAAAGAGTCCCGGTACTCATTGAGTGTGTCCCAGGGACGGTCTGAATGGATGTGCTGCAGAAGAAATGCTTTGCCTTCACCGGGATTCGAACCTCCGAAACGTACTGCCTGCAGTGAGACGCTATATCATCTACGCTCTTCCAGGACTGTCGATATACACATACAGTAGGACTCTACTTATCCGGACACTGGTTATCCGGATCGCCAATTATCCGGATCGGCTTGGCACTACGGGTAAATTTGTCGAGAAATCTACAGAACTAACTTGCCTTGAAATTGCCTGTTATCGGACCAAGTACAGTACAGGACGGTAACCAATGCGCTCTAAACGGTTATCCTATTACTTTCTCTAACAAGGAGAGCAGAAACCAAAGAATTGCATTGTAACACGTAGAACGAACAACGATTGCACAATTATTGTGTACTCAAGCTTGCAAGCGTGATTTCGCATTGCAATAACAATGCCACCCTTCCATACATTTCACCCAGCAAATGTAGCCTGCATTACAGTACTGCATACGCAAGTTTCCCAGTGCAGAGAAACACACAATCTTAGGGAAAAGCGTTTGGTCTCCGACAACAGGAGGCAAAGCAGCTTGCTGCCATTATCATTTCACTAGAGCTTAATTTCTGCACCTCCCTTCGCCTAACAATAAAGCAGGGGTGCACAAACCCTGGCTAAAAAATTTTGTACAGTGACGCCTAATAATTGTGGGTCCTCAATGTAGGACTCGTTTCATAACGTCCAGCTGGCTCCTTATATTTTGACGGGTGTCCTAGATTTTTAGAAAATTTGTGCACCCCTGACATAAACTAGCTGACACTGTCAGGATCCTTATAAACCTCAGAAGGTGGGAGCATGCAAAGTGACGGACGAAACGACGTGAGAGATCCAAAGGTAAATGGAAGAATAACTGTGTTTAATATTAATCCTTAGAAGCTTAAAATTTATGTAAATAATAATGATAAAACGTATAAATACCTCATAGAAAATACACAGCATATTCATTACAAATAGCAAGCAGGTAGGGCTGTTCGGAAAATAATCGCTGCTTATTTTGAAAGTCAGAAAAAAGCTCAAAATTCTAATCTTATCTAATCTTATTTTTTTTCTGGGCAGGGTGTAGATTTATTATGTGATACCATACAGTAGGTAGCGGGACACAGAAACTATTTTGCTTTAATGGAAGAACACACAGACACACTTTCCATGGAAAGGAAGGGAAAGGTGCGGAAACGTGACAGTTTAAACAAAAGTGTGAATGCGTAAAAGGAAATCCGCTTAGAGTGTCCTCGGCTTCCATTGTTACGGGCCATGAATTGTTCAAGCAGCTGATGGAAAACAAAGCGATGACGCCATTTCAAGGTCCAGATGTTCCAATTCCACTTGAATACAGAACAGGCCAATTCTCTTACTTCTTTTGTCACAACGCGATTCAAGACAACGGACGATAATGATGTCACGTTCCATTCTTTGTTTCGCAGCGAATCATGTCAGGTAACGCACGTATCTTTCTGGAGGACAAATACCTCAGTGCATATGAAACAACGTGTCTGAAGGACACAGAACTCAGTGCATAAGAAACAATGTCTGTTTGATGGACACAGAATCCAGTGTACACGAAACAATGTCTGTCTGATGGACACAGAACTCAGTACATACGAAACAATGTCTGTTTGATGGACACAGAATCCAGTGCACACGAAACAATGTCTGTCTGAAGGACACAGAACTCAGTGCATACGAAACAATGTCTGTTTGATGGACACAGAATCCAGTGCACACGAAAAAATATCTGTCTGATTGACACAGAACTCAGTGCATACGAAACAATGTCTGCGGACGGACAAAGAACTCAGTACATACAAAACAATATCTGTTTGTTGGACATAGAACCCAGTGCACACGAAACAATGTCTGTCTGATGGACACAGAACTCAGTGCATACGAAACAATGTCTGTCTTATGGACACAGAACTCAGTGCATAGGAAACAATGTCTGTCTGACGGACACAGAACCCAGTGCATACGAAACAATGTGTGTCTGATGGACACATAACTCAGTGCATAGGAAACAATATCTGCCTGATGGATACAGAACTCAGTGCATACAAAACAATGCCTGTCTGATGGACACAGTACTCACTGCATACGAAACAGTGTCTGCCTGACGGACACAGAACTCAGTGCATAGGAAACAATGTCTGTCTGATAGTCAGAGAACCTAGTGCATAAGAAACAATGTCTGCCTGATGGACACAGAACTCAATGCCTACGAAACAATGTCTGATGGATGGACACAGAACTCAGTGCAGACATGTGGATAATTATCCTTAATGATACACAAGTAAAAGGTATAAGTATTATTTACAATATAGCCCGCAGTCTTTATTTCTCTTGATGTGGCCCTCGTGTCCGAAAGTTTGCTCATTACTGCTTTAGATGGACGTTATGTGCTCAGCTTCACATTCCGGTGCTTGAACCCCGGAGAAAGCACCACTGGTATCCAATGAATAGAGGCTGGATGGGCCCCAGAGCTGGTCTGGACAATTTCGGCAAGAGGAAAATCTCTTGCTCCTGCAGGCAATCAAACTTCGATTTCTCGGCAGTCCGGCTCGTAGCCTAGTGACTATTTATTCCGACTGAGCTATCCCGGCTCCTTCATTATCACTGTACAGTATTAATGTAATTAACAAATAATGATAAGCAACGTGGTTTGTTAGTCCTGCCGAGCGTGGTAAAGTGTGTTGAGAAGCAGGAATATTTGGTTCGAATCTCAAATTGCCCTGCATGTTTGCGCAATTCCTACCAAGTCCGATAAATAGTACAGTATTTATACGAAAGTCTGGTTTAAAACAAAGTAAGAACGACAACCCACTGCTGTTTGGGTACACACCTTTGTTCACGTGGTCAGATAAGGAGCTGTCTGGGGTCACACTGACCTCACATCTTTTTGCGATTCATGCACGATTATTATTATTCTTATTACTTTAAAAGTTACTGGGTTTCACAACAAAGAAATTAATCCGGACAGCCGGAAGCTGCATCGCCGATTCATGGCAGATAAGTAATCAAAGAGTGAAAGTTTACATAGATAAGAGTCCAAGAAAAGCAGATGGTTTGAGGCAGTAGACAGTTCTGTAGCATCATGCCTGAAGATCAGTCTGAACAGATGACAGAGGAAAACGACGTAAGTTTAGCCTTTTAAAACACAAGTGGATCTTTAATTAAACTTTAAATACTTACTGAAGTTTAGTACAGAATTCCATTATCACAGTCTTTCAATTGAACGATTGTAATTTGGCAAAACGGTAATAATCAACTACTGGTACCCATATTGTGGTGTTCTGGGTAGCAAAGCCGTGTCGTTTGGTGGGTGAAAATACGCTAATTGCAAGACTCTTGTTGCTTACAGAAACCTCTGGACGCCAACAGCTATGCCACCAAAAAGACAATTGCGCAAGGCATGCTGGACATAGCCCTACTTACAGCGAATGCCAGCCAGCTGAAGTACGTTCTGCAGGTTGGACAACAACACGAGTTCTATACTCTCATGGTATCCCTTATATGTATCTCCATAGTTTTGCAGGTATGTGAAGTATTGACGATTGGGTGAGCATGTGTTATATACACTAACTCACGTTCTGCTGCATGATAAATCAGGCACGTACAGCACAGAGTGAACCACTTCGAAGAACTTAAAACGTGCAATGTCGAATTCTTTGCTATAATGATACAGTAGTATGGTTTCAGTGTGACCTCTGATTTCGTACGCGCAGGCGCTGTAGGAAAAATAGCTGAAGTACAGCGTTGAACCTAACAATATTCTCTTTTTCACACAGTTCATTTGGTATCTACAAGAAAAGAAGGCTGCAGATTCACAGTCTAAACACAGCTTGATCTTATATGCAAAACAGCTACATGTTTCGGCTAAAGCTATTTTGCATATAAGATAAAGTTTTGCTTAGACTTTAAATCTGCAACGTTCTTTTCTTATGTATATTTAACACACAACGGGGATGTCTTGTCTAAAAATCATTTAGTATCGATGTGCTGAAGATTTGGAAGACCTGATTACTATAGTGCGCACCGACGGTCACACTAAACTAATATAACTGTAGTAGGTCTTAATGTCACAATTTCCTATACGTTTTAGGAAATTCAGCGCATCATACCAATCAGTGAAGTTACGTAACATTAGTAGCGCCTTCAGACCACAGTGGTCGCTATGTTTACCGCCTAATTTAGCATTGAAAACTCTGTATTGCGCCCAGAAATGTGACTCGTACGATTATCTGAATAAAAAATACTAAGCATTGCTAAACATTATCATTATCTTTGTGAGCTAACTATGTTTTTCGTGACGTAGAGATTACAATTTTAAACATTATTTACGAGAGTATTTAAGATTCCAAGGTCTAAACTGATACGTATCGTATACAATGGCTGAATTACAACGTACGTATACAATTTAAAATTTGGATTTATGAAAATAACTCAACTCCAAGGCGTAAATGAACGTCCATAATGCATAAGATTTCAGGTTCTCTCCGCGGTAACTATGATTATCCTCTCATATGACGCCGTGTATTCTCTTCGATAAGTACCGATGTTTCGAACGCACGGTACACCCTGTTGAACGGGCAGAAGGCTCCAACAAAAGTCGTATTTATCTAGCAGACTACACGACATCACATCCGACAATACACTAATTTTTATGTTATACAATCTGGCACAACTATTCACATTAGCGTTACTTGTCCTGTCAAAAAAAAAATGTTTATACAAGATGAGGCAATAGAAAGTGACTTTTTCAGACCGCTATTTCGATTAATTGAGTTTAATATAAGATACAAAGACATTAAGGTACATCAGTAATAAAATGCCATTCAATGCATTGGCTTTATTTTTTGAAAAATTACGTCCTCTAAGTGAGAACTGCGCTCTTCTGGGTTATTATGCAGCCTACCCACGTTTCGGGACGATCTATCGGTCTCATCTTCAAAGGCCAGGTAAAAAGGTAAAGTGCACCCTTGTACAGGCAATGAGGCTCTGTACAGGTCGTATGACCCATAGGGGGAGTACAGGTATAGCTCTACTCTTTCTTGACCACGGCACTAGAATGGGGATAAGATTTCAGCGTCACGCCCCGACCGTTCTTTACCCCCGGGGAAGACCCGGTACCCATTGTACAGGAGGCTGGGTGGGCCCCAGGGCCAGTCTGGACAGGTGCGGAAAATCTCGCTCCCCGCTGGGATTCGATCCCGGACCGTCCAGCCCGTAGCCAGTCGCTATACCAACTACGCTACCCGGCCCACCGCGTTTTGCTACTGACACTTCTTAATTCTTCTTGTTTCTTGTATTTAACCTCAGACCAGTCTCGTGGTCTAGTGGTCAGAGTCTCTGACTACTAATCATGAGGTCCCGGGTTCGATTCCCGGCTTTACCGTGGTAATTTTCCCTGAAGGGGAGGATTCCCGCGGTGACCATGGTCTGGGTAGGTTAGTAGAAATTAGATTTATGGGCCCTCCTGGCACTACATCCTCCTATATCACCACTCACATCATCGGGACAACGTAACCGCGCCTCATGGGCGTCCCAACCTCAGAAGTCGGTTACACTTCTGTCATGCCCAGGAGGGAGGACCACGGAGTTAAAAAAAAATTAACCTCATTCAACCAGACGAAAATCAGAATATCGTGATACTTAATTGATGTATCCTATCCTTATTCTGGACATGTTTTCCCCTTCACGAAACACACATACTGTTAGATCTGAATGTGACTAATGCCTCGCACTTGTGTTAGATATAATAAGGGTCCTCATATTTCGGGAAGCTTGCAGGTTGACTGAAGTCCAGATCCCATCAGACACATCCGAATATTTCTTTTCGTTACGTGTCTGAAACAACTCTGTGTCTCTGGCAATTTATACACAAGGTAAAAGTCAGCCAAAGCGTGAAGCTGACCATTTACCGCTTTGTAGTTCCGGAGTGGAATTTTATATCTATATGTCCTCCACACAAACTCCGTGCCGTGGTCCTTATACCGGGTAAACAGAGATATAGCCATTTAGAACACGTGAGGTATTTATGATAGCGTCAGTTGATCGATTGTAATTGACGTAGAGATGTAGGTTTTAGTCAGCCTTTCGTTTCATATTCAGAGCTGCACGAACGGGTACAATCGATACAAATATTGTGTTTCGTTGTAACCATGGAAACAGGATGACGCATACCGAGGGGCTGGGAACAAGAGTGTCGTTCGTGTCAGTTCGTCTTGAAACGTCTAATTGACCGCTTAAAGCTCAGTGGCTACTATGTTTACCACCAGGTTTCACAGCAAAACGCCTACATTCTGCCCACCCAGTATATTATATGTTTGGTACGATTACCACATCAAAATGAGAGTATTTTCCTGTACAGAATTAAACCAATGGTTTTTGTGGCCGAAACAGTGTGTTTACTGTGAGGTACGAACTGAATCCTTATATATAATTCAGGTTAAATTTATTAAGTAGCTAGCTAACTCCATGGAACAGAGTCGCTCTTGAGAAGCTCATAATGCAATAGCTAGTAAATAACTTCCCAGCATCATATGCATCCTGAAGGTTCATCACCGTGTTCACAACAGCCCACCATTTGTCTCTATCCTGAGCCAGCCCAATCCAGTCCACCCCCACCCCGTTTCCCAAACTAATTCTTTAAGATCGATTTTAATACAATAATATAAGCCGGGGGGAGGGGGGACCGCGGTAGCACAGTGGTTAAGGTGCTGTGCTACAAATCGGAAGGTCGCTGGTTTGATCCCAGCTGGTGTCAGTGGATTTTTCATTGACATAAAATCCTTCCGATCGCACTATGGTCATGGGGGTCGACTCAGCCTCTAACAGAAATGAGTACCAGGAGTATTTCCTGGGGGTAAAAGCGGCCGGTGCGTAAGGCTGACAACCTTACCACCATCCTGTGCCGTTGTCACGAAATCTGGTAATCTTTAACTTCCTGGAACCCTCTGGGCCTGCCCAGGCCTGTAACGGGACTGCGTTACCTTTTAATATAAGCCAGGGCTGGCCACCTTCAACCCACAGGAGGGCCACATAATTTTAGGACCCGCCTGAGAGTCGGAATTATATCCAGATATATCTAAGGTGGACACTGAAATCACTAAAACTCCGTTATTTATAAAAACAATAAGTTACAACAAAAGTACGGTTGAATGACAAGGCAGTTTATCGCACTGAACTCTACAAAACACCAAAGAAACAGGCTACTGGTTTACTGCGTGCTGTCTTAAAAGTGACGATTTACAGTTCGTATAATATTTTTTTTTTTGCTAATAAATTAGCCATTTTTTTTTTGGTTTTTATTACAAAAAATGTTAAATTAATATCACAACAGTATCTTTTTATATAACACATATTACTACATGTTTTGACATTTCTATGTCATCATCAGGGAGTTTTACATTTGTGCCTTCCCAAATTACATAAACTCTTAAAACTGAAACTGCCAAAATCACAATTCCAAAAAAATATTACAATATATTAAAATATTATTTAATCGTTGTTCCGTGATACACACCAGACCAGCACACTAACAACATCAACAAGGGATTGTATATGCAGTCACAAATACACACTTCTTGCACAAGAGATTATAAAGTCGAACAGATTTTATTTTACGAATTTGACGTTCAGGTGACCGTGCATTGTGATAAATTCTTATACAGGACGCGGCACAAAAACCTGACAGTTTTTAAGTCTCGTTATATTGGCAATCGTGTTGGGTGGAGTAAAGCAACCAAGGTTAATGGCTAGCTAGTTTCATGCCATTTCAGTAGCCATGGAGCAGAGGATCGCGCAACATCGTGCTTTCGTTGTTGAAGCTTATTTCAAGAATGGCGACTCAGCAGCTACAACACAACGATTATTTCGCAGACACTTTAACATTTCTCGTCATGGCCTTGTTCCCTATCGTAACACCATAAAAGAATGGGTACAGAACTTTAGGGAAAATGCTTCGGTCTTAAAAAGAAACCCCCGATGCAGAATTTCTACGGTACGGACACCAGAAAGTGTTGATAAGGTAAGGATGGCTATAGTGACGAGTGCAAGGCGTTCAGTGAGGAGGCATTCCGCTGCCATAGGACTATCTGATGCCAGCGTGCGGGGAATTTTGCACAAGGATCTTAATTTTCATCCGTACAAAATTGCGATTGTTCAAGAATTAAGTGATCGCGATATGGCCAACCGCAGGATTTCTTCTGAGCAACTTCTCGAAATAATGAATGATGGTGTTATCAACACTGTCCTAATGATTGATAAAGCACCCTTATACTTGTAAGGTTATGTGAACAAACAAAATTATCGCTACTGGGCACCTGAAAACCCACAAGAGCTCATCAGCGTCCTCTCCACAGCGAAATATTGACTGTCTGATACGGGAGCGCATCGTTTGGAGTTCTTGACCCTTACTTCTTTGAAGACAACGAAGGTGCAGCCGTTACTGTGATATCCAAGCGCTATGTGGCAATGTTACGCAACTTCTGTGAACCAGAGTTACGTCGTCGTGGGATCGATCTCTCATCAGTATGGTTTCAACAAGATGGAGCAACAGCCCACACAGCAAGGGCATCAATGAGTGTTGTGCGGGAAATGTTTCCACAACACGTCATTTCCCGTGGCGGCGATGTTCCATGGCCGGGACGTTCGCCTGATCTCTCCGCCTGTGATTATTTTTATGGGGGTATCTCAAAAGCAGAATTTTCATCTCTAAGCCAAGAACCGTAGCGGAACTAAAGCAAAATGTAAAGGAAGAAATCGCGGCGATCGCGGAGCAGATGACTCGTCGGATGATGGAAAATCCTGGAGTAAGACTGAAGCAGTGTTTGAGAAATGGGGGGAGATCTGAGTGACGTACTTTTCAAAACTTCAAATGGCATGTATTGAGTTTTCCAGTGATAACAACTTTTGCATAAAAAGATGAAACCTCATTGTGTTATTTCATTTTGAAAACCGTCAGGTTTTTCTGCCGCACCCTGTAATAAAACCAACTAGATGCACTAATTTCTCAAATTTATTTTTGGAATAAAACTACATTTTTTAACGTTTTGCTGACCGTGTAGCTCAGTATATCTATCTCAGTAATTAACCAATTTGATGCACAAACTTTTTGTTTTACAGTAAGGTTATTTCATGCCTCTACATGTTTCGAGCAAATGTGCTCATCATCAGGAGGTCAAAATTGCATTACACAGCCTCTGGTATCATCACACCTATAGGTGGCCGGGACGGCCACCTATAGGTGTGATGAAACATGTGCTCGAAACATGTAGAGGCATGAAATAACCTTACTGTAAAACAAAAAGTTTGTGCATCAAATTGGTTAATTACTGAGATAAAAACTCTATATGTTTCGGACAGTTCCTCTGTCCATCATCATGAGTTTTTCACTGTACACACAGCAATGGTATATGTCATGCAGGTTTGCTGACAGCTTGCGAGCAGGATCAGGATGGAACTGCAGTTCCGTCCTGATCCTACTCGCAAGCTGTATGACATATACCACTGCTGTGTGTACAGTGAAAAACTCCTGATGATGGACAGAGGAACTGTCCGAAACATGTAGAGTTTTATTCCAAAAATAAA
>Ga0123357_10010076_pt1 | contig 11988 bp, 15 predicted proteins | sample TergutEmb28metaG_FD_89873 | JGI IMG/M metagenome (GOLD analysis project Ga0123357, IMG submission 89873) | Embiratermes neotenicus P4 segment gut microbial communities from Petit-Saut dam, French Guiana - Emb289 P4 | ecosystem: Host-associated > Arthropoda: Insects > Digestive system > Gut ...
AGATGCCATCCTCGGCGCCACCTGGCAGCTCCTGGCCGAGTCGGGCATCGCGGCCGTCACCTTCGAGGCCGTCGCCGTCGCCGCCCAGACCTCGCGCTCAGTGGTCTACCGCCGTTGGCGCACCCGCGACGAACTGATCCACGCCGCCGTTTTTTGGCAGTACTCCCAAGAGAAGCTGCCCGTACCCGACACCGGCAACCTGCGCGACGACCTGCTCGAACTGATGATGACCAGCGCCGCCGCCCACGCCCAACTCCAAGTCGTCCTGGTGTTGCAACTGATGACGTACCTCAGGCAGCGCGGCAGCTCGCTCGAAGAGTTGCGCGCCGCCGTCTTGAGCAACCAGACCTTGGCCATGCCGACCCTGCTGTTGCGGGCCCAACAGCGCGGCGAAATCGACGTCACAGGCGTACCGCAACTGGTCTTGAACCTGCCGATGGAACTGCTGCGCGGCCGGGTCCTGACCTCGCGCGAGCCGCCGACGCCGGCCGAATGCCAGGCCATCATCGACCAAATCTACTTCCCGCTGCTGCGAGCCTACGGCGCCAGTACGGCGTAACCCGGACGACCGGTAAACTTGTACGGTTGCAGTCCAGCGAAAGTGAGCCGATGCCGAAAGATCCCCACAAAGTGTCCTCGCTTCGCTGCGGTACTTTGCGGGGACCCCGAAACACGCTGGCCCGAATGCCCGAAAGAGTCTGATCACCATATGCCAAACCGTCCCGATCTGAGAAACGTTGCCATCATCGCCCACGTCGACCACGGCAAGACCACCCTGGTCGACGCCATGCTCTGGCAGTCGGGCGCTTTCCGGGCCAACCAGGACGTCGACGTTCGGGTGCTGGATTCGATGGACCTGGAGCGCGAAAAGGGCATCACCATCCTGGCGAAGAACACCTCGATCGCCCACCGCGACTCGCAAGGCAACCCGGTGACGATCAACATCATCGACACCCCCGGCCACGCCGACTTCGGCGGCGAAGTCGAGCGCGGCCTCGAAATGGTCGACGGTGCCCTGCTGCTGATCGACGCCTCGGAGGGGCCGCTGCCCCAAACCCGCTTCGTCCTGCGCAAGGCCCTGGCCAAGCGCCTGCCCATCATCGTCGTCATCAACAAGGTCGACCGGCCGGACGCCCGCATCGGCGAGGTCGTCGACGAAACATACGCCTTATTCATGGACCTGCTCGACGACGACCAGGCCGACCTGCTCGACTTCCCAGTGGTCTACTGCTCGGCCAAGGCCGGGCGGGCCTCGCTGACGCGGCCGGACGACGGCCAGATGCCGGACTCACCCGACCTGACCCCGCTGTTCGAGACGCTCTTCACCACCATCCCGGCGCCGACGTACACCGAGGACGCGCCCCTCCAGGCCCACGTCACCAACCTCGACGCCTCGCCCTACCTTGGCCGGCTGGCGCTCTGCCGCATTGTCAACGGTACGATCCGCAAGGGCCAGACGGTCGCCTGGTGCCGCCGCGATGGTACGATCAGCCAGGTCAAATTGTCGGAACTGCTCAAGACCGTCGCCCTGGAGCGGGTACCAGCCGAGTCGGCCGGGCCGGGCGACATCGTCGCCATCGCCGGCATCCCCGACATCACCATCGGCGAGACCCTGTCCGACCCGGATGACCCCCGACCGCTGCCGCTGATCCACGTTGACGAGCCGTCGATCTCGGTCACGATCGGCATCAACACCTCGCCGCTGGCCGGGCGCTCCGGGCGCAACCTGACCGCCCGCCTGGTCAAGAATCGGCTCGACACCGAACTAGTCGGCAACGTCTCGATCCGGGTCAGCCCGACCGACCGGCCGGACACCTGGGAGGTCCAAGGCCGCGGCGAACTCCAGTTGGCCATCCTGGTTGAAATCATGCGGCGCGAAAGCTACGAGCTGACCGTCGGCAAGCCGCAGGTCATCACCAAACACATCGGCCACAAGCTGTACGAGCCGACCGAACGCCTGACGATCGACGCGCCCGAAGAACACCTCGGTGTCATCACCCAACTGCTCGGCTTGCGCAAGGGGCGTTTGACCCAACTGGTCAACCACGGTACCGGGTGGGTGCGGCTGGAGTACGTTCTGCCGGCCCGTGGCCTGATCGGCTTCCGGACTGAGTTTTTGACCGAGACCCGTGGTACCGGGATCATGAACCACGTCTTCGAGGGCTACGAGCCCTGGGCCGGCCCGATGCGGCTGCGTGCCTCCGGGTCGCTGGTGGCCGACCGGTCTGGCGTCGTCACGGCGTACGCCTTGTTCAACCTGCAGGAGCGCGGCGCCTTGTTCGTTGCGCCCGGCATGGAGGTTTACGAGGGCATGGTCGTCGGCGAGAACCCCCGCCCCGAAGACATGGACGTCAACCCGACCAAGGAGAAACGCCTGACCAACGTCCGGTCGTCGACCGGCGAGGAACTGGAGCGCCTCGTACCGCCGCGGCTGATGAGCCTCGAAGCCGCCATGGAGTTCTGCCGCGAGGACGAATGCCTCGAAGTCACACCAGCCGACATCCGGGTCCGGAAAGTCGAATTGTCGGCCTCCGAGCGCTTCAAGTCCCGGGCCAAGGCCCGCAATGGCTGAGGCTCAGGCCCCGGCCCGGGGCCGGCGGCTGGCGCCCTGGGCGCTCATGCTGCTGGCCATCCTCTGGGGCTCGACCTTCTTCTCGATCAAACGGATCGTCGCCGTCATCCCGGTCAGCGACTTCCTGGCCGTCCGGTTTTTCTTGTCGACCGTCGTCCTGGTGGCCGTCTTCCACCGCTCGCTGCGGATGCGCTGGCGTACCTGGGTCCACGGCCTGTTGCTCGGTACCTTCTGGGCGGCCGCCCAACTGCTCCAAACCAACGGGCTGGCGCGAACGTCGGCCTCGATCTCCGGTTTCGTCACCGGTTTGTACGTCGTCTTCACCCCGGTCGTCGGCCTGATCATCTTCCGGACGCGGGCCAACCGCTGGGTCTGGCTGGCCGTCGGCCTGGCCACCGTCGGCCTGGCCGCCCTGACGATCCACCCCGAGTCGGGTACCGTCATCGGAACCGGCGAGCTGCTGACCATCGGCTGCGCCATCGTCTACGCCATCCACATCGTCTTCCTCGGCCGCTGGTCGACCGCCGAGGAGGCCGCGGGCCTGACCGTCGCCCAATCCATCGCCATGACGGCGATCTTCATTGTCTTCGCCCTGCCGGGTGGTATTGAGTTGCCCCGGACCACGGTCAACTGGATTTGGATGGTCTACCTGGCGGTCTTCTGCGGCGCCGTCACCCTGCTGCTCCAAACCTGGGCCCAAGCCCACGTCGAACCGAGCAAAGCGGCCGTCATCATGTGCTCCGAGCCGCTGTGGGCCACCTTCTTCGCCATCCTGTTCGGCGGCGAGTCCCTGACCTGGCTGTTCGTCGGCGGTGCCCTGGCCATCCTGGGGGCGATGTACCTGGTGATCCGCCCGCCCGGGCGGGTGCCGCGCGACCGCCCCCAGCCGCTGGCCCCGGAGACGGCCGTCTGATATCCGTACCACCTGGCGCCTGGTACGCTATCTGGTACGAGACAAGCGAGGGACACCATGACAGCCATCTCGGCCAGCGCCGCCCGGCGTGACCTGTTTCCGCTGATCCGACAGGTGAACGAGGATCGCGCCGAGGTCGAGATCACCTCAAAGCACGGCAACGCCGTCCTCATCTCGGCTGACGAGTTCGCCGCCTGGCGCGAGACGCGGTACCTCTTCGCCTCACCCGCCAATGTCGCCCGCTTGCTGGCGGCCGCGGCCAGCGAGGAACGCATCGTCGCCGAGCTCGACCGCTCGTGAAGCTGTCGCTGGTCTTCCGCCCGCAGGGCTGGGAGGACTACCGCTACTGGCAAGACCACGACCGTGCCATGCTCAAGCGACTCAACCGCCTGATCGAGGCCTGCCTGCGCTCGCCGTACGATGGCATCGGCCAGCCGGAGCAGTTGAAGTACGGTGTCATCGGCGGCTGGTCACGGCGGATCGACGAGGAACACCGTTTGGTCTACCAGGTCAGCGATGGCGACCTGGTCATCCTGCAAGCCCGGTACCACTACGGCAGAGCCTAAAGGAGTAGTCAAGCGACGGGGGTCCGGGGGGGGGGTCAAGACTTCACACAATCGATCGGTTTTCACGGGTTTGAACGATTGTGCGAACTCTTGAGGCCTCCCGCCGGCGTTTTCCGGCCCAAATCTTCGCACAATCGTAATACCCGCGTGTTTCTGGTCGTTTGTGCGAAGTCTTGGGGCACCCGACCCCGCCAGACCCTAGGCCGACAAGGACTTGTACATCGCCCCGGAGCCGCCGTACGGGTAGAAGCCCATCGCGACGTTGATGGCCAGCATGTGCTGGTTCTCCTGGGCATTCTCGGTGTAGATCCGCTCGGTCGTCGGCGACTCGGCCACCAGGGCGTCGTGGGTGGCCAGCTTCAGCCAGACGCCGAGGTGGTGGCCGCGGTGGGCCCGCAACACCAGCGTCACACCCTGGCCGGCCGAGGGCTTGCCGTCGTCGCGGTAGGCCAGGCCGCTGACACCGACCAGGTGGCCGGTGGCTGGGTCTTCGGCGGCGGCGATGATCGGGACGTTGCCGCCGGAGTACTTCGTCTGCTCCCAGCGCACCACCCGGTCGACGTCCCAGACCTCGTCCTGCCAGACGATGTCGCCGTTGGGCGACTCGGAGATGAAGGTGGCGCGCAGGTCGGCGTACCCCTGCCGCCACTCGACTGGGATGCCGTCGGTCCACAGGTGCAGCCGGTAGGCCGCGGCCGCCGGTACGGCCTCAGCCAGCAAGCGGTCGTGGACCGCCTGGTCCATCGGCAGGTCGAGCCGCGACATCCGCTCGGCCTGCCCAAGCTGGTAGCCGCGCCGCAGCCCGAGGGCCACCGGCCAGGCCTCGGTCGGTACAGTCGTACCATCGGCCGTTGTCAGGTACGGCGCGCGGTCTTCGCCCGGCGAGAAATCGGCCACCAGGATGGCGGTCGTCCGCCCGGCCCGTCGGGCGTTGTCCTCGAACCGGGCTAGCAGGTCGTCGCCGATCGTACTATCGGCCAGATCGGGCCGGACCTCGACGGTGATCTCAGCCTTGTCCTGGTTGGCGGCGCGCTCGTGGGTGGCCCAGCCCAGGGCGGCCGCCGACTCGACCCGGCCGGGTGGGCCGTCCAGGCCGAGGGTCAAGAACGGATCGACGTCGCCATCGTCGCGCCGCTCGGCCCAAAAGGTCCGGGCGGCTTGGCCCATGTCGCGGTTACCAAAGCGGGCCTCGGAGTTGAGCCGGGCGAGCCACGAGCAGGCCTGGTAGGCCCAACCCCACTCGGGATCGTCCAGCGAATCGATCGCCGGCAGGTCAAGCCACGTCACCACGTCGTTAGGCTAGCAGAGGGTTAGCGCCGCCCCGACTTACGGATCGGCGCCACGACGACAGCCGGCTTGGCCTGCCGCTGGAAGAAAGGCCGGCTGGCTTGCATAAACAGCCCGGCGTGGGTCAGGATAACGGCGACGATGCAGACGCCCATGATGACCGTACCGCGCCAGCCACCGCCGGTCAGAAGCGACACAACGCCGACGCCGAGGAACCAGACGGCGAGCAGCCCGATGCGGGCCCAACCCTGGTGGCAGGCCAGACAGACGGTGAAGAGCAGCAGGAGCGCGGCCGGTACGACGACAATCAGCCCGAAGTAGAGCACCAGCGAGGCCATCCAAGCGCCCGGGTTGGCGGCGTAGCCGAAGATCAGCATCAGGCCGTAGATGATGCCGGCCAGAGAGACGACACCGTCCACCAGGACCGCCAGGATAATTGGCCAACTCCACGTACGCATGGCAGCAGTCTAGAGGCTCAGGGTCGGGCGCCGGTCCCAGTCGGCCTCGGCTGCCGGTACCGCCGGCCAGGCGTCGAGCAGCCGGTCGAGGATGTACAGATGGATCTGGCGGACGTCTTCGTACGTCTCGCCAGCGGGCAGGTCGAGCAGTTGGCGCCGGGTCAGCCAGGCCAACTCGGTCGACTCCCCCGGGCTGACCGCCAGGCGCGGCGCCTCAGCCGTCACCAGGGCGAAACCAAGGTCGATGTGCCAATGCTCGTGCTCGACGCCGCGCGCCACCGGTACCGTGCGCAGGCAGATCGGTTGCGGGTGAACGTCGTTGTCGGGCAGCGGACCGAGCCGCAGCGCCGGCTGCAACACCGCCACCTGGTCGAGCTCGTAGCCGGTCTCCTCGCGCAGTTCGTGGGCGACGGCCTGCCACGGCGTTTCGGTCAGTTCGACGTGGCCGCCGGTCTGCATCCAGACTCCGAGGCTGCGGTGGTGGTGCAGCAGGACGACCGGCTCGGGGCCGTCGGTCCGGACGAGGAACAAGCTGACGGTCAGGTCATGCTGGCCGGGTGCGGTGTGCAGATGCGGCATCTGTACTTGTCACCGTAGCATTTCCGCGAGGTAGACGCTGATGGCCTGGCCCGGGGCGACATCGCGGCCGCAGCCGATCAGGGCCCGCTCGATCACCCCGAGCGCCACCACCTCGTCGTTGATGTCGATGTTGCCCATGTGACCCAGCCGGAACATCTTGCCGGCGTACGGGCCGAGTCCGCCGGCCACCGTCATGCCCTCGGCGAAGACGGTGTTGCGGAAACTCAGGTCGTCCAGGCCCTCGGGATAGACCAGGTTCGACAAGGTGACCGCCCGGTGGTTTTCGTCCGCTAGTACGCGGAAACCCAAGGCGGTCAAAGCCTTTTGGACGGCCCGAGCGTTGGTCAGGTGGCGCTCGGCCCGCGCGACCAGGCCCTCGGCGACGATCAGGCGGGTGGCCTCGGCCAGCGCCCAGACCAGGTTGATTGCCGGGGTGGCGAAGTACTTCGAGGGATCGCGCATGATCGGCAGCCATTTGTCGATGTCGACGTAGTACTCCGGGATGGTACCGAGCGACGCCCGCCGTTCCAGGGCGCGCTGGCCGGCCCAGAGAATGAACATCCCGGGGCAGACGCCGAAGGCCTTCTGGGAGCCGGTGAATAAGATGTCAATGTTCATGGCGTCAACGTCCTCGAACTCGCCACCGGTGGCAGCCACGCCGTCGACGATGTACATCGTCTGGGGGAATTGGCGCATCACCTGGCCGATCTCGGCGACGGGGGCGGCCACACCGGTGGCGGTGTCGACGTGCGAGACGGTGATGGCGGCGTAGTCCTTCTCGGCCAGCTTGGCCGCGATCGTCTCGACCGGTACGATCTGGCCCCACTCGGCCGACAAAACGTCGACCGCCAAGCCCTTGCGCTGGCAAATCTCGATGAAGCGGTCGCCGAAGTAGCCATGGCTGACGACCAGGACGTTGTCCCCAGCCTTGGTCGTGTTGGCGATGGCCATCTCCATGGCCAGCGTACCGGTGCCGGCCAGCGGGAAGGCCTGGCCGGAGCAGTTCAGCAGTTCGCCCAAGTCAGCGATCAGTTGCCGGTAGTCGGCCACGAAACGCGGGTCACCGAAGGCCTGCATCTCCCGACCCATTTGTTCTTGAATCGACCGCGCCACCGGGGTTGGCCCGGGGATGCCGACGAGCTTGGCGCCGCGCATGGCATGTCCTTCCTTAGCGGGGTCACCGAGATCGACCCTCGCCGACAACATTAGCCACTTGGGCCGTCAACAGTGCTCGCCCGCCCCGGGGCACACCGTCAACCCGGCTCACCGCGCAAAATCGACCGGCTTGGCGGCCTCCGGAACGATGTTGTAGCGCTTCGCACCGCCGAAGTCGGCGTTTTGGGGTGCCAACCACTACAACATCGACTTGGGGGCCCGGCTGGGTGCCGATATTGCGCGACTACCTCCGGTGGCGGAGGATCAGGGCCGCCTCGACTGATCGGACGAAGGACACCGGATCGTCCAGTTCCGGTGCTGTCAGGGTGATGATCAACCAGCCTGCCTCCTGCAAGTCGCGGCGACGGCGGGCGTCGTACTCCATCTGGGCGCGGTCGCCAGCGTGGCCCGCACCGTCGTACTCGACTGCCACCAGCTCGCGTTCGTACGCCAGGTCGAGGTAATAGAGACGACCCGAACGCGTTCGGACCGGCAGATTGACCGTCGGTCTCGGCAGACCGGCCCGCACCAGGGCGAGCCGAGTCCTGGTTTCGTAGGGGGAGTCGGTACCGGCCACCACCCACCCGAGGAGGCGTCGGCCGCGCTTGATGCCGTTCGCCCCGGATAGCTCGCCCAGGCGGCGTTCGAACTCGTCCAGCGTCACCAGCGGGTGCTGGCGCCGCACCAGACCATCGGCCACCTCGATCAGCTGATCATCGGTGCCGCGCAACTGGAGCCAGTGATCAACGGGATGCAGTACCGGAAAGCCGTCGAGCCAGCGGCGGTCGGGCAGCCTCCTGGTGGCGTGAGCGACAACCTCCTGGCGCGCCGGACGCCAGGCGTCATCCGGTACCAGCAAGTGGCATCTGGCCCAGTCCTCCATCGCCTCCGGCAGGGCCACCCGCATCACCTGGAAGGCCGTCGGCCCGTACAGTACCGGGTTGAGGTCACGATAGGCGGCCAACACGCCCCGCGTCAGGGCCAGGAATCGGGCACGCCGTGCCTGCCACTGATCGAGCCCGGTCGTCGGGCCGACCCGGCCATAGACACCGCGGGCCAGCCTGGCATAGCCCCGACGGGCGTAGTTGTGCCATGTGATGTCGCCCGCCGGCCGAGCATCGTCGTCTGCTGTCACCCCTTGAGTCTGACTCACGTGACCGCCCCCGGGCAAGGAATTTCCTGGTCACCTGTGGATAACTACCCCGGGCGGCCCCCGGCGTCACCGCCCCCGAGCCAACCGCGCAATATCGTGCCTCACCCGCCCCCGGGTACGATGTTGGAGCGGTTCGCACCCCGTCAGGACCGGTTAACCGGTGCTAAGGACTACAAACTCGTCGTCAGGCCCGCGGATCAGGTCGATGTTGTCCTGTTGGCTACCTGAGGTACAGCCCGCCTCAGGACAGCGGGCTGGACGTCCCCCCAACCCGGCCGGTGGACGATGCTGAACGACGCCATTGCCGCCTGAACCCCGGGGTCGTGAAACGGGCTCGGCCCGTCCCCATGTCGGTTGGTCACCCCGTCAGCCCAACGGGCGGTGCCAACGACTACGATGGGCTGTGACCCACCGGGACAACACCCACCGGGCCAGCACCGATGCACAACACAGGGCGGTCCACCATGGGGTTTTTCAGCAAGGAGCCGATCGGCCCGACCTTCGTCTCGTTCGGGCCACTGCACCTGACGATCATCGGACTGCTGGCCGTCGCCATCGTCATCACCGTCATCTTCCGCCGCCGTCTGCGCTCCAACCCGCGCGTCCGGCGCTGGCTGCCGATCGGCATCGGTGCCGTCGCCTGGGCGTTCGAGATCGTCTTCCACTGGTGGACCTACGTCTGGGACCTCAACTTTGTCGCCAGCATCGTACCGCTCGAACTGTGCTACATCAGCCTGCTGCTGACCGTCGTACTGTGCTTCACCCGTAGTCGGGCCGTCTTCGAGATCTTCTACTTCACCTCCTTCGGCGCCCTGCTGTCGGTCTTCTTCGCTGACCAGGGCGGCTTCATGCCAAACCATTTCCGCTTCTGGCACTACTTCATCGTCCACAGCTACATCGTCTGGCTCGACGCTTGGTTCCTCGCGGTCGAACAGTACAAGTTGCGGCGCAGCGCCTTCGTCCGCCTTCTGATTGTCATGGTCCCGCTGGCCGCCATCGCCAAGCTGGCCAACTGGAAATTCGGTACCAACTTCATGTTCCTCACCAGCCCGCCGGACACCAGCACGCCGCTGGACTACTTCGGTACCGGCTGGCCGTATTTCTTCAAGTTCGTCGCACTGGCCCTGGTCGTGTTCTTCATCATGTACCTCTGCGCCCCGAAGGAGCCGCGTACAAAGAAGCGAGACGTCAATGCCCTAGACCTGGCCGACGATACTGAAGTGACGACCGGCTAACCACGGCTCCACAGCCCGGGCGGGAGCCTGGCCCTTTCCAACCGTGGTGTACATTTGGGTTATGGCCAGCACAGTGATGAATGTCAAGGTGGACGCGGATCTCAAGCGGGAAGCCCAGGCATTGGCGCGCCGACTCGGCCTGCCCCTCAGCGCGGTCGTGTCGAGTTCGCTGCGCTCCTTCGTCTCGTCCGGCGAAATCACGTTCCGAACCGACGACCAGTTGCGGCCCGAGGTCGAGGCCGAGCTTTTGGCCCTGTCCAGTCAGGCCCGGGCCGGGCAGTGGGACGACTTTTCGCCGGCCTTCGACGACTCTGGCGCCGCCCTCGACTGGCTGCGCCACGCCGTGGATTCGGCCGCATGACCATCCGGTTTTCAAAGCGCTTTGTCAAACAGTTGGCGGCGCTACTCGCCAGCGTCCAGCGGGCGGCCTACGTCCGGATTGACGTGATGGCCAACAACCCCGACGATCCGATCCTGCGACGGCACCGTCTGGCCGGCCGGTTGCGACACCTGTGGAGCATCGATATCACCGGCGACGTTCGAGTGCTGTACGAGATCGTCGGCGACGAACTGATCGTGTACCAGATGATCGGTACCCACTCCCAGTTGTACGGCTGACGACTGCTCCACAACCCGGGACTGGCGAAGTGTGACCAGCCCTCATGGGACCATGGAGTCATGGCAACGTACTACATCAAGCAGAAGGCGATCTCCCTCTTGGGTCACTTCACCATCAAGGACGACACAGGGGCTGACTGCTACACGGTCGACGGGCAGTGGGCCCTCATGAAGGATCTCCGACTGAAGGACATGAATGACGTCGAACTGGCCCAGATCAAGGGGAAGTTCGCCTGGCGTTTGACGTATGAGATCTACCAAGATGGCGTTCTCAATGCGACCGTACGTCAAGAGTTCGCCTTCCTCAAGACCAAGCTCAGCGTCGATGGACCAAACTGGGAGATCACCGGCAACTGGATGTCCTCCAAGTTCGACATCGCCGACATGGACGGCGGAGTCCACGCCCACATCAGCCGGGAGCTGTGGAGCTGGGGTGACTCCTACCGCATCGACATCGAACCCGGTGAGCCAGAAGTACTTTTGCTGTGCGTTGTGATTGCCATCGACGCCGTCTTGGAGGCTCGGGCGGCCGCCGCGGCCGGGTAATGGACCTCCAGAGCCGACCAGCAGTGGCGGCCCGCGGCCGAGGCCCAGCTTCTGGCCCTGTCCAGTCAGGCGGGGCTGACGACGGGCAGGCCGAGGCCGAGGGCGGCTTCGGTGAGTCGGGCGTCGTAGGACAACACGGCATCCACGCGCAGGTTGAGCGCCGCCGACAGGTGGATGGCATCGAGCGACCTCAGCCTCGGGCCGGGCATCAGCCCGGCTTGGCGGAACCAAGCTGCTGGGATGTCGTACAGGTCGACACCATCCAGCAGTTGGGTCACGTCGGTCTGCGCTACTCCATGCCTGAGCGCAGAGCGACGCAATTCAGTTTCCAACAGGTGACAAGCCGCCAGGTCCGGTCGATCGGTCGCAATGGCCAAGGCTAAGGCCTCGGACTCCGCTTCCGTCACCAAGAGCTTGATCGCCGCCGATGTGTCGACGTACCAGCGGCTCACCGCTCGCCTCGCAGATCGGCCAGGACGTCTGCCGTGGCCAGTGGGCTCGTCACGCGGTGCAGCGCGTAGGGATCGAGGCGCCCTTTGGCCGGGCGCGACGGGCGAGGCGCGGCCATGGCGTCGTCGAGCGGAACCATCCGCGCAATCGGGACACGATTGCGGGTGATGATGAAAGCCTCGCCAGCGGCGACGCCCCTCAGGATTTCAGCATTGTCGTTCCGCAGCGTGCGCTGGCTGATCGTCTGCATACCCAAAATGTAGCACACCGTAGCCCATCCGGCAGCGGCTCGACCACCGGCCGGTGGGTCCTGGTACATTGACCCCGTCAACCGGGTCTGCCCCGAGAACCCCCGCAGCTCGGCATCGTGTTACGCTTGTCGGAGAAAGTACGATGAGTGTGAGGATCAGTCATGAGCATGTCGACAGTGACTGTCAGGGTGGATGAGCGGACCAA
>Ga0123357_10010077_pt1 | contig 11988 bp, 6 predicted proteins | sample TergutEmb28metaG_FD_89873 | JGI IMG/M metagenome (GOLD analysis project Ga0123357, IMG submission 89873) | Embiratermes neotenicus P4 segment gut microbial communities from Petit-Saut dam, French Guiana - Emb289 P4 | ecosystem: Host-associated > Arthropoda: Insects > Digestive system > Gut ...
AAGGTAGTGGGTAAATAGTACTTACATGGAAGTGGTTTTCTAGTATTCTTCCTCAGTTTCTTGGGTGTCTGGGAGTTCTTGTTTCTAGTGTGTGTGTGTATGTGTGTGTGTGTGTGTTTGTGTAGTCTTCTGTCCGTTGTGTTGTACACTCGAATCGATGTCGTATTATTGAGTCCTTGTGCCTGGGTCCACTGTGTTTCTTGTGGTTATTATGTGGAATATGTGTTGTGTTCTGTGCACTGTCCTCTTGATTTTGCACTATGTGAATTTGTCCACTGTTAGTGATGCTCACTGTTTATATTTGTAGTGTTTGACGTGTGTCATCTTTCAGTGTGGCAGCTTCTTGTACTGCTGCTAATTAACTATCGCAATATAACATAAGCAAATAGCACGAAGTTACCCTGTTGACTTTAACGTATCAAACATAATATGTGGGACATTTAATTACCCTCTGTGACAACAATAGTAAAAGGAAAATTTAGATAACGCATCAAGGCATTAACGTATAAAGGTAAAGCAGTCCCGTTAAAGGCTTGGAGTGACCCAGAGGGCTCCAGGAAGTTAAGGTTCCCAGATTTCATGACAACGGCACAGGATGGTGGTAAGGTTGTCAGCCTTATGCAACAGCCGCCTTTACCCCCAGGAAATGCTCCTGGTACTCATTTCCGTTAGAGGCTGAGTCGACCCCAGGGCCATAGTGCGATCGGAAGGATTATGCCAATGAAAAATTCCAAGGACACCAGCTGGGATCGAACCAGCGACCTTCCGATTTGTAGCACAACACCTTAACTACTGTGTCAACGCGGTCCCCCAAGGCATTAACGTATGCCTATAATAAATTGAGAACCTTTGCGCCCATTGTATCTCTGTTAGGCGGCTGTTTATTTTATGTCACAGACAACATACACGTCATATAATCTCACTGTTTTGTCGAGTTTATGGTAAAGTGTCGTTTCTACTCGTTATAGCGGCGACATAAAAAGTTTCCTGCTTCTTTATGTTTGTCGTCTGCGGAAATCAAAACAATCTGAAAGGAAATTCAACACGTGAATGTCCACTAAACCTGTAATGTGTAGGCCGCATATAACCGGGTTATTTAACACCATATGCGTTCAGCTCATTTGAACATGCAAGTTATAGTCGAATATACTGAGAATCCTTCATAAGAATTCGAACTTATCTCAAGCCGGCCTCTTTCAGTATATATTGTCTCCAACAACCAGCAGCAGGGAACTGTAGAAGAACGTTGGTAGCAAAAAGGAGAATGTCCAGTAAAATAACGTCTTATACTGTTGATGAGCAACAGCAATGTGAAATAAAAATGGATGTTAACAAAATAAAGCTCTAAGGGAAAGGCTGACGGACAAATATGTGAAATACTGACAGTAAGAGGGGACGATAAAACCAAATAGGAACGTGTGGCCAGTCAATAATATATAAAAGAAATTTTGAATTTATGACCTTCTGTGATTTGCTGTATTTGAGATTTAGAAACAAAATAACAAGTAATGTGCGACCTTCGAGGTATTCAAGGCAGTCAGTGTCTCTGTACTCTGATGCATTTTAGTCTGGTAAATGCATATCAGCGCCTAGGAGAAATGTACCGGCTCCGTTTTCAGGGTCGATGTGACTTACACGCAGAATATGAAGACAATTTGTCCCCATCGTTGGTATTCATACAGATCTTTTAGTTTTCGGCTGTCAGACGGTCTTTTAAAGACTTAATCTTTCAGTTTATAATTTATGTTTTGTTGACAGCTTTAGTTGTGAGTTTTATCTAATATTTTATTACGTTTATGATCCATGATGCACACCAAGTTGATGAAGATGACCATCGTCATCATTATGTGGCTGATCTGAGATTGTGAGGCATTTCTGCGGTGTCTATTGTTTTACGCATTCGTGTGTCTTTTTATTGTGTGAGCAACAGTATAACGTATATTTTGACATTAATTCTACGAATCCTATCCTAAAACTTCGAATAATTTTGCTGAGTGTTACGCAATCCGTCACAGCATTTCGCACTCGGCTTCGGAATAATATAAACAGGAACAGTTACCAACACCCTATTATGCTAAATTGTAATGTTACTCGTAACGAGGATAGAAGGCACTACAACAAATTATTTTGGCAGAACTGTAAACAAACCAACAGCACGACCGAATAAAACTTCTCATCTCTCTGTTGTGCAAAAAGGCACGAACAATTTTACTACTGCCCATTTTCCCTTCTGTATAAGGCATTAAATCGAGAGTCATGGACGCAGATGATGTCCGAGCGGAACTCTTTATCACACTTATTTACAATGTCGCCCCAGTAGTAACGGCGTATCGAGGTGAAGCAGCTGCTTGTTGTGCTCTGGATCGATGTTAACAGCCTTTGGAAGTGGATTTCCTCTTCGTCTTCACGAAGTGGTTTTCTTATTGCCTAAACCGTTCCGAAAATCGTATTTCAGGCTTGTGTGTAAGCAGACCCAAAGTGTATTTAATCTGCTTTTTCATTTTTTGTCCTAGCGGATTAGACTTAGTTCCTTGCCGATCTTGCAAAGTGATCAAGTATTATCTGTATATACGGATGCATATCGCTCTGGTTTGCAGTGATATTCGAGTTTTAGGAATCTATGTGCATTTTGTACACAATGGTAACGTATATTTCCGAAACATGTTGTAAATAAACTGATGATTTTCGAAAGAAGGATCATGAGGAAAATATATGGTCCTACTAGAACAGATTATGGCTACTGGAGGGTTAAAACTAATCAAGAAATCAATGAAATATTAAAAGGACAAAATATAATCAGGTTTATTAAAAAACAAAGACTAAACTGGCTAGGCCATGTTGAACGCATGGCCGAAGATAATAATGTGCAGAAGATCAAGAGATGGAAACCCATGTCTGAAAGACCAATGGGAAGAGCTAAAACACGTTGGGAAGATGATGTTTTGGAAGATATAAAGAGAATGAACGTACGCAATTGGAAGAAAGTGGAACAGAATAGAGACAGTTGGAAGAAAGTAGTTGAGCAAGCCAGAACTGTACAGGTTGTAGCGCTTTAGAAGAAAAAGAAGAAGAAGAAGAAGAAGAAGACGTGCATTCTGTTCCGGTATGTCACCCGTTTTTCGTATACCTCCATTTCTTCCATTTACTAAATTAGGATTTAGTTGCATGTGTATGAGCTTTTGATTTTGCATTATCTTCTCAAACCCTTGGTATTAGCTAAAAATAACACTTTTGTCCCTTCAGTGTGATGAAAAATATTTTGTTACGTACATTACTCTCAGTTGGCTTGGTCTCGTACCTTTGTTTCTTTATTTTTGACGCGACAGCCCTCAGTGGGCCAGAGCCTCCTCATTCAAGAGGTTTCTAGATCACACACAACGACGCACCGCATTCAGTAGGACTCCTCCTCCGTAAGTGTGATCAGCCCCACGCAGAGACCTCTAGCTGACAACACACGACACTCACAACAGACAAACATCCATGCCCCCCGGTGGGATTCGAACTCACAATCTCAACAGGCGAGCGTCCGCAGACACACACAGACAGCGCGGCCACTGGGACCGGCTTGGTCTCGTACCTGGTTTCCACTATTACAGAGGCCGAATCTACTGTTAGCATTTACCGTCGTTTTCGTTCCTTCGAGTAGGATGCCGCAATAGTAAGACGCATTGACTTATTCCAGATCCGCTCCCTTCCGCATTTTATCCCAATTCATTGTATATTCGTTCCACAACATACGACCATATTTAACCTTAGCAAGCGTAAGAGCTGTCAGATAATCCAAGAATCCTTATATATTAGAAACCAAAACTTGATCTGCTGTTGATATATGTAGACTATGTGCTATTCTCTATACATTTTAGCAAGTAATTAGTAATAGGACGAGATGAAGACAACAAGAGCTTGCTTTTCTCTCTTTATCTATTCTAGTCATTAAGTTAAGAGCAGGATATATCCCATTTGTAGGCATTTATTTACAGAAACGGAAGATGACAACAAAGAACAGCGCAAGTAACATGAGTTTTTAGGCGCGTTCGTAAAATTGCGTAAAGCGAATGTTAGCTTCGTCTGTCTGTCTGTCCGTATGTCCGTCCGTCCGCCCGCATGGAACAACTAGGCTCTCAGTGGACGGATTTTGACGAAACTCGGTATCTGAGTATTTTCCTAAAATCTTTCGTGAAAATTCAAGTTTCATTACAATCGGACAAGAGCAACGGGTACTTTACGTGAAGACCAATACACATTTGTGATCATATTTCATACAGTTCATCTTAAAATGAGATATGTTTCGGATAAATTTTGTAGAGTAATTCAAAACACACATTTCACGTTCAATAAAGTTCTTTTTCCTCGAAAATCGTACCGTTTATGAGATAATGTGGAAAAATGTAATAGTGCCAGACAGGCCAGATGACAGTATGGCGCATGCGCATTGCATGCCTGATACCTAAACTTACAAACTGTCACTCAGAATACGTTATACTTATTGCTTTTCCACTGCGACAATGGTTACACGAAAGCGCTTCCATATTGCATTATACCTACATCGCCTGTCTTATCTATAATGCATTTTGCTTGGTATCTTATGAAGTCCATACATGTAGTGTGTTTAGTGATAAAGTGAAATAAACCTGCCGTATGAGTTTCGTTATTTTTTACGACGTTTGTATTTGTAGGTAAAAGTTTTGCACACACATCTAAACCTTTTATGGATAGATGTTATGCTCGAAATTTTCGAGTTCAAATTTTATCTGATGTTATATATGTAAGTAATACGAGGTAGTTTTTTTTTATTCATAACCTGTGTTTCACGACCATATACAGGTATAGGAAGTATCATCACGTTACTCTCGCGAGGTTGTTCTCGCCTGACACAGGACATTAATTTTCGAGTACACCGAATTCATTTCATCCATTCTACTATTGATCTTCTCGCTCCGTTCCGTCATCTGTGGCCTGAAGTGCCTACGGGGCGTCGAATCTAGAGGCTGAGTGGTCAGAACATCAGATGATTTCCGGTTCAGTCCTCAACATGAACACCGGTAATCCTGACTGACATTTTTCGCGGTTTTATTCAGTCTCTCAAAACACACTTGATACATCTTATTTTAGCTGGATCGTCTATGCTTCATTCGGCAGTCTCTGTAATATGTCATTCGCAATTAGCTTCATATTTGACGTTAAAGGACTACGGAGTAAGGGTTGGAAGTGCCAGCGACTTATGCACGGATCGTTGTCTTGTCTATTGCGGGTCCTTCCTTTGTGTTAGCTGACCATAAATCCTACATTTAGAATGAAGTCGAATACCTTGCTCAGCGAATTCTGTCTGTAGTCACTGGGTTTATAATCCTAACTGATGAAATCTCTGTCTCGCCAAACATTAGAATCACAGAGTCTGTGTGAGGATTTTTGCCTTCCGTCTTGACATCTGTTACAGCTACAAACGCCCAATAATCCTATTTTAAATAGATGTCTTTCAATTGACAAGTGTCCATTGGTCAGCCCCAGTTCTTGTAGCACAGGATTCCCCAAGAAATGCTTGGCAGGATTATGTCCAAATATTGACTTCACATTTGCTTCATGGTCTCTGTTCATCCAATATCTTATGGATCGTTGACGAGTTTTCACTGGAATGCAGCCAACCTGTTCAGGTCCTGTTCATGATATCAAGATCGTGATCTTGCCATCTTGTTGGACACTTCATTCCTCCTCAATAACCTTACACCCAGCACCAGTATTAAACAGTTTTTAAAATATATGTAAAATATATGTAATATGACAGTCTAACACTTGAAAAAGTATCAATCAATTCTGCTAGCTTCATACGGCATAAGATAAAAATCCCATATCAGCTTAAAGCTGATCTGAAAATTTCAATGTGCGTTAATTTTACCTTGACTGTCTGAGAAAAAGAAACACTTCTATTACTACAGCTTCTGTCGTTTTCTGCACACTCTATATTAATTAACGTATGTAGCTTATAATACGTTGTTGAATATAATAATGAAAAGCCTATCACACGTCCATCTATTTTCCAGCAAGGGGGCTCTGATAATCAATGGCGTGTATAGCAGGATTAATTCTAAAAAGTCTCTAGATTCAGGGCCAGGAAACGTTAGCAAGCCTAGGCTGGTGTCAAATTTCGGAAAGTTCGCGAAGTTATGTGCCCGTAAACCAGTGTGTTTCTGCAGTCACAGAGGTGGAGATGCCGGTGTTTGTCCGCCTACATGTCAGCTGCAGTCTGTGACTGAGGGCGGAGAACCGTAAAGTTTGTAAGACTCGTGCTGAAGGTTGTCATGAAAAAATATGGGGAATTTGTGGATACAATCTTGCTACAAATATTAGTGGAAGAAATGACTTTACGTGGTTCAAAAATACTAATAATGGCGATATAACAGTGATATTGCAGTCAGTGTCGGAATATACTTTTAAATATTTGCTGAAATTAATCTAATTTTCATATCATTTTATTACTGCACATTTAATATGGCTTTTTCATTTTTATTGTAGTTTATTTAGTGGTGCTATCAATATCTAAATTTTACAACGTGTATGATAGACGAACGATTATGAATTTGAAAAATTGATGCAACTGTGACGGACATGGTATACAGAAGTACTTGGAGAAACGCCTGTCCCATTTTCTCTGTTCTTTTATATTATGTTTTTCGAATTTAATGTAATGAAAACGTATGAGTGTCCATAGCGCTGCTGTCTGCCCACCACGATAGCAATCTTATCTTTCTGCACTCTATTGCTGTTTGCACTTGACCCAAATTTCATCCTTGAAAAATGTTGGCATCATTGCTGTTTAATACTGGATCTGTATATTGCGTCTCGCAGAAAAGTAAAAAGAAATTTAATAGAAAGTGAATAATCAAGCACGGAGAATTCTATTTCGCTTAATGCCATTCCCGTTTTTATTCTGTCTAATGAAAATTGTAGGAAATTGGACTTTCTACAATGCATTCTGTAATTGAGAATTTGATGTCCTTCCGCGTAAAAGCTGATCCCCTGCACAGTCAAAACCCCAGTTTCACCTCGTAGTAAAGAACGCATTATCAGTGCTTATTATCAAAAACGTATTTGAGAAGCAACATCATGACAATTAGACATGAGGGAGGTGAAATTCAGCGAATAATATTCACATGGTTGAACTGTGGCAAGAACCTCAACCTGAGTTCTCAAATGTTCTTAACTTTCGTTGTCAGTCCACCCTAAATAATTCCATTCTTCGCGCACATACAGTATTTTAAATGTGTGCAAAAACATGAATCACAGTTGTGCTTCTTGATTCGTCGGTTATTTGTGGCACTTTTTAAACTGTTTTGGGTGTGAGGTATCGAATGGCCGTTAGGCGTTTGCAGGTACTGATACCAGAATTTTCTTGGAGGAACTGAGAGAAACATTGGAAGCTTTTTCAGGATAGTAATTCAATAGAAGGAGATTTAAAGCGGACTTTTGTGAGTTTGCGTGGTTTGCCATTCATGTTTCCAGGTTGCCAATGTGATGGATATACACCACATTTATACACAACCGTTACTACCGTTGTAAATATAAAGGGCAATATTTCATGAAGTCGCTAGTTAGGTTAGTGTTAATTACGAGTAGGTAAATCTGTTTTAGAGTCGAAAATTAATACTTCCATTTTCCGAGATATTTCAGTAGAATCTGACTCTAAACATTATCATGTCTTCTAAATTGTTGCTTTCGTGATATGAAGTTTATGAAATTTAATATGGAAAAAGTAAAACGATGGAAATATTCGTGTGTTAAAAGAGGTCTATGCAGAAGCTTTTAAAGCTACCACGACTGGAATGACATATTTCATATAAAATGAGTTCCATTCTTCGTAAATTTTACAGCTGGGCTAGAAATGTGACGACCGAAACTTCATTGAGTTCACAGTCGACTAGAGGTACTAGTCAACTGATCGAGACAAGAAATGCTTACAAGCGTGTTGTATGGAAAATACTCACGTTTTAGGGTCGGAAAGTAGATGGGAAGGTGTTTAGTTTCGAAAGGTATCTTTGGTAATTTAATGTGACACTAAGTGAACAGCATCAGTTTCGTCTGCGGTGGCAGCATTTCATGTTAACAGTTATTACACTTCAGGTGCGTGCCTATACCAGCCAGTGTAGTTATTTTATTTTATGACGTGTAATATAATTTGGACCTAGGAAGCACGAGGTAACGGGGGAATGGAGGAGACTGCATAACGAGGAACTAAATGATTTGTACTCCTCACCCAATATTGTGCGGGTGATAAAATCGAGAAGAATGAGATGGGTTTGGCATGTGGCGCGTATGGGTGAGGAGAGGGGAGTGTATAGGGTCTTGGTGGGGAAACTGGAGGGAAGGAGACCACTGGGAAGACCTAGGCGTAGATGGGTGGATAATATTAGGATTGATTTCCAGGAGGTGGGATGTGAGTATATGGACTGAATTGGGTTGGCCCAGGATAGAGACAGGTGGCGGACGCTTGTGGGTGCGGTAATGAACATTTGGGTTCCGTGAAATGCGGGGAATTTCTTGACTAGCTGCAAACCAGTTACCTTCTGAAGAAGGACTCTACACCATGGAGTAAGTAAGTAAGTAAGTAAGTAAGTAAGTAAGTAAGTAAATAATATTATTGGTTTCTCTACAGCTGCAATACACAGCCAGTGTAGGAATAGCTACCTGTGAAAATGTGTCGTGTATTTTTATATAAGTATAACGTAATTATACAGTGTGGAGTCAGACAGTTGGCATGATCACGAGAAATAATGACTCTTAAGACATCAAAGTTTTAGCACGTATTTAAACTCCCATTACTAGCAGCCGCTTAACTCGTGCTTTCGCGAATTTGTGGAATACAATTTAGATTGTTTCTTGGACTGAGTCATAGCAATATTAATAGTGTTCATCGAGTGTAAGTTACGTAATTTGAAGGTATTTTGTGACCACAAATAAACGCATTAAATTTGGAAATGACTCATAACTTCGCACATTACTCATAACTGATACCGTTAAAAGTTTTACTGACAGAAAGGACGTATGACGACTTAGGGTCAAGTTTTATATGTTGATGATGAAGAGAAAGGAAGTTCATAATACATATCATTTATTTCACATAGAATTGTTGGTATACTTATATTATGTTGGGAATTGTATATTGTCTGAAGTATGTTTGACATACACGACTTTTGGGATTTGGCGCTTCTTCCTTATTTGATGGTCTAGTGGTTATCGTGCTGTCCCGTTAGCCAGAATGTCGCTTATTCGACCTTAAACCTAGTCACTGATGTTACAATAAAAATTAAGAAACGTATGCTTGCAATGACAACCAGTTACTGGAAGAAGGGCTTACAGCCGAAACGTCGAGATATCATTTAAGTCTAGTTCATTTTAGACAGTCTTTAATGTCTACCTTAATACTGTAATGATGAATCAAACATTATTAGAGATCAGTCATAGTAACTGACGAACTTATGCACAAATTCTTGTTTTATAATAAGTTTATTATATTCCTCTGCATGTTTCGAGCACTGTTGTGCTCATCATCAAGAGGTCAAAATTGTATTATACAGCATCTGGTATCATCACATTCTGTAGGTGGCCGTCCGGTGCACCGGACAGCCACCTACAGAGTGTGATGATACCAGATGCTGTATAATACAATTTTGACCTCTTGATGATGAACATAACAGTGCTCGAAACATGCAGAGGAATATAATAAACTTATTATAAAATAAGAATTTGTGCATTAAGTTGGTCAACTACTAAGATTTTACTGAGACGCACGGTCAGGAAAATATATAAAAAAAATATTAGAAGTTATTATAGAACTGGGTTCTTGATAGTCTGTTTATTGTAAAACCCTTTGACGCACTTTTAAACTACCCCACTACCCGAAGGTCAGTGGGTCAGTGAGGCTTTATGCCTTGGTGTCGAGTTCTTGTTTTGGCTTGTGACCAGATTTTGTCTGAGTCTGTGTTCTCTTAGTTTCTTGGCTGCCCTGAGTCTTCGTCAGTGACTAGACGGAAGGTCTGCCGTCAGACTGTCAGTATTCGTCACCACTTCTCGTGTTTTCATATATATCTTTTGATTCTTATCACGTACGTTACGTATTCACAAAGCTTACAGTTTGCATGCACACTACACATTTTACGTATAGGTCTAGCCTGCGCCAGTCCAGTTCCTGTTCAGCAGATAGTGTCTTATCTCACTGACCTTAAGTTGTACCTGCTGTTTAGTCGTTTGGAAGGTCGTAATATTGAATGGTCCACATTTAGACTGTTTATGTTTTATGTATCTGGTTTTGTCTTACCTTTGTAGAGAAAAGTTGAATTTTCGTGATATTTTATTGTTCTGTTTGCACCTACATCTACAGAATTGCAAATTTCTTGTACAAATATTACAAATCTGATCTACATTTACAGTAGAAACTCATGTTCTCCATTATTATGAGAAATGTTTAACACAGTTTACAGTTTTGATCCTAATTAAGGCATGTAGGTTGTATGTGGACAAATGCAGAGTTGTGTAATATTAGATCACGTGGTACGTTTACACATATAAGTCTGTGCGTTGAAGGATTAGTTAATTTAACGACACTTAACTAATTTGACCAGATTAAAAAGGTGGGAATGGAGAATGACATGAAATACTCAGCAGGTTGAAGAAGACGATTTTATATTTTTTTCCCGGGGAATGCCAAAAAATAAAATAATTCGTTCAGGACTGTCAGCCCGAAACCGGTACCTTCAAATAATAAAGAAAAGTAGCAATCACCTATTAGCATCTTTCCGAGTAACGGATACTTACACTAATCTTTACTTAGTTTGAGTTGTTACCAGATTTCTCATTACTACTAGAGCTCTCTACATTCCATCCATTGTTAGTATGCAATATAATGTATTTTATAGTATGACCCATAACATACAACCTTCAGAATACATAGCAAACTTTAACCTTTTGACGCCTAACGACGACTATAGTGGTCGTACCGCACCGTTAACCTCTAAATGTTTTATTTTATATATTTATTCAACAAATATAGGTAATGAATATTTTAAACATGGTATATACTCTCCGTTTTTTCCTTTTCAAAATGCAGTTTGTTTCATAACTCTAACTTATTTGGTTCTTGTTTTATTCACATTTTATATACAGGGTGTGCTAAAATTAAAAAAATAATTCCGGCGCCAAAAGGTTAATACAAAAAAAAATTAATACTGAAAACAAATCAGGAAACAGCGTGAAAGACAAAGTTTGGGCCACGCCTATGAGCATGTTCAATGCATGTCCCATATGTAGCAACGTTCCTGATGTAGATTTTATTTCATACTACTGAGTATTTTCTGAGAATGCGTATGAAAATGGGAAGAATTTTGTGGAAGTCAAGACCGCTGGAAATATTTGCTGTGGCAACGGGGCGAACACAATGGCAAAACCGTCTGTCGGAAATTTGAACTTTTAACAGATTGGATCTTACATAAACCCTTTGAGGCAGGATGTGTGGTGAACAGGCGCATTACACAGACATACACGCCACTCGGCTGCTAATCAATTTACACATGTGAACTGTCTTTCATATCATTATTCAAACCAGTGTAAAATATCTGCTGTGTATTGGAAGAAATGTGGAAGACACTTAGGTGTTGAGTAAAGAGAGACCAACTTGATGCCACTTGTTTTATTATTACTTTATTCAGTGCTCAACATGTTTCGGATGTTAATACACCCATCCTCAAGAGCTTGCAAATAATTCGTTGAGTTATTTCATGGGTTGTATCTGGTTCGAAGTGTGTTGGTACTAAGTTGCAGTGTGGCTATGGTGGTGTGGTATCCGTCTGCAGGCTGAAGCAGTAGTGCTTCAGCCTGCAGACGGATACCACACCACCATAGCCACACTGCAAAGTAACACCAACACACATCGAACCAGATACAACCCATGAAGTAACTCAACGAATTAGTCACAAGCTCCTGAGGATGGATGTATTAACA
>Ga0123357_10010078_pt1 | contig 11988 bp, 8 predicted proteins | sample TergutEmb28metaG_FD_89873 | JGI IMG/M metagenome (GOLD analysis project Ga0123357, IMG submission 89873) | Embiratermes neotenicus P4 segment gut microbial communities from Petit-Saut dam, French Guiana - Emb289 P4 | ecosystem: Host-associated > Arthropoda: Insects > Digestive system > Gut ...
AAAAGAACGCATGTTTTTGAAATGGGTAGTAGTATGCCTGCGATTTCTTTCTTTGGGGTTACCTCAAATCAAAAGTCTACGTTCGAAAACCTCGTACAGTCAACGATTTGAAAGTTTCCACTCACGAAGCAATTGCAACTGTGCCACAAGAAATGTTAGTAAATGTGATGCAGAACTTTGAGGAGAGGCTCCGGACGTGTGTACGGCAAGGACGCCATCTTTCCGATGCAATTTTCCGTAATTGAGTAATCAATGTAAGTAATCAAAACTGCATGTATTACAGGTTGTTTTGGTGTTAAAATAATTTTTTTATATTGAAAATTTAAAAAGTTACAATTATTTGAAAAAATGCGTTCTTTTTGCACCACTGTGTACAATGCACCAACAGGTTCAACATTCAACAAATGTACTCTCTGTCCACATTGTATTTATGTGTTCTGTATTTATCTGTGAACAAACAGCGACTTCTGTCCCATACAACATAAATTGATTGGTTTTTATAACCGAGATGAAAAGTGTTTACAGCGCGGTACGGACTGGGTCTTTAAATAAAGCCGTCTGCGCGTTGTCTTTAAAAGGTTAAGAAAAGTTAGAGATATCCTTGATAAAAACACTAATTTATAGTTAAAAAAACCTGAATGTCCTTGTAACAATGCACAAAGTACTTAGAAGGGTGTTCATGAAGTGACAATTATAGTCAGCATTACACAAACCTTCCAGCTTCCCCACGAAGTGCAACATTCTCAGCAGTCATTGATTCAACACGAGCTGACAGATCTGTGCTAGATTCCCGCAAAGGACCTAGTTCCTTTTCCAACTTCTCCACCTGCTCTAGCAATCCAGAAACTTTAACTTGGAGACCATCCCTCTCTGCACGCAATATACGATTACTGTCTGTTATTGCATTCAAAGTCTCAAGCTTCCTTAACAGTTCGGAGTGCCTGGCAGCTGTTACTGAAGAAGTTTCCATCCTTTCCTGTTCTACAGACAGTGACTTCTTTGCTTCTTCTACTTGTTTTTCAAGATATTCCTGCTGTGTCTTCAGTCGAAGGTTTTCAGTACGCAGGACTTCATATTTTGATACAGCTATATCCTTCTCCTGACGAAGGTACTTGACAATCTGCAATAACTGTTCAGAAGATCTATTTTCTTCTTCTGATAGGGAGGTATTCAATGAGCCACTTGATATATTTGCAACTGAAGAATCTGCCTGACGACCACTTGCCTGAAGAACAGAAAGCTGTGAACTCAGTGCCTGGATCTGATCATGTAGCAGCGCATTCTGAGAATCCATATCCTTTAACTGCTGACGTGTATCATTTAACTCCTGTTTAAGGTGTTCTTCTCTCACTTCCAAGTGTAAGCGCAATTCATTTAGAGTATTCTCAGTCTGTTCCTTAGAAAATCGAAGTTCTGACAATTCAGAATTCAATGCTGTAAGCTTTTCCTTCACAGAGGTTAATGCTTCAATATCAGCTGCATGAAGAACCACCTGTAAAAAGAAGAAGTCGAAAATCTACTCCCAAATTGTTAATGCAAATAACATACAGAACCTGACATGTTTTTGAAACAATCTTCTAAACAGCCATAATCTTTAATCTTTCCACAAAATTAAAATATAGCAACCATCAAACTTTTTAAATCCTGAATCAGATGTAAGGGAATGCTGAACAAACCTCAGCAACCAGCCTTCCTGTTAGAAAATATGAAAGTTTAATACAGCCAATATCAGCTTACCACAAGACACAATCCAGAGCCAGGCATATACACTGTGCATGCTCTTAACATATTACATACTGGACCATCTGATTAAATTAAATGTAACAAACCATGATGCACAAGTAGACAGTTTATGATACAGGTTCAAAATAAAAAATTATAATCTATGTCAGTTGCAGAAAATTAGAATTTGTGTAAATCTGTCATTACTTCTTAGTTTGTAGATGCACAGAGAAAACAGTGAAGCACGCTTGCTGCAATGGGTAACCCATCACAGTGCTAAGCCCAGACTACAGTTGTTTCACTGCACCTTTTACCAGTAGGGTCAATATTTAAATCTTTGCATATCCTTTATATAAATCATGAATATTATCTGAACCAAAAAAGATAACATTATGAAAAGCACAGAATTTTGTGGGGGAAACAGATGGAGATTGTGCATCATGTCTTAAAAAACGCAACATCCCTGTTCCCTTAATATATAAACACATAAAACACATTTCTTGGGTTCTAGCTGTAGTTAGTCATTATGGTGGCTTGGCAGCAAGATTTTGTGTACCCCAGTCACACAACTACAGAGTACACTTTTTTTGAGCCTGCAGTGTCATGAGTATTCACAAACAGAGGTTCATATGTTAAGAGGAAAAACTCACCTCATGTGCATACTTCTCTTCAGCAGCTTGTAGACTTCCTGAAAGTGATGCAAGATGAGACTTGGCTTCAATCAGATCATTTCTGGTTTGCTCATGGTCAGATAGTGCTGATGTCAGCTCACCTCGGATCTTGGTTAGCTGATCATTTAGTTCTGCTGTTGAATGACTTGTACCAGTACACAGTTTGGACAGCTGAGAATTTAAATCTGCTACACGCTGCTTCAACTGTTCTTCAATATTCCTGCTTTCTAACAGTTTCTTCTCTGTAACTTCCCTATACTGATCAAACTTTATTGTAACTTCCTTCAGTTGCTTCTCTGTAGCCTCAGATACCTCACAGTACTGTTTAGCATGCTGTTTAGAAGAAGCTAGTTGTTCCTGTGTTGATTTCAATTCACTCTGGCTTCGATTTAACTGTGTTTCTACTTCCTTCAGCCTCTTTGCCAAAAGTTCAGCTTCTGATGGTGTCTTCTGAGCAGGTGGAGGTGCTGTTATTTCTTTAATTCTCTTGGTCAGTGACTCAGCTTCTTTCTTTTCTTTGGTCAGCTCTTCCCTAACTGAGTTCAGTTCCTCTCTTATTCTAGCTGCAAGACTAGCCTCTTCTTCTTGACGTTTCTTTGCAACTTCTAACTGGCGCTCCATGTGGGAAGACAGTTCACGGAACCGATCTTGCTCCTCCTGTAATCTCCTCCTAAGTGCACCACATTCTCTCATTGTTTCATCAAGTCGTCCCTCCAGCCGTAACTTCCCTTCTGTTTCTGATCGTTCTAAACTGGTGCGGATAGACTCTAAGTTGGCCAACAATATGCTCTGACTCTGCTTTGTACGATTCAACACTTCTCTATCCTTCAAGAGACGGTCTTTGGTCTCCTGCAACAGCTGATATTCTCCCTTCAGATTTTCCATAGCCACTTCAGCTTTGGACAGCTTGGCCTGAGCATCCAATGTTTCATCTTTGAGGTGCATGACACTTTGCTCATGCTTGATTATAGTTGAGTTATATATTTTGTTTTTCTCTTCCAATGCAGTAATTTGTGATTTATAAACAGCTGTATTCGCATTGAGAAGTTTAAACTTTTCATCATTGTATTCAGCCTGAGAAAGAAGCTTGGAATTCTGAGTACGGAGTTCTCTAAGTTCAGTCCTCATGCTATCTAGTTCTTCAGTCAAAATTCGTTCATTGGTTTGACGTTCTGTTCGATATACATCTGTTTCTTCTTTAAGTTCCTTAAAAGCTTTCTGAGATTCTTCTAGTTTAACTTTCAATTCCTGACAAATTTTTTCTTTTTCTTGAAGAACTGTTCCTTCACTATCTAAAGTAGATCCTTTATTTGGCTCTGGAGACAGCTGCTGTGTCAGCTTTATTGGACTGCTACCTCCCTCCATCTGTTGTTCATACAGTGTTCGATACATGTCCCGCTGTCTAAGCAAAGTATCCATCATTTTTGCATGTTGCTCGTTGTTCTCTTCCAGTTCCTGTACCTTCTTTGCATACTGGTCTATTTTAGCTTGAATTTCTTCAGGATTAAACTCACTCTGAAGCTTCTCTGCTTCTTCCTGTTTTGTACTCAGTTCTCTCACAAGCATCAACAGCTTGTGGTTCTGATTTTGAAGTTCTTCAATGCTACTAAAAGTAACAAGTTCCTGTGAAATCACTTCAGAAGATCTAGTAATGTCCAAAGAAGACTCAGTCACATGCCTTGGTCCAGCAATAAAACCAGCTCTAGCTTCTTCAACTTCTTTCAGCAGGAAGCATACTTGCTTTGCCAAATCAACCACTTCCTGTTTCAAACGTTTATTTTCTCGGCTGTGGTGACCCTCCGCCTTCCGAGCTTCGGCAGCTTCATGACGTAACTTATTACATTCCATAATGTACTCATCGATCTGTTTGGTAAGTGTGGCCACATTTTCAAGAGTACGTTCATAATCCTCACGCTGCTTTTGAAGAATTGGTGCTTTCTCCTCAATTTCTGCCATGATGGTTTCAACATACAGCTTTAAACTTTTTGTCTCCTCCTTCTGCAAGGACAGTTCTTCACACACTGATACATACTGACTGTAAATCTGTGTCAATGTCATGCCCGTCTTTATAAGACGGCTAGCAGCAGCAGCTGAGGGTGACAAACCCTCAATTGCAGCTTCCAATGTTTCTTGTTTTGCTGCTTTCACTAGCTCATTTGCATCTTCTAGTTCCTTCTTTAGAAGAGTGATGCATTCTGTTTTCTTTGCCATTTCTTCTTCAAAGAGCATTTCCTTTTTCTTCCCCTCAGTTTCAAGGTCTCCATACTGTTTTGAAGCATCTTGTAATAATATCTGTAATTCTTTAACCGCACTTGAAAGTTCTTCTGATTTGGCAGTAGCATCATCACTCATTCCTATAACAAAAACAAACCAAAAAAAAAGTAACATATATCATAAATTTGTGACAGTAAAATTAAGGTATGACAAATACTAACCATGTCAAATAAAGATGAATTTCTATGATATATACCACCCACTTTGTAGTGAATCTCTTACCGTGATTCCACTACATTTTCTGACTTATTGCAGCTATTTATTTTCAATGGCCAATCACATACAAAAGAATTCCTTGCATATTTTTCCACATCACTGTGAACTTTCCACATCACTTTCGACAGCCCCACTACTGCCAGCTGTTACGTTTGGATGGCAAACATCCGATTAAGCATTCACAGCCCAATGAACAGAATTTTCTTCAATAATTTATGCTGAACATATGCCTATTCATGTACTTATTTGTAAAACAACAATCTAATAGTTTCTTGCGCTACATCTGTCACATTCACTGAATATCTTATATTTTTACAGAAGCAAATACCTAAATGAATGAACTTAAAATTCAAACTCTCCCACAGACAATACATTCATTAACTGCAAAATGTGCTATACCACACGCTCAGGTGGAATTACAAAATGCATGGATCAACAATAGTCTTATCCTAGCCTAGAATTTTTGGTCCAACGGACGATGGATGTGGTGTATATTTTTGTGCATCCATTCAGTTGTAAGTGGTTCACATTCTCTTGTTGTTCTTTTGATAATAACACAACTCATAAACTGTAAAAGAAACTAGTAAATTTAGGTCTAACAGATGCAGGCTGTGGTGTACACTTCTGTGCAACCACTCACTTATGATTCAGATGCTGCTGCAGTTCATTTGGTAAACACACAATTCATAAATGCTCAAAACATCAATAACATTAGGTCTCAAAATGCTGTGCATTTTTGTGCATGCATTCAGTTGCAAGTGGTCCAGATTCCACTGTGGGCCATTTGGTAACAACAAATTTCATACACTCCACAAGACATCAATAACTTCCCCCTTCTGCTCTTCAGGATTTAGATATAAAATAAAAAAGAGAGAGACAGGAGGAGGAGGAGGAGGAGGAGGAGGGGTGGAGGAGGGGGAGGGGGAGGAGGTAATGAAACAACTGTAATATGAACACAGGGGTTTAATAATTTGTGAAAAATTTAAAGCTATCAAATGTAGCACGAAATCTCCAACATCACACTAATAAGAATCAGTAACAATTACAGAACATCATGCAGTAATTATTTTCACCAATGCACTTGAAATATCACACTGCAGATATCATGCACTATTTTCTGCACTGTGACGTTAGCTGTAACAAATGCCAATGTCTATGTTATTACATGACACTTTACAGAACGGAACTGAACTGGAAAAATCGCTGAACTAACCTTTGTAAATCTGTGCTAGATGTGCCTGCGCCTTCAGTTCCTGCTCATAAGTATCACGCAGTTTGCTTTCACTTTCACGCTGTGATACCAGTTTCTGCATTGCTGTCTCCAATTTCTGAACTACAGTGGCATTTGCAGATTTAAGATCCTCATTTGACTTGTTAGCAACATGAAGCTAGAAAAATGAAATGCAAACGTTGATTGAAATTGACTGATAAAATTCGTAGACATAAACAGACTTGACCATTTAAGAGTTAAATTATCAGCACCTCAATTTCATGCATATTATCACAAGTACATTCTTCAGACACAAAGAAAAGAAAACAAGTGAGATCCTGGCTCATTACATGCCAGCCAGCAGTTGGCATGTTTGAAATTTGATAGAAATTCAGTCCTCCTACTCGTCAGTTTTGCAGCTAAGTGTAATTACACCCCAATCCTGACATACAGACGACAGAAATGAGGTCACAGGCCAATTCTTACCTCCTCAGTAATTTGTGACAGCTCAGCCTGTAGAGTAAGAAGCTTATTTGTATGTTCCCGCCTCACAGCCATAAGTTCAGCCGCATGTTTGTTTAGATCTTCTGTAAGAATCTGAATCTGTTTCTTGAGATGTTCATGTTCTTGATTCATCTGTTTCTCCCTATACAGAAACAAGAACACAAGGTCATGTTGTCCTCAACTAAAGATCATGCCACATGAACAAATGGGAGAAAGGAAATACAGTTCCACACATTCTGTCCACAGAACTTGATCACCTTCATGGATGGCTACTGCACATCCCAGTACCCACACTGAAGACAAGACTGATGGGGTCCAACAATTGATCTGGGCATGGTGGCAAAAATAAAAATCCTTGCCAATGCCAGGAATCAAACCCGTCATCCAGCCTGTAGCCTCATCATTATACTACCTGAGAGTTCTCTCATTTAATATCAAACAGATTTCAACACTGCTGTGGACTGGCATTTAACATGAATGGAAACACATCAAAATGTATTTAAAAATAATATTTTCTTACTTGTAATCAAGAGCAACCTGTTGACTTTGGACTCCTTCATATTTGGCAATGGCTTCACATTTGGCATTAATGGCAGCTGTCAGCTGACTGTTCAGCATTCTGACATCCTCTTGCATACGTTGTAATTCTGTATTCCGCCTGTCAACCATCCTCTGAAGGCTATCGCGTTCATCAACAGCACTGTCACGCTGTTGGCGGAAATCTAAACTCTCCTGTTCTAACCTATTACAACAGCATTATTTGCAACAAGTCTGAATGTGTGTCTAAATGATTGTGATTATGTATATATTTGTGATTTTATACACACACACACACAAGTACAATTCAAAAATTTTCTGCACTTTTATACTTTCGCAGGAAATGGTGAGGGCGGGAGTAGTAGTATTTGGTCGTGTCTGAGAGTGTCATGTGACTAGTCAGTCGGGCAGACCTTGCAGTTTAGTATGAGAGTTGTCACGCTGTGGTGAAAGTGGCTGCAAAACTTATAAATTGCACCAAAGAGAAACAGCGTTCGGTCATACGCTTTTTGTGGGCAGCAGGTGTGCCGGGAGCACAAATTCATCTCCGCATGTGTGCTCAGTATGGGGATAAAGTTCTCTCTCGTAGAATTGTCTATGAGTGGACTGAAATGTTCGAAAATGGCCACACAAGTGTGACAGATGCAGAGCGCTCCGGACGTCCAGCTACAGCCACGACCACGAGGAATGAAGAAAGAACCCTGGAACTGATTCGTGAGAACAGAAGAATAACAGTTGATGAGGTTGCAGGAAGGCTGAATGTGAGTGTTGGTTCTGCCTATTCCCTGATTCATGACAGCCTTAAGATCAGTAAAGTGTGTGCCAGGTGGGTGCCTAAGGAACTGACAGAGGAGCATACGTGCAGGCGCTTAGACATTTGTTCCCAACACTTGGCCCATTATCGTGAAGAAGGTGACAACTTCCTGCAGCAAATAGTCACTGTTGATGAAACATGGATTCACCATTAGGAGCCCAAAAGCAAGCGGCAGAGTATGCAATGGAAGCATCCATCATCTCCTGTAGCAAAGAAATTCAAGACGCTACCGTCGGCAGGAAAGTTGATGTTGACCATCTTCTTGGACTCTCAAGGGCCTATTCTTGAAACCTATCAGGAACGTGGAACAACTGTCACAAGTGCAACGTATTGTGACATTCTTCAGAGAGAACTGAAACCCACAATCCGCTCTACAAGAAGAGGAAAACTGTCAAAGGAAATTTTGTTGTTGCACAACAACGCCCACCCCCACACTGCAGCCCACACATTGGAAACCCTCAAACAACTGAAGTGGGAGGCTATGGAACACCCAGCTTACAGTCCGGATTTAGCGCCGTCTGATTTCCACCTTTTCCAACCGCTCAAAAATGCTTTACGGGGAAGATGATTCTCATGTGATGATGATGCGAAAGCAGCGGTGCATCAGTGGCTACGCGCTCAACCAAAAACATTTTTTGCTGATGGCATTAAAAAGTTGGTAGGACATTGGGAAAAAATGCATCGCAAAGCAGGGTGACTATATAAAAAAGTGATGTAATTTGCTCTTGAAGTTTATAATAAACAGAGTTAAAAAGAAAGTGCAGAAACTTTTTGAAGAACCCTCGTATATATGCGCACACACATATAAGAGAGAAGGGGGGGATAACTGCTTTATCGAAGCAAATACAACACAATGAAAATTCTATGTCCACACACAAGGTGGACAAGAAGATATAAACGGCTTTTATTACATGCCACATAAAATGTCATAGGACAATTCACACAGCCATTACTTTGAGACATTTCAAAACAGATGCACAAACTGTGTTACTGTTGTCAAGAAAATGGTATCTTGCAATATTTTATGAACAGTGTTCAGAAATGAGGCACATGATAGGTCTTTTGTATTTCTTAACCTTCTATTTCCCATTCGCAGATCAATTAAGAACTTCATTTAAATTTTAAATACTAATGCAAAACATGCAAATGAAAACAGGTTTCACCATATGCCCATGCACAGAAACCATGAAAGATGCACAAAAAATGTGCAATAAGCATATCCTCTATTTATAACCTCAAAGGCTTATTAAGTTACATTAAATATATCTGTGTCATCAACATTAATAACTGCTGGCTAAAGATTCTCCAGCAAGGAGTATTCAAAAATAATGCATGTACTTAAATCAAGAGAGCAACTTTGCAACACACAATCTAGCACTGCAATTGAGATGGTAAATATAACAGGGAAGACAAACTGTGCACCAGTTCTCCCATTCCCCACTGACTCTGTGTGAATATCTTATAATTTGGGTGCTTCTTAACAGTATCCATCAAATGTGCTTCTTGAGATACATCTTCCTACACTAAATGCAAATAAAACAATTCACATTAATATTCAAGATGTAAATTCAATAGTGTTTCAATTCCGTATCCAGGAATATGAACAAAGCACACATTAACCTTTTGACGCCGGAATTTAGCGGCTAATTAAAGGGCTCACTGCACGGCCACTTTAGTGGCCACTCAGCTATTTAAAGGGCCCACTGCGCGTCCACTTCAGTTGACATTCGGCGCTAAAAGGTTAATATTCAAACCACATACATGGTTAAACAATATTATAACATTTGCACAGTGAAGCTAAAATTATATTCATTCAGGATAAATATGATATTAATATTCAATTACCTCTGTACTAAATTTTGAAGCTTTGTAACCTCGGCTTGAGAGGATTGTGTTTTCTTCTGTAACTCTTCCAACTCCTTTTCAGATGATTCCAGTCTCGCTGTCTTAGTGACATTATCTTCTTTGACAACACTCAGTTCTTTCTCAACAGTAATAATTCTTGCTTCTGTCAACAAGAAAGACAAAGCAATACATAAAGCTCCCTACATATAAATATTAAAACCTACTGTCCCTTTACCACATTTCTAATGAAAATGTTAATGCAAATAGAAAAGGGTGGAGGGGTTGTGTGTGTGAGAAAGACAGACAGAGACAGCCAGTGTACTAACTAGAGTAGTGGGCTAGGCTACCAAGGAATCATGGTTCAAGTTCCAGCACATGCAAGACATTTTTTCTTTTCTCTAACACACGCAGACATAACACAGCCAGTATACCAACTACAGACTATTGGTCTAGATTACCAAGGAATCATGGTTCAATTCCTGGCATTTCCCTCTTCTCCAAAGCAATCAAACCAGCTCTGAGGCCCACCAAGCCTACTCTTCAGTTCTTACTAAGAACCCTCTCTCCAGTGGCAAAGTGGCCAGGGCATAAAGCAAACCACTCACCTTCATCTGGTGCTGAGGTTAAGATCATATGGAGTTATTCAGGATAATGAACAATAACACCACAGTTCATTTTCTGTTCAATAATAAATCATTTACATCAGTAATTGTTTGGGATATTACTGTTTCTTTAACAAAAGTTGTATTTATAAGCAACAGTGGAAATGTGATAATAATATACTACTCTGAATCTGTGCTGCTTTCAATCTGCTTCTTATAAAATTCTCTCCATTAGTGATCACGGTCAGAGCAGCCAAAACCAGTTGCTAGCATAGATAAACAGAATAGAAAGTGTGCACCATTAGGCCAAACTTTGGCTTCTGATTGACGAACGTGTATCAACCAAAGTCAATGTGTGTGTCTATGTGTATAAACCAAGACTGTACAGCGTATCCATATAAACTAAGGTTAGGCAGCAGTTTATGTGCAAAACTGGGTTAGGATTTTACCTTGTGTGTACACTGGCACTTGTCATGTCAGTTTCTGCCTGACTATCTTTGAAACGTACACCGCATACGGTTTCTCTGGGATGAAATTGTAACAGTGGGGCACAAATTTAGGTACGTATTAATAAAGCTATACTGGCATGTTAGCTCCTACATATTTTCCCTTAGGCATCCAAGTGTCCGAGGTTTTCGAGAACGGACTGCAAACGGGTCGGTAAATTAACTCTTTCACTATTATACATTAGTTTCATAGTTCGATTCCCCATTATGCCTTCATGGGTTGCGTGGGAAAGAATTTCCTTAGCCTTTCGCATACACCTTTGTCTGCTGCATTTAATGCTTCTCGCATGTTATACATGTCGTACCATATTACTGCTAGTTGGCCAGAACACTTACATACTACATTTTAATCCGGTATCTACCAATCACTGCCTCCCCCACACAACTACTTACCCAAATTTGCTCTCGTAGTTTCCAACAGTGCTTTAGACACAACACTTTCTTCGCCTTTATTTTTAATGTACGACTCTATCTTTTCTCGGATATCTTCAGGTACTTTTGAACATTCTTCATTACTTAGTACACTACGTAACATGTCTGTTTCGCTAGAAGCCATGTCACAAAATTGTGAACAAAATCTTTCTATTCAAATCCTCCTTTTACTACCATTGATATCGTTGTAAAAACACCATCGCGCAATTGGCTGGAAACGCGGAATACCAACATTACAGCTGCAAACCAGCGCTGCGTGCTTGGCGTCAATCACAGATCATACCTATCTAGATACGTAACTCACTGATATAGGGTGGGCAACAAAGATTGTACTGCCATCTCTGTGCAATTACAAGTATTAAAACAACGATGAGGCGACAATGCGGACCCTGCGGCAAACATTTGTACTAACTCCCGCAACGAAAGTAGCGACAGATCGGTCGGTATCGCAGCGAACTACTAATGACACGTAATTAAACCTCTTACTGAAACATATATGCCAGTGAGAAATACATGTCATGGAAATGAAATCGATATTCATAATGAGGAATTGGAGGTAGGACAGGCAAATCTGTAACATTAATTTCTTTTGCTCACAGGTATTTGTATTCATATTTGTAAATGTACATATAACCATACACATGTCACTGCTTTA
>Ga0123357_10010079_pt1 | contig 11986 bp, 7 predicted proteins | sample TergutEmb28metaG_FD_89873 | JGI IMG/M metagenome (GOLD analysis project Ga0123357, IMG submission 89873) | Embiratermes neotenicus P4 segment gut microbial communities from Petit-Saut dam, French Guiana - Emb289 P4 | ecosystem: Host-associated > Arthropoda: Insects > Digestive system > Gut ...
ATAAAGTGGGGGGAGATGAGGAAAAAAACGGAGGGGTTTTCTCTGAAAAAAAAAAAAAAAAAAAAAAAAAAAGACACGAAAGTCATCTCAAAAGTTTCTACGGCTTAGGTTACTCATACGATGTTCGTGTGAAACAATGCATTTTTTGTTCTGTATATAGAAGACCATCTTTCAAAGAAAGGAAAATCAGACAAGAAAATAAAACCTCCGCTCCCCTTGGTTTTGTCTTCGAAGGACATCTTCAATCTCACAAGCTCCATGTACTTCCTACTTGTCTGCTGTAACAAAATAACACTTTTTTTTTGTCTCTACTCTGCACCAAAGTTTTATGTTCCAAAGTATTCGTACTTTTACAATAACAATAAAAACTTGAAAATTACAAGTTTGCGTTTCCTGACTGTCGTTAACACTCTAATGTGAGGAAATTCAGTTAGAAATAAATTCCGCTATAGTATGCGAACCGTTCCGAGAATAAATTTCACAGAAAAAATGGCAACAACCTTAAAGAATTCCCTTTGTCTGTGAGGGAAGGGAAATTCCTGCGAAGTCTTAGTAGGAAAACCGGAGGGCGTAATTTGGGGAGACTTAAGAGAAGTTGTTATAAAAAATGGATGTTAAATAGGTTTGGAGGGTGCGAAATGAATTCATATGGCTCAGGATATGAACCAGTGGCACGATTTTTATAACATCATGATAAACTTGCGGATCACTAGTTCAGCAACCGTTAACTTCTCAAGCCAGACTATGTTCCTGGGACCGATGTGTTGTTCACGTGGCTTATTGGAAACACAAGAGATGCTTACACAATTTTAATGTGGTAAACTTATAGCGAAATGAAAATTTGGATTCCAGTAAAATACTGAGAACATTAAGATGGATTTTCGAAAAACCACTCGCAATTGTTACAATGGCGGGAAGACAAATTTCACCTAGGACCATACCCAATGGCTACTTTCGGTATTAATCGCGTTGAACTGTCTTTTTCAACTAGCAGAGTGCTGGTTTAGTAACCGCTTAGTATCCAGCTTAGTAACAAAAATGTTACATGAAAATTGATTAATAGGTTCACTATTCGTTGCCGAAAATAAAATTCAGACAGCACCGTGATTATCAGGACACAGTTGATTACATCGGTGAACAAATATGGTATGCAAGGAACCTGTACTTCTATTTTTCTACTGAGGTAAAAAAACCACTTGTAACGAAGCACAACCCAGTGAACCGTGGGTGCTTCAGTTTTCATATACGTTGCAGATAACGATGTATACATTGTTAAAGTCACAAACGTAAACTGTAAGGCACTTCCAACTCCCTTCACACCAAATTCTTTTGGTACGTATTCTCATACAAATGTAACATAACCAATATAAAACGAATTGATTTTAAAGCAAAATAATATCCAATACCACTGAAAATAACAGAATTTCAGTAAAATGGACAATTTACTTTTTCACTAACCAAGCAAAACGAAAGAGAAAGGTTCCCCACATAGTGCATTTTGCTAAAAAGGAAATTGGCACACCAATACAAAGACATCGTTCAGAACATGATCAAGATGTTTGGACCCAGTCCGTCGAGGGCAGAAGAAAGCGGGCATACAGTGAACACCCTATATCCAGCTAGTGACTGACATATACGCCGTTTCGCTAAGTCGTGGTTTCAAATTCCAAATGACGTAGCATATGCGTCGGCCAAATATAGACCTGTCGAGTTTATGGGCTTGTAACGCAGTTGGTTGAGGCACTGCGCTAAAAGCCGTAAGGTCGCTGTTTCGATTCCGGATGGTGTCACAAGAACTTTTCATTGACATAATCCTTCTGACCGCACTGTGGCCCTGGGGTCGACCGATCCTCTAACAGAAATGAGTACCAAGAATATTTCCTGGTAGGTAAAGACGGCCGCTGCCTAGGCTGACAACATTACCACCTTTATGTGCCGACTGTCTCGAAATCTGGGAGCCTCAAACTCCTGGAACACTCAAGGTCTGTCCAGGTCTGTACCTTTGCTTTTTTTTTGGTAATATTTTGCATTATAAATTAAATCCGGTAATTTATATACGGCGTTTTTACAAAATGCTCAGGGACTTTAATTAGGGCGACAAAGAACTTGAGATTGTTAGTGCCTCGGTGTCAAACTCAAGACCACGCCCAACCTTCACATAATCTGTCGGTGCTTACACAAACTCCATAACCGACTCTTCATTAGTTAGCGTGAATATCGGTTGCTACAAAACCCTTTCACTTCGAGCTGTCTTGGGACTCGGAGTAGCGACAGGTCTAACTAATTTCGAACTTTCATGACAGGTGAACCTGCAACTTTGCAAATATTAATAAACCTGACACCGTGGCCAAAACATTACGAGGAAAACTGATAACGTGAAACTCTCTGATCACACTAAGAAAATCAGTAATCAATCAAAATTGTCTTATCAATCATAATACTTTTTGGACATTCACAGCGTCCTCCAACACAACGCGTATTAAACTGTAAGTATAAATTTGAGAAATAGGAGTCAGACCGTCAGGAAGTATCGGCATCAATTGTAAGTAATAATTTTAGAGCCTGGATCAACTATGGCTATCGCTGGCTGTAAATGTGAAAGGACAACGACGCTTCGAAACGTCGGGAGCTACTCACCCGACATGACGTCACACCCTTGTGTATTCAGAAACACCCATGTCAGGCCCTTAAAATAAGCAATCCTGAACCTAATTTAATAATTTTCCAACAAGATGCGACTGTATTCAGTTTATTATATTTCTGTAGGCAGCTCTACATGTTTCGTGTGTTGACACCCATCATCAGGAGCTCGTACAACTGTAATTACAGCTTCTGGCACTGGTCAACTGCAATGAATAGAATACGCTGCTACAAAAATATAATTTAAAATTATAGACTGGTTATATTGAATGTTACTAGCCGTAACGGATAAGATATATAAAATAATGGTGGGTTGTTAAAAGCAGTATTTTTAAAATATATTTAAAATATATCCACCATTACTGACCAGTGCCAGAAGCTGTAATTACAGTTGTATGAGCTCGTGATGATGGATGTCAACACCCGAAACATGTAGAGCTGCATACAGAAATGTAATAAACTGAATACTGCCGCATTTTGTTGGGCAACTATTAAATTTGATTAACGATGCACGGATCCATAAAATCCTGAACCTGTTTCGCCTCGGACCCCCTTCACGCCTTTCTTAACAATCCAACTCTATGCAACGGAAACCTTATTCAGGAATTACGGGTCGTTTACATGGTAAAGAAATTTACTGCCCATTAGTGTACTCGACGTACCACCACAGAAAACGAAAAAGCTCGCCAATGGACTCTGCACAGTCCAGTCCAAACTTGAAGAAAAAATCTTTGGTTTGTGGTTTATTTTGCGACGCATTTACTACCTAAGACGATGGCTTTAAGATAACTGATGATATATATATATATATATATATAGAGAGAGAGAGAGAGAGAGAGAGATGGACTGAGGAAAACCGTGAAGACACTCAGACACGACAGCAAGCGTCCCGGCAGAGATTTTAACTAAGAATATCCCGAAAACATGTCTACAGGAGGTTGAAGAGAAGACGTCACTTTAGAATATGTGACTATACTATTAAAATGAATCTCCGCGACATAGGACAAGAGTGTATTAATAGTCGTCTTTATCTACTTCAGGACAGGGTTTCTTCGTGGCCTGCTGTTGATACCATATCTTCTTATTCCATAAGGAATGGGATTTTCTTGACAATCCAATAGACATATTTCAGATGCTTTCGTGTAGCTGCGAAAAGCGACTATTAGCTTTGCCACGTCTTTCCGTCCGTCATGTCTGCCCTTCTGTCTGCATGTATCAAAGCAGCTTCCACTAGAAGGATTTTCGTGAAATGTGATATTGGGGACTTTTAAGAAAAAATCTATCGAGAAAACTTAAATGTGGTTAAAATCGGGCAAAAATATCGGGCACTTTACATGAAGACCTATGTAAGATTTATTGTTGTCGGCCACGTTAGTCTCCAATAAAGCGCTGTCTTTGATTAAAATGGTATCACGCTGCTAGGATAGCAGAGGAGGTATGAACAATACTCCAGCTCCCCGCAGTGTTACGTAATACGTACAAATATTGCATACCTCTTTAGCTTCTAAAAAGGGTTCTGGTGCGTGTTGTTAATCAGTTATTTGGGATTTCACGTATTTAGTTCAGAATCGTGTATTTACGTTACAGCCATTCCGTGACGTCACGTAACAGTTATTTAGAGACTTTTATACTCTAAAATATCTTTTTAATTACAGTTCACTAATTTCAAACATTTTTTGAAACGCAGCTACACGAGAAAGGTGACAGAAGAAAGTACCATTTCTTAAAAGCCATAATTATAAAAGTAGGGCAGGTCATTGGGCAACGTGACACAGTAAAGTGGATCAGAAATTGTGACTGCCTTCAGAGGCGACACTGCTATTTACGAAGCGTGACGTAACACAAACTTCCGTAACCTAAACTGACGACAGGGAAATTCGTCTATTTAATGAAACTAGTTACTTGGTGTTCGTAGTAATACTGAATTTTCGTAACTAGCATAAATCCCACTAAACGTTCGATGGAAAATTGTTGCGGTCATCCAAATACGTCATTATTGCACCTGGAGCATAAAACCTCTAAAGCTATATATATATACAGAATGTTTCAGGAGGAATCTACCATACATCGAGAGAACGTTCCTTTGTTAAATTACATTGTCGTAACAAAAAAAAATCTAATTTCAAAGGTTACGGAAATAACGGCTTAATAATTTTTAAATGGGAACTGTTTCACAATTACTTATTACCAAATACATATTAACATGAAGAGGAGTTCGTATTTCCTGTTATTTTAAAACCTGTACGCAACATCTTAGTAACATCTGAATGACATAAAGACATTGACTAAAAACAAGAAAACTCCGCATTAGTTTCATAAAAATAGTTCTTAGGTTTCTAACTACTTTACATACTTAACTCGTCTCCGCATGGTTTGGCTTGGCTATCGGCTCAAAAACCGGCCTGCGCATTATACGTACAATGCGTCATGTTAAAAAGGTATAGCACGTAAAACCGCATGAAAATCACATTATTCTCCCGACATTATCTCCGATTACATCGAAGTAAGTTTACCCAAGGCACGTTGTCCCAAACTATGGCATATCATTCGTGAAATCCTTGTATACATGAAATTTACAACATTACAACACTGCCATTATGGATTAACAACATTCACTAAACGGTGCTGCTACCTAGAGCCGTCCACAAACGCTTTTCAGTAAGGGTAAACACTGCAATACCGAATCAAGCACGCCTTCCACTCTACCTTATTGTTTCCCAACCTCTACCGACTATGACAGTGGACGTACTCCAAGACGAAGATAAAATACCAAGCGTCACGCAAGGATGCCAGCAAGCAGAAAGAATATTACAAGATTTTTCATTCATTCATTAGTATTCAGCCTTGAAGGCCGGACTTGGCAGGAACCAGAGCCCAGTCATGTGACCGGTATGGCTCTGGCACACTGCGTCCTGGGCAAGTTCTTGGGGGTAGTTTGCCATTGCTTTCCCCCGCCTTTAGACGTTCCCACTTTAGCCGCCAGGTGCCTCCGTCCGCAACGATGCGAGAGATCCTAGCAGCGAAAAGTGGAACTGTGGGCGAGAAAGATGTCCGGTAGTAATTTTGCCTAAATTCCGACTTCCACTTAAATTTAGGGATCTTTACATGTCGCAAATCTACGACATGGGACCGACGGCTTTACTTCCCCTCCGAAGGAAGGCGTACTGAGGATTTTTTTCGCCCTAAAAATCCGACGGCTTCGGCCGGGTTTGAATATAATATAATATAATATAATATAATATAATATAATATAATATAATATAATATAATATAATATAATATAATATAATATACGAGAATCATTTAAATGTTAGGAAATGAAACCTAGCAATTTATCTCACGCCAATTGAATGGAGCCGTAAAGAAACCTCGACATTAATTAGCATTAAGTTTTCCTTAAAACGTTACACAGAATTAATTAAAATTACAGCTGATGTAAGATTTACACCAACATGAAGATGCAGTAGTACTGTCATAGCTCAGAGGAGCCAAGTGAATCTGAAGCAATTTAAAACACTTTCATGGCATTCTCGCCAGAAATCAAAATTCGATTTAAGCGCAACAAATTCGCGTGAAATATCGTATAGACTGCTTACAGTACGGTGCTAGCTGTTCGGCCCATATAAGTCAACAATAAACTGACCTTTATATGTTTCGTATGACTTGACAGAGAACAGAATTAATAGTTGCTTCTCTGTATTGTAGAAGTGTTTTCTGTGAGGTAGAAACTGACACTTGAACATTCTTCGGATTAATTTCACGTTTCGAAATGTTGTTTTGTTTTTGTTTGTTTGCACGGCTGGATGTTAATTAATTTTATGATTAATGTCTGTGTTTGTTTTCAGAGGGAACACGACTCTCAGAACATTCATTTGTCATCTGCTGTGCGTTTCTACCGTTGTTGGCCATCATCAGATTTCACAACAACGTACATGGAAAACCATATCGAGGTGGAGGCCTGGCCTTCACAGTTAATACTCAGTGTTCTAAGAAATGTGTTGGATATGAAAATAAATACATACATTGATTAACACACAAACAGGATGACGATACCAAAATTCAGTTTTATAATTGTTGTTTACTAATATGAAATCCGTCGTACTGAAAATAAGTCCTTCATAACATACTGACTGTGAGGAGGCCTTGAGGGCTTTCCTGAACACAATAATGAACCTTCGGGTTTCATAAACGGCAGAGAGGTCCTTGACTACCTGCAGTACAAATACGTTCTAAAGAAGAAAGCATACAATGAAATGTGTGCAATAAAAGTTGTAGTGTTTCACTGACAAAGGTACAACTATTACATTGCCATGCCATTCAACAATAGATTTCACAAGTCCTGGTGTATAAGAGAGGTAAGTTAGTTAAGACACTACCTACCATCGTGCATTGGGTCGATACTGTGGATCATGAGCTGCAGGAGGCCGTGGCGGAAGTGGCCGTGGCCGTGGCTGTGGCTGTGCCCATGGCCGTGGCCGAGGCCGTGGCCAGTCGGGCCAGGTGCCGGGCGTGAGGTGATGCCGCTGCCCGCCGAACCACCGGCGGAACCGCCAGCCCCCGACCCGCCTCCTACGCTCGTCTGGCTTGAAGTAGCAGCATTGCTTGCGTGCTGGAGACAGAAGGACACACATGCATTCAGTCCCCCTATCTTAACACTTCTTGTTCATTTTAAATGCGCAAACAGAAATAATATTAGAATGACCTTCGTAAGAAGTTGCTAGTCAATAAATATTACAGTTTTACGTGAAGTCTCACAAAATACAATATCTGGGGAAAACTGCTGTCCCCATTTTAAAGGCACAAGAATTCTTTTTTACACTAAAGTACTTGCACAATGTTGGTAGCCACTACCGGACTACAGAAGACTATAACCAAAGGGGCATTGGACCCTTTTATTACAGTTACGAGAATCTTGGGGCTCGAAGCTCACCAAACTGCCAGCTGCACTATTAATGCTACATATAGTTGGCTAAATCTACATCACACAATTCCAAACAAAAAATTACTCTCCCATCGACACCTACTTCACCTTAGGCAGATATATCCAGGTTTGTTTTCCGAACTACACAGTGAATACAAATTACAAACAACACAAAGGATTTATTCTACAAACGTGCAGTTTTTACGTGATTATACACATATTTGCATAATTATACCTAAATAATTATGTAAAAACTGGACGTTTTTATAATAAATTATTCGTTTTACGCGCCTTCGCGGAATTAGGAAAAGCGATTATTTGCTTCGTCACGTCTGTCTCTCCGTCTGTCCGCATAGAGCTCGGCTCGCACTGGAAGGATTTGCATTAAATTTTGTATTTCAGTATTTTTCGAAAATCTGTTGAGAAACTTCAAGCTTCATTAAAATCTGACAAGGATAACGCGTACTTTAGATGCAAACCAACATACATTATTGATCATATGTCGCTCAGTTCTTCTTAGAATGAGAAACATTTCAGGCAAAAATTAAAGAGAAAATCAAACCACACATTTTATATTCAATAATTCTCTTTTTTCCTTTATCGTACCACTTATGAGAAAAGTTGTAAAAATATGGTACAGCCCGACAAGCCATAGATGACAATATAGCGCATCCGCATTGCGTGCTGGATACCCAAGGCCACAAACACACACTCACAATATGTAATACGTATTGTTTTTCCACTGCAACAATGGTTGCACGAACGCGCCTCACTGATACGTTATACGCACATTGCCTTTCTTGTTTTGGCTATAATTGTCTACTACCTATCCACCTACCCACCCACCCACCTACCTACCTACCTACCTACCTACCTACCTACCTACCTACCTACGTACCTACTTATCCTCCTACGTACCTACTTATCCTCCTACGTACCTACTTATCCTCCTACGTACCTACCTACTTATCCTCCTACCTACCTACTTACCTACCTACCTACATACGCACCTACCTACCTACCTACCTACTTACCCACCTACTTACCTACCTACCCACCCACCCACCTACCACCTACCACCTACCTACCTACCTACCCACCAACCCACCTACCTAACCACCTAGTACCTACTTAACTACCTACTTTACCTGTTAATTTTGCAAGTAATGTAAGCATTCCACATCCCCTGTATATGCTACTCGATCTGCCCATCTCGTATTTCTTGAATTGAACTTCCAAACAGTGTCGACTGAAGATTAAAAATTATGAAATGTCTTATCATGTACTTTTGTCCGTTCATCTGTTACACCATCTTTCTTGGATTAAAATACGAGTATTTCCTTCGGAAATGACATTTTAAACATCATCAGTATTGTAATAATATCTTCAGTACGTTACTATAAATATATCTATCCATCAGCTTTACACCAGCACTAGAAACTGTGGATGAAAAGCTTTTGCGTAAAAATAAATAAATGTAATAGGCACAAACGGACGTTAATGTGACAGAATAAAATGTAGCCTGCTAGATCTGCTGTCTACTATGCAATAATTTATATTTTATATGTAATCCGCTAAACTCGCAGCTGTAAGGTGCCAACCACACCACAATGTTACGCCTCGGAATCGTCAAATATGCTGATTAATAAATGGCGAAGCTCTTACATTTTGGAACAGGAACACAGCAAAAAAAAAAAAAAAACCATGAGACATATTTTTCTAATACAAATAACAGAACGCATCAAACTCAGATCCCCATTCAAGTTCCCAGTTACACACTAATGTTATGACGGGGTGGGACGTGTGAAACAATTCCCATAAAATTTGAAGCGCTTCCAATATGGATCAATACAGCGTGTGATTGAGAGTCAGTTGGCTCGGACTGTCATCTCTTACACAATGACAGAGGAAGATTAATGCTGGTAGGAGGGCTGTGTAGTATTCATACTAAACTAGGGACTCGAACTTGTCCAAAGGCCTGGTGCTGGATATAACGCTATAGGAATGAGTTGGAATTCCAGGTTCCACCCGCTGTCTATATTATGCTACCGACAGAAAACAGACCGCTCTAGAAATACGTCATGGTGCATGGTGTCTATAGAATAGCCTAAAATGAGATAGCTCAATATAAAAAAGTGCACCCTTGTACAGGCTCTGAGGATCTGTACAGGCCGTACGGCCCATAGGGGAGTAGAGGTATAACTCTAATCTTTCTTGACCACGGTACTAGAAGGGGGTGAGGGGTCAGCGTCACGCCCCGCCCGCTCTTTACTGCCGGGAAAGACCCGGTACCCATTGTACAGGAGGCTGGGTGGGCCCCAGGGCCGGTCTGGACAGGTGCGGAAAATCTCGGCCCCGCCGGGATTCGATCCCCGGACCGTCCACCCCGTAGCCAGTCGCTATACCGATTGAGCTACCCGACCCACATAACTCAACAAAAAAGGGTATCTTGTAAAATATTAGGCAGTGCAGTGTAGTTTCGGAAGAACACATCTGGTACGTAAGTGTCGAATATAAGCCGTCAGATCCCAGAAGACGGTGACATTCATTGTCATTGTCGTTAAGAACCCAAAATTTCACCAAACAATTAGTGCTTCTGTGTCACATGACTGTCAATCATATTGTACACAAACACTCTCCCCTGGATAATAGCCCAAGACATTTCAATCTAGTCCTCAATTCCACAATCTACATAGAAATTTTGAGATTACTTGTACAGTTTTACTCAATCTTGCGTACATAACTGATAAAGTGGTGTTAAAATTCATGCAAATTAGATACGATTACCATTTTTCGATCTTTGTCAACCACATCATATTACATTTTACGTTATTAACCAAAATTTGACTTTCTGTTTGACTATTTAATTTAATTTAAAGTTTTAAAATATAATCAGAACAACTATAAAGTTGCCACGTACAACATGTGTTGCTGTTGTCGTTTGTATGTCACGTACCGTGCTTTTGTACCATGTTATTTATACATGCGAGGGCGATCACATAACGTGATTAACTTATGGGATGTTCAGTGAACTTCCTTGGCCCAACTGAATTGTGAATCGAAATAGAGGGTTTGTTAGTGCCCGTATTAGAGGTAGCATAGGCTGAGCTTTGACAGAATTATGCGACGAAAGTCGTCACAGGTTCTGAACATTTATCTTCACATTCCTGGATCATAACGTTGCTCACAAGGAATTGGTATAAAGTAACGTAAATATGAAGTAAAACCTACTTTATATCTTTATGACCGGACGTGGTACGAACAAAGTAGTTGCTGTTAAATGATCCCTAACATTTACTCTCCAGATGAAAACGCGACAGCCTACTGTGTCCTTCGCGCAAATAATCGTAATTTTATCAACTGAGAACTAAAGGAAACAAAGCCTGGACTGACACAAAGACTCATAACTCCAATGTTTAATTCACATACAGTACCAGGGTGTCATCACTTGAGAACTAGAGAACACAGGAACACGGTCTGGCCCAGAAGTTCAGCATTTTACTACCCCATTCACTTAAGGCAGCACAACGACATCACTTGAGAAAGGCGGAACACAGCACATTGGTCTGGCCCAGCTCAGCACTCTATTGTTCCATTCACTTAAGACAGCACAATGACGTCACTTGAGCAAGGAGGAACACAGCAGATCGGTCTGGCCCAGAAGCTCAGCACTGTACTGTTCCATTCACTTAAGACAGCACAATGACATTACTTGAGAAAGGAGGAACACAGCAGATCGGTCGGGCCCAGAAGCTCAGCACTGTACTGTTCCATTCACTTAAGACAGCACAATGACATTACTTGAGAAAGGAGGAACACAGCAGATCGGTCTGGCCCAGAAGCTCAGCATTGTACTCTTCCATTCACTTAAGACAGCAAAATGACATCACTTGAGCAAGGAGGAACACAGCAGATTGGTCTGGCCCAGAAGCTCAGCACTGCCTCTTCCATTCACTTAAGAGAGCACGACATTACTTGAGAAAGAAGGAACACAGCAGATCGGTCTAGCCCAGAAGCTCAGCACTGTACTCTTCCATTCACTTAAGACAGCACAACGACATTACTTGAGAAAAGAGGAACACAGCAGATCGGTCTGGCCCAGAAGCTCAGCACTGTACTGTTCCGTTCGCTTAAGACAGCAAAATGACATCACTTGAGCAAGGAGGAACACAGCAGATCGGTCTGGCCCAGAAGCTCAGCACTGCACTCTTCTATTCACTTAAGAGAGCGCGACATTACTTGAGAAAGAAGGAACACAGCAGATCGGTCTGGCCCAGAAGCTCAGCACTGTACTGTTCCATTCACTTAACCATCCGGGACTGGCGCTGTTGTAAAAAGTACAACAGCGGAACATTTTTAGCTTTAATTTAAACACTGCTGCGTTGACAAGCACCACCCCTCATGTATTCCTCAAGGCCACCCTCC
>Ga0123357_10010080_pt1 | contig 11986 bp, 11 predicted proteins | sample TergutEmb28metaG_FD_89873 | JGI IMG/M metagenome (GOLD analysis project Ga0123357, IMG submission 89873) | Embiratermes neotenicus P4 segment gut microbial communities from Petit-Saut dam, French Guiana - Emb289 P4 | ecosystem: Host-associated > Arthropoda: Insects > Digestive system > Gut ...
AACAGATTTGGGTTGGTTGGTATATGGAAGCAGAGAAAAATTATCCCGGGCTAAAAAATCCTGAAGTCAAGGAACTATTCGATTTATGGATGAGTTATAAGAAAGATACCGACTTGTTTTATCCATTTTATAAGTACGATTATCTTGATTTTTTAAGACAAAAGTTTTTGATGAGCCCAAAGCAGAATAAGACTTTATCAATTTTTTCAGATTTACTGTATGAAAAAAATCAACAGGAATATATGGAAAAACTTATGGAATATATGAAAATTGATACGTTTTATGACGATTTATATCAATTTAATCAAGCATATCCGAATCCCCGAATAGAAAAACGGGACGTTTATCAAAACTATAAATTTGTCATTGCATTTGAAAATGCCATTGATACTGACTATGTTACTGAAAAGTTTTTTGATCCGTTGCTTGTTGGCACTGTTCCTATCTATCTGGGCGCTCCCAATATAGAGGATTTTGCGCCGGGTGACAACTGTTTTGTAAATGTACGTCAATTTGAAAATCCGCAATCCTTAGCCGATTTTATCAAATCCTGTTATGAGGATGAACAATTATATGCAAAATTCTTTGAATGGAGAGATCAACCATTACGACAATCATTTCTCAGTAAAATAGAAGAACAGAAAGAACATCCGTTGGTCAAATTATGCAGGAAAGTGGATGAGATAAAAAAACGCTATAAACAATGAAAAAAATACTAATAACCGGCGGTTCCGGTTTTATCGGCTCTCATTTATGTGGAAGACTCTTGAAAGAAGGAAATGAAGTCATTTGCATGGATAATTTCTTTACCGGAGCAAAGCAAAATATCACACATTTACTGGGTAATCCCAACTTTGAACTATTCCGACATGATGTAACCATGCCTTTTTCGGCGGAAGTGGATGAAATATACAATCTGGCTTGTCCTGCTTCACCCATCCATTACCAGTTTGATGCCATTCAGACTGTGAAGACTTCGGTTATTGGTGCCGTCAATGTACTGGATCTTGCTAAAAGAATAAAAGCTAAAGTCCTGCAGGCATCTACAAGTGAAGTGTATGGCGATCCGAACATGAATCCACAAATAGAAGAATATTGGGGCAACGTCAATCCGGTAGGTATCCGTTCGTGCTATGATGAAGGGAAACGTTGTGCGGAAACCTTATTCATGGATTATCACCGTATGAACAAGGTCAAAGTAAAAATTGTCAGGATATTCAATACGTATGGTCCGAGAATGCACCCGAACGATGGAAGGGTTGTATCCAACTTTATCATTCAAGCGCTACGCAATGAAGACCTTTCCGTATATGGGAAAGGAGAGCAAACACGGAGTTTTCAATACGTTGACGATTTAATTGAAGGAGTCATTAGATTAATGAATACGGACGATTCTTTTATTGGTCCGGTCAATATCGGCAATCCGGAGGAATATTTCATCATTGAATTGGCTGAAAAAATAATTCAATTAACACAATCAAAATCAAAAATCATTTTCCGCCCATTGCCTCAGGACGATCCGATGCAACGCTGTCCGGATATCAGTTTGGCTAAAAAGGCATTGAATTGGGAACCGAAAGTACATTTGGAAGAAGGATTGTTGAAAACAATTCGTTATTTTCAATCCGTTTTATCAATCAGGTGATTATTGTAATTGAAAAACATCGGGATTTTCCGCCAACGCCGTCATCGAAGGAAAGATCATATTAGCGCCGGCCTCTAAAAGAACACTATCAGGCAGGGGGCCGGTGTTGACGGCGATAGTATAAATTCCGGCAGCTACTGCCGATTGAATGCCCAATGGTGCATTTTCAACAGCGATTGCTTCTTTTGCTGTTATTCCGGCTTTCTTCAAACCCAAGAGATAAGGTTCGGGATGAGGCTTCCCGAATTTAACATCAAAACTCGTGACCATCAAATCCTTTTCAAAAGCGCCGGGAAAATCTTTTGCCAAGTTTCCAAATAAAGTCGGTTGTCCAGAACCGGTAACAACCACTCGTTTGACGCCTATTCGTTTAACTGTTTCCAATACTTCTTTTGCACCCGGCATAAGTCGCGGCTTGAGATTCAATTCAACAAATCGCCTGGCTTTTTTCGCATAAATTGTTTCTTTTTCTTCATCTGTGGCGCCATGTCCGAATTCCTGATTGAAAAGAATATCTATTGTCGCTCCGCCTGTCATCCCTTCGAGAAGATAATAATCGTCCGGATTGGAATTCATACCCAAGGACAAAATAGTTTCATCCCAGGCTTGTACATGATAAGGCAGGGAATCGTACAAAACTCCGTCCATATCAAAGAGAACCGCTTTTATCATATTTTCACGTTTTCATACCCCGGCTTTTTCAGCAGGGCAAACATGTTCTTTTTATAGGCTTCCACGCCCGGTTGGTCGAAAGGATTGACGCCAAGTATATAACCGCTTATGCCGCAAGCTCTTTCAAAGAAATAGAGTAATGCTCCCAAGTAATATTCGTTCAATTCGGGAAGTTCGATTTTGATATTGGGGACGCCGCCGTCCACATGTGCGATTTGGGTACCTAATTCCGCCATTTTGTTTACGTAATCGACACGCTTTCCGGCTAAATAATTCAGTCCGTCCAAGTCTTCTTCGTCTTTCGGCGCTTCGAGCCGGCATTTGGGATTAGCTACGGAAATCACTGTCTCGAAGATGGTACGTTCGCCTTCCTGAATCCATTGTCCCATAGAATGTAAATCGGTAGTGAAGTCAACCGATGCAGGAAAAATGCCTTTGTGTTCTTTCCCTTCGCTTTCGCCGTAAAGTTGTTTCCACCATTCGGAAACGTAATGTAATTTAGGATTGAAATTGGCAAGGATTTCTATTTTTTTCCCTTGTTGGTACAAAATATTGCGAGTGACGGCATAAATAGCGGCCAAATTATTTTCAAAAGCGACATCCGTCCCCGTTGCTTTTTCCATCGAAACGGCTCCGGTAATCAATTGTTTAATGTCAATTCCGGCAACGGCGATCGGCAATAGACCGACAGGCGTCAAAACGGAATAACGTCCGCCGACATCATCCGGAATCACAAATGTTTTGTATCCTTCCTTGTCTGCTAAAGTGCGCAATGCGCCCCTCGCCGCATCGGTAATGGCGACAATCCGGGTTTTTGCTTCTTCTTTTCCTACCATTCCTTCCAACTGTTCTCTCAAAATACGGAACGATAAGGCAGGTTCGGTCGTTGTTCCCGATTTGGAAACATTGATAATGCCGAATGATTTTCCAGCGAGAAATTCCGATAATTCGTACAGATAATCTTCTCCGATATTGTGACCGGCATAAACGACAAGCGGTTTCTTATTTATAAAACTACCCGAAAGGGCTTCAATGACAGCTTTAGCTCCTAAATAACTTCCGCCGATACCGATTACGACAACAACTTCACATTTGGAACGAAGCAAATCGGCTGTTTTTTGTATATCGTCAATAACCGAATTGACAATAGAGGAGGGAAGATGCAGCCAACCGAGGAAATCGCTCCCTTTGCCTCTGCCGCTTTCTAAAAGAAGATTTGCTTCTTGTGCAATATTTGCCTGCGAAAAAATTTGTTCTTTACATGCACAGCGGAATACTTTGTCGATGTTGAGTGTAATTTGCGTATTGTTCATTTTTGAAATCATTTGAACGTATCCGTTAATTTCTTGATAGCCGGTACCGCTGATTTCCGTTCATACAAAATGGAATAAACCGTATCTAAAATCGGCATATCTACTTGATAATCACTGTTAATTTCTTTGATACATTTTGTTCCGTAATAGCCTTCGGCAATCATTTCCATTTCTATCTGAGCGGTTTTGACTGAATAGCCTTTCCCAATCATGGTTCCGAAAATCCGGTTCCGGCTAAAACGCGAATAAGCAGTCACCAATAGATCTCCCAAATAGACCGAACTGGAAATATTTCTTTCCAAAGGAGAAACCGTATCAATAAAACGCGACATCTCCATGATGGAATTGGAAACAAAAATAGCTTGAAAATTATCTCCGTATTTTAACCCATGACAAATTCCGGAAACAATGGAATAAACATTTTTCAAAACGGAAGCGTATTCCATTCCGGTCACATCACAACCTACGGAGGTTTTTGTAAAATGCGTGCTGAGCATGTCAGCTATAGATTGCGCTTGTTCTTCGTTGACACAACCGACCGTAAGGTAAGACAAACGCTCCAAAGCGACTTCCTCAGCATGGCACGGGCCTGCCAAAACGGCGATATTTTCCTTGGAAACATTATAAAACTTTGAAAAATAATCGGATACCAGCATGTTTTCATCCGGAACAATGCCTTTGATAGCCGATACAAGTATTTTGTTTTTAAGTGAAACCTTCAATTTCTGAAGGTGCTGCTTAAGAAAAGGAGAAGGGATTGCAAAAATCAAAATATCGCTGTTTCTCACGACATCGTTGATATCACTGTAGAATGTAATATTTTCCGGACAAAATCTCACACCCGTCAGGTACGAAGGATTATGTCCGAAATTTTCAAATTCCTCAATTTGTTCAGGACGGCGCATGTACCAATTAAATTTGGTTTGGGTCATTGAAATGATTTTCGCGAGCGCTGTGGCCCAACTTCCTCCGCCCATTATTCCTACTTTTTTGGATAATTGCATACTAAAGTTTTAAGAATTAATTAATCGGTTTGCGCAATATCTTCCTTTTTATGCACTTTTTCAGGGCGCATTTGCGGAAATAATAATACTTCCTGAATCGAAGTTTGTCCGGTCAGCAACATGACTAATCGATCTATCCCAATCCCCATTCCGGAAGTTGGCGGCATGCCGTATTCGAGGGCTCTCAAAAAATCCTGATCGATAAACATGGCTTCATCGTCGCCTTTTTCGGAAAGCTTCAATTGTTCTTCAAAACGTTCGCGCTGGTCAATCGGATCATTCAACTCCGAATAAGCGTTGACCAGTTCTTTTCCATTTACTATTAATTCGAAGCGCTCCGTTAATTCGGGATTTTCCCGGTGTTTTTTGGTAAGCGGAGACATTTCTTTCGGGTAATCGGTGATGAAAGTGGGTTGGATGTATTTGGCTTCACATTTTTCGCCGAAAATTTCATCGATCAATTTCCCTCTTCCCATGGTTGGATTCTGTTCTACTCCTAATTTTTTGCAAACTTCGCGAAGTTGCGCTTCGTTCATTCCGGTGATATCCATACCCGTATTTTCTTTGATGGAATCAATCATGGTTACCCTGCGGTAAGGCGCTTTGAAGTTGATTGTCGCATCACCGACTTTCACCTCTGTGGTTCCGAGCACGTCTAAACAGGTTTTTTCAAGCATTTGTTCCGTGAAATGCATCATCCAGATGTAGTCCTTGTAGGCTACATAGATTTCCAGAGCCGTAAACTCAGGATTGTGGCTTCTGTCCATTCCTTCATTACGAAAATTTCGGGAAAACTCGTAAACTCCTTCAAATCCGCCGACAATTAACCTCTTAAGATATAATTCGTTGGCAATCCGGAGATAAAGATCGATATCCAAAGCATTATGATGCGTAATGAAAGGACGAGCTGCCGCACCGCCGGGAATACTTTGCAAAACAGGCGTATCCACTTCAAGGTATCCGCGCTCGTTGAAAAAAGCGCGCATCGAATTGAAAATCTGCGTCCGTTTGATGAAAATATCTTTGACTCCTTCATTGACAATCAAATCGACATATCGTTGCCGGTAGCGCAATTCAGGATCCTCGAAAGCATCGTAAGCTATTCCGTCTTTGTATTTTACGATAGGAAGCGGACGCAAAGACTTTGCCAGAACGGTCATTTCTTGTGCGTGGACGGAAATAGTCCCCATTTGCGTACGGAAAACAAATCCTTTTACTCCGATAAAGTCGCCGATATCCAACAGTTTTTTAAAAACAGTGTTGTAAGCCTCCACTTCCCCTAACCCCTCCACAGGAGGGGAATTGTTCTCCCCTTGTGGGGGAGTCAGAGGGGGTTGGGAGGTGAGAGTTATATCGTCGCGGGTAACATAGACCTGTATCCGTCCTTCCGAATCCTGCAATTCTATAAAAGATGCTTTTCCCATAATCCGGCGGCTCATAATCCGTCCGGCAATAAAAACTATTTTGTGAGGTTCATCATCTCGAAATTCTTCCTTAATAGTTGTGGAATAGGCAGTCACCGGATATTCCACCGCAGGGTAGGGTTCAATGCCCATATTGCGTAGCTCTTCGAGACTTTTACGGCGGAATATTTCTTGTTCGTTTAATTCTTGTACGTTCATTCGTATTTATTTTTGAACAATTTGCAAAGGTAACTAAAAAACAATTTATTTTCCTAACAAATTACAAAATTAATTCTCGACGGTTTCCGTTTCCTCAGTAACATCCGGCGCCTGTTTTTCCGGTTCTTCTTCCTTGAAAAAGTCGGCGGCTATTACGTCTTCGTAAATACCGGCAGGCATATAGAACCGAATGTCTTTCCCCTGTTTGATGGCTCTCCGAATAGTACTTGAAGATATTTCAATCTTGGGAGCGCCTTTAATCATTCTTGCATTTGGATGGTTAATAAAAATTTTGCCTGTTCCTAAACGTGGATATACCAATGTTTTGAAGTTTTTCAAAATCATCTGGTAGTCTTTCCAACGATGAATGGTTTCCCAATTGTCGGAACCGATGATTAATTCAAAGGTATTCTCCGGGTATAACATCCTCAACTTTTGAAGGGTATTAATCGTGTAAGTCGGTTGAGGCATTTCCCATTCAATAGTACAGGTTTTAAATTTGGGATAATTTCCAATCGCCTTTTCAATTAACTCCAGTCTAAGTTCTTGATCCATGAGGTCGGTCACCACTTTCAACGGGTTTTTTGGTGTGATTAAAAACCAGATTTCGTCAAACTCGCTAAATTCTGCAACATAGTTTGCAATTGCTAAATGTCCAATGTGTACCGGATTAAAAGACCCGGGAAAAATTCCAATTTTCATATTTTACATAATTTTAAAGGTCATGTGAAAGTATATATTCTTTAATACAATAAATACATCTTCATATCATGAGTGTGAAATAAATTTATTTATAGCGTTTAATGTTTCCTGTTTTGCTTTTTCCAAATCGTCGTTGATAATCACTTGATCATATTGAGAAGCCAGACTTAATTCATAACTTGCTTTGGAGATCCGGTCTGCAATTACTTCCGGAGAATCAGTACCCCGGTTTTCTAATCTGTGTCTCAACTCTTCAATCGAAGGGGGTTGAATAAACAACAAAAGCGCTTTGTCTCCATACATTTTTTTGATGTTTAAGCCGCCGGCAACATCGACGTCCAGAATTACATTTTTTCCTTTTCGGAGATTTTCTTCCACTTCGGATTTTAAAGTGCCGTAAAACCGATCGGGATAAACTTCTTCATATTCAATAAAATCTCCATTTCGGATTTTTTCTTTGAATGTTTCGGGCGAGAGAAAATAATATTCCACTCCGTCTTTTTCGTTTCCACGAGGAGGACGACTTGTCGCCGATACCGAAAATTGTAACGGTATCCCTGCTTTGAGAATGTAGTTGATAATTGTCGATTTTCCAGCCCCCGAAGGTGCGGAAAGAATGATTAATTTTCCGTCCACGTTCAATTTTTTGGTTTATAAAACATTAAAAATCTGCTCCTTAATCTGTTCTAATTCATCCTTCATTTGTACGACAAGCTTTTGCATGAGTGCGTGATTTGATTTTGATCCCAGCGTATTTATTTCTCTTCCTATTTCCTGGACAATAAATCCTAATTTCCTACCCTGGCTTTTTTCACTTTTTAATGTTTCGACAAAATATTTCAAATGATTATTCAATCGTGATTTTTCTTCACTAATATCTAATCTTTCGATGTAATAAATCAGTTCTTGTTCGAATCGGTTTTCATCATAAGAACCGGATTCCATCTGAATGAGATTATCCTGTATGCGGAACTTAACTTTTTCAACCCGTTCCGTTTCATATAAGTCAATTTCCTTCAAGAGCCGTTCGATTTTCTCTATTTTGTCAATAAAAACAGTCTCAAGCATGAGGCCCTCTTGTTTGCGAAAGTCATTCAGGGAATGTATGGCTTTTTCAATAGCTTGTTTGACCGCCTCCCATTCTTTTTCATCCAATTCCGTTATTTCCGGTTTTATCGCATCCGGCAAACGAAGAATTATTGAAAACCAATCGGAAGGTAAAGCAATATTCAATTTTCCGGATAAATCCTTAATTTCTTCATAGTAATTTTTTACTACGGTCTGATTGATTGCGCTTGAAAAAGATTTATCCATGGCATCCAGAGTGATTATGAAATCGACTTTCCCTCTTTCCACTCCTTGTGATAACATATTCCTGATTTCAACATCTTTTTCCCTGTAGGCAGTCGGAATTCGCGTATTTACATCAAGCTGCTTGCTGTTAAGCGACTTGATTTCTATGGCTATTCTTCTCCCCGGAAAGTCAACTTCTGCCTTTCCGAATCCGGTCATTGATTGAATCATGAACTAATTTTTCTGCAAAAATAATCTTTTTATCTTAAAAACAAAGTAATTTCGATAATGAAAGATGGTTTTTTATTATAAATCAGTAATCAGTTGATACTTCGGTACCAAAATTTTCATCAATACCCACGCAAACAAATATAAGAAAGCGCAAACGCCGAACATGATACCGTAAGCATGAATTTGGTCGAAATAACCTGCCAGCTTTTGCACCAATACTCCGCCTAAGCCGCCTGCCGCAGCGCCAATGCCGGTTACTGTTCCGACTACTTTTTTGGGAAACATATCCGAAACCGTGGTAAATATGTTTGCCGACCAAGCTTGGTGCGCTGCTGCACCGATGCAAATAACCGCAACGGTAGCTACGATGCCGAATGAATTTGCAAATGTAGTAGTCAATAACAATGCTAACGGCCCAATTGCAATGATAAGCATCGCCGTCATACGCGCTTTGTACGTCTCCCAACCTTTATTCATAAAAGTCATCGGAATAGAGCCGCCATAAATAGAGCCGATAATAGCAATGCCAAATACTATAAAATTGGAAATCATCACTTTATGAGCTGTTGCTGCCGGATCATCTATGCTGCCGAATTGTTGCCTGATATAGGTGGGCAGCCAGAAAAGTAAAAACCACCAAACTCCGTCGGTTAAAAATTTTCCGACTACGAAAGACCAAGTTTGACGGTAGGTAAGCATTTTCCACCATGAAGCTTTTGCCGGAGCAGTGGCATCAGACACAACATTTTCTACTTGAACATCCTCGTTGTCGCTGTGAATGTAATCATATTCGGCTTGATTGATTTTACCTTTTTCAAGTAATTCTTTCGGGTGTGAATAGTAAATTTGCCAGAAAATCAGCCATAGAAATCCTACAACACCGGTGATGATAAATGCAAGTTGCCATCCGTGCCATATTCCGCCGAATTCATGACCGTTGCTCCAGCGAAGCAACAACCAAGGCACAAGCAGCGCGCAAATCATTGCGCCGATGTTCGAGCCTGAATTAAAAAATCCGGTAGCCAGTGCGCGGTCTTTTTTAGGAAACCACTCGGCTACGGCTTTGATTGATGCAGGGAAGTTACCGGCTTCACCCGCACCGAAAATGCTTCGCACAACGCATTGAAAAATCAGACTTGCAGGAAATATAACACCTAAAATAGTGACGCTTTTTGTATGTAGCGCATTGGGCATAAATGCGCTCGCAATACCGGCTACCGACCATATAATCAGTGAGTAGGCCAAACCGCGCTTCGTCCCGATTTTGTCGATAATATATCCTGCAACCAACTGAAAACCTGCGTAGAAAAGCGTAAATATAGCTGTCAGGTTGGCAAATTGAGACGGTGTCCAGCCGAAACCTTCCTCCGAACAGAAATAGTCTTTCAAAAACCCGATGACATTTCTGTCCATGTAGTTAATAGTTGTTGAAAACAACAGCAATGAGGCAATGACCCATCTGTATTTTCCGATTTGTGTTTTTTCCATGAGATTGTTTTTTATTAATGTTTAAAATTATTTATTTCAAAAAAATGCACGTCATTGCGAGCCGCTTGCGGCGAAGCAATCTCTACCATTTGAAGATTGCTTCGGGCTTCGCCCTCGCAATGACGAATCCGGAGTTTACCTAACTTTTTTAATGATTTCCAAAGCATTTTTGCAGAGCAAAGTAATTTTATCCCAATCTTTCGACTCGATTGCCTCTTTCGGGAAAAGGTTGGAACCCATCCCGACGCAGGAAGCGCCTGCATCGAACCATGCTTTCAGATTGGCTTCTTCGGGTTTTACGCCTCCGGTTATCATCAAGAGCGACCAAGGCATCGGAGCTTTCAAGCCCTTTACGAAATTGGAGCCTAACACGTCGCCCGGAAAAATTTTGCACACGTCACACCCGACTTCCTGCGCAAAACCGATTTCGGAAACCGATCCGCAACCGGGCGAATATGGAATCAACCGGCGATTGCAAACTTTGGCTACATCGGGATTAAACAACGGCCCAACTACGAAATTGGCGCCCAACTGAATGTATAAGGAAGCTGTGGGTGCATCAACAACCGAACCGACGCCTAAAATCATTTCAGGGCATTCTTTAGCTGAGAATTTGTTTAATTCGCCGAATACTTCGTGGGCAAATTCACCGCGATTGGTAAATTCAAATGCCCTTACTCCGCCTGCATAGCAAGCTTTTACTACATTTTTTGCAACTTCAATGTCTTTGTGATAAAAAACCGGAATAAGACCGGTTGTCAGCATTGTGTCTAACGTTTTTATTTTATTAAATTTTGCCATAATTATCGTGAGACGCGCCCGGAGCCGTCTCCTTTTATTAATTGTTCAACTTCTTGTACTGTTACGAGATTGAAATCTCCATAGATTGTATGTTTCAAAGCAGATGCCGCAACTGCAAATTCCAACGCTTTTTGATCATTTTCGGGATAAGAGAGCAATCCGTAAATCAGACCTCCCATAAAAGAATCGCCGCCGCCAACCCTGTCCACGATATGTGTAATATCGTAACATTTGGATTGATAAAGTTTTCCTCCGGAATATAAACAACCGCCCCAAGTGTTATGGTTGGCGTTGATTGAGCCTCGCAGTGTGATAATCACTTTTTTCGCCTGTGGAAATTTTTTCATCAACTGGGTACAAACCGATTCAAATTCTTTGGCATCGACTTCGCCTTTCGTGTGTGACACGTCAAATCCTTTGGGTTTGATGCCGAATACTTTTTCCGCATCTTCTTCGTTTCCAAGGATAATATCACAACCTTCCACCAAGGCCGGCATGACTTCGGAAGCTGTTTTCCCATACTTCCAGAGGTTTTTGCGATAATTCAAGTCGCAGGAAACAGTTACACCCATTTCGTTGGCTATTTGAATAGCTTCAAGACAAGCATCAGCTGCTCCTTGTGATAAAGCAGGCGTAATTCCCGTCCAATGAAACCATTGTGCATCTTTGAATAGCGTTCTCCAATCAATCATGCCCGGTTCGATTTGGGCAATGGATGATTCCGCACGGTCATAAATTACTTTGGAGGCGCGAGCTACAGCTCCTGTTTCAAGAAAATAGATTCCAACACGGCTGCCGCCGCGAATAACTTGTTCTGTTCCAACATTGTATTTTCGCAATTCGGAGATACACCATTCGGCAATATCGTTTTTAGGTAAACGGGTTACAAATTCGGTTGGAATTCCATAATTGGCTAAAGAAACGGCTACATTGGCCTCGCCCCCTCCGAAAGTGGCATTTAATTGTGTGGATTGAATAAATCGCAGGTAATCGGGCGTAGCTAAACGGAGCATGATCTCCCCAAAAGTTATTACTTTCTTCATTTCAAAATTCAAAATATCTATTGGCATTATTATAGGATACGTCTTCAACCAATTTTCCTAAGAATGGAAGTTCCGAAGCGGGTAACAGTCCTTGTTCCACATCGTTGCCAATCAAATTGCAAAGTATCCGGCGGAAATATTCATGCCGCGGATAGGATATAAAACTTCGTGA
>Ga0123357_10010084_pt1 | contig 11984 bp, 6 predicted proteins | sample TergutEmb28metaG_FD_89873 | JGI IMG/M metagenome (GOLD analysis project Ga0123357, IMG submission 89873) | Embiratermes neotenicus P4 segment gut microbial communities from Petit-Saut dam, French Guiana - Emb289 P4 | ecosystem: Host-associated > Arthropoda: Insects > Digestive system > Gut ...
AAATTTTTGTTTTACAGTAAGTTTATTTCATGCCTCTATATGTTTCGAGCACATGTGCTCGAAACATGTAGAGGCATGAAATAAACTTACTGTAAAACAAAAATTTTGTGCATCAAGTTGGTTAATTACTGAGATAAGCATATATATAATTTCAAGAAATGACAAAAACGTAATCGCATAGCGTTAAAGGACATAGCTACCTGAGAAGTCCAGGGTACAAAAATTCGGAAGCCCCTACATGGTACGTTACATCTCTTTATTTACCTTCCCACAATATTGAAAATGGCGAACACATGAGCAGTACCATTATTTCTTCTTGTAATTAATTTTGTGAGAAGTTAAACTGCTGAGAGATTAATCTCGCACAGAAAATTAGTCGCCTCTCTGTACAAAAAGCCAGCAGTAAAAGAAACATCTCTTACTGGACACCCACAATCAATAACAATCTCTTTGCTCCCTAGAGGGAAGCATTCCGAAAACGAAAATCTAGTTTGAGCTGGAGAAGAGCACCACAAACCACAGTAAATCAATTACTTCACCCACGTCCAACATTCTACTGACTAAAAGGTGTAGTGACTTACATCACTGGAGGTGCATCCGAATTCACCATCACGCAGAAAGATATCCGTGACAGGAATTAGAACTATGGCCACGAAATTGAACAATTCAGTTATCCTAGCACTGGAGTTCTAAGCTAGCTACAATCCTTACTGAAGTCGTGGGTTCACGCAACCGCGGCACACTGTAGGAAACGAACAGACTAAGTGGTTCGTTTATAATACATGCACTAAAGCTTCCACAAAAATAAATGCAACATCTACGGACCTGAAAGTATACGATTCGCCTTCCAATATACCTCCTCGTATACCACGTATATCTAGGAGTCAGTGTACAAGTCAACAATATAAATTCTCATTTCAAAACAAAAACTTACTTTCCACTGCAGACCTGCAGACCAGCAAACCCATCACTACAGTTTATCCTCATCACTTCAGTGGTTTCGGTTTACCTGTTACCAGTCCTCAAAGGACAGATCGAGAATGCAACAAACCTCATAGGAAATGATACAACTGTACAATTCAAAATGGTGTAGCATGTCCAAGTACAGGCAAAAGGTCAGCATTCAGTTCCATCCAAGTAAGGCCACAATTACTACGCCTCTCTTCGCCTGCTCTATCCAACACTTTTGTAAACACCGTGAATTAGTAGGAATATATATATATATATATATATATATATATATATATATATAGACATATTACAGATCGGATAGAATTTGTGGAACAAGCTTCTGCACAGCACTTCTGACGAGACAAAGTAAAACCAAGTACGTTGGAATATACGTCCCCGAAGTTCAATCCAAGAACGTCTTACATGCCAATCAAATGCACAGTCCATTCAGCTGGATGTTTGTCCTACGTTCTAATCATCCACTAGCAATGTTATCACATCTAAACATCAAAAAAACTATTTGCTTTCAAACCCTTCGCAGTTCACACACAATGAATACCATCCACAACTTCGTGGTAAAGCGGAGATACAACTCCCTATTCAGGACGTCCCCATTAACTTAACAGGTTTCTCGAGGCATTCTCACTTCGGAATAATCCAGGCACTCCGCTTTCTATTCCATCCTTCCTAATTCTTCTACCTCCATGGAACACAGTCCTCCATGAGAAGCTAACAGTCGTTCAGCTACTACAGAAACCCACCCGACAGTTCATTATCGTGTTCGCTACAGCCTACCAACAGCCACTTAACTAACCCAAATGAATCCACTGCATGCTCCTACCCCGTTTTTTAAAGTTCGTGTATAACATTTCGTACCACGCCGGCTTTTCAATGAGAGGAGTTGTTACCATCGCACAAGCCCCATCTCGTAAACTGGTAGACCACCCGTTCACGGCTTTCCGCAACTGCGTATTCAGTATACAGCAGCTATCCTCCACATCCTGACGGAGTCTTCTCCAGCCGCAACCTGAAGACACGCAAAGTTGTGGTGACACAGCACCCTTTCTAATTAATTATTCAACATAATATAACTTTTGCATTCCCCACAGTAGCGGCAAATAAACACAATGCTGCCGTGCCGAAACTCTAAACGGAAAGTGACAGCTGCAGAAGAAACTAAAGAGTTACAATGAAAAATAAATTGCAATGTAGGAAAGGTTACGCTTTTACTGTAATGAGAAAAACGTCAAGTCCTTGAAGGAGACACGAAATTACGGTCGGGGTTTTGCATGTAACTGTACGCAATTCGTATAGGCCGTGCCACAGCTAAGGCGGCTAATAGTGAGCCTCTCACCGAAGAGGCCCGGGTTCACACTCACGGTGCAGTCCGTGGACGAATTGGCAGGTGCAATCTGTGCAACATAAATCAAGTGTAATTTGTTCCTTTTTGGGTAATTCCCCGGCGTCTGAGTTCTAATTGCCGACGTTTCGGAACTCACTATCGGTTCCATCTTCGTAGGCAGGTCAATGAAGTATGTCAGTGGCAGGATTGTGCGTGGTATATATACCTGGTTGGGTTTGGAGCAGAGAAGTGGCAGAGCCAATAGGAAGTGGTGTGCCCGTGCGGGGCGGTTAGTGGTGCAGCAGGTAGTGGAGGGGGAGGGTGTATACAAGTGCGTGTGCAGGTGGGAATTACTGTTGTGTGTTGGAGAGTTGTCTCTTCTCTTTGAGTTTATGAAGCTTAAAAACAAGAATGAATAAATCAAGTGCTTAAAACTGATGTAAGCGTACAGCTGGAGTCATAATAATTCCAATCTTTTTTACTTCTTTGTCTTTGTCGATATGTGGCTTTACTCTGCCTTTTATTAAGTACAGTCCCCTATTGCAGATATCTAATCAGCAGACATCCACACGGACTAACGCTAATGACTTCGCAGCCATTAGATAATTGGATGGGAGACAATAGTTGATACGAGGGTCAAACATGTCAGACCGAGAGGCGTGTTTCTTTGGCATGTTACGCATTCGCACGAATACTCATTTAAACTGTGCAATTCTATTATTCAACTAGAGGTTATGCAAGGCTATTTATGCTCGCGATGGCAAGGGCAGAACTGCAAAGGAAAGCACGCATGTTCTCTGTTTTTTCGTGATTTGTTTACTGACGTTCTAATTCAAATGTATCGCGTTCGAATGTAACTGTCGATAAATAATTTTATTTGTAAAAAAAAAAAATCACAGATATTTTTTCTTCTTAAAGGACACCACTTACGCAAAACACAGACTTGTATGTTAGCCGGAAGAAATGTTGTCTTCAAGACCTAGCACGTTTAATAGGATGTCCAGAACCCCTGAGCTTCAGGGTTGGATCGTATGCGTCTCGGCATGGAATTAGGGATCTAATATAGCTTGAGAGGAACATTAACCTAAAATAACATCTAAAAGGGTCAGTCTATTAGTTAGAATATTCTGGCTTCAAACTCAATTCTAAATTGGCATTTCTCTTACCTTTCGTTATACAACGATTAGAAAGATGTTACCAGTACTCAACGGAAGGTCGGAAAACTGGTGTATACACACACTTAACTTACATCATTACATATACATCGCCCTCTGTCAGAAAACACAAACTGGATGAAGGTCGTTAATCAACCGGAGGCAGCATGATATTACAAAGACGTATTACGGTGTGGTTGTAGGCTTAATTCTGATTCGTCACGGAGATGGATCCACGATATATGACGTATGGCAGCCATGACTTCTAATGTTATCTTGCAGTTCTCTACACACCTCAAACCGCAGAGACTTGAAACCATTACGGTATTTCTACGCCTAAATGGGCAGTTACCAACCTCAGATCTGGGTACACTTCAGACACAGCCATGTTACAACAGAACACATACGAACAGTGTCCAGCAAATCGCTGTAGCCATCACAGAAGACCGCGCCGTCACGACAGCCATACAGAGCGTCTTCAGGTTCGGACACAGCCAAAGGCCCCCAGTCACAAGGACCGGCAGCAAATATGTTAAGCAATCAGCTGTTGACAACCGACAAGGTATAATTACCGAGCTAAGAGGACGACCAGATGACTGTCTTCGTCACTGTGCTTGTTACAAAATACAAAACTGGCAGGATTTTGGCAAGACCAAAGCAACGGACATGGAGGATGGAACGTCAGAAATCTCCGCAGAACAGGTTCATTAAAAATACTAACAAGATAATTAGAAAAATAAAACTGACATTTAGCAACAGTACAGGAGATCACGTGGGACAAGGATGGCACTGAGCCAGCAGAACATTACACTTTTTTCTTTTGCTAGTGACATTCGTATGAGAAAATTAAATTCGGGGAGTGCTTGCTACAACACAGTTTACAATATTTATCTCCCTGTCTCATATCTAAAACTTAAGAATTAAAATATACGACACTACTACTTTACTTGATGTTTCAAACGGGTTCCAAATTAACATGAACGTATCTTATCCTAAGGGGACCAAACAGATTGAGGGTATTTCAGAACAAACTGCCAAGCAAAATGCCTGGGCCTGAAAGAAAGGGACAGACAGTAGTAAGAAACCTGCATCAGAAGATATTCGTAATTCGCTACTTTTCACGGAACAGCACAGGGTGAATAAATGAAGGAAAATGTGATGGTTGGAACACGCAGGCAGACAAATCACACAAAAATGTAGTCGATAACCCCGCAGACACTGGGAAACTGGGAGCCCTAATCGTAAGTTGGAGAAAAATTGGGGATAGTATTGAAATTTATATGTAAGAAACGGAATGCGCGGTGCTGAAGGGATTTAACTAGATCGGGATGGGGTTCACAAGCTGGCTCCTATGAATAAATAACCTCCGGAATCCATAAAAGTGGGAGAAGTAGTGACCAGTTGTCGATAAGGACTCTGGTCCGTATAGTTTGTTAACAACTAGAAAATGTTCGCTCTCTGTATCTTCTGGAGTGTTTTTATCGGATCAATAACAGTCCATTTCACGAAGGATAAATACAGAAGCAGACATTAACTACATGGGGGGGAATATATTTTCATAACGTTTTAAACGTTGGTATTATAAAAAGGCCTTGTATTCTGCGTGCTGTAACTTCAGAGCTGAAAGATACATGGTGCAGAGTGGTGTTGTGCTCAGGTAATCCGTAATAAGCAAATCTGTTGAGTTACATCGTAGTAAATTAATCTGTGATGCACCGCAAAATATAACCAACAAAACATTACGACTTTACCCACAGTCGGTAGTGACATTCATATACAAGACATTTCGGAAGTTGACTCCACGTTTTTTACTTGAAGATTAAATGACCATATCACAAATGGCGCGGCACCTGAATTACACTCTTAACGTGTGTCGCTATCAGTGTGACTTCGTATTCCTCGTAGGCGTAAAAAGTGAAACTTATAAAACAAATAACTCCGAAAATACTACACCAGAAGAATTTAAACCACAACAGGCAGAACATATGTAACACACCTAGATTCACGTGGCTTCTGGATTCCGTTTGTCGTAATGTCATAAAAATCAAAATAAAGAAACACTAAATCTGTTTCCGACTTCACGTAGAAAAAAGCGGGGCGGCACCTACTAAATCGGACGGTCAAAAGGAGACGCAACTGAGGCAACTGCGTACGCGGTAAACAACGTGCTCGGTTTTCAACCCTCTTACCTGAAGACAGAAACAGGAGCACTTTTCGAAGAGCTGTGTTACTCCTTTGTAATTATTACAACACTTGACGATGGACAAGTCAAGAAGCTACGTAATGCTAAATTCCTGTATACACCACCGTCAGGACCACACAGCACCGAATGTATAACATAACTTCCTAGAAGGCCAACGCCCAGATTCTGCTCCTTCCGTACCAAAGCATAAAGGAGCATGTGTAGAGTACATTTTATCGCCCCTGCGTCTGTATAGTGTATTGGTAGCCTGAGGGCGACAAGACAACAGAAATGCTTGAATAATTACTTTTTCGATGGCAGCAAGAGAGGCAAGACGGTGTGTTAATGAAATTAGAGTAGGCCTACCAATTCCCCTTTCACACAACATCCCGATACTCTTCAACAATCTCTCAAGAAAATTAAATTCAAAAGCTATTCCTCCTAGGAATTTTCCGTACAGCACACATAGAGTTCATGACCGAGAACACGGGCTGTTTTCCATACATGAAGGCTTCTATGTGAAAAGGATTATACTTAAAGCCGCCAGATAAGTTGTACATGGGCCAGACCACGGCGAAGAATAGGGAAGGCCCCCAAGGATTCTTAGCCTCCGCAAACGATCGAATTGAGCAGTCGCATTCACTCTCGGATAGCTTCATTCTTGAGCAACGAGCCCATTGGTAGCGACTCCGCAGGCTACAGAGCTGGTCTGGAACTAGTGACCAAGGGAAAAATCCTAAACCCACTGGGAACCAAATCCCGACCGTCCAGGCCACAGCCAGTCAGTCATAATTTAACTATTTCTAAAGCTCTCTTTTCAACTACCCAGCATATAAAAAGGCAGATTTAGTGTAGGAGACAACTTACAAACAGAGAAATTTAGCAACATACAATATGATTAGGTCTACAATTATACGTTCAGTATGACTCCAAAATGTTCATTCCTTCGGTTCTAAAGTAACGCGGATCATAAAATGTGTGTCATTGGTGACTTTTTAAGATAAATTTCGTGGAAACCGAATAAAGGGTTAATTAATTATCAAACACAAAGACAACATCACAGGGCTTATAAATTACCGAGCACAACCCACTAATTAACTAATTAATTAATTAATTAATTAATTAGCACAAGACTACGAAATCTCAATCCTTCAAAGCAAATACAAAGTTGACAGTTATATACAGGAATGTAAGACATTCATAAATCACAGAATGTCAGGTTCGGGCAAAATGTGTATATTTTAGGTAGTTTGAATGGAAACAGAATTGTAGCGACACAAAACTATTCACAGAAGTTAAGTTGTTCATTTGCAATTTTATTACCACTCGCACATTAGGTCTCTAACTGCATACAAGGATTGAGTTATCACACAGTGAAAGCGAATAAACTTGAATGCAGAAGCCCCTCAACCCAAAATGTATAAACACAGACAAGGGAGATTAAAGCACTGCAATAAGTTTACAGACCCTTCTACATCTCCTTTCTCTTTGGTTTATTTAATTACGTTCCTCAGCTCACACTGGAAGAATAACTGTAAACAGCGATTGTTGATGGAAGACGTATTGGACTGTTCCAGAACTTGCCTTGACTACTGAAAGCCAAGAACAACTCCGCCAGGCCAGACGATATCCGGCTCTACAATCAGCGCCTTGTAGGAGGTACTATTTACAACGTAAAATCGAGACAGAAACAAAAAGACAGCACTAAGATGATCCTAGGGACAGAACATTGCGCCCCACTGGGTAGCCCACCTGCTCTGTTTCCGACAGCTCGCAGAACTGAACTCCGGCACTATACCGACGATCTGTTTGTAATATTTCTCTAAGTGTTTTCAGGCAAATTCCCAGATATAACTCGAATTGTGCTGCTACCACTTTCCTTCCATACCTATTCCATCTCCTCACTCATTAACCGTTCCATCGCTCAACGCTGCTCAGCTTGAACTTCGTTTAATAAACTAAACGCTAATCAAACACATCACAAGGACTGGAAGTGAGTGGAACTGGTTCAGGTTAATGGAATTATCCAATCACAAAATGCTTAGTTCCCTTATTGAAGTGTCAATTATAAGAGTAACAAAACAAAAACTTCTCCGTGGTTAACAAAAATATGTCAATATTTTACTCAGTCTCTCAAAATGCTACAACATGACGCGACAAAATTTTTGCGTTCTACAGGATACAGGGTGAAGTTTCTAATATTGCGAGAACTCTGAGACTAGTATTATCAGTCATGGGGGTCAAATGTCTGATCCTACGAAAGCATGGATAAAAAAGAGCATCAAGGCGATGCCTTCTAACTTGTGAAGTAACTTAACAAACTGAAGTGCAAAAGTATGATTATGGTGAATATGAGGGGGAAAGCGACTGAAGCATAGAGCTGCAAACTTCCGCTGGATGCGTTCCAGCTTATTGGTATCAGTATTCGTAATGTTATTCCAGACAGGTGAGGCATATTCTTAAATCTATCTACGGTGTCATACAACAATAATAAACAACCAACAGTCGGAAACGACTACATCAAAGTACGTATGAGTCCCGACGTATTGAGCGATTCAGAAAATATGTAGTCTACATGGTAGTGAAAGGGGAGTTTAGAATCCAAAAGTAGGCCTACTCCTAGGTCTCTGACGTACTCAGTGCGAGTTACATATTTCTCACATAGTTTGTACTTACAGTTAAATGCGTAAGTTTTCCTTGTAAAGGTAATGAATCCAGTTTTGTTAAAACTGAGTGTCATGCGATTATCAGCATATCAAAGGATAATGGAATCAATGACAGACTGCAGAAGTGTACAATCAGTTTCTGAGCTTACGGTACGAAAAATGCTGATGGCGTCAGCCAAACAAAAATACCTCGAATGCTTAAGAGTTACGAAAGTCACCAATGAATGCATTAAATAACACAGGCCCCAAGGACAGTCCCTTGAAAAATACAAGAAAGCACTTCACGAGGTTCGAGTACATACCGTGAATAACGAAGAGTTACGTCAACTACACAACCGACATAACTATCAGACAGCCCGCGGGGACTGAGCTTAAGTAAAAGACATGTATGAGGAACGAGGTCAATGGAGCTGCTTACATCAAAATAAATGTCATCAACTGGGCGTTGTAAAAAAAAAACTAATGGGGAAATATGGTATAAATACGATACTAAACTGGAAATAGTACATTTGGATTTCACTAAGCCATGTTGACAAGGATTTCGTTTACATTTGAAATAACATACGATGACGACGACGACGAAGATGATGATGATTATGAAGATGATGACCATAATGTCCATCAAAGAAGCTACAACGCCTTGTGCGCCATCAATCTCCTCCCTCCTTGGATTCATTAAGCTTGTTTGGTACTTCGACTGCACAGATTATACAGTAGAGCGTCGAATAACGAGGTAGGCCTAAGTGTAATTTGGAAGGGATGTAAAATACGGCGTCCGTGACCTACCTTCCAAACCACCCTAACATTTTGTTGTACGCGCTAGTGAAAGCCATGGGAAAACTTAGTACCCGCTCTGAGATACGTACCCGAGACCTCCCGACAAGAAGCAACAGTGTAACCACACAAACGTGACATTCTCTCTCATCATAAATAACTCTTTCGACCCTACGTGTGTGAAGCAGTTGATGTGTACCTGTTCGAAGGGAAAGTGTTTTTGTTAAGGAGACCGTTAAAGATATCTTCCCACAATTTCAATAGCATTGAGTAGTATATATACATTAAAAACAGTTGTTCTGATTAATAGTACAGTATCTTGTTTCACACCTTGTTCCCGCTGCTCAGCTGATACCGCTGAACGTGACTGCGTTTTTGTCAGTCACACTATTCTGTGCCCCTGAGGGCTTGCCACATAGGCTCGTGAACACCACGCTAATTACATTTACAAAAACAAACCCCGACGTACAATGCGATAATTCAAAGAGATCGTGGACCTTCCTCTGTTACCGCATGTAATCATTAATGGATTCTGAACACCCATTAGCGAACTGCAAAATGGCCCTGCCTTTAAACAGTAACGACCTCCTTCGCACTCCCACACACCCATTCCCCTTCACACGATTATTACTCTATGTGAACCATGCCCAGTTCATGGACGTTATGATTTTTAGTGTATTCCAGGAAAACATGCCTATTACAGACGAAAGATGGAATAAATATGCTAGTAGATTAGCCATCAGCGATATTATTAAATCAATATATACCTCGCAATTCCCCAACCCAGTATTACAAACGGAACGCTTCAGCAAACACTTTGAAAATTAACTCCTCAACCAATATACTAAATGAGTTCATGTTTACATCAAAATTCATGTACCTTCAGAGCGCACACCGCCGGTGCCTGTCATTCCATGAAACTCGGTAACAGATCAACTGAAGTTTGTGTATCCAAATTAAACATGCAAATATGGAAACAGTCGCTATGGACTGCACTTACAGACGCAGATAATCCAAGACCATTCACCGACCCGCATTAGCCAGACATACAAGGCCCTTTCAAATTTCAAGATACTCTTCAAAAACACTGACTACCGTATATATTTCAGCCGCCGGATGGTACTTCGGTACGAAATGGGCTTATCAAATGCATGCGATATCATGTAACTCTAAGTGATGTGACGCCATAAATGTTACAAAACCACACACAGATTCATGTGTGCAGTGTCTATTTATACAAGAATTCCTGCTGCTTTTACTTGCGATACCGAGCTAGTCCGACAGCTACACGAGAAACATCAGAGTGCAACGTGCAGTGCTGATAGTGATCTATCTGATCTACTCGTACTTCAGAGACTACTTCATAATACCGCCCAATTTCCGTAGTCTGAAAGACTTTAGACTTCTGACTTCCTTACGTATTTTTCAAAAAAAAAAAAAAGATCATGGATTCCGAAGAATTTTTCTCACGGGGTTCAATGTGTCGAAAAAACGAATGATTTTACAAACGCAGTTACTGCGCAACAATGAGACCCACCGATAGTTGTCGATTCTTCCATCCATCGCAATATATGCAAGTAAGGCTTTCAAACTTAACTGATATACGCATCCGATGGAAATACAAATAAGCAAGATAAATGTGTATCAGTTATCGCAATAGGGCGAGACGAACGAGGTAAGAGGAAGGATGAAAAACAAATAGAAATAATACGAACATAACCTTCTGTACGACCACGTGTAACACCGACTGCCAAGACAGTACGCCCAGAAGGCTGCATCTGGTAAGATCGTTTTGACAACCGACTCTCAATTCGTGCAAATGACATTGTGGTACTTTATGGCACTCACTCGCTTGACTCACACTTTCCTCGTACTATCGAAAACGAACTAAACGATTTTCATTCACATCGGCAAGCGCTTACTGTCCGGTCCCTAACGTTAAACGATTGCAACGGCAGCGAACACAGATTTGGAAGCGGAATCAAAACTGTGTTCCCAAAAATGTAAGACGTGCTTATAAACGCTAAAGTGTCGTTGACGTTGATTCATACACAGACAATAAAATGCAATTATCGTGTAGAATATTTCACATTTTAAGTTAACTGCAGAACGTAAAAGATGGATATGGAAAACTGGAAGAAGTTACACAGCAACTGTCTAAACACTACAACACTATTTTTCAGTTAATCTACATTCATATTGCGAAGGATCGAACTGTTTAGGTCATCTTTCAGGACAAACCAAACCCGAACTTCACTTGAACCGTCCCACAGACCGGTCCACAGGCGAAAGCTGTCGCCTATTTCGTTTCGTGTTTCAGAATTTCATTTCATCTAAGGGCGGGTGTTAATACCACACTGAATCGTATAATGTGTAAGATAGTAGTAACTTGTTCTAAGGCACAGTCCAGGCGTTCATCCAGAGGGACTTCAGGAACAAAAGACAAAAGAGATCTGCGCTCTTCTGGTTAATTACGCAGATTATTGGCCCTTGAAGATGGGACCGATAGGTTGTCCCGAAATGTCGGCAAAGAACTATCACTATACACTGTGTAATTTCCCAGAAGAGCGCAGATTTCATCTACTTCGCGACGGAAGAATGAAATTATGCAAAAGATACATCTCAGCAACGAAACCAACCCGTCTAGGTATTGAATTCATTAATCGTTTCGTTGTTAATAATATTGTGATTTAGAACTTATTCAGTTCAACATACGGCGAGGAACGTCATTCGAAAGCTTCAAATGGCGGCTCTGGTGCTGGTCTGTCGGTCAGTCGGTCAATGATACAGGGTGCGGCAGAAAGAACACCCCGATTTGGGAGGGGCATAGCTTCGGGTGGGGAGCGCGTACAGTGGTGGGGAGCGCGTCGTCGAACAGCGGTGTACGTGCCGTTTTCAGTGTACACCATGGCGTG
>Ga0123357_10010085_pt1 | contig 11983 bp, 10 predicted proteins | sample TergutEmb28metaG_FD_89873 | JGI IMG/M metagenome (GOLD analysis project Ga0123357, IMG submission 89873) | Embiratermes neotenicus P4 segment gut microbial communities from Petit-Saut dam, French Guiana - Emb289 P4 | ecosystem: Host-associated > Arthropoda: Insects > Digestive system > Gut ...
TCGAGCAGCAGGATTTTCGGCTTTGGGGCGACAGCCCGGGCAATGGATACGCGCTGTTTTTGCCCGCCGGAAAGCTGCGCCGGTTTTTTGTGCGCCTCGCTTTCAAGCCCAAACCGGGAAAGCAGCCCGCGGGCCCTCTCCCGAGCGTCCTCCTCCGTCAGCCCGTGCACCTTCACAAGCGGCAGGGTGATATTGTCTATAGCGCTCAAATGGGAAAAAAGCCCGCCCTGCTGAAAGACAAAGCCCGTTTTCTTCCTGTAGTCCTCGCTTTCCGCGGCCGTTTCGCCGTCGAGCAAAACGGTTCCGGCAGACGCCGGGATCAGTCCGCCGAGGATGCGGAGAAACGTCGATTTCCCGCAGCCGGACTGCCCGATGAGCGCAAGCGTTTCGATATCGCCGCTATAGCAAATATCATCCAGGGCCATCCTTTTCCCGTCAAATGACTTGCTGAGGTTGTTGATTTCAAGTCTCATAATTGAAGCGCCGCTCCAGCCGCTTGCTGATATACGAAACCGGGAGCGTCAATACCAGGTACAAGGCCCCGAGCGATATGAAGCTTTCAAAGAGATTGTAGTGGTCGGCGCTGATTTCACGCGCGGTTTGCGTGAGCTCTATCAGCGAGATGACCGACAGCAGCGACGAGTCCTTGATGAGGGACGCCGCCTGCCCGGTCAGCGCCGGCAGCGTCCGTGCCGCCAGCTGGGGCAATATCACGTAAGCCGCCGTCTGCCGCTTCGTGAACCCGACCGCCTTTGCGGCCTCAAGCTGCGTGCCGTCCATCGAAAGCAGGCTGCCCCTGATGATTTCAGCGATATACGCGCCCTCGAACACGGACAGGATCAATACGCCGCTGAAAAACCTGTTCGTGATCCCGACAGCCGTGCCCACGATGTAGTAAAACAGGTAGATTTGGGTGATCAGCGGCGTCCCCCGGATGACAATCACGTAAAACCGGAAAAGATAGCGCAATATGAGTACCTTGCCCGATTGGAGCGTCGCGCTGACGATCCCGATAAAAAGGCTCAGCCCGAGGCTCGCCGCGCTCAGGCCGACCGTCAGCCAAAACGCGTCCCAAACCCTGATCCTGAGGGATATCAAAAATGTGAAATCCAGCACATGGCCGATTCTCCACAGCGAAAACCAGATGAAAAATATCAAACCCACGCTCAAAAGCAGCATATTGAACGCCGCTTTCAAGGTGGGTACTTGATCTTTATCCGTCCCTGCGGTAAATATATTTGTCATCGCGTTCCGAAGCAGCCGGTCAACTTGATCAGCTCAAATCGAAAAACCATTTGAACCCTAGCTTGTCGAACGCCGCTTTTTCTTCCTTTAGATATTTGTCCGTGAGCTTGTCAAAGCCTCCGTTGGCTTTGTATTGTTCGATGAACGCGTTGAGGCTGTCGAGCAGCTCAGTATTGCCCTTTTTCACAGCTACGCCCCAGTACTCTACGTTTTGGAACGGTATGAAAATAGCGACGGTAGTATCCGGATTGTTTTGGTTCTCGCGGTAGATCGTGAGCTGGTCGTACAAAAATCCGTCCGCTTTCCCCTGCGCCACCTCGGTGACGCACGCCGCCTCGTCAGCCAAAGAAATGATTTCCGCGTTTGGCAGGTTGCTCTGCGCGTACAGATCACCCGTCGAGCCGGTCTTGACCGCCACCTTTTTCCCAGCCTGGTTCAAGTCGTCTATGCTCGTGACCCCCGAGGCCTTGTTCGCCAGGATCGCAAGCTCAGCGTTCGCGTAAGGCTCGGAAAAATCGACTTCCTTCTTCCGGTCGTCTGTGATGGTCATGGATGAGATGACCATATCGGCCTTGCCGGTCTGGAGCGAAGGAATCAGTCCGTCCCAAGCGGTGTCCACGATCTCGGCGTCCCGTCCGATATACGCGCCAAAATCCTTCGCGATATCGACGCTGACACCCGTTGGATTGCCCGCGTCGTCCTTCGTCTCGAAAGGCGGGTACGCCAGCTCCATCGCCACGACCAGCGGGGCCGTATTGCCGCTATCCGAGCCTGTCTGATCAGTTTGGCCGCTTTGTCCCCCCTGAGCGCTATTGTCCTGGCCACCTGTCGTCTGCCCGCTTTGCGCGCTACTATCCGGACTGCTGTTCTGGCCGCCGCCATTCTGGCAACCCGACAAAACGAACAGGCTGGCAATCATGACGCAAACAATCAAAGTAATAAGTTTTTTCATCGACACGCCCTCCCAATTTATTTTTTCTTACGTATTAGAAGATAATACGTTTGTATAGGAAAAATGTAAAGCCATACCGTCAAATGGCAAATTCTTTCAAGTGTTTAGGGTTTTCGGCCGGTTACGGCGGCGTATTTTAAAAAAAATACAGCCCGCTGGAAATAATTTTTACCATGATAAAACCAAAATGTACAAATGCGCCTTGAAAAATAGCTGTTTTTGACTATGTTTTGATTAATTATTACAAGAAAGATAAAACTTTTTTGCTATTTCTCAAAAAAATCGTTGACCTTCAAGCCCCTGCATACTTCATAGTAGAGACATAGGGGGGTGCCCTAAAGATTCGGAAACCAGCAATGGTTTAAAGCAATAGATATTCAGACATCCAGGTTCAGACCCGAAATCGATAAAGGAAAAGCCCTGACAAAGATTGGCAAAGGGGGACGGAGATATGAAAGAAAACGATATTCGATCACAGGCTGCGCGGGAAATGCCGCCTCATTACCAGCCGCTTTGGAAAGACCTTGTGTTCCTGCTGGTAAAAATCGGCGTGATCGTCCTGATTTTCGTACTGCTCTCAACCTTCCTGTACGGGATTGTCAGATACTATGAACCCTCGATGTCGCCTACGGTCAAGGATGGGGACATCGTGGTATTCAACCGCTATATCCACGAAGAGGGATACCATCCACGCGAAGTCATAGCGCTGGTATACGACGGTGAGACGCAGATACGGCGCGTAGTCGCCACCGCCGGCGACATAGTGGACATCAATGAGGATGGCCTTGTGATCAACGGCGCGCTTCAACAGGAGCCCGAGATATATTCCCCGACGGAACGCTACGCCGATGGCGTCAGCTTTCCGCTGACCGTGCCGGAACGGCATGTTTTCGTCCTGGGCGACAGCCGGACGAACGCTACGGACAGCCGGATCTACGGCTGCGTGAGTATAGGCGACACCCTGGGCAAAGTAATGACGGTCATCCGAAGCCGGGGTATATGAATGGATGACGCGGCGACGGCATAGCCATGTGAAAGGCCCCGACCTGGCCGGAACACATGTAAATGTATAAAGAGCAAATTTCAATAACAGTAACAGTTCTTTGAAAATGAAGGGAGAATGAACATGAACAGGAAGAAAATCAAAATCATGAAGCTCATGCTTGGCCTGGCGCTCACGCTGATACTGAGCCTCAGCCTGGCGGCGCCCGCTTTCGCGTCGGAAGACCCGCCGGAAGGCGACTATTCCCAAAGCGGCAACGACGGTGAATCCGCGACGGCGGCAATCACCAAGTTGCTTAGGATAGCGGAAGGCACGGACACCCCGGTAGAGACATTCTATTTCACGCTCACGGCAACTTCAGAGCCTTGGGGTATAGCTACCGCGACCGTAGGCGAAACGCCGTCAGTAGGGACGGTGACCATCGGGTTTGATGGTAATGATACGAGCACACCCGCAGGCGGCGTCGTCAGCCTCTACAAGCAATCAACGGACATCTTTGCTGATGTCAAATGGCCGCATGCCGGCGTGTACGTGTATTCATTGGTGGAAACCGACAAAGAGACTGACGGCATGACGTATTCGAAAGCGGAATACCACGTCTATGTCTATGTCGTAAATGACGGGGAAGGCGGTTTGTATGTTGACGGCATCAGCGCCCGCATCGTGGATCCCGACGACTCGAACGCCGTAGGCAGCGAAGCCGGCGCCAAGGTCGACCCGACGCCCGGCGGCAGCGATGGCGACGGGTTCAGCCAGCTGATCTTCACAAACACCTATGTCGTACCTATTGACGAAGAAGACCCGACCGACCCGAGCAAACACATACTCAGTATCAGCAAAACGGTTGAAGGCGAGTATGGCGACCTGACAAAGTACTTTGCTTTCGATCTCATGATCAACCAGCCTTCCACCCTTGAAGAGGTCTATACCTACAGGGCGTATGTGCTTGAGGGCGATGCCGTGGTCGGCTTCACAAACACAACATCGAAAGACAACAATTCCGCTTTCGTAACGCCGCCATCTAACGAACCCTCTGAGAGTGACTTTGGCCCCTATATCCTTGTCAAAGCCGGCGAGCCCATCACGATCTACCTGAAGCATGGGCAGCAGCTCGTCTTCACAGCCTTGCACTATGGCGCGAGCTATGAAGTGGAGGAGCAGGGAGCGACAGGCTATACAGCCAGCGTAACGGTTGTAGTTGACGGAGGAACCCCGAAAACCCTGACCGCAACTAACGCCGGAGATTCCCTCAGCACCGCGTTCACCGACCCTGTCGAAGAGCAATTCCACATCATTGGGACCGGCAAGAACAGCGCCGCCTTCACGAATACCTTCAAGACCATCTCACCGACTGGCATCAGCGTAGACAACCTGCCCTATGTCATATTGATCGTGATTGCGCTCCTCGCCCTCATCGTGTTCGTAGCGTTCCGGACCCACAGGAACGCGAAGTACGGCAAGTACGACAGGTAGGGCCGGTTTTGGCCTCAAAACCAAACAGCAAAACTATACGCAAACCAACAGGACAAACAAAACTACAGGACAAACAGGAATTACAGGAAAGAGTTGATCAAATAAAGGAAACCAGGATATAAAAGATGAAGGCGAAGGATATCGGCAAAAAAGCAATCAAGACCCTGAACAGTATCGTGAATTTCGTGGTACTGACGGTCATAGTGCTGCTGGTAGCCTTCGCCTTGTACGCGCTGTGGGATTCCAGCCAGGTCTATCAGGTGGCTGACAAAACACGCTATGAGGTATACAAACCCACCGCAGAGAACCAGGGGAAATCTTTTCAGGAGCTGCAAGCCATCAACCCTGAAGTGATCGCCTGGCTCAGCGTTTTCGGCACGAATATAGACTACCCCGTGACGCAGGGCCCGGACAATATGAAGTACGTCACGACGAACGCGGAAGGCCGTTACTCCCTGTCCGGGGCGATCTTCCTGGATACGTACAACAACAAGGATTTCAGCGACTTCAACAGCCTCCTGTACGGCCACCATATGGAAAAGAAGGCAATGTTCGGCGAAATCGGCGGTTTCGTAAACCAAAACATATTCGACGCCCATCAGTACGGCGCCATCTACTATGACGGCAAAATGCACGGCATTGAATTCTTCGCCTTCGTCCACGCGGACGCTTACGACAACAAAGTATTCACTCCGGCAGTCCCCGCAAACGAAAGGCAGGCGTACCTGGCCGACCTGATGGACAAAGCGGTCAACCTGCGCGATATCGGGGCGAATACAAACGACAGGCTCATCCTTTTGACAACATGCTCGTCGAGCTCGACGAACGGGCGCGATATCCTTGTCGGGAGGATATCGGATGAAGTATTCGCCGATCCCTTCGACGGAATGAACAGTGGGGACGGCAAAGGCGGCGAGACCGCTGTAGGCGCCACAGGCTCCGTCAGAGAAGTTTCATGGCTGCCGTTGCTACTGATACCGCCGATTGTGATACTGCTCATCGTCATCAGCGTCAAGAGCAAAGGCAAGCGCAAGCGCAAAAACACGCTTACCAATCCTCATCCATGATCTGTCTTTGAAAATCGTGAATCCGGGCTATGCGTTCGCGATAGTCCGGCAGGACGCCCTCAACTATCGCCCAAAACCGCGGGGAATGATTCATCTCCGTAAGGTGGGCGAGTTCATGCACCACGACGTAGTCTATCAATTCGTCGTCCGCCAGGATAAGCCGCCAGGAAAAATTGATGGATCTCTTTGACGAGCAACTCCCCCATCTGGTTGTCGCGCCGGTTATCTTGACATTGTACGGCTGTACATTCATCCGTTTCGCAAGCTCAAGCGTTTTGATTGTCAGGTCGCGCCTGGCCAGCAATCTGTAAATCTGGACGCAGGCGCTGCGGATATGCTCTTCCGGCAGGTCGGGAGGCATATAAAAAACCGTATCGTCAAAACCGACGCGATCGCCTTTTTTCGCGGCTATCGGGTAAGTCTTCCCGCGGTATCGCACCTTGTCGCCATAGCCCAAAGTAAAGGCTTTGCGCCTTTCGGCCAGCTCAATAGATGCTTTCAGGTTTTCACGGATCCAATTGCCTTTTGAATTGACAAACCTGTCGATATCGCGTTTCGCCGCGTTCAAAGGCGCGCGCACTTCAACAGCGCCGTCTACTATATGGATAGCGATGGTTTTCCGCTTTGAACGGATGAGTGTGTATTCCATCTATTTCAGACTGCGCCCAGGCCTCCGCGTATAGCTTGCGATCAATCCGCCGCCACTCCTGTAAAGACTTTGGCGATGATCCCCCACTTGCCGTTCAAACGCAAAAAGCTCAGGATATCGGTATAAAGAGTATCCTTCACGCGAACCTTTACACGGGCGACAGCCGTATTTTCCCCGGTGAAGTCGATCGACAGGATCTCCTCATAGCGCGGATAGCCCTGTTCCGAATCACCCTTCGGCGATGATCCGACCCGGTTTACGAAAAAGTCCTTGTCCCAATTGATCAGGCTTCCGTCTTCCTCGCACGAATACAAGTGCGCGACATCGTGGAAAACCTCAGCCATGCCCTCGCCGTCTGCCGCGTAGCCCGTATCGAAATAGGCCTGTATCACCTTTTTTATTTCATTGATCTCCATTGTAAGAACCGCCTTTCCTGCACATATTATATTACAATCAGATCAATCCTTCATCCTCCATGCGCCCTATCTCTTCAATAGTCATGCCGAGCACTTTCCTGTATACCTCGTAATTGTCCCGCCCAATGTAAGGCGCCGTTTGATAAACGTCGGGATCCGACTTGCTCATCTTCACGACAGGGCCGGTGATCATCATTTCCCCCAGCATTGAATCCACAACCTTCAGGACAGTCCCTCTGTTGAGCAATTGCGGATCGCGCGCCGTATCCTCGATATGATTCATACGCGCCGCCGATATCCCGTTTGCCTGCAAAATATCGATTGCCTCATCGCTGTCATGTTTCTGCATCCATTTCTGAAAAATCTCATCGGATTTGGCTTTGGGCCCGGATTTCGCAAGGCTCTCATTCCCGCTGATACCGCAAAACTTCATGAACATTTCGTCACTTCTGATATGCATATATACTTGTTTGCCGTCTTTTGCCGTATATACATTTGCCGGCCGCGAAGCCTGGTCCTGGGCGCCCGCCCTGCCCGCGACTATCCCCAATTGATAATAGTTTGTGATCGCGCTCAGCATGAGGCTCGTTGATACGTCCATCAGCGCAACGTCGACAACCTGCCCTTTGCCCGTCCTTTCCCTGTATTGCAGCGCGGCAAGCGTCCCTACCGCCCCATAGACGCCGGTGACAAAATCCGTTACGGATATACCGCACATCAGCGGGTCCGCCTTATGATTCCTGTTCATGTTCAACAATCCGCTGGCCGTTTGGGCTACAGGGTCAAGGCGCGCCCGTTCGGGGCCCGGCCCGCCCTGTCCGAACCCGGTGATACGCGTGATGACCAGCCCCGGATTGATTTTCAAGAGGTCGTCAGGGGCCAATCCCATTTTCTCCAGGCCCCCGGGTTTGAAATTTTCCACAAGCACGTCTGCCACCTTGATGAATTTGAGCAGGATTTCATGCGCGTCCTTATGCTGGAAATCCAGTGTGACGCCTTTCTTGTTGCGGTTTTGTGATATAAAAAATGTGCTTTCGCCCTTATAAAAAGGCGCGTAGGCCCGGCTCGGATCGCCGCCGCCCCGCTTTTCGACCTTTATTACTTCCGCACCAAAATCACCCAAAATCATCGAGCAGTGCGGCCCCGCAATGATCCTCGAAATATCTATTACGCGTATACCATCCAAAGCCCCAATATGCATTCCCGTCACCTTGCTCTTCCAAATACCAATGCTTTTGGCCTTCTTAAGCGCTTTCAGTACTTAAATATTGGCAAATCCATTCTCCGATACAGGGACGCTCCCTGTATGTTGCAATGTCCGAATATTAAGATAAAAACCAGCTATTGGCAATGTATAAATAGGAACAAATGCCGGGCAAAGGCAGTCGGCGCGCAATCAGCGCATATTGTCCCAGTACAGATAGTCCATATCCGTTTCACCCTGAATGCCGGGCGTTTGGCCGGTCGCCCGGTACTGCCAAACGCTTGGCTGCGCGGTTTTGTTCCACGACAAGGTCGCCGGGTCGAGTTCTTTGTCATTTCCATACCAATTGGCGAGCCAGAAAGGATATCCTTCATTGAACAGCCGCTCCGCGTCAAATTCGTTGTTCGCCCAGGTCTGGAATGTATAAAATCCGGCCTTGTATCCAAGGGACCGAAGCTGATCCATACCGTCTCTCGTGAACGCTGTGCGGTAATCATATCCGCCGAGATCGTCAGAGCCGGGCTTGAAATACAGCTTGTCCTCTATGTCCAAAAATACGGGCAGATCCAGTTTGATCCTGTTTTCATTTGTATAGGCGTCGAAAGAACCTATGCCCTCAGTGAGCCCATCCTGAGTGTAATTGTAAATATATATATAGGCGCCCACCGAGATCCCGTTCTCCTGCGCCATGAGCACATTTTCGGCATACAGCCTGTCGGGTTTGAAGACAGGCCGTTCCTCTGACGCGATATACCCCGCCCGGACGAATGCGAACTGCACGCCGCTTTCCGCTACAGCCTTCCAGTCGATTTCGCCCTGATGCACCGAAACGTCAATCCCCTTCCATTGCGGCAGCCGCTTTTTGCTCTGCACGACGCCGTCGTCTGAAATCTGGTAGACGCGGCCGTCAAAATACACCGTGCCGGTCATCCGCCCGCCCCTGCTGATATTCAAAAGGTATGGCTTCCCGTCGATCGTCTGCTCCCCGAACAGCATGCCGTTGTCCCCGTCGTAATATGCGGCCCTGCCGTCCGGCAGCGTCTGCCATCCCGTCCCGAACCGCGTACCGTCGGCGGTGTAGTAGAACCACGCGCCGTCCACCTGCCGTTCGCCTTCCAAAACTTTACCGGTCATCTCATCGTAATAGTACAAAGCCCCGTTCCGGCTTACCTGCCCTGTCACTTCCGCGCCAGTGGCGTCAAAAAGAAAATCGCGGCCGCCTATAGCGTATTCCTGATCGATGACCATATGCCCGGCGTCGTCAAAGTAATACCGCCCGCTGTCCCTCACGATCCAGCCGTATTGCATCGCGCCCGTCCATTCATTGAATGAATACACGAACCCGTCCAGCTCGATCACGCCTTTGTACACGTAGCCGTCCTTGTCAAAGTAGTATGTGACCGAATCCACCTTCAGCAGCGTATCTTTCACGACGCCCGCATGCCTGTCGAGATACTGCTTCTCCGCGCCTTCGCCTACCCATCCCGACCGGTCCGGCAGGTCGAACAGGAAGAAATACCCGTTGTAAAACCGCAGCCCGAACGCGAGCAGCACGGCCCACGCGAGCAGGACGACCAACAATACGATTTTTCTACGCTTCACCGCCATAGCTATATATTAGCAGGTTTCTAACACTCCTTGCGTTTTGGGCCAAAAAGAAGTACTTTTGACAAATCAAAGACTTCAATCGGCAAAGGAACGGGAAACTCATGAACTTGATTTACAAATTGGACGACAGAGTGCCGGGGAACAAATTCCTGGTTTACAGCTTGCAGCACGTGATCCTGTTCATCTCCGGAGGGGTGGCCATGATTGTCGTCGTCGGGATTTCCCTTGGATTGTCCGCTCCCGATCTGTCAGCCCTGATGCAGCGCACGTTTATTATCGCGGGGGCCTTTACGGTATTGCAAGGGGTTTTCGGCCATAAATACCCTATCATAGACGGCCCCGCGGCCCTTTGGGTGAGCATGATCCTGCTGATCGTACCGACTATGGGCGCGCGTACCACTACATTTCTCACCGATCTTGAGACCGGGATCATGATAGGCGGCGCGCTCGTGGCCATCGTCACTGCCGTTGGGTTGATGCCGTATATCTTCAAGCTGTTCACGCCGCCCGTGAATGGGGTGCTTCTGATGCTGATGGTGATTCAGATCAGCCCGAGCATCGCCAAAGGCATGACAGGGCTGACTTCCGCAAACGAATTCCTGAGCGGCCACAGCGTCATCGTATTCTTTTTCACCGTAGCCATACTCCTGGTATTGAATACGGCGACAAAAGGCTTTCTAAAAAGCATCGCGGTACTGATCGGTACAGCCGCGGGATGGCTCTTTGCTATTCCCATGGGGCTTGCCGCCCGACCCGAAAGCGGCGGCGGGCTGCTGTCGCTGCCCGGTATTTTCGCCTTCGGCCGACCGACATGGAATCCAGGGATCGTGATCGTATGCGTTTTCGCGTCATTTGTACTGCTGTCAATGGTATACGCGGCCATCATCGGCATGTCGGAGATAGTTGACAAAGGTATCGACGCGCGGGGCATGAAAAGAGGGGTTTTGCTACATGGGATCAGCGCCGTGCTCGCGGGGGTTTTCTCCATGGTTCCGAACCTGCCGTATATCACGCCGATCGGAATGATCAATATGACAGGCGTTGCAGCGCGCAGGCCGTTCATGGCCGGGGGGCTGATACTGCTCGTGATGGGGCTGATTTCGCCCGTGGGCGCCCTGTTTTCATCGATACCCATCCCTGTCGGATATGCGACCATGACGGTGCTGTTCGCGCACATCTTCAAGCAGGGGCTTCACGAAGTGCAAAAGGATACCGAAAGGTTTCCCGACAGGATCAGCTATGTCGTCGGCATAGCCATGATCATCGGCGTAGGCGTCATGTTCCTGCCGTTTGACGCGTTTTCGCATCTGCCCGGCGTATTGCCCTTCCTGCTGTCAAACGGATTGATTGACGGGACCGTGATCGCGATCATCCTCGACAAAGCGCTGTTGAAGCGGCGAACAGTACCCTCGAACTAAACCTCCGAGCTCATCTTCATCCGGTTTTCCATTGCCAAACGAAAAACAGAACATAAAAGTACAAAATCAGCGCATGTAAAGCTCTAAACCTGAAGCGGCCAAAAAATCTTTAGATGTATAGAAAGATTCACACGTCTATGCCGCAATCGCATACATGCGCATATCGCATTATATTTCAGCATAATTTCATGGTATCATAAAGCATATGAACGCTAAAACTATGCAACGATGCGGAAGATGCGAAAGAATAGCAGGAGAAAAACATTGATTATACAAAACAACTACCAGATCACGGCCATCGGCGTCTACACGCCGAAGAAAAAGCTGACGAATTTTGATTTTGAAAAAATGGTAGAAACCAGCGATGAATGGATCGTAAAGCGAACCGGCATCAAAGAGCGGCATATGTCGGCGGAGGATGAATTTTCGAGTGATATGGCCATCAAAGCCGTACAGAACCTTTTGGACAACTACCCCGTCACCGTGGATGATGTGGATTTGATGATGGTTTCAGGCTTGGTGACCGACCATCTGGCGCCCAGCGTTTCAGCGTTGGTCGCGGGGCATTTCGGAATCCACGGCGGGACGTACGACTTCTACTCTGGCTGCGCCGCCTTTGCGTATGGCCTGATCACCGCCAACGCTTTTTTGGCAAGCGGCATGGCGAAGAAGATCCTGATCATATCATCGGAAACGCTCACGAAGGTCGTGGATTATACCGACCGCAACACATGCATACTTTTCGGGGACGCGGCGACCGCGACTTTGATAGAAAGGAGCGATTCCCCAAAACCGTTCATCTCGGCGTTCGGGACAGAGGGAACACTGGCAGACAAAGTGTATTGCAGCCACGCCTCGCCGGTGATCAATGGGGCGCCGGTAGCGAAAGCACGCCTTATCCAGCAGAACGGGCCCGCCCTTTATGAATTTGTCGTCAAAAATATCACA
>Ga0123357_10010086_pt1 | contig 11982 bp, 8 predicted proteins | sample TergutEmb28metaG_FD_89873 | JGI IMG/M metagenome (GOLD analysis project Ga0123357, IMG submission 89873) | Embiratermes neotenicus P4 segment gut microbial communities from Petit-Saut dam, French Guiana - Emb289 P4 | ecosystem: Host-associated > Arthropoda: Insects > Digestive system > Gut ...
AATTTTAGCACACCCTGTAAATAAAATGTGAATAATACAGGGACCAAATAAGTTAGATTTATGAAACAAACTGCATTTTGAAGAGTAAAAAACGGAGAGTATATACCATGTTTAAAATATTCATTGCCTATATTTGTTGAATAAATATATAAAATGCAACGTTTAGACGTTAGCGGTGCGGTGCGACCACTATAGTCGTCGTTAGGCGTCAAAGGGTTAAATGAGAAACAAATTAAAATAGCAGCACTTACAGAATCAAAAAAGAAATTTAAGGGTACAATGGAAACACATAAGTATGTAGTAATATACAGAGGTACACAAGCACAAGTGCGTGTAATGTTTTGGATTCACATATGAAACAAAATACAATTATGAACTACACATACTGGAGCAAAAGAATAACTGAGGTAAAAGTAAATAATGGAAGAGGGAAATTATCATTTTTTGGACTCTATGCCCCAGAAAAAGGAAGAGTTGAAGAAAACAAAAACTTTTATGACCCATTACAGGAAATATTAAATGAAACTAACAAAAAAGATTTCATCTTACCCTTCACAGACCTGAATGCTAGAATAAGAAATGCTGAAATCCTTAACAGTGTAGGAGGCTTTGGAGAACCAGTAACAAATGCCAATGGATTGAAACTAAGAGATTTTGACATGCATAACAACATGCAAATAATGAACTCATTCTATACACAAAAATATATATACACACATACATACACATGGTCACCTCGCAATTCCAAAACAGTTATAGACTATTTCACTGCAAACAGGAAACTATCAAAACTATTCCTAGAAGTGAGTTTACAACGGAAGTGATATTGGTTCAGATCACTTTTTGACTTTGGCTAAATTAAGATTTCCACCAAAATGTTTACATTTACCCATGAACTCTGCACACAAAAAAAATATACTCCACTATAAAATCAGATTACTCAATGATGAAAGTTTAAAATGGCTATACAAACAAAGAATTCAACAGAAACTACAAGAAATTCTAGACAGTAACAATATTATGGGAAAATACAAAGCATGTACAGAAAAGAAAAAATTAAAATTATGGGATGATGAAATAAAATTAACTGTACAAAAGAAAAATTTAGAATTCAAGAAGAATCTTCAAAGGCCATTGACAATGAAACTGAAAATCAGTACAGATGAGCCTTTGCCAAAAGGGAATATCAGGAAAAGATATTGAAAATCTTTGTATGAATTTATATCACACACAGAATCTACCACACACAAAATAAAACCAAACACATGAACAAAGATGTCTCTTGATCAGGAGGAAAATTCATGATACAGTAATCCCTGTACATATGTCAACTTGACTTACATTACTACGCACTCAAGTTGCCTGCCCCCAGAACCCATTTATTACGCCAAGCACATGAATTCACATGTATGACGCTAAAGACGTCTTTGAGTTGCTGAACTCCTTGATCAGGAGGAGCTCACGCTCAACCATCTTGCCAAAATTTGGAAGCAAAGAATCCTCTAACCTGAACCTAAGGAGAATACCATGACAGTCCTGAAGTTGACTAAGGGGCTTGGACTCAGTGAAGCTAGCATCAAGGTGTTCGATGACACTGATTTGAATAGCAAGCAGCAACAACTAGACAGGGAATTATTATGATACGTGTTTGCTATGAGATTCTGAAGGAAAAGAAGAGGTATTTTTACTGCTATACCACAGTGCTCAAGTTCTTTGAGTCACTGTCAGGGACTCGTGATTTGTCACCTCTGTTTTTGGAGATGATGATCCAGATGCCCTGCCTAAAGTTCCAGAGGACGTCGCTTTAAATTGTCATTTGTTTGTCATGTTTCATACTTTTGCAAACCAAATTTTTGTAAGTATAAATACATCACTTATCGCAGTCAAAAAAGATTTCCTTGAACCACACTTCCCATTATCATATTGTGTTTATGGGAATATTTGCCTAGATTCACGCTGTCTCAGGTAACACCACCAGCCTTGGAACCAGTACTCTGAGGAATAACTATAATTAAGTCTAAATTGCAAGTTAATCCTGCACCTACAGCATGCAGATTAACATCACAAGATCTTCACCTTAGCACTAGAAGCAGGTATGTGGTCACTTTTACACCCTTGCTTTGTTTGCTCCTTTGTTTATACTAGATTGAAAGCTGTATGAGTTCCCAGAATTGTTCTAGACATGGTGATAAACAGAAAAGTCTGAGGTCCACAGCAAACAGCCAGTCACTTTTTTGATCAAGTCATAACTAACCCTTTACATGTCATCTACACAGACAAGGAATTAACAAAGTTATATTTACCGCTTTTGTTGGTGTTACCATAACAGGAGACGTCCCATCGCTGGTGACTAGGAAACTATTAGAAAATGGTAACTCAGTTGGAAATGGCCTTATTTCTAATGAAGGGCCACCAGACATTATGTTACCATTATGCTGTCGAAGTAATCGCTTTTCATAATCTTGGTTGAACATACTGTTTCACAGCTGTTCCAATACCTTTAAAAGAAAGATCACTCGATGAGTCACATTAGCATTCCCTCATGTCACCCTATTAAGTACAAACATATACACACTTAGTAAAGTTTCTGAGAGACTGAAGTTACATTAAAACAGGTAAAGAAGGTGAGATTCATACAACAGAAGATAACACTATTGAAAATAATGTACCATAAGTAAGGGTTGCAAATATTTTCCAAAAATCTAGAAGCCACCTCAAAATTCTGCACATCAGAAGGGTAATGTGAAGTTCCACACCAAGTACCACAAATCTTAGATGCCACTGTAACCAGGAAACTTGGTGCCTAGGATTTGTGCAACCCTGTCATAATAATTTTGAAATACTGTTTAAGGGCAAATATATTATAATTATCTCTAGTTTCAACATTCGGCCTGATACCCATTCTAATTACATCTAGCAGGCTTGATGGGTCTTACAAATAAATGACCAACACGAAACAATGGCTTCCTGCCTCAGATGGTTCCAACAGATGCAGCATTTTGAAATCCCATATTACCTTTCATTTCTGATTGCACACACATACACTCTAGGCCTGAATCAAGCTAGGAAAATTGTGAAGTATCAATTTAAGATTCTTCAACAGGGGCTTCCTTACACATGCTACTTATGGAACCTTCTGATCTGAACCTTTGATATTAGTTTATCAAACATGTGGAACCATATTTATGGCAGTATTTATACAAATCATTTAAATTCCCTTGAATAAAATATCATGTTGGGAGAAAACACATGTCTTTGTAAGTATATTTTACGTACGTATAACCGGACATTTTGAGGAGAAGCCTAATAACTAATGTACGATCAATAAACGTAACACAATACACACCTACAAGACAAAGAGAAACTTTATACCTCTGTACTTAAAAAATTATACTTAGCATGTACACGAAATATTAACCATAAGCATAACATTCAAATATGTAACACCTGGCTTCTAGTTTCTCAGAAGCATAATATACTTAGTCCTCTTGCAGATCCAGGTTCTAGTCATGCAAATATTTTTGAAGCCTGAATGCCTAAAATGTTTGGAGATGAAGGCCACCCAAAAGACTCACTAGGAGAAGAAAAGTATGACAATGATAGCTCAATTCAATTCCATTTAACCTTCAGTGGTCCAACATTAAGTTATGCTTGATGGAGCATTCCACTGTACTGGGTCAAACTTCCAGTTCAGTTTGACAGGTTACAATGATATGTTTGACTTCAGTTTTTGATAAGGTCTTGCCACCTAGTGTCTGCTCTTTGAATTGCTTGGAGCTTAAGGAGTATTTTTTCTGTCATAAGAGGGTAGCATGCTGATCACAAAATATAACAAGGAAAAAAGTTTGTGTCTGTGGCCTTCACTCACAGTACCATGGGGAATCCCTGTACATGTTTAGACACACTCTGCCTCCAGCTATGACTGCATCATACAGACAGCCCTGACAAACCAGACCTTCCTTGTACATTACAGATTTTCCCAAACTTTTCAGTAATATCAGAGAGACACTGACGGACATCAGTGGTTACATTTTTACTGACCAATTTTATTACAGTCCTACATTTGCCACTGAACTAAGTAAGGTCAGGTGTCACCCCACCAGAACTTGGAAAGATGTTCCAGCTATCATAAAAAAAAAATCACCCATGAAAAGGTGAAAATTCAGCTTACAGAAATAATAAAGCATTCTACTGCTGCCACGGTAATTAAGCTCAACACATGGAAGATACCCTTGTCAGAGCCTGTTAAGAGGAGACTAAAAAGGAAAAAAGAGAGGCCAACTGTAACTGTAAATTGCATGAAATACAAGGGTGGAAAAGATACTACAAATCAGTACACAGCTACATACTGTTTTCTTCAGAGGAAACCAAAATGGTGACAAAAATTATTCTTTTGGGTATGGAAATTGTAGAAATATATGGCAACAACCTCTACGTAGAAAGCTGCAAGAAAAAAACTCCAAATCAATGAGCCATACCAAGTTCAGGCAACAGCTGGCCATGGCCCTCGTAGAGGATTTCTGTAAAGGTGGTGGTGAATCCATCAGAGTACAACATTCTACATCTGACAAGGAGCACAGAGTCAATGGCAAACTGCACATAATTATTCCACATCCAGACAGAAAGCACAAAGACTATGTACTGTGCTTCAAAATAAATGTGCCAGGTGGAAGAAGGGAAACAACTTACATTTGTGAAACATATGACCACAATCCAGGACATCATGTGGGAACACGACATAGTGAAAAAATGTAAACTGAAAAATGCTTGTCAGACACTCAAGATATAACATACTCAAATTTATGTTCAAACTTCAAAATTCTCTCCTTAAGTCAGCTTAAATTTGAACAGTGGGGGGCACAAGGTGGTGCGGTTGGTTGAGACACTACACTACAAGTGGAAAGTCGCAGGTTCGATTCCCGATGGTGTCACTGGAATTTTTCACTGACATAATCCTTCCCGCCACACTATGGCCCTGGGTTGGACTCAGCCTCTGACAGATGTGAGTACCAGGAATTTTTCATCGGGAGTAAAGGCGGCCAGTGTGTGCGACTGACAACCTTTCCACCTTCATGTGCTGATTGTCTTGAAATCTCCTCAACCTCCTGGAACCCTCAGGGCCTGTCCAGGCCCATAATGGGATTGCTTTACCTTTACCTTTGCCAATAACAGTGATTTTCCAGGAAATTCCTTTGGACCAGCTTGTCCAAATTCGTAAAAAAATAAATATTCAGACCCCAAAAGGTTAAATAAATGAAACAAATATACAAACCTTCAACTTCATTCCTTATAAAACCACATTTGTGCTCATACTAGGATAGAATGATAAAGGTAGGTTTCACAGTTTTCACTGATTTTTGCTCTCAGGGACTGTTCATCGTAAGTTGATTCAACTGTCCACATCATGGAGAGTATCTCTGTTGCCGTATTACTCACTAAAAAGTGAATATTGTTGCTCCAGAGCAACTGATGCTGCTGCCCAATCTGCAGTGTTCTACCCAGTGACAAAAATGTTCTCTGTATTCTTAAAATTTCTGCTCAATATATTTTACTAGGTTCCTAGTCCCAGTATACGTTCTCCACTCTCCTACATACCAAGATCCTGACAACTTAATCAGAAACAAAAATTTACCACTTAGCTGTTGCAGGAGATAGGCATTCACCTTACTTTATGTTGGGGTTTGACAAAATTCCTTTCCTAGCCTTTCCTTGGTACTCTTAACATATACACTTCAAGTCCTTGACTTCTTGCTGGATCTTCCTAACCAGCCATGATTTTGGAAGAATTCTGACTTTATACTCTTCTTTACTGGCATGTTAAATTCTCCCACCATATTCACATAGAAAATTATCACTGTTACTATGGCTCATCAAAAGTGTTTGTTTACTATTCCATCTATTTTCTTAAAAAGTCTCTCTTGATACTTTACTTGTCAAGCAGCCTACAGACTTCTGTTTGTCAGAAAAAAAAAATTCAGGCGGAAAGTAAATAAATCTGGCAATGTTTCTTGTCAAATTAAAGCCAAAGGTAAAACACCGAAGACTGTCCAAAAACCATAAATATAGCACCACACATAAGATCCACTTATGGGCTCCAAATTGAGGAAAGCAAATCTAGTACATGAGAGGCACTTCCTCGTTACATGGAATTATGTACTTTTGTACCAGGTCCTTACTTTACCTATCATTTGTCACTTCCTAGTTCTACTGTGCCATGCACGTTGGCAGATGGTTGAGTGGGTCACATGAATACAGTAAACCAGCTGAGAGGAAGGGGAAACTGGTAGTTTTCAGGTAAAATAATGATGGTACATACGCACCAATGCCTCAAAACACCAAAATATTTGTCAGAAAAGCCATTTGTTCAAACATGAACTACAGCATGAACACTAGAAAACGGAGATAAATGACAAGGACTGTTACAAATTAGACCAACAAAATGCACACACACACTTTAACGTTTCAATGTTGTTAAGTAGAAAACAGCAGTTAACCCCAAAATTACATCTCAATATAGGTAAACAGTACTAATCGTCAATGTATTAACACAGAAATAGCAGCTACTTGTCTCCGCATAAATCAAGAACAACAAATTTCTCTATGTTAAAAAACCAAAATTAAACGAACAATTTTATACACTTCACCTGGAACATGCTGCAATATGGCATAACAATTGGCAACTAATTCAGCCATCTACCAATGGAAAGTTATAACAAACGGGAGCACCGTACAATAACCTCAATAAAAATTGAAAATCTTCAATCTAAGCAACAAAGGAATACTTCAAGCCACAAGACGAACCAATAGTACCATAAACTACAATTTTATACTAGAGTAAAAACCTGAACTGAAGTTAATTTTACAAAAGAAGAAATGAATCTCTAAGGACTTGGTTTCCAACAGAGTATTGAAAAGCCCATATCATCATACTTTACAAATCTTGTAATAGAAACTAAAAATGTTACAAAACTAATACATACCGGAATGCATAATGCATATCAGATCATGGCAATAAAAAACTAAAACACATTTTAAATTCATATAATTCTAGTAATCTTTCTGAGATCAAAAACATAACACTCTATACATGTTATGTGATTATATGTGACTCCACAAAGATGGATGCTGAACTCATCACCTCCAACATGAACAAAATAAGCAAAAACATTAAATTTAGTCCAAAATATGAAGATAATGGACAAATTAACTTCTTAGATTTACTACTCATATGAAATGAATCCAACTGATACTGATACATGCCATAAACCCACCAGCACCAATACAACTATCAATTTCTTCTCAAACCATCCCACATAACATAAAATGGCTGCACATAGGTATTATATCACATGCAAGCACTCGCTCCCACTCTCACCAGAACAGAAACAAAAGACTGGACCACAATAAAACACATGGCAAAAGCCAATAATTTTCTACATAAACTAATCCAAAACCCAAACTCACAATTACAACAAAGGTTAAACAACCCTGACCAAGATAGTAACACAACCCAAAACTCAGAAACTTCGACAACATTTACATACTAAAATCCATTAGTGCACAAGATTAACAATGTATTTAAACACACAACAGTATGAATTGCCTTCTGAAGTAATAATATGCACTATGATGTTACAAAATCAAAAATAAACAATAATATAGATTAATATAACTTTCTTATGTTGGACAAACAAGCCATAGTTTAAAAAAAGGTACCAAGAACACGTGAGATATATACAACAGAACAATCTGCAATCAGTAAATAACATATATGAATATGGAAATCAATATTACTGTGTCCTTCCTCAAGCAAGTTAACAAAGGCCCATTACTTTGAACAGTTGTACACCTAATCGCATTACCATCATAACAAACATGTTCCAGAACAAAGACACAGAATGTAACCCTATGTATCAGCTGATATTTGGCATTCATATTACATAAGCCAAAACACAATCGAGATAAATTTCATTTTTGTCAATGACAATTAAAACACTTTATTATCCAACAGATGCACAAATATGTAATTCATAGATACAATTAGAATTATTATAAGATATTTAAAATATTGAAAATTGCTCCTACATGTTTTGGATCACAAGGGATCCATCATCAGGGAGCCCTATACAATTTAGACATGTACGTCTGTCTTAAAGTGGGTGCATTCTGTTGGTCTAATTTTGTAACATATCACAATGCACAAAGTGAAAAATGTAAAAAAAAGTGCAAACGACTTAACCATTTGTGAAGAAGGGTATCAGTGAAATAAAACATAACAGCCTAAACTGCTGACATGGAACGCACAGCTTAACCTCCATAACTTTATGTCACACGCAACACATCCATACCAACCAACACACAAAATTATAATTCTATATATTTTAACTTTTAGTTTTAAGGTAAGACTATAAAGGATTCTCCAAAGAACTTTAAAAAGTAACCTGCATATATACACAATGCATGCTTCCGTGGTAGCTTACCTGCATGTTTCACACTTTTCTAGAGCAGTGATTGTGTTTTATGGGGCTGTAAATTGGTATGAGCATTATAACTGTGTTAACGTGTTCAATGGTATTCTACGAATATTCTACTGGAGTGGTCCTGATTATAAATAATGGCATGAACAAATGAACTGATGACAAACATGTCGAAAACGCATCTGTCAATATGAAATAATCTTACAGCAATATCTAACATATGCACAATCATACAAATACCAATTAATCGTTGACAAATCTATAAATATTCTGTTGTAAATTAATTTCTGGAGAGGCAAAACTACAATGCAACAATACTGCACTTAAAAACGTAACACAATTCAATATGGAGGTTAACTACACACATTACGTATCTGCTTTACACATAACAGGAATACGTGCCTACGAATCAATATAACCAATGTAAATTTAAAGGAAATACGGTACAGATGCACTTTGAACTAATATAACAGTAAGTTACTTCAGGTAGGAAAGAACTTGAATTACGTACCTTTTTAAAGACTAACAGAACAGCGTATTTCTACCAAAGTAATTAAGACAGTCAGTTTACATTTAGGTGTCTTTCTAATATTCACGTCACATAAGGGAAATCAATGTCCTATAACACTACATCAAAACTACACCTAACCATCTTGACCTGATCAGCAACTACTCCACTACACAAGTCACGAAACACCATTGATTAAACAATTACTACTAGGACAACTTCACGCCAAAGATCACAATGTAGTTCCTTGAATGCTCTCACTATACACAACTACATCTAGCGTCGCACTCACGAACTATATTAAATAAATAATTCAACTCACGAACTGTATTAAATAAATAATTCAACGTCTTACGTACCGCCCCATATCGTCTTAAAATATAACCTCTCGAATCCCGGTAATACTATTTTGGCGTCACCGTGCCACTTCCGTCTACTAACTAAAGGTATGGATTCAACCAATTACAGATCACAAGAAAGCCGAGATTTAACAATATTAGGTGTTTCGGGAGCGGTAAAATTATTTGGCAATTTTCGATTCAATTCGCACGCGGCCCTTTTGAGGGACGATGCCTGCCGGCTAGCCACGTCAGAATTGCAGTCGTCGCCTTGGTTATTTCCACTTTGCACTTTGAAAACTATGCTAAATATTTTATTCGTATGAGAAGCAACGAACACTACATTAATACGTCCGTTACTTACGATTTTAAATGTATTCATACAATTTACGTTAGTACGGAATGCAATTTCGGTTGGACGCGACCAAGTCCAAAATTATTTACAAACCCTAAACAGGTTCAGATTTAAGAGCAGCTCTTATTATCGAAGACAAGGACAAACCTGAAACTATTATATAGTCGGCACAATATTTATCTGGTGGCTGTTCTTTTTTGGACCGCAGTAGTACTATAATCCATGCTATAAAGTCGGGTCTGCCATACAATCAACGTGGTGTGTAGTCCATCACTAGCTGGACATCACAATCCGGGATTTCACTCTCTGGAAAATGGAATGCATGGCGGCAGCCACGGGTTACGCCACGAACCACGGGTAACACTTATTTGTCACTCCTCCAACATATCGGTAACATGCTAACCCGTACTTCTGCAGCATAAGCCTTAGCTTTTTTTTAAGCAATGACACTTGCATGAGCGTGAAGCGGCACGCAGAAGTCAGAACACTAGTTTTGACAGGGTGTGGGTTTTACAACATAATGCGCATGAGTGTCGCGCAAGGACACTGCGTGTCCCGCTGTATCCGCAGCTGTAGCAGCAGCCGAGCCGATGCTTGTGCGCAACACGCGGTAGTGTGAATTCACAGTTGGGAAAGAGGTTGTGTTTTGTATCTGTATTAGTTCTATCTTTTGTTTATACCATGAGCTATAAAGAGGAATGCGATGAAAAATGAATAGATTGGCAAATGTGACTATCAAAATTGTGAGAAATTCCCAGAATTTCATCTCACTTCCCATCAAATATCTTGCTATCAGAACTGATTCGTGACAGCAGTGCACGGATTAGAATAGAATATGGAGTAGTATCCATCTTTTATTTTCTTGAATATGTCAGTTGCATCCTCACACCTACAGTGAACCAGTAAATCATAATTTTCATCTTCTTCAGGTGTAATGGCAGCTACAGGCTCCTCCGTTTTCACTTTGTAACAATCACGCAATAAATTCCTACATCACGTATGTCAAGCCATTGTCCACAGATTACTACTTATGCCATTGTGTGTGTTACGTAGGCGTCATTTCACATAACCTATCACGTTCACGTGAGCGTCATTGCGTGGTATGGCTGCTTAAGCCACAGGTTGCTACTTATGGTTTGGGCTTTTCGAAATACCGGTATGAGATCTGCGTGAGTCGTGTTGTTAACTCAGTAGTAATCTGTGGCACTGATGGTGTCATGTAGGGGTGCTGGAGTAGGTATTGTTTAATAATGTGATTGTTGCTGGTACATAATTTTTTGGCAGCTATGAGTAGCCAGCGAGGAAATGTTAAACGTACGCGACCTCAAAAATATAAGAACAAAACTGCTTTCAAAAATGACTTGCATGACTCTAGTTCTAAAACGAAGCACCTGAATAAGATTGAAATTTTGAACGTATGTGCAAAATGTAAGTCGATATTAGAGTGGAAGATCAAATACAAGAAATATAAATTGCCGAAAGCCCCGAAGAAGTGTACCAAATGTGAACAGAAGACTGTAAAAAACGCGTATCACACCATGTGCATTCCCTGTGCTGAAATGCAAAAAGTTTGTCCAAAATGTGGAAAAGCAAACGAAATAGTGACGAACAATGTTCCTGGCCAACTGAAACTAGATACCGAATTACAGAATTTTATTGAAGATTTGACAGAAAGAAAGAGACGGACGTTTCTTCGTTATCTGTCCGAAAAAGAAAAGCCCGATGGTAAGACTTTGTGTGTTAAATACATATGACAATTGTGATTTATGTCAGTGTGATACTCTCTGCTGTTGGCATTGGCGAACTTTAATGTTGCTGAGCGTATGTAGTAATTTAAATTGTGTGGTTTCCATCCCGTTGTGTACACTTATCAAATTTTATTATCTAAGCCGTCTTTGCACAACTTACAGTAACAGTTGCAAACTGCTGCAACTAGTCAATTATGCAACATGTTTCGGCTTACACACTAGTATGACTTAATCAAGGTGTTGTTTTGTGGCTCTACCTATGGGATCCCAAGGTTCACATAAATCTACATTACAAGAGACTGTAATCATTATCCATTAAAATTGACTCACTGAAAACTGTTAAAAACTGTTAAAATGTGACTGTATTTGTCTTAGGCTGTGACTGCTTCACTGTGTTGTTGACTGTGGGTCCATTGGGTATCTGTTCGTGAACATTAGACAGGCATTCTTCTATTTAGTTATTAACAGGTTTGGTTGCACTCGTGTTCCTATAACTGTAATTTATTATCCGGTTATTCATCCCCTTTATTTTACCTATATGCAAACTTTGCTGACC
>Ga0123357_10010087_pt1 | contig 11982 bp, 10 predicted proteins | sample TergutEmb28metaG_FD_89873 | JGI IMG/M metagenome (GOLD analysis project Ga0123357, IMG submission 89873) | Embiratermes neotenicus P4 segment gut microbial communities from Petit-Saut dam, French Guiana - Emb289 P4 | ecosystem: Host-associated > Arthropoda: Insects > Digestive system > Gut ...
AAACATGTAGAGTTTTATTCCAAAACTAAATTTGAGAAATTAGTGCATCTAGTTGGTTTTATTATAAGAATTTATCATGATGCACGTTCACCTGAATGTCAGATTTGAATTAATTAATGTCAAACATAACTAGTGTATAACATAAACTTTATTCTGGTAACATGTTTTGACCCAGTATGGTCACCTTGAGGCTAATAATGTAAAATTCATACAAAAGTACTGTACACAATTATATTAAAAGATATTAGTAACTGAGATGTCAGCTTTACATTCCAAACAGTACAGGTTGCTTACATACTGTAATTCCTTTGACATTTTTGTTTTTGCAGCACTAGATGTATTTTAATTGACCAGCCTCGTGGTCTAGTGATCAGAGTCTCCGACTACTAATCATGAGGTCCCGGGTTCGATTCCCGGTTCTACCGTGGGAATTTTCCCTGAAGGGGAGGATTCCCGCAGTGACCATGGTCTGGGTAAGTTGGTAAAATTTGGGTTTAAGGGCCCTCCTGGCACTACATCCCCCTGTATCACCACTCATATCATCGGGACAACGTAACTGTGCCTCATGGGCATCCCAGTCTCAGAAGTCGGTTACACTTCTGCCATGCCCAGGAGGGAGGACCACGAAGTCCAGAAGGACATGTGGTGGCATTAGGAGGGGGGGAAGTATTGTAATTATCTGCAAATAGAAGAGTGATTATACAATCAAGGTATTAAATTCTATATAGAACAAATAATTTTGCTTTGCCAGGAACCTGAATACAGTACGTGCCATTGCCAGAGACCATGGCGATCCAGTTGATCGGTATGTAGCGTTGGCTCGCAGTGCTACACAAGGACAGTTCATGTCAGATGAAGCTGGGATACTTCGTAGGATGTTGGCATTCAGGGAACTGTTCTTTTTCGAAATGATGTTATGGTAAGAACAGGCACTTAGTAAACTTGTTTTTGGTATACCACGTGTGTTACAATTGAGGAGAAAAGCTATTCTTTTTGTCATATTCCTTTGATGTTTCAACTTTTGTGTGGATCATCTAGGAACCATGTTCTCCATTTATCACTGTCATCCCAAAGTTTCTCTTCAGTTTTCATCTATGATTCCTTCCTTTTGCGTGACTTCTTTCGAAACTTGTTGTTCACACCTTGAACTCGATGTTCTTCTTGGGTGTTTTCTTCTGGTTTCATATTCAGAACTTTGATTTTATCACCAGGAAATATAACATACACTCAGTTATAATAACTGGTTACATCTTAAGAACAGTTCGTCACATTGAAACAATATGTGTACCGATTACTATTTCTCACATAACGTGAATTCAGAGATATATAACCACACAATATTTTGCCACTTTTAATAAAGTGAAACCAGACGACCATTTTCAGGACTTGCCCAGCGTCTTTGCTTGGTGTAGGTGACCATGTTGCATGATCACACGAAGGAACAGAAAAATATAATTATATGTCTTTTCATCTAGAGAGCAGACAAGAAAGCAGTGTGTGAGGTGTGCAGTTTTCATGTAATCCAAAATTTAGACTATGACCTACTGACTTATGATACTGTTTAGACTCATGGATGGTTACCACTATTTCGGAGGAAACTCGTACCTCTGTCACAGAAGACGGCGCTTATCTGAAACATTGGTAAACACAAAGGAGACTAGATAATGCCATAACCCTTATAACTACACTTTATAAAACACAGTACAAGTGGTTGTTGAGCTGAATTGTATGTGTGTAATTTATCCTCTGAATATCGCGTAAACCTGATTTGCTATTTGGTATTGTTACTATGCATTTCTTGACTAAGGGCTTGGAAATATTTCTAATTGTGTAAGCCCTTCCCACCTCTTTTACATCGAACCTCTTTCATGCCAGCTACAAAGTAATTTGTTCAAAAGTTTCAAAAAATGTCTTTGGTATGGGAAAATACAAAACTCCTGCAGGCTGTTACCCACAACATGATCTCCAAGAAGAAATGTCAAAGAATATGAACAGCAAGATGGAATGCTTGGGATCTGATCATAACATGGCAGTCAAATCGTCAGTTTAGAGAAGAACGCTTCTGACAGTGGATCATTACTGGAAAATTCCTACGTTGGAAGCTGACAAAGGATACGAGAGGAGTAGGCCTGTAAATGAGGATGTGCATTTTATCCATAGTGATGAACACTGTTTTGGTGAATGTTAATGATTTATATATGTATGCAGTGTGACCCTGAAGGGATCTCCCTTACTTCAAGAGGATGTTCCTTAGTTTACTTACATTGATATGACCAAACATATCTGTATCCAAAGTTGGAGTGTTGTGGAGATAATGAAGTGAGAAAAATACGATCTTTTTGTGGTTCCATATATTGTACCTGTTTAATATGCTGTGTTATCCATACACTGCACAGGTCTGTGTGTGTGTCTGAGCAGGCATGTACTTGCAAATGTACAGCCAATTTTTATAAAACACAGATGTTAATCAGATGTTTAGTACATGTGTTAACACTACAGGAACTACAGATTCCTCCTTGTTTTAATATGTCCTAGGTATTCAGTAATTGTATAATGGCTCTCATTCTGTAAAATTTATCTCGTCGTCACCTCCATCACCATTCATCTTCAAATATGGATATGTCTGGGTATATTGATGCAACCTAAAGAACGTTTTATGTTCATGGGACCGTGCATTGCAATTCTGTGTCAATAAATGTCCGACAGAAACCACCCGTAACATGTAAAGCAGTTTACAGATAAAATAAACTGTGTATAGTTGGATCTTGTTGGACATTTATTGACATCTTATGTGTGTTTGACTGCGCATCATCGACATAAATAAAGTAGAGGACCAACTAGAGGCAACAACAACAATTTATTGATCTTCAAATTAGCTCAACATGTTTTGGGCATTTTTTTGCCCATCTTCAGGAGCACGAGACTGTGAATTACAGCATGTGGTATAATGTCCCCAGATTGTTGCCAGTTGGAGGCCTGTATTGCAGTGGCACAGACTGTGTTTTGTGTGGAGGATGTTGCTCGAGACATCCTCCACACTAAGCACATAGTCCGTGCTGCTGCAATCCAGGCCTCCAACTGACAACAATCTGGGGGCATTATACCACATGCTGTAATTCACAGTCTTGTGCTTCTGAAGATGGGCAAAGAATTGCCCCAAACATGTTGAGCTAATTTGAAGATGAATAAATTGTTATTGTTGCATCTGGTTGGTCCTCTACTTTATTTATTGACATACTAAATAAAGTTATTCCAAAGGACAGCAGATTCCTCTGGGTGCACTGTGTATACTGTACATTACTGGCATTTGTTCCAGGTGTGAGGGTGCAAAACTGTGGTGCATTCAGCTGTACTTGCGAGTCCTAAGGTTTGTGGGAAGGGCACCACCTGGTGTGTCAGCTGTTATACAACACATCCAGTGAAGATCATTGAAATTGTGTTTGGTACAAGATACAATTTCTTAAAATTGTTTAGCCATGTGATTTATAATGTTGGATTGAACCTTTGTTCAGGCCTTCACAAAATAATGTGTGTGTGTGTGTGTATATATATATATATATATTGAAACAGGCACATTTCTGATGTGTTGCAGGAGTTAATGATAAAGCAAAACTGAAGTTAACTAGGATGCAAATTTTTTTTTTGGCATAGGATATGTTGGTTTTGAGGTAAGGTAACAAACTGTAATGCACAGGATTTCAAGTTTGATTCTGGACTGTATATAGTCAGTTTCTGTTTTCGTAGCCCCCCTCCATCCAAACTACCTTCAGGGAAGAACTCCTTTATGATTATTTTGGAAGGAGAGATTTTGTTACCAAGTGATATATAAGAAATATTGTTCTTTTATATGCATTTAGAATTTCAAGAATATATATCAACAGAATGAATTGACTTTTTACTTCTGTAGTAACGACTGAAGACAAGTTTGTGTTGGTCACATGTGCCAGGCTGTGCAGCTCCGAAGAATTAGTACTTTTTTTCTTATAAATTGATTTCATTATTGTTAATATTACTATTATGCCATGTTGACCATGGAATTAATTCTGAATAAACAAAGACTTGACCATCCATAGTCATTTCAGCTAAATCCTGCGGTAGCTTTATTTTCTGCTTATTTGTGGACGACATTCACAATGTTACATGTTCATGAAGGTCAGTGACAAGCAATCACAGAAGTAGCACTGTAATAGTATGTGATATTTGCCATTGCAATTACTGATTGCAGTGAGTACAATATGGTGAATTTAAAATTGCTGGAACTATGTAGTAAATATTTGTGAATTGTATTTGATTTTTTTTTTCATCCATACTGTGTGGCAGGAAATATGAACATTTGTTTTTAACCCTTGGCATATGGCCTTTTAAGTGCCAATTTTCTGCTGTGGCTAGCACAGTATTCAATTTAAATGCCCACCATGGGGCAGTGCTCCATTCGTATGTTATAAAGGTTAATATTGTTTTTTGCTCAAAAATGCTGTTATTTGAAGGTGATTTCTTCACTAGCTGATAAACTGTTAACTTCCCAAGGATTCTGCTACTTGGATTTTGTTGTTTGGAGGTGACAGGGAACTGTCAACACAAGTTTGTTTGAAGTAATAAAAAAAGGCCCTGTGATTTTGCATTAGAGTGGTAATAGTTATAGTAATAGGTACATAGGGTAAAGGTCATTCTAAGAGACCAAATTATATTTATTTTGTAATAGTTTCCAATAAAAATGTAAAATACTGAACAAAAATTTTACATCTGTTAGTTCGTCCTATATGTAGTAGTAAGAATTTGCAAGACAGGCATTGTAGGTATAACATAACACTGAGATGTGTTTGTGTAACAATTGTTACAGTAGAAAAGCAGTAAGTATTATATAATCTGATTATGTATTTGTAGCTGTAGGTATCCAACATGCAATGTGCATGTGCTGCATTATATTGCCATCTGTGGCCTGCTCAGCTCTGCGACATTTTTCCACGTTATATCATAAATAGCACAATTGTCGAACAAAAAAAAGTTATTGAACATAAAATATGGGTTTTGATTTTCTGCTAGTAACAACTTTTGCATTCAAGGTTGTGCTGTAGCCGTTTTGGGCAGTTGCCGTGACGGAGAATAGATGTGCGCTTGCATCTGGCACATACCAAACGTATTTCAATGTTGTGTCATGCCACATGCCATTGTGAAACATCTGGATGTTTAATGTTCGTTCAGCGTAATGTGCCGTGTCGCATCACTATCACAGTACCAGCTGTCCGCATCCACAATGCTTGCTCTTGAAGCCCCCCTTACATGCACTGGGAACGCATCAGCATTCTTCTTTGCAGTCGATTTACCACCTCTGTCCCTTGCATACTGCTGCTTTTGAGGACACTCCGCAGCCTAGTGACCAAATTGTTTGCACTTGTTGCAAGGAAATGTCTGTTTTGCGCGATCAGCTCCTCTTTTCATGGATTTACTGGAATTCTCTTTCATAGAATTCAACTTCTTCTTGTCTTCAACGAGCGCTGTAGCTACAGCCAATGCCAATTTGTCAGCTCACAACTCAATTGCACAGAGCTCAATGAGCAAATTTACCGTTTGTGTGCTAGTAGGAATGGTATCCCAAACGTCCTTGAAATTGTAATATTCCTTACCAACTGTGAACAAAACTCGTCCAGTCAGCATACGTATTTTCACCGTGCTTCGCCAATTCGTCGTTTAGGTCGACAAACAGTTTTTGCAGCTTAGCGACATGCCTGCTAATGTCCACCTTGCAGTCACGTTGTGCCTGGAAGAACGACTCAATGGGCTTATTAAGCCGCTGCGTACTACTGCGCTCAAACCATGCACACACAGCTTGTCTCAAATATCTTTAGCACTGGTGCAAGTCAACACGAGCTCTGCAACATACTTGCTTAGCGTGCATGCAATAATGCTTGCAGCTTTGGCGTCATCCTGTCGCCACTCGGTTAGTTCCTTTTTCTGCTGAGCCTGTGCGTCTGAGGCAGGACAGGGCACTTTCGAGATCAGTGATGCCTTCTAGGCAATGGGCACGCAGAAGTATTAAAATCTGCCATTTCCATTTAGGCCAATCGTCAGGACCTTCGAACTTTTCAATTTGCACGTTTAAAACACTGGTAGTAGACGCTGTGGTTAAGTTTGTCATTTCACGTTACTGGCACAATCATTATTACATTTATTATTTCACAGCAATGTTTCCGACCAAAATATCACGTAGCTGGGCCCATAACCTCTTGTGGGTAAGCTCGAAAACTGCTTTGTAATGTGATTTTTGTGCAGAGCGAGGCACAAGAGAAACATCCACAGCAGCATCTACTCTATACGACGCAATCCATACAAGCGCAAACACGGCATGCATCTAGTGCACAGATATCTAGTATAGATCTAGTGTGCAGTGTTTTTCAGCCATATTACTTATGTATATCGATTATTCTGCCATCTTTGCGAAGGAGTTTTAAGTATATATGAGCATGGAGTTACGTTTGGTGTATGGTCAGTGATGTGCGTGAGATCAGCTGGCAGCATTTATGTCAAACATGAGAGCCGTGGGAAGTTTGTGTAAGGGCTTGTACAAGTAATGTGATATGTGCATGTTCCCTTCATTAGGCAGAAGTGAAATGATTGAAAAGACTGTATTATAAAAGAAGTTTGAAGTAAGTAGAATTCGAGTGTTTGCAACATGACTACTTCATGGTATCTGATATTTGTGTGGTTCTGATGGAATAGTCACCATACGTATGCGAATTCAAAATAGCTCCAAAACTATTGTGTTAGTGTAGGAATCTTCATCTGGTAGAAGTGGCGGGGCTGGAACTGTTGGTACTGATAACATGATTGTAAAAATCGATTATCAAGTAAGACTTGACAGTACGTTGGAAGCCCTATAGAAACAGATACAGTTACGTGTGTCATTCCCTATTTGTGTGGTTTCTTATGCAGGCCCTGTTCGAGGTTCAAAATAATTTTAAGGAAAGAGACATCATTTTGACGAATGCTTATTGTAATATTGACATTTCCATTAACTTCGTATCTATCTGTGGAAGACGTATGTGCGTTACGTGGCATTAACTCGAAGAATTTACGTTCATTGGTTTATATGAATGGAGGGAACAACTATACAGTGTGGTCATCATGTAAATGATATCCGTAAGCACGCACCCACATGACGTCATGTCGCCAAACGTGTTAAAGAATGCTTGTTTAATAAGGATGTTCATGTGTTTGCTTATATGCCCTGCAATGAAGTCATATGGGCAATTTGAACATTAGAAGAATGTTAGTCGTCATTTTGGGGCCCCGGACGCTGTAGCCCCTGAGAAAGATCCCCCAGTATCCACTGAATAGCTGGCTGTATGGTCCTTAGAGGTAGTCTAAATGTGTGGTTTATATACAGGATGGCCTTGAAATGAATGTAACAAACTATATTATGGGTTTGCCACTGCAGATCATGACAGAAATATAGTAACGTTTGGATACCGGTTTTGTATAGGCACAATTTCCTATTTTTCTCACTTCCAACCTTCCCTTCCCTCTCTACCTCTTTTTGTCACCTCCTCCCATTTATCCTGCAGCCACCTTTTCCACTACCTTTACCTGGAGGGGTGGAAAAGGGATGGAGAGATGAGGTGGGTGAAAGGGGCACAGTAAAAACGGTTTGGAGGAATTGGGGATAAAGGGAAGAGTTTGTTAGAGGGGGTCAAGGGTGAAGAAGAGGAGTAAAGGGATAGAGAGAAAATGGGGAGGAGAAAAAGAGGCCTAACAACTGTCATGTTTATTGGAAATAGACTTTCTTATACTTTTTGGAAGGGGCGAAAAGGGGTTAGAGAAAGTGGGTAGTTGTGTGAAAGGAGTGTGAAGAAAGTATTGAGGAAAAGGGGGAAGTGAGTAAATGGAATACAGGGGGAGAAATGGAGTGGAGACAGTGGGCAATATTTTTCACAGTGATGCAAGGAAGTAATGATTTTAAAATATAATAAAAACCATAATGCTTTGTTTATGGTTATTAATCATTTACCTGAAAATAGTCCAGTAGGTACCAAATACTGTTATTACAGCATTCAAATAAACATTGGAAATCTTTGGAAAACTAATCTTAAGCGGCAGTATTCAATTCTGCCATCACATTCTTTTGAAGGATGTTGTTTGTGTCAAATCAAGGACCTCTAATTTTCAGAGGAAACTTGTGAAGCAGAAAAAAGCCATGTGGTGCCAATTCAGTGGAGTATAGGGATGTGATTGACAACTACAACCTATTTTTAGGATGGAAAGGTCATTCCCTGGTACAACCAAAGAACATACGTGACTGTAAATGGTGTAACCATGTATGACCAAAACACATAAGTAACAGTTTGTGTACTTTTGTTTTGGGTTATTTTATGACACTCTCAGTCAGAGTATATAATGTCAGTAGTCATTGTACTGTTAAGATATTATGATTGAATACATTTTTGTTTCAGATATGTATTGGCATTATATTAAGAGTTAAGAATAAGGTTCATAATGGCTAAGATGGGGATTCCCAATGGCGGTCCCTTGCCAAGCATCATTTCTGAAATGGAGCAAATCATCAGTCAGCTAGAAAGAGGGACAGTTGTCACAAAATTTTACCCACGTAAACGTCCGGAGAGGAAGACTTTGATGATCAGACGTGAAACAAGGCAGATTGTCTGGGCTCGCACAGCTGCTACAAGGATATTTGAAGGGGCTGGTGAGTGTAACACTTGAAGTTTTGAGGTTTTAACAATGGTGTAGCTGTGGTTGCAATTCTTCAGAATGTGGTGCTGCATCAGTGGGCAATCAGTTCCAGACATTTCAAGATCATATAGTGCCCTCATCTTTAAGGGTTGATAGTTCGTAGACAAACTGACACAGCACAGGAAGAACATGAATCTGGTAAGGTTAATAAAAATGTGTCTGAATGAAACCTGTAGCAGAATCTAGGTAGGCAAGTGTGTGTCTGACATGTTACCTGTTAGGAATGGTTTGAAACAAGGAGATGATTTATGACCATTGCTATTCAACTTTGCTTTAGAGTATGCCATTAGGAGGGATCAGGTAAACCAGGATGGCTTGAAATTAAATGGTACACATCAGATTTTGGTTTATGCTGATGATGTTAATATACTGGGCACAAGCGTGCATACTACAAGGAAAAAACAGAAGTTTTAATAGTTGCTAGTAAAGAGAATGGACTAGAAGTAAATGCTGATAAAACTACGTACATTGTCATGTCTCGAGATCATAATGCAGGAGATAATAGTTCCTTTGAAAGGGTTTAACAGTTCAAATATTTGGGAACAACCTTGACATATCAAAATTCTATTCAGGAGGAAATTAAGAGCAGGTTGAAGTCAGGGAATGCTTACTATCATTTGGTGCGGAATATTTTGTCTTCCAGTGTGCTACCCAAAAATATAAAGATTAAGATATACAGAACTAAACTTTTCCTGTTGTTTTGTATGGGTGTGAAACTTGGTCACTGACATTCGGGGAGGAACACTGGCTGAGGGTTTTTGAGAATAGGGTGTTGAGGAGAATGTTTGGGCTTAAGAGGGACAAGATAGCAGGGGAGTGAAGAAAACTTACATAATGAGGAGCTTAATGATCTGTATTCCTCACCAAATATTATTTGGGGATCAAATTGAGAAGAATGAGGTGGATGGGGCATGTAGCATATAGGGGGGAGAGGAGAGGTGCATACAGGATTTTGGTGAGAAAACCTGAGGGAAAGAACCACTTGGAAGATCCAGGTGTAGATGGGAAAATAATATTAAGACGGATCTTCAGGAAGTGGGATGTGGGGGCATGGACTGGATTGATTTGGCTCAGAATAGGACACTTGTAAATATGGTAATGAACCTCCATGTCCCATAAAATGCAGTGGATTTCTTGACTGAGAGCTGGTTAGCTTCTCAAGAAGGACTGTGCTCCATGAAGTAAGTAATAGGTAAGGCAACAAGGAAGTCTCCTGCATTTTTAAGACATGCTGCATAACTTCTGTTTTATTTTCCACAAAATGCTGTTTTTTCATAATTTTGTCTTTTTTTTGTTCAAATAATACTCATGTTTTTCATAAACCATGCATTACAATTTAAATACCAACCTGGATGCTTAAATGTTAGAGCCCAATGATGGCTGCTGTGTATGTACTGTCGGCTGTGGCATTAAGAAACTCTCCATTTTGCCCACGCAGCCCATTTATGTGTTATGCCCGATTATCACAATAAATACAAGTTGTATATCTGAACAGCATTACCCAGTTTTTTTTAAATCAAGGTGCACTATGTTCTCTGTGAGACATGAACTGAAGTTATATATATATATAATTTTAGGTAAATGTCAGTCTTCAAAGGATTGAAGTTGGGTCATGACAAGAATGAAAATACAAATGTCACAGGAAGTTGGTTTGTGATTCAACATTCCTTTATATTTTGTATTAGGCTAGAGGCACCGACATTTAACCTGTTGTACATTCCTAGCCATTTATTGCAGTCTTTTATATGACTGTGACGAGTGGTGAATTCACAACATTGTGAGAGGGCGCAGTTATGGCCTATTTTAATCTATTTTTCCGGTATTTTCCTTGAGGGGTGGGAGGCCAATGCAGAAGAACCTTGGCCCCATGGCAAATCTTTGAAGCCAGGTCCTTCAGAATACAAAGCAAAAGCTCTGTTATGTAGTATAGGGTGACATGTGAAGATGGGAGGATAATATTAAAAATAAATTGTATGAAAATAGCTGGTGGTGGTGTTGATGCAGTCAGATAAGCTGGCTTTGGATTGTGTCCAGTGTGGGTCATAGTTTTGTTATCGCCAAATATTAGGATTCCAGTTACAGAGAGGAACTAGGATGACTGCCTGCCCATAGTTGTTGTTTTTTTTTTTTTTGTGGAATTTTTTTGTTCTTTATATTTCAGTGGATCTGAGGGAGGTAAAAGAAATCCGTGTGGGGAAGAATTCCAAAGATTTTGAGAAGTGGCCAGATGATTCAAAACGAATGGAGAACATGAAATGTTTTGTGGTGTTTTATGGCTTGGAATTCAGGTTAAAAACCCTTTCAATAGCAGGTATGATATGCAACTAATTACGTTACAGGAAGCTGACATAACAATGAAATTTTCATTCACTCTGTACTTGTTACATGGCATATCTAAAATCGTATGCCATCTTTTGCTGTCTGCATGAAAATGTAATTCTTCCATGACAGGATGGAGAGTGATCTCACATTTGGTGCAAAGATAGTTGCTCAGTTTCAGATACTTATTGAATGTATATAGCATTTAATATCAAATATATATATATATATATGAAAATGTGCACAGCAACTTGATATTAATCCTTTATTATTGCTAGATGCATTTTGTGCATATTACCATCTTTGAATGAAGTGGTTCAAAGATCTAATGAAAGTACAAGTGCTGATTAATCAATGGGATGTCTGTAGTGCTGCATAGTGTCACATACTGCAGTCTTTGTTAGTGATCAGGGAACAGTGTGTGCATCGTTGCTTTTATTGGTTTAGTTTCCACTAGAAAGAATTCAGAGTCAGGAATGAGCTCTTTAGTTTTGGCAGTCATGCAGTAAACTCTACTGCCCTTTCCCATTTGTAAATGTTATCCTTTCCATGAGAATGATGATAATACTTATGTTCCATCTAAATGCAATACAGTTTTGTTTAGGTGGAACATAGTTATGTTTTTCTTGTGATATTTTACCCAACGGAGTTGAGAAAATTTGTGCTTTGAAGAATACAAAAGTACAAATATGGTTGGTTGTCTTTGTATTACATTTAACCAACAAGTGCACACAGTATTCCGCCTTTGTGGTCTAGTGGTCAGAGTTTCTGGCTACAGATACAGAGGTCCTGGGTTCGATCCCCGGCGCTACCAGATTTTCTGAGTAGTAGTGGGGCTGGAAAGGGGTCCACTCAACCTCGTGAGGTAAAACTGAGGAGCTACTTGAAAAAAAAAAAAAAAAAAAAGTAGCGGCTCCA
>Ga0123357_10010088_pt1 | contig 11982 bp, 5 predicted proteins | sample TergutEmb28metaG_FD_89873 | JGI IMG/M metagenome (GOLD analysis project Ga0123357, IMG submission 89873) | Embiratermes neotenicus P4 segment gut microbial communities from Petit-Saut dam, French Guiana - Emb289 P4 | ecosystem: Host-associated > Arthropoda: Insects > Digestive system > Gut ...
CATACGGATACCACACCACCACAGCCACACTGCAACGTAACACCAACACACATCGAACCAGATACAACCCATGAAGTAACTCAACGAATTAGTCGCAAGCTCCTGAGGATGGATGTATTAACAGCCGAAACATGTTGAGCACTGAATAAAGTAATAATAAAACAAGTGGCATCAAGTTGGTCTCTCTTTACTCAACTGTCAAGATGATGCATGGTCCAATAAACATAAGATACACACAAACATATTTGTAAGCTAAATGTAACAACATACAGAACTTCAGCAACATAGCTTTAAATGGCAAGTCTTCAATCCTCTACACACAAGCCTCTATCATAATTCTATCAAAAACAACCTACATTTCCCTTTTTACATGTTCATGTCATTTTTATACACCTTCATAAAAGGTGTAGGCACAGTATTATTTTGTGGCATGTTACACAGCTCAGTTTTATCACCAACACATCACCAGCTATACTATGAAAGATGCCGTTTTCCTCCCGAGTCACTTGTATAAAGAGCCAGAATGCAAAACTGTGTTCAGGCTTGTCAATCCCTCCACCAGTTAGCCTACATGACAATAAACAATGCTTCAGGTTTAATCTGATGTTTTGATTAAAGTTTCCACTAGGTACTTTCTCTGTTCCATTTCCTATCTTACACATGGTCTCTATTTATTTGCAGTAGTAAGTACACACTCCTTACAATTTTCCTCGTCGTTCCATGTCAGTAGATTTACTGTGCCTAAAATACTGCCTGTAGTCTTGTATCATTTGTGCATTCCTAAACTACCACCACAACCATAAGTGCAACTTATAATGTAACAATTACAAAATAATACAACAATAGTATCAATACTTTCTGAACCATATTTAATCTGCAGTAATCACAAAAACGTACCTCTAACATGTGAAATTATCCACAGGCTCTCAGCCCTTTGTCATCTTCCACCTCCAACTACACTGCATCATCTTCAGTGCCACATCTTCAATTATACCGTCAGTACTAACAACACTTGCTGCTAAATAAATTACCATCAAAGTTACACAAACTTCCATGCAGTGTCTCACCCCAGTGCATGTTCATACCCCCGCAAGATAACTCTGAATTGTGCCATCCCCGTTGTGTAGTATAATCTAGCAATTAGTTATGAAGTCAATAACACAACTATTGTTAATTAGATGTTATATTCTAGGTCAAAAGACTACATGTTTCAGCCGGTAGTGGCCATCATCAGGTCTTTAATGATGGCCACTACTGGCTGAAACATGTAGTCTTTTGACCTAGAATATAACATCTAATTAACAATAGTTGTGTTATTGACTTCATACCTAATTGCTAGATGGCACAAGATGTCTGTACTCAACTGCTATTGAAACACTATAAACACAATGACAAATAATAACAAAGTATATATCAATAAAGAGATGAAAGTTACTTCCACTCACCTACATAAAAAACTGTAAATTATTTGAGCTGTATCACGGACAGAGAGCAGCACAATCTGACCTATATAGAGCGACATTGTCAAGGCTACTAAAATTAATTCTAAGCTCTAAATTAACAATGTGATTAAGATATAGGTGACTACATATGAATTGAAAGTAGTGGGCTTAAAGTGTACAAGCACACCCATGTAACCATTACTACATCAGTAATGTTGATTCATGAAAAAGTATGGCCACCAGCCATTTTGTTTTATCATAGAACAATAAATAACATTAACTTAACACTACATAAAAACAATTACTAATTCTTACTGATGAAAGGTGGTAACTTATTCTATCAAGGCAACCATCAAAACTTCAACAGCACTGACCTTCACATGAGAGCAGGATGTCACCCTTTCGAGAGTTTGTAAAGGAATAGAGGATGAATGCATGTGTAGACAATGGGGTCTACACCATACACAGAGGCTGGCGCTGAACGGTTGATTTATAAACTTATTTTTAAAGTGGGTATGCATGTAGTTCCATATATTTTGCTGGTCACTTTTTGGATGTGAGGTATGTTGAAAACTTCACAATCAACACGTGGGCAGAGCAGAGAGAGTGGACAAGAAGATTTAGAAGGGAGGTTGAGGGAATTCTGAACCTGCCTCATTGATCCTTGTAATATACACATAAGCCCTTCCACAGAAAGCTTCAACTGAAATGAAGGAGTTACCGCCCACTTTCATACCCTGGAAACAGCTTGCTGAGTATGCCTGCCAAAGTTTCGTTAACGTTCACGCTGAACTTCTCTCCGAGTTCATATCGGCAGCATGGACAGGTGTAGACCTCAGCAGCGAATGACCTCCGCAAGCAATTCTTGCATGTGTTATGTTTGCAAGGTGTTGTGACAGGTTTGTGAACCAGCTCCTGGCAGCAGATGCATGAAAATGCTTCAGCCACTTCAGCAAGGTACTTCTGCTTCCCATCTTTCAGGAATTCGCTGCACGACTGCCACAGTTTCTTGTTAATGTCCTTCTCAATTAATTGCCTCACATCAGCTTCAAGTTTGTATGCCATTGGCTTTGCTTTCTTGCTCTTTGCACCCAAAACCACATCCGATAATCTCTTCTGTTGCTTGTGTTCTGATGACCCTTCTTCTTTGCTGGCTTCCAAGTATCCTTCCGGTACTAAAGGCTTGTCCAACCCATGAAGCCGGATCAGCTTCTTGCCTTCTGAAGTCCATGGGGCTGGGCTCTTGTCATCCCGCTGGAGCAGATATCGCCATACAATGAAGCCAGACTTCCCCTTCTCTGGATAGTACTTCACCACTTTGTACAGCCCATCATACCTGTTGCCTACTTCTGGGGCATACTGCGAATGTTTGCGCAGTTTGCAGCTCCTCACCACTCGTACAGGCTTGCCACCCTTCCAATCTTTAGCTGCGGCACCTTTTGTTCCAAGAGGGGCATTACAGTTGAGGGCCAAAGCTTTGTTGAGACGTGTCAGCGTTTGGTCACAACTCTGGTCTGCCGTACGTTTGTTTCCCGACAAGTCACGACCTCCCGAACCAGTATACAGAAACTCATCACCATTATCTATGTCATCTTCATAGCCTCCACTGAGGACGATACTGTACGCACCATCAGACTCACGCCCATGAATCCCACCAACAGGGGGACGGTGCACACCAGACTCTGACACCTGCACCCGGTACAACCAACATGTCCCAACTTCTATACCAGGAATTGGTCCATAATGATTGGGTGGCACTAATGTACATTCCTTGGTTCGCCCCACACAGGCCATTCCTTTCCCCCAGTCTCGGTCACTGCTGGAATTCCTGCTAGGAAGCTTAGCCTTTTTCTTGCTGTCCTTCAACTTCTCACCTGCTTTCACAATTTCATTTTCATCATTCTTACAGTCTGGACAGTACCACTCATCACAGTCAGGAACAGACTCAAGAGGAGGGTTGAGGCATCTGATGTGGAATGCCATGTTGCACTCATCACACAGTAACTGAGAGCCAGGGTCATCCTTCCCACCACATACATTACAACTGCATTCCTTGCACTTTATGTGAGGATTGTCATGACATCTTGGACAGCTGGGGGCATTCTGGCGGACAACAGCTGTTTCCATTTCCTCGGAACTCCGAGCACTGAGTAGTATTGGTTTCTCAATCTGGAACACATCATCACAGGAGACGATCCTGCAATTCTCCATGAGTACATCTTTCCCCGCATATATATTGCCAGTGATCTCTTTTGTTGTCCGTGTTTTCTTAATAGAAGTGATACGGACATCATACCAATATCCTCTGGCTTTTGGATTTTCAATATTATAATTTGCCATGACTAAATCATTTACCTTCAAATCACTGAAATCACGCATATGTTTTGCTCTGGGTCGTACATGTTCAAAAGTGGCCGTTACCGGAGGTTCATTCTCATTTTCTTCCATGGCAATCTGATACACCAGACCATCATCTTCCAACTGCTCTCCAACTTGTGAACTGCACAAACTTCCCTCCTTCCTCGACTCTACTGAATTATGCACAACACCGTCCGAATCTCTATCTTGCTCTTCAACCTTAGTTCCTTTTTCAGTCTGTGTACCTGTCTTGTCACATTCACTTTTCACAATACCCACGATCCTGCCCTCAAACCAAGCACTGTAAGACACGTGTATCACGTCAACCAAATCCCCTACTTTGTAATACTTACTGGAGCATTCTTCATGTTTCAATTCACATTTAGCAGATGCACATTCATTACGTTCATCCACAGTTGCAGCTGCAGTACTGACCTTCGATGGTGACGCCAGTATCTCAGAATCAGGTTTGATCATTAACTGGACCACATCATTCAGCCTTATATCATAATCAAACATTCGATAGCCATCTTCAAGCTGTTTACCACGGTAGAAAAACCTCTGTTTCGCTGGTTTAACGCCCAACTTATGTTCCACCAATACTCTAAATTCATCAACACTTGTTAGTTTTGATATTGTTATGACAGCATTTGTTTTCCCGTCTACAGTACGAACTTTCACGTACATTTTTCCTCCACAGATGAACACAACCGCTTACACTTATCATTCAACCTTTGAAAGCGACGCAGATTTAGCGCGTAAAACAGCACATGTGGCGCGCGAGCTAACAGGAGGGCCAATATACACTTTTTAGTTTCCCTACATATAAAGAGACACGGACAATTGCCAGCATGAAACCACGGTTTACATATTTTCGGCATTTCATTCATTTTGTTGTATGTCTTACGAAAGGTTCACAATCTCATCTAAAGGGAGTGTCCACAGCGTGCGATGTAGTGTTTCCTCTTTCAATTTACAGTGGCCTCTTTTTTCGTGAATGTCATCCAATAGCTTTATACGTCTTCTTCCCGTCACTTCTATTATTCCCTTGTTTTTTTTATGTGTTTTACGCGGCAGGTCCTAAGCGTTCCTTCTTTATATATGTTTGTAAGATATTCTCCTCCTCGTTGACTCTTTGCAGTACCATTTCATTTCTCCAACAATCTGTCCAAAATAATCTGATCCATCCTACTCCAGCACCAGATTTCAAACCCTTCCAGGTATTACTGGTCTCGCCCTGAAGTGCTCAAGGTTCAGCACTATACAAAGTTATGCTTCGAATGTAGCACTTCACTAGTTTCTTTCGTAAATTTAAGTCCAATTTGCTGGTGCGAGATGTGAAGCTGATTAAACTCAGGCTTTGTGGAATATTGTGTGCAGCCTTACTCTCCGACAAGTCTGATTCTCACATAAGATTAACATTTGACTATTTTCCGTTTTCTAGTGATGGATTTTTTAAAGATGGGGCCTACGCAAACAACGCCTATACAAAACTACCAGATGGAGCACAAGATGACGCTCGAAAACTTGTTTAATTGGAAAATACGTATCACAGTCCAGTTTAGGACACTTATTTTCATGGACAAATAAAAGTAATTACAACGCATTAAAAGGCGTTTCCTCTACCTGATACTGGGGTATGTTAATAAACAATTCAGAGACTGGATTGTATAAATGCCAGAACAATTTATTTACAATCTATACAAAATTAAATGAAATTCATCCAGAACCTCTGGTTAGTGTTCTTATTGTAAAAATATAAAAAAAATGTTGAAACAACCTGTCCTGAGACGTTTAGTTTACGAGATGCACTTCACCATGGACTGCACTTCTCAGCAGTGTTGTTAGGATGATGTAGTATTTTTTGGTGTGCTTAAAAGAACACATGGTGCATAGTAGGTTCATTTGTTGACAAATTTACATTAAAATTTCAGGTCATAATTATGCAAGTTTGTGTAAATTTAGGATCCTTACCAGTGTTCGGTAACGTTGCTTGCTACTATTTGTATTCAGAATGGTATAACCATCTCAACCACTAACGTAAAACCTCATATCCATTGAAAGAACTTGTAAAAATACGAAACTGAAAGGGTGAGAGTACGACATACACTCAACTCTGGGAGTTCCAGATGACAGAATGAAGATTCCTGTCATTCAGAACGTTTCATTATCATTTGACAAGAAGTTCCAGAATTTCAAAGAATTGTGGTACTTTCTTGGTCAAGGGTCAGGCACTTCCTCTTGGACTGCTTGACTGTGTAATTAAATGAACCACAGCCCTTCAAAGTGTTCAGAAAAACACAGCATTAACAATGGCACTGTCAATATGTCAGCATCAGTAACAATACACTGAACCTTAAGGTCATTTTTAATCAGCTTAAAAATTATCTCAATAATAAAAAGTAGGAAATAATTCAGGACATGTATTTATAGGGTCCAAAATCCATACATTAGGAAATGACTGGATGTGAAAGTGGGTCTGTATTGTGGGTGATCCATAACTTTCCAGCCATAGAGCCATAACCATTCAGAAGTCCTTTTGAAGGGTGGGGCCCAGTGATTTACATCTCTTTGGAATCTTAAGACTCCTGGCTAGCAACATATTTGTACACACACACACACACACACAAACACAAAGTCTAGTGTGAAACCCTCACTTCCAGGCTAGATATTTGACACCCATTTCATCAGTGCCAGGATACAAGCTGGTACCACAGTGGGCAAATGCTTAAATGACAACACTGATACATGGATTTTAAGTTCATGGTTCCGTGCATCGTAATTCAGTGTGAATAAAAATCCAACAGATGCAAAAGTATGCAGATATTTATTTACTGCAAAGCTACTCTACATGTTTTGGGTGTCACAGCACCCATCATCAGGAGTATTAAAAACTGTACCCGCAGCCTCCGGTACAGGTCATACTACTGGTACTGCTACTCCCCTCCGTGGTCTGGTCGGGATCCCGATCAGCCCACGTTGGAGGGGAGTAGCGGTACAAGTAGTATGACCTGTACCGGAGGCTGCGGGTACAGTTTTTAGTACTCCTGATGATGGGTGCTGTGACACCCAAAACATGTAGAGTAGCTTTGCAGTGAATATCTGCATACTGTTGCATCTGTTGGATTTTTATTTACATTGATACATGGGTACCATCTGCTTCTGATGTGCTGTGTATGCATCAAAGTGAGAATAAAGTTGCCTGCACCAGAGTCCTTACTACCTCCTTTTTTAAAACTTGGTGGGGTGTGGGTGGAGGAGAGATAGGAGATCATCTAATTCAGTTTTATCACAATTAACCTTTTGACGCCGGAATTTAGTGGCTGTTCGGCTATTTAAAGGGCTCACTGCTCCTCCACTTTAGTTGATGTCCAGCGCCAAAAGGTTAATGCAGTCATGCCCAACATACAGACCCAAAAGGGATAACAATAAACGTTGAACTCAGATTTCTGCAACTGAAGATGATATATACACCTGACACAAATTGCTTAATATGTCTAAGAACATGAAGGAAAAAAAGTGTTTCACATCCCCTGCAGGAGCTTGTGCCATTCTGCTGTAATTATTCAATTATAATTCAAGTACCCATGAACACACTTACTCACATCTTATTTTTGGACCCAGCTGCAGTGATCTTCACATCTGAAAACCCCAGCACGTGGTATGAGTTTCATCCAAACTTTCAGCATGCACGGACATGTGTGCACATACAATAATACATACATGTAGAGAAACATCCACCTCTTGCTTTTAAGTTTTCGCCGTGTTCTAAATGCAATTTATTCCTTTTTGGGTAATTCCCCGGTGTCTGAGTTCTAACTGCTGACGTTTCGGAACTCACTGTCGGTTCCATATTCATAGGCAGGTGAATGAAGTATGTCAGTGGAAGGATTGTGTGGGGTATTTATACCTGGTTGGGTTGGAGCGGGGAAGTGGCAGAGCCAATAGGAAGTACTGTGCCCGTACGGGGCGGGTAGAGGTCCTGCAGGTAGTGGAGGGGGAAGGGTGTATATAAGTGTGTGTGCGGGTGGGATTACTGTTGTGTGTTGGATGGCTGTCTCCTCTATTTGAGTTTATGAAGCAGTGGTTTCCAAGATTTGCTGAGATTGAAGCCCCCATCTCTGTTAATGTTATTTGGATGCATCTATATTTCGATGGCTTCTCTGATGAGACGATCCATGTAGCCGTGTACCCCACACAATCCATCCACTGACATACTTCATTCACCTGCCTATGAAGATGGAACCGACAGTGAGTTCCGAAACATCGGCAATTAGAACTCAGACGCCGGGGAATTACCCAAAAAGGAACAAATTACAAATATCCACCTGCCCTCTCAACAGTACCAAATGACAAATCAGGAAAGAAGCAAATTCTAACATTAATTTTTAAATATATTCTTATGACCGTTTTTACTTCTCCACAGATGTCTCACAGAAAGTGATGGTATTGGTTGGTGAGGAGTAATTACAGCAGGTGGTTAGGGGTGCAGTTCATATGTACCATATACACAGTTACCGTTGGATTGGGTTACAAGCTTGGTGGTGTAACGTAATACCTTTCCTCACCCTCATAAATTTATGGGTACTCCCGCTTGACACACACACACACACACTGTGGGTATTGGTCAGACTTGGGTTAGTCTCTTTTGACACTTTCTCAGAGCAGGGTTTTAAAGCACACTTATATTTTCTGCAGCAATGAAAACGTGTCCAGCTGTGACATTTTTTGCATGATTTATGACAGGATGGAAGAATATTTATTGCGCTTGGCTCTCACTCGGTGGAGTAAAGATTGCTTCGGCCCACCTGAGACAGCAAGGAATCGTATTGTCTTGCAACACAGTTACACTATACTGTTCGGCTGTAATGTTAGGTCATAGACAGGCCTTCAAGTGCGGGAGTTTGTTCCTCATGTGTGAATAGCTGCAGATGAGATATTGGCACTCCTGGTTCCAAACAAGTCAGATGCAGTCATGTGCTGAGCGTTGAGAAGTTAAAAATCAAACTTCTGTGATGAGAGATTGCCATTTACCAAAGTTCGTGTTTTAAAAATAATAAAATTGTTATAAACCTATGTCTTATTTTATCAATGGCTAGACTTAGTACTTTTACGTCCAAATGATGCAGCCTACACAGTACATATTCCCTTGAGATACAGCCAGCAAAACAACTTGAGCTAGATTCTTTTTTTGTGTGTGTATAAAAATAAATTGAACACCAGGTACCTGAGAGAAAGGCACGATGGTAGTAACATTACATATTGGACAGTATGATATGTGTGTTATGTGAGTTAGAAGACTGGGGTGGGGCAATCACAATGCTCCTTCTTGTATGGAGAAATGTCCAACATATAGGATTGTTGTCCCATCGATATAAAAAGTGAAAAATCTAAAGTCGTTCCTGAGCATGCCAAGAAGGCCTACATATATGGGGAGAGATACAGCTTGACACTTTACGCCTCAGCACTAGCTGCAGCAGATGAGTGGTCAACATCGCGCCCCCACTGCTTTACCCCCAGAAAAGAATGAACTGAATAGGAGGGAGGATATGCCCCACAGCTAGTCTGTGTTTTGGAGAAGAGCAAAATCTCTAGCCACAGCCAATTTAACACCTGTTTATCTCTGTATATATATATTCATTCATTAGTATTCAGCCTTGAAAGCCGGGCAGGGCAGGAACCAGAGCCCAGTCATGTGACCGGTATGGCTTTTGCACAGTGCATCCTGGGCAAGTGCTTGGGGGTAGTTTGCCATTGCTTTCCCCCATTTATATATATAAATATATATATATATATATTACTGCAACTACAACAAATATTTGTAATGCTCATTTATTCAGTGTAAAAACCATCAACCTCACAGTCACAGCTGTCATTCGGTAGCAATAATGTATGTTTCTAACTAATAACAGTACAACAACAACTACAAACATAAGCAGATTTGACAAATATAGTACACTGTATAGTGTATCAGGAGCTCTTAAATCCCAACATAATTACATGAGGGCTCCATAGACTTTGAAATTAAAAATAAAAAAGAGATAAATAGAAAATGGAATGAAAATATTTCATGTAACAAACATAATCAACATGACAATTAGACATATAATGAAGTTAGCTGTCTCTAGCACATTATGCCACGTGGTTCGGTACCTATCTACCAAAGTACCATGGGGGTATGTCCCAGAACACAGCAAACTTCATGGGAAATACCACGAGAACACCAAGTTTCACTGGGAAATCTCCTTTTGTAGTCACTGGTCCAGACTACAGAATTCACTGTCATCACTCAGAAACATTAGTCACCTCAGGTGACCAAGTGCTGTACAGTGTCACTGGCCACAGGAAATTACCGCAAGCCTCACTCTATACAGAGGGCACTGAATGCTACTGTGTTTCACAGCTTGCCAACTTGGTATATGAAACTAAGGTTCTGCATCCAACAATGCAAGGATGAATCATTTTTTTAAAGGACAATTCTTCACTTGTCCATTACCAATGGGTCAGACCACAACAGTTGACTGATAGAAATGTTTGTTCGTGACACCTTTTGCTATAAGTCAAATAATGTGTACTCATTTGACCCAAACAGAAGCAAACCTCTGATAACAATATTCCCCATATATAAATGTTTTTTTCAAGCACCGATCATTATGCTGATTCATTCATTCATTCATTCGTATTCAGCCTTGAAGGCTGGGCTTGGCAGGAACCAGAGCCCAGTCATGTGACCGGTATGGCTCTGGCACACTGCATCATAGACAAGTTCTTGGGGGTCGTTTGCCATTGCTTTCCCCCGCCTTTAGATGTTCCCACTTTAGCCGCCAGGTGCTTCCGTCCGCAACGACGCAAGAGATCCTAGCAGCGAAAGGTGGAACTGTGGGCGAGAAAGATGTCCGGTAGTAATTTTGCCTGAATTCCAACTTCCACGTAAATTTAGGGATCTTTTACATGCCGCAAATCTACGATATGGGGCCGACAGCTTTACTTCCCCTCCGAAGGAAGGCATGCTCAGGATTTTTTCGCCCTAAAAATCTGACGGCTTTGGCCGGGTTTGAACCCGCAAAGTTGGGTACTAAAGGCCAGCACGCTACCCCCAGACCACCGAAGCCATTTTCATTATGCTGACACAATGTTTTAAATGTTCTGTGTAAGAAATTTCCAGCTCTTAACACTTTAACACATTCTGATATGGCTGCATTCTCCTGCACTGCTGAGATATACAATAGAACTGTGATTACTAATCAGTTGCTAGTAACACTAGCCACTGCGTGGGTGTGCGGGGAGTGTACAAAGGTAAGTGCATGAGCGTGTGTAGCGTGTAATTGAGACTGAATTATTTTTTTTTGAATCCTGACCTACTCTGTACTATTCACATGTAAATACACTTCTGTATTTTTTTTTAAGCTCATGGTTCTGTGCATCGTAATTCAATGTGAATAAAAATCCAACAGATGCAACAGTATGCAGATATTTATTTACTGCAAAGCTACTCTACATGTCATACGACCTGCACAAACCAATCCTGACCTAGCCACGTTGGAACCTTACGTAACTAAGCTCAACCGATCAATACCTACCACTGGACTCGCAAAAAACCAGTCCCGATCAGACCACGCTGGAGGGGAGTAGCGGTACAAGTAGGTGAGTACTCTATTAACTAACTCCATCCATAGCATCTTCCTATTACGACTTTAACTATATCTATTATCCAAAGAGTTTTTAACTTTAAATTTTTAACTTATAAACTTCCACGATATTTTATACCTAGACTTTTGTAATATGTCAATGTACCACCACCCATTACTACCTGAAGTTAACAAGCCAACACACACTGTTTGTTCATTCTAGTTAATCCTTGCATTTTACAGTGTGACCTGTACCGGAGGCTGTGGGTACAGTTTTTAATACTCCTGATGATGGGTGCTGTGACACCCGAAACATGTATAGTAGCTATTTTTTTCATTTTTGTTCCGTGCAATAGTTTATGATTGTAAATATGGTCCAACTAGTTGCACTGTTTTATGTTATTAAAATATTTATTTACATAAAATAATTTAAAACATAAGACATACAATCGTACGATTGTATGCAGGCATAGCGATCCCAAACGATAGACCACAGCACAATAACACCACCACTCTCTGCAGGATCACAAAAGAACACACAAGGACATGACAAA
>Ga0123357_10010090_pt1 | contig 11981 bp, 3 predicted proteins | sample TergutEmb28metaG_FD_89873 | JGI IMG/M metagenome (GOLD analysis project Ga0123357, IMG submission 89873) | Embiratermes neotenicus P4 segment gut microbial communities from Petit-Saut dam, French Guiana - Emb289 P4 | ecosystem: Host-associated > Arthropoda: Insects > Digestive system > Gut ...
ATTTATATATATATATATATATATATATATATATATATATATATGTAACACCTCTCGTGCCACGTTTAACATAAAGAAATTTTGCATCATTTGTTCAGTCAACACAGCAGTATTGGTTTCCCAGTATGCAGTCAAATGAGAGACGTATAACACTATTGCTTTATGTCTTATACATTTGTTATTGAGAGTTTCAACATACCGCGAACGAAAATAAAATTTTACATTGACAAAATGTTCTTTTTTCGTTTCGAAATTGTAATAAATCAAAAAAAATTCCTACTATTTTGACAATTAACTCGCTTTATAACATCAAACGTCACCCCTTCAAGCTAACTAACTGTTGGAAATTCTGGTTATTCTAATTCTCCATAAACCTAGTGTCACTAAAATTTTAATCTTCATATCGGTATGTGATCGTTTACATTATATATATAAATATAATGGTTATATTTCCTACCGAATTTTAAATATTTCTCATAAACTTCATTTGCAAATTCTTCATAAGAAAACACACAACACAGAAAGCGTGAGAGCAAATTAAGTTGTTCTGCATCAAATCCACAACTCACAATACAAGCAGGTGTGCTTATTATTCAGTTGCCCCTTTTGATAGCAATACTTATTGAGTAAAAAGAAACATAATATAATAAGTAAGAAAAACAGAAGATCAAGCAACACAATAAATAGCCAACAAATAAATGGGTTTAAAAAATAGTCTTCTTGGATGTCAAATTCACATATAAGGCTCAGGGAAGTCTGTATACCGTACCATTTTTGTTGCCTGTTCTCAACTGAATCACAAGCTGTATATTCATTCTAGAGTAAACATCACTGTAAATATCACAGAAAAATTCACTATTATGGGGTACAAAGGAAGACCCTGAATCAGTGATTGGAAATTAATTTACTGGTAAGTAGTCAATGCTGCACATAAAGTAGAGCAGAAGACGGGAGGCACTGGCAGACGAAAATTTAGATAAGACTCGACCTTTCTTGGTAAGAATTCAAAAAATATCTCATAAACAATTATCTGAACAATCTGGTGTGTTATTTCGAACTGGACACACCGCCATTAACATTCTTAATTCTGTTTGCCTAAGATAACTAACTCTCACAGACTCACTACTCCTGACGTTGAAGGTTTACAAAGATTGATGAATAGATTTGCAGAATAAGAGGCTTCACGGGGGACAGAAATATGTCAGCCTGAAACTGTGAAATGGAGGCGCGGTTACGGAGATCGTAATTTCGAAATGCAGAATGGTCTTAATTCACAATAAAAACGATGTCTGATATTGCTTTTTAACTGATAAAAATTCATTTGGTGTGGCGGACATGCTGGAAAATGTGGAAAATTTGTGATCGTTAATTATACTCCTTCCCTTCCTGGAATTTTCATACCAGACGCCATTAAATATTAGCGGGATAACTGCTGAGATGCCAATAGTTGTGAATGGTACAATGGGGAGTGAGAGCGTGACAGAAATACCATCCGACGTCTCGTGTTTCCAGTGTTCATAGCAGTAGAACTGCATGTAGGCTACTGGGATAGAGAAAAGAAACATTTAAGTGATCGGACCTCAGAAAAATAGACGACCATCCCTGCAAGCCCAATTGTAGTATGTATTTTCATTTTATGTAGACAAACATAAGAACATAGAAAGTTAATACAATTGTTGAAAAGAAGAATTTTAGTTGGGAATTTCTTAGAAGTTCATTTGCGACGGAGAATAATGTAAAAAATCTTCATGATCCAAACAAGAAATTCAGCCAATACAGGGTGCGGCAGAAAAACCTGACGGTTTTCGAAATGAAATAGCACAATGCGGTTTCATCTTTTTATGTAAAGTTGTTTTCACTGGAAATCTCAGTATATGCCATTTTAAGTTCCGAAAATTACATCACTCAGATGTCTCCCACCATTTCTCAAACACTGCTTCAGTCTTACTGCAAGATTTTCCATCACCCGACGAGTCATCTGCTGTCGGATTGCCGCGATTTCTTCCTTTATGCTTTGCTTTAGTTCCTTTATGGTTCTAGGCTTAGAGATGAAATCTCTGCTTTTGAGATACCCCCATAAAAAGTAATAACAGGCGGAGAGATCAGGCGAACGTGCCGGCCATGGAACAACGCCGCCACGGGAAATGACGTGTTGTGGAAACATTTCCCGCAGATCACTCATTGATGCCCTTGCTGTGTGGGCTGTTGCTCCATCTTGCTGTAAATATACTGATGAGGTATCGATCCAACGACGAAGTAACTCTGGTTCACAGAAGGTGCCTAGCATGGCCACATAGCGCTCGGATGTCACAGTAACAGCTGCACGTTCGTTGTCTTCAAAGAAGCAAGGACCAAGAAATCCAAGCGATGCGATCCCACACCAGGCAGTCAATCTTTCGCTGTGGAGAGGACACTGATGGAGCTCTTACGACAGGGAACACGGCCATGAAGAGGAATGTTAAAGTGTCTGCGAAATAATCGTTGTGTTGTAACTGCTGGGTCGCCGTTCTTGAAATAAGCTTCAACAACGAAAGCACGATGTTGCGCCGTCCACTACTCCATGGCTAAAAAAATGGCATGAAACCAGCTAGTCCCTGACAATGGTTGCATTATCCCACCCCACACGATTGCCAATATAACGGGACATAAAAACCGTTAGGTTTTTCTACCGCACCCTACAGTATTTCAATTCTGAGCTACGGTGAATGACTACTGAATATTGTATTGAGGGATGACATTTAAAATGCGAAGTGCAGAAATAAAATTTTTATGCGTGTTCGCAAAAATGCGGAAAACAATTATTTGTTTGTCGTGTCTGCCCGTTCGCCACGCCATGTAGCAACTCTGCTCTAAATAAAAAGAATTTCATGCAATTTAATATTTGAATGCTTTTCGAAAATATATTGTGAATATTTAACTTTCAATAAATCTAACATGAATAACGGGTAAATGATATGGAGACTTGTGTTCACTTATAATATCTCCTTCAATTCTACGTATTACGAAATACTCTAGATAACCTAATAGAGAATTAAAAAAAAAAAACATATTTTGCAATTTCTTTTCTGAAAGCCTTACTCTTTATGGCATAATGCGGAAAATATAGTACTGGCACACTGGACATAGACGAGAATACTACACGGTGCATTCGTTTGCGTAAATGATAATTAAGATACATATAACGCACTCGGGAAATGAAATCCTGCATCTGTATCTGCACCACAATCCTACCACTTAAAACGATTCGTCAGTATTGAATATTCTTTAGGAACTCAATTAAGTTAAAGTAAAATTCACAATGTAATATGTCTCTGCAGGCAATATTGTGGCAGTGCAGGTATAAAACTAAACGTAATCGGTGCTAGAAGAGACAACGCCACACCCGAACGGACTTATGCCTGGGAAAGGGAAGCGGTATATATTGTACAGAAGGCTGGGTGGCCACCGGTCTCGGGATGCACCGGAAAACAAAACCACAACAACTGTTCAACTACCTCGTAGCGTGTGGCTGTACCGTCTTTGCTACCCCGGTTAAATATATCCATGAAACAAAACATAAGTGTAAAGAGTTAGCGGAAGCGTCGCTCAATACAAAAATGAAATCATTTCTAGTGACGAAGAACGACAGTATTTAAGCGGATATATCAACATTCAGAGGAATGCAAAGTGGAGTTCACAAAATTCATACCATTTACACGTAAATTTTTCAAAAATATTCAGATTCGAATTAGTTTTGAAGTTACATGTAAAATAATTATCGTGCCACTTTTTCTTAAACAATGCTTAAATATCAAGAGAAAATTTGATATCAGGAATATTTTCATACAACTGGCACATAAAAAACGTAATACCATATACGAACAATATTACGGCTCACACGGCCAGTCTCTACCTGCAAGCACTACTGTTTGGCAAAGCACCAAATTTGCTGACATAAACTTACACACATTTAAAGAAATGTCGCTTTTCTTTTTGGTGTATCCTTGAAGACCAGGCTAATGTCAAGAATCCGAGAGTCAATTAAAACCTTCAAACAAAAGAGCTTCGGCGAGTATATCGCAATACTTTGAAAATATATGACATTGCCAGCAATCAGAACGAAGTCACTTCGAAAGTATCTTTGATTTAAGGAAATAACTTACGAGTTTTACCACGAATTGACGATAAATTTTTTGTTATGCGCAGAAACTAGGGGAAAAGCAGCTTCAAACCCTCCGGCTACTAGAATATGTTGGATTTCGCTTGCGAAAATACCACCGCTAAAAAAACGACAGGAAACAAAAAAGTGCACACAAAATAAAATTGTAAATTTTATTATGTGTAATAGCCGACGTTTTCAATAGGCTAGTAAATACATTCTGTTGTTGTCTTGTGCGACTTAAACAATAAAATCTTCTTTGTAGAACTGGGAAGATTTTGCAGATGTGGCTCAAGGTGTGGTGCTATATTTAGCATTCTCCAGTGACATGCTTCTGATCTGCTGGCTTGGAACTCAGGTGACACAATACGTAAGACAAAAAGAATTATTATTGATCTTTTTGACTTGGATAAAAAAAGAATATTATGTGGATGAACATAACAACAAATTAAGGAATTATACCACACCCGATTAGTCATTATTTGTCTGCAGGAGATTTTATTTGACGAAAATCGAAAATAGAAATTTAAGTATTTACCTACATCCTAGGTGCTAGTCCACCACGATATACAAATTCATTTCAATTTTTTGTCTAACCAAGCTTTCTTTTTCGAAAAGTTCTGAAATTTTGTCAAGAAATTATAAACGTCATTTGAAACATTTTAAGATTTCCCAACAGTTCGTCACGGAATAAAGTATATAATTCCCCATTCCTAATAAATTCAAATTCGAAAGTATTAAATTATTTGGACAAGAATGGGATTCTAATTTCGATTCCACAAATTAATACGCTAGAAATAATTTTTAACACGTCTTTTTGAATAATTCAAATATCAGTAATAATGATATTAATCCACAGGATTCTTACGACTTGCTGGATCAAAATCTGACAGCTGTGCAGGCCTCACAAATAAAGTTTTAATTTTAATTTCACACAGACTGCAGACGCAAAGAAGTCACACAAAGGGGGTAGTTTTGCGTTAGCACGAAACTGCCTGAAATAACCAGATGTTAGTTTCCGAAACCGTCACATTCCGCAGCAACAGCACTCTGTCTGCCTGCACAATAAAAGGGGACGCTAAATGAAATGACGGTACACAAAATCTGACATATCATAAGACTCTTTGTGTACTGCGCTGTGTTAAAAATAAAGAAATCACAAAGCAAGTTAAGCGAAAGTCAGTCAAATTCAAAACCTTAATTTCATTAAAATTTCTGAAATTTCTAATTCGTACTTTGACAACGAATGATGTTAAATTCTGGTTCAAATATTTGTATTTAGTGAGTGAAAAAAATAATATAAAATTTCATGAGTGGCAACTTCATATCACAAAAGTAATAAATATCTGGTCTTTATTAAAATACATAGGCGGGCACTACGCACAGAATCGTCGAAGTTCCAAGCACCAAGAAACAGGTAGAGGATGCAATGGTACAAGAAAACAAGTAATATAAAAAATTTATATTTATTCAATTATCACTCATACACAATAAGCCACCTAAAAATTTTTCCTGACGACTAGTTTCGACTGTAAGTTCGAGTGAAAGTAAAGACACTAAACAAGGACACAGAAAAGTGAACACTGTAAATCAGTAGAATGTACATTTCCCTCTTTTCATTAAATGATACATTGTTTATAAATATATAAATTAATATAATGTAAATTATATCGATATGCAACATAGGCAAAATATTACGAGGTATAGAATTATGTCTAGACTTCATGTATGAATACATTTTACATGTTTGATAAAAATTTACAATGTATCATTCAACGTAAAGCTGGAGATATCCGTCCTAAACATTTAGAGAGTTCATATTTCATGTTTTTTGTTTTGTGAATTGCCTGAGTGGTGGAAAGATTTAATCAGCCTACCTGTTTTGAAGAATGTTGATAATATAGGATGTAGTAATTATAGAGGCATAACACATTTTTGAACTACTCCACAAATTTTTTTACAATATCCTGCAGTAAATTTTAACTCCAAATATAGAAGAACCTAAGGAAATTTTAATGTGTATTTCGATGTAAAAGTAAAGTATTGATCATATATCCAGCATTCATCAAATAATAGCGAAAATATGGTAAAAAATTAAGCAATAAACCAACTGTTATAAAATTCAAAGACGCATATGATTTAGTCAGCAGGGTGTTCTTGTGTAATATTCTCAATGTGTTTAGTATCACCATGAAATTATTAAGGATAATAAAAATGTTTATAAATGAAAGCTATAGAAGAGTCCGTGTAGAAAATCATATGTCTGATATCGTGTTTATTATTAAGTGAAATTTTAAATAATGAGATTATTTTTAGCACTTGTTTAAACTTTGCTTTACAGTATGAAATCAGAAGGGTTTTGGTAAATCGCGATGGCTATAAATTAAATGGTATATATCAGCTTCTGGCTTATGCTGACGATGATAATATACTGGGCGAAAGACTACATAACGTAAAGAAAAGCACTGAAGCTCTAGTAGTTGCCACTAAAGAGATTGGACTAGTAGTAAATGCTGATAAACTTGAGTACATGTTCATGGCAATATATAAGAATGGAGGACGAAAATGTAATATAAAGTTTCAATATATTTCTGTGAAAGGGGGAAGATCTTATATATTTGGGAACAATGTTAAAGACATGAAATTCTATTCAAAAAAGGGATCGAAGTCATTTGGTGCGGAATATTTTGTCTTCGAGATTGCTACCAAACAATATAAAGATATAAAAAAACAGAACTATAATTTTGTCTGTTGTTTTGTATGAGTGTCACTATTGGAAGCTTACAGTGAGGGACAAACGTAAATTATATTTCTTGAGAAAGAGGTGTTCAGGAGAACATATAGAACTAAGAAGTACGAGGTAACATGGATGTGGAAAACATTGCTTATTGAAGATGTTATTGATCTGTCCTCTTCAACAAAAACTATTCGGGGGTTCAAATTGAGAATAATGAAAAGGAGAGGCAAATAGTACGTTATCACGAGAAAACAGAGGTCCATATACGGTTTTAGTAGGAAAACATAATGGAAAGAAACCACATAGAAGACACAGGCGTAGATGGGACGATAATATTAAGATGAATAATCACGATGTTCCCTGAGAGTCATAGACCGGATTGATTTGGCTTAGGGTACGAAGAGTTGGGGGGCTCTTTTAAAAGATGTAATGAAATTTCGGGTTAAAAAATGTGGGGAATTTGACTAGCTGAAGAAGGATAATTTCTCGAGAAGGACTCTGCAATATGAAGTAAGAAAGTAATTCCGTAATTATTTGTAGTTACCCGACGATGGCTGTTTCTGAGCCGCAATTGTTCGCCAGGAAAACGAATAGAAGTAGCATGTTGCTTGTTTTTGGTAACGTAATAGATACATGAATTTCTGATCTGATATGCATTCTTGAATGTTCTATATGAAGAACAACATACTTTGAAAACATCATAGATCAAATGAAAAATTCCCACAAGGGGAGAAACATGGCACAGAACTTGAAATGTTCCAGGGGGAGAGTGTCAAGGACGCGGTATTCGGTTGCGAATGGGTGGGAACTCCTATCCCATTTCAACGATGTCTGATGTTCATCATTGCTACAGCTAACAACGAGTTCCGTCTGACAGCGGGGAAGTTTGTTCCGGTATCAAATGTGACCATGATGAATGTAAGTACCTAACACTTTTACCAAGTAGGAGAATAAGTAAAGAATGATCGGATTGTTTATAATTCTATATATGGAAAAATGAAATTATCGCTTTGATATAGTATAACTGCAGCTATCCGTCGCCAAGTGGCACAATGTAACCGATAGGCATGAGACAATTTGTCATGGTTTAGACGTAATTCATTTAAACCGACGCTGACATCCCTGGACGAAAAATCTCCTTCACAAATCTACGATACTTGAAAAGTTTCAAGAACAACACCAGGTGAATTTCCAGTTTCACAATACAATCTCTCCATACTATAATGCATTTGTCTTAGTGTGAAGTGCTAACCTGACGGTTGTGTCAAAACTGCTGCTGCGGCAAGAATAATGCAGCGGTTTGCTATTGCTGGCTACCATAAGAAATTTCAAGTTTTACGTACAACCGATTACTTAATGAGAAATAACTCCAAAATTTGGTTCGTGGCGAAATGAAGAAATTTAATGGAACTTCCTCCGAGCCTCACAAATTGCAGAGTGGTCGCAAATTTCATTGAATGTAATTCGAGCACACCAACCTTTTTCATTGAGCCTCAATTTTTCTGCCAAGTCTGCTGTTCAAATGATGCGTTTGAGTAGAAGGTTAAATGGTTTCCTACGTGATTCCTCTCACAGACTACAAATGGGATTTTCCTCAAAACATGAACTTTTCATTTACACATGCAATCAGCATAATTGTGTTTTCAGTTGGGTGCCACATGATCAAAATTAATGTTTGCCTGTAGCATAAATGAGTCTACTGATTAATGCGGATAATGAAAACCGATAGGAAAAGTGAATTCTATACATGTTCAGGCCTATTAAGGCCTATAGGGTTCTAGGAGCTTAACATTTCCAGATTTCAAGACAATCGGTCTTTCAAAATAGTAGGTTTGTCAGTCCTACGCAACGGCCAACTCTAACGTCACCTCCACCCTTCACTTAAGAAAATATTCGAAATAATCAATTTTTTTAGAGGCTGTATCGATCGATGGACCATAGCGCGGTAGGAAGGATTATGTAAATGACAAAATTGCAACGTAACAATCGGGACTCAAACCCGCGACTTTCAGGATTGTATCGCACAGCCTCAACAAATGCGCCAGAGTTTTGCCAGATATTATCGCCTTCTACAATTATTTTAACCATTATTTAAAATAAAATCAGGTTTACTTTCCCAAACTACGTCACATCCAACATTACAACTAACGTTTTACTAAAGGAAGTCAATTCTTTCAATTCCTACACGTCCTTAAATAGTATCTAAAACAACTTACATAATGGAGAGGGGTGGGTGATATGTTTAATGGTGGTGGAGACCCGTATACCGAACATAACATTACTTTAAGAGAATTAGGAACTAAATATATCAAATACATTAATTTGACCTTAAGAAATATACTAAAACAAATACATAAATTTCAGACCGTACTGGCTTGAACAACAAACGTTAGTTTCAAGCATATTATATTTACAGCATCTTTTTAGTGAAATAATGAAATAAAATTATGACAAACTAGGGACCTAAAGAAAACGAACAACAGTTAATGTAAAGAGACATAAAATATCAGCATCCAGTTCCACGATATATCGTCAATTTACAAATTCAAGGGGACACCACACACCAACACAGAACGGATTTGACAGCACAATAAACAGAGCTTTCCTTACTTGATGACGACAGTGTGTTTAGTGTATTATGAGAAATTGTAAACTATCGAATTTCAATATTATCCGGAATAACCATGTACACAAGGACAACCACACTTACACGGATCAGTAAAAAAATTACCCAACCTGAAGGTTCACACATTACGTAATACAAAGGTCTTTTTACTGAACAATAAGAATGGCAGACTTTTAATTTCAGTCACAGAAGTCCATTTCTTACACTGTATATCTGTACGTCGTTAAACTAAATATTTGTCTGTTGCAGATAATGCAACAGACGCTGTCTTTCTTCATGTTTCTGCTTCAAGTGAAAGACAAGAATATGGAAACGAAACATGTACTATGAAGAAGACAACAGGGCGCAATATACTTGATTTCAAACTTTCGCCGTTTTCTGAATGTTGAATGTTTCTTCTGGGTAATTCCCCGGCGTCTGAGTTTTATATGCGATGTTACATCTCCATAGGCCGGTATGTATGAAGCGTGACTAAGTTACAGAAATTTTGAAGTGAATTTACGGAAAAAGGTTTTGCTCGAATATAGACCTGTCGCAATTTTTCCTATTAGTTCAGGCTTTATCCAAGACAAACTTTTCCCTATAAATACCCCAACATTTCTGAAACCTAGTCGTTCTCCGTACCTACCTGCCTCTGAAGATGGAACAGAGTGTTTCGAAACGTTGCCATATAAAATTCAGACGCCGGGGATTTACACAGAAAAAGAATATAGGACCGCAGTATATTAGCAAAGCATAAAGGAGCGCCATATATTGGCCAAGCTACGCCAGTGACCCCAATTTCTCATAGATTTTTGAATAGAGCATATGGCAATGCACGTTAAGTAACACATTACGCCACACAAATTAATAGTATAATATTAGAGTCACATTTAATTTTTGGCGGATTGTCTTAACAAAACTATAACGTTCCATTACTAAGCTGAATTTCTCTCCTTTTTTCCAAAATAAAGTATAATTTTGGCATATTTGTACAATAAAATCCTGTGTTAAAAATGCAATTCTAATCATATTGTTATTTGAAATTTGTAGACTACCTCTATATAAGAAATACAAGACTCTCTTTACACCATCATAAATTTAAGTAATAGGTTTAATTAAGGGAATAAGGCTAGATGAGTTTGTAGAACTTTATCACTTGTAAAAAGGTACCAAAATCTGAAGGAATTGTAAGTCAGAAGTTGTGATATAATAAATGTAGTCAATAATAATAGCAGATTAAAATGTAATTGTATCTGGTATCCAAAAGGAAAAATAATCTGATATATTAGAAAATATTTACTACATACAGCCTGCTTAAATTCCAAGTTAGATATTGCTATGCTTCATACGGTGGCTGGATATGGTGAGACTTGATTATACTTGCTGTTTCTTAAAAAACACTGAACAGTCATGTAAAAGTCCTGATAGGACTCAAGTTCAGACACGTCGATTTTCGTTTGTAATGTTTAGTGTCAGATCGGACTACTTGAAAGACATTTGATTAAAAAGATTTTAGCAAGACAAAGAAGATCGAATATTAATAATAATTCTTTTTTAGAAAAACCGTAAAATAAAATGTTATAATAAATCAGGGCGTCCCACTCGCTACCGAATCCGGCATTTCTTTAATAACTTTTCCACTAATGAGGATATTGCAAAGAAATTAGGAACGGACTACAGACACATTCCTCTTCATTTCTCACACCACGGACCTACTCCTGTTCAAATTTCGTTGCAATATCTTCATTGGTGTTAGAATTAGTAAATAAATGCCGGGTTCGGTAGCGAGTGGGGTACATTGTAAAAGTTTCAGTTCTTTTAATAAAATAACCATAAATACACAGCCAAAACACATTCAATTAAATTTGAAACATAACAAATATCTATCTACTGAAATTTCGTCCTCCTGTAATGCAAGTATCACAAATGTGCACACTAACACAAAATTATACTTCGGCTTGTAAGTAGAGTTGAAAATATAGACTAAGAACATGTCACAAAAATTCAAATTGTATGTATCGAAACAGTAGTGAAATACCGAATCACAAGCTATTCCAACATCACGAGAAACATCATTTCAAGTGACCGAAAAGATACCAAAGAAAACGACAAGCTAAGACTAATATAACTGTAGCGGTTTACAGACACACACTTGCAGGAACCTGATACCACCCAAAACATTAGACACAAATTTTCTACCATGTAAACATAAAAATACCGTTTCATTTACGTCAAATTTCTGATTTATTAATAGGAGTAATATACTGAAAATATGTTATTATTAATTACAAGATTTATCACATTTCTGAAATAAAAATGCCTTATAAACTCTAAACGCCATAACGGATGATTTGAAACGCTTTTTGGTCTATAATTTTAGACAAAATGTGATGTGTGTAAGTAACGTAAACGTAAATAAAATTCAATTCAGCTAAGTCCAGTATGGCTAAAATATATCGGCTCCAAAATTCTGTTCAAAGGTATAAATCATAATTAAA
>Ga0123357_10010092_pt1 | contig 11981 bp, 7 predicted proteins | sample TergutEmb28metaG_FD_89873 | JGI IMG/M metagenome (GOLD analysis project Ga0123357, IMG submission 89873) | Embiratermes neotenicus P4 segment gut microbial communities from Petit-Saut dam, French Guiana - Emb289 P4 | ecosystem: Host-associated > Arthropoda: Insects > Digestive system > Gut ...
GTCAAACAAATTGATTAATTTGTCTTCTGCATCAAATATTTATTTTTCTTACTCCATATATTAACTGTTACTGCTAGGCTGTGCTAAGGTGGATTGTTGCTGATTTTTCATAATGGAGGTGTGGATTCAGTCCCTGTTAAATTTGGGTGGGATATGTGTTGAATAGAGTGGTACTGATGCAGCTTTCTCATAGTACTTCAGTTTTCCCCTGCAGATCATTTCACCAGAGTTTCTTACACATTTATTGGCACCAATATTAGGGGCTAGTAAATATGCCAATACAAGTTTTAAGGAAAACTTGCTCCAGTGCCACTTTCTCTACCACAAATCTCATATAAACAACAAAGGAATAATTTTAATTGTATATACTGAGCTGAGGCATCCTCTACTGTTGCCAAAATTCCCCATAATATTTCTGTTATCACAGAGTCATATATATAAATAGTTCTTATTAGCTGTGGCAAAATTTAGAGGCTAGATGGACACTTGGAGCAACATAATACAGTAATACTGATTCTAAATGGGATACTAAAACTCTGAATGCTTGTAAAAAGAAACAATATTTTAGAGGTAATTCTAATACACATTTAATTCTAGATAAAGTGGTACTGAAAATAGTAATCAATTCAGAGTGGATAGTTTCTGCAGTACACAGAAACAAATGGATAAATATGTCACCTAGGGTAAAACAACTTTAAAACTGAAGTGAAAATGAGAATCTCTTAAAGGTTGCAATTATTTCTGAGCTATTTTGCAAAAAAGGAAGATTTTGTGACATGTTCTCTCTTTCCATAAAGCAGTAAGCCAGAAAGTACAGATATTTATGTAATTGTTACGCATTGTTTGTATAAACTACATAAAGTGAATTCATTTTGGAAACATCATGTCCATCCATCTACAGTTCTCACCCCCCAAATCACTTGACAAACCTCCACAAACTTTTAATGTTGTAGGACTACAGTACAATCTATGCAATGTACCTTCCATTTATACTGATCATTACATTATACAAAGCTCAACCCAAATTTTGATTTTCTAGAAACAAGTGACTCATGAAAGGTGCATTTGCAGAAACTCTGTGCCATGTTATCTGCAATGTGATTATCTTTGCAACATAATTTCTGTATCTTGAATAAATAAACATGAAGTCCAGCTACTTATATAAAGATGCAAACGATGCATTCTGCAACTACTGACTTTTATAAAGGTTGATTGTTTACTAATCCTCCAAAGACAGAGGAATCAAACAGCCACCTGTGGAGAGTGTGAACCACCAGATTTCCTGATAAAGACATTTCATGCATGGACAGAAGATTGGGAGGGGACTGTATGACAGTGACAATACTGCCACAACAACAGCCAGTGAAATAAAAAACCTCACATTTTTATGTGATATTGAGTAGTTATGTTTTCAGCACTTTCAAAGGACTAGAAACAAACTTATGATAGAGGAAACACCAAGAATTCTGACTTAAACACATGGAATTGTTGTGAGTTAAAGCACTTCTTTGAGTGTGTCACCATGCAAATCCCCTCAAAGGCACGAGAAGGCAGAAGGAACAGCTTGCTGCCATACAATGTTCTTTGGAATGTTTAGCTATCCTTATCTGTAAAAGGCATCACTGGGCTATCTTACAGGCATCTTATACCTATAAGAGAGATCAAATGTCTTGGCTAAGGGCCTTATACTGGTCATAACAGGGATTTCTACTGAAAATGGAATTATGACCTACTGGCTGCGGGGGGGTGGAGAAGTTGGTTGAATGGTTGTCTGGAATAGGCTGCAGGTCTCTGTAATCTGAGTTGGAATTCACTTTTGCTGAAGGCCTGCTTGAGTGTAGGGGTGAGGGTTGTGGGCCATGCCTAATCTTTTTATTACACCCTGGCATCTGCTCTGCAACTGAGACGAAGTTATACCTCCACTCCCCCCTTTGTCTTCATGAAGTACACAAGGACACCTCTACTTCTTACTGGTGAAATACAACCCCTATTTCATATGGCACCTAAGTCAAAAGTTATCAGCCTTTCAAAAAACAACTAGCTGTACAAATAACTGATAAAGGATTTACAACACAGATCTAATTAAATCTACAGTTTTTATTTGAAACACCCTTTTGATACAATGATCAGTGGTATGTTTTAGTTTCATCTCATTTTTTTCCTAAATGTATGACTATACTTCGGTCACACACATTGATTGTTATGAAAGATTTTCACTTTTTCATACTCACCACACGTTTCGGTACGAATGTACCATCCTCGGTTGAAAAATACAGAGCGGCCATAAGAGATCTTCACACGTCCAAAATGATACAGAAAACAAATGCGGGTCACACGACATTAGTCGCGAAATGGTATGTTTTGAATGACCCGGGTCAGAGTTATGGCGTACCATTGCCGCGAGATGGCACTAATGTTGAAAACGACAACCCTTGACGCAAGTCTTTTGCATTTGGCGAAGGCAGTAACAGTTGTGTAAGGTGCAATTAAAACACAATTTTGCAGGAAACCACCTTGGCGCTTTCATTTTTGGGGGGTTCTTTGGCAGCAAGCCCGAACACGGTCCACTATTGCATCAGGCACAGAAAGCAGAACCGGACCATTGGCTTTGAAAATGCACCACTTCTGCTCGAATGTCTTGCGCTAGGCGTAAATGGATACTCGACTGTGCTCTTCCACATCATCTTGTGTGCAAAATGCGGACTGTACGCCAAATGTGGAACAGAGTAACAGTACTACCGTGTGGCCATTTGCAAAACTGGTGGCATCTAGCAGCAGCGGTAAGCAACAACGGTGGCCCGGGTCATTTAAAACTTCTTTGAGAGTTTCATCATTGAGTGAGGCTAATATTAAATTCCTGCATAAACGAATTTGCATTCTGTACGATTTTGAATATGCCAAGTTCTTTTGTGGCCGCTCTTTAAATTGTCTTATCACATACTATTCAAAACATGATCCTTATAAAAATTGAGTTTACTGAAGAAGAATTTAATTTTTTTTTGTGTGGAGCAAAAAGAACCTATTGTAATACTTTAAGATTCTTTTAATCCTAATTTTAATACTGACTACAATAAAGTAGAATAGTGTGCGATAAGATGATTCACATTTCAACTGGGAATGTTACAATTATACAAAAAGATGTAGTGAGCAGAAGTGAGTGAAAATATATAACTTTGAAATTATTTATTAATGGTTCAGTTTATTCTGCACAGAAACTAGAGGCACGTTTATATTTCTAGTCCAGTCTTGGTACTGAAAACATTTGTAAAGTCTATATGTAACCAGCAAGTGTTAAAATTTTCCAAGCAGTGTTCAAAAAGAGTATACAGAATAAAATAACAAAATATATCCCATTCCAGCGCCAAGCTATAATTTATGGAAAGAGCACCCTTCCCAATAAAAAAACACTTGGAGCCAACAAAATGCCATGGATGAATAAAATACCAGGAGCATCATAGACTGTCTTCAGATCTATCTTGAACGACCCCACCACTGTTCCTGAGCACATAAACTTTCTAGAATGCAATACCTAAAAAAGAGAAAGACTGAAGAGAGTAAAAGATAATTAAATTTCCCCTATTATTGTCAAATTCAATCCATGGCACATAGTAATCAATGGTGAAATTGAATAAATTTTATAGTTTAACTGAATTTTGCACCAAATATTAAGGCATGACAGAAGAAGCCAAAATATCATACGCTTGGCAGTGAAAGGTGTTTCTGGTGTAACCCATTAATTGATTGGTATTATGTTTACCACTTCACAGTGTAACAATTATTGCCATGGGGAATTTTAAGGACTGGTCAATAGATTATGGTCTTTGTACAGTTCCCCAGTCAATCATTTTTTTTTGTTTCCAGTTAACCCCTAATTAAAATTTGTACAATTCAACAAGAGACTTTTTATTTCACTGTCACATGTAAATTCTGAAGTGAATAGTTATTCTAAACATGGCATTCCATTTAGCCCTGAAGTCATAGAGTTGACAGGAACAACACCTGTCATTCAGACCAGCTCTTCAAACATGACAAAATATTTGTTGCAAAACACATTACTAGAAAGTTTCCAAATTATAATTACATAAATCTGTCTCTTTACAAGCACCTTACAGTGCAGTAAACCATCTTACAAAATATCCATTATACTTACCATGACTGAATACTTGACACTAATTGTTCATTTTGAAAGTCAAGCATATGATTTCAATTTGTTCACAGTATTTAAGACCACCAATAAACAGTCAAAATATGGATACATAAAAACCATAGAAAATGTTTATCATTACAGAGTAACAAAAGAAAATTTTTTATGCAGTATATTCTGATGGTTGATTTCAACAGCACAGTTATTATTTGGTAAAAATTCTTGGATGTGCAACCTATAAGTAACAGATATAAACTGCATGTTGCAAAGGATGACTGTTTAGGAACTGTGGCTTGAGATATACAGACTGGCATGTAGGCTATGATGGAGGCAGAAAATGCACTCATGTGAAGTGCAATAAAGTATTGTGGAATCTGATATACCACTAAAAATTTAGCATCATCCAATATATGTGATATCAAAAATCATTCTGAAAACACTGTTTTGAGACATTTCCTCAAGTATTGATTTAAAAAAATAAAACAAAAGTTGAACATGTTTCCAACACACACCACAAAATGCTCAAATATGACTCTACAAAATCTCTTCCATGGACAGATAATTAGTGTAGCACAGATTTTATGTTCTCTGTACATAAAGCTTCAAATATGAAGTCTATAAATTAAAACCCAACAATTTACAAGCCTTAGAATTGTTTTTAAAAATTGTATTCATGACACTCAATTGGTGTTGATAGGAGGTGAAAAAGCACTGGTGAAATAACACTGACTGGTGAATGCAGTATACTCAAACATAATGCTGTCCCAGTGCCACTTTGTCCACAACAAATACAAATTCAACTTGGAAAGCACAGATTCAAATTCTGAATTAATGTAGTGAAAAACTGACATCTAACTGCCTGAGTCATAACCCAGCCTAGGCCCTAGGAATTGAAATCTGGTATGTTTTTATTGAAATCACTGAATATTTCCCATTATTGTTACAGAATGCCTTGTATCACAGGGAAACATAAAATTTATATACATTTCTTCTGGCAGTCACTGTAAGACCACAAGGGGCATAGAATTTCCATAGACAAAATTTTAGGATGGACAGAAATTCTTATGCACTGTTGACACCAGGATACTTTTCCTGATGTGAAGCAATGAAGCTTGAAAATGAGCCACTCTTTACATGCTCACAACAGAATTTGCCTCTCTTTGTTTTCTTTAAATGAGATGTATTGGACTACAATGGCATTGATAATATGTGTGCTGTAACACCAGTATGGGTCACATTATTTGTAGAATGTGACACAAAATTTCTGACATTCAATTTAGTCTTTTCATATAATTTATATCTGTGTTCTAAGACCATCTGATATTCCACTCTTATGCTTCAAGAAAATTGGGAAACCCTTCTATGCAGTGTGTAAGTTTATCTGTTTACTTGAAAGTCTTAATAGCAGCTCTCCAGGCCAAGGTATAAAGTTTTGATCCTCCAATTATGAAGCAAGAATGATGCCACGTTGTATAATGACATTCACTTACAGCCTGTCTTAGAAACTCTCAGTTTCTCAGCTTTTCATGAATTATCCCTTTTGTAGAGCACAAAATATGTTTGCCACAAGAACTTCCAGCTGGACCCATGAATCCAGTCTGCAACCTTACTTCCCATTTCTTTAAGATCTAGTTTAATATCACCATTTACCTACAACCACATCTCCATTTCCTAATGCAAGAAAGAAAATTGCAGGGCGAATTGAATATATGTTGTTATCTCCTGTTAGCATGTTTGTGAATTCTTCTGCATGTGTAATTGTTCCTCCAATCTTATTCATTCTTACCTCTAATTTATCTCTTCCTTTAGGAATAAATGGTGTTCCTGTCAAGGTTAAGATTCATCTGACTTAACATATGAGATAATTATGAATGCATATTTGATTCTTGTAGCTGTCTCCACGCAAATTATAATATAAGAAATGTTAATGGGGCATGCAATAAATAAATTAAAAAAAAATATATAAGAAATGTGTTTGTAAAGTGGTTGTCCTTGTAGCTTCTACATTTTGCGGGGATCTATTATCCTTTCTTCCAAGAAAAGGTAAAATTTATATTCCCAAAAGCCATGTCTAGACAGCATGTTCATTAGTAAAATTAAAAAGAAAGGGACTCTCTCTTTAGTGTTTATGAAGGAACAACAGGCTGGATATGAGCTTCATGGGATCAAAGCTGTGTTCAAGTTCTGTGAAGAGATCATATATAGCAGTTACAAATATTTTTCTCAGCAACCTCTTTTAAAAGTGGGGGTAGTGGAAGAAAGAGAATGTCTGGTGGCAAAGTACTCCTGCTATAAAAAGCTGCATGCAGCAAAGATTTAATCTTACTGTGTTGTATATAAACTTTTTCATCCCTGTTATAAGAATGGAATGACATTTTTTGTTGGTGATTAGCTTAGAATTTTTGTTATAGTTTACACACTGGGTAGATTGCACATCCTAGACATGGATAGTATACCAAAGTTTTCTGTTGCACTTAATTAAAATAAACTACAAGATAATAAAATTAACATAAGAGGAAGTTATACTTACTGATAATGTGATTATTTTGTCAAATAACATCACTGGAGGCATGTGAAAGTCAAACACGAAGTACTGAAAGAGGAAGAGGAAGTGCATGTTTTATTTTGCTAAGCATGAATTGTTTCTTTCTGTAATTATATGAAATGAAAATGGAAAAGGTTATCCTTCATTCAGTTTACTTTCAATGATGCCTCCACAGGTATTCCTGGTATTTATTTCTGTTAGAGGCCATAGTGCTGACGGCATTATTATGTCAATGAAAAATTCCAATGACAACATCGGGAATCGAACCCACGACCTTCCGACTTCTAGCGCAATGCCTTAACCAACTGCCACACCGCGTGTGTATTGGCAAAGGGAAGGATCAATTCACACTGGATGAGTCATTGTTCATGAGTGCTACCACAGTAAAATTTGCAGTGGAGTTTCTGGGCTATAAGCTACAAGGTGCTGACTGTAATCGTCTCCTTACCTCATTATAGTATGGGCAGTTTGTACTCTCTTTCACACTTGTGTACTTTTTCTGATCTCCAACCTGGATGCAAACCACCGGGTCCATGTTCAGGCCTGCCAGCTGCCGTGCTTCTATGACTGTTAGACACAGCTGAAAGTCTTGTGCCTTCAATGCTGACTGCTGTAGAGTAGGTGCCATTGGCTTCAAACTGGCGATTTTAAATAAACAAATATAAAGTCAGCAAAATTCATGAATTTACAAGACTAAATGTTCTTTAAATACTTCAATCAAGAACTGATGTTAACGGAAAAATATCACATTTAATACCTCTTTTAGTGAAACTATATTAGACTACATGTGTATGGTTTTCACTAGATGGACAAGAAACTTGGAAAGTTTTATATTTCAGGGAATTCCAAGTACATGTTTCTGACTATTATGCCTCAGTTTTATTGCTTAAATATTTGGTTCATGGTGCTACAACACACGCCAGATATCTGCCTTCATTAGGATTAATTAAAAAAAGCAAAATTAAAGAAACGGGGAAATGGTACAAATATTGAAATCAGTAATCAAAATTATTTTAATGACATTACTCTATCCCAAATAAGAAACCGTTTAACAAATTCCTCATTAGAAGCGTAAAATTTTTAAAGTTTTAAAGCAAATTATTCCCCAGCTGCTTTTTCCTGGAAAAATCATGGCAATGCCTATGTCAGTGCTGATAATTATAAACGCCATAGTAGATTTTAAAAATAACTATAAAATGAATTAAAATTCTACAGATCGTACAAGTTTATTCCAAAGACAGAGCGCGGTTTTTTGATGCCCATGGCAAATACACCTGCCACCATACATTAATACTTCGACGGAGGGTTTAATCAGCTTATACGCCAACGCACTGTTGTTGTTACCGTTTTGTTCTTTGACTGCGATCCCCTGAAGTGGGACTGATTGAGCGCTGACTGCCGTTGTCTGAAGACAGGGAAGATACGCTGCTCGCTCTCGAAATGCCCTCTGTGGCCCCCGCTCTGGGGCCAAGTTCACTGTCACCTCTTAGCAGGGCCCGGTTCTCCTCCACGTCAGAGTCCCGTGGTGGTCTTTGCTTTCCCAGCCGTATGAGGCTCTTCACGCTCTTGAGAGTCGAACTTCTGCGATAAAGAAATGCAGCACGGACTGCGTTATGCTGGAGAATGTTTCGTTGACTCTTGGGGAACGACATTTCACCTTTTAAAATGCAAATTTTATAGTATCGAAGGTAAAGTTAATACTGTCCCTCTACAAGCCTGAAGGCAGATAGGGAAAGTGGAGTTAACTTATTCCTAATCTCGGCATTTGATGGAGCTGAGTGATCAGCTTTACGAACCGGCCGCTCTACACCCGAGGAAAGAGACCCCCTTCCCTTACCCACTAAATGGGAGGCTTTAAAGTAGAGAATGAGATACAAAATTGTCGTAAATTGTGAGAAGGTGAGAAGGAAGAAGGAAGAAGGAAGGGGTCGGACCTATTTAGAGGTACTGTCATGCATTTTCTTGCAGGTAGACGGTAACGTAAGGGATAAAGTTTTCCTTGTTCGCGCCATGACGGTGTATGCAAGAATGAAACATAGATCCACACTTTTGATGTGTGGTTTCTTATTCCACATAGATCCACACGTTCTTAACTTCGGCACTACGTATATTGGAATGGGTGGTCAGGCTCACGGCCTGGCCTCTTTTATCTTTGGGAAAAATTCTTTCAGTGGACGGGGCCCGGAGCCGGTCTGGACGCTCAGAGAGAAGAAAACTGACGTAATCTTTTAAAGGGAGATATAAAACCTAAATTTCAGCTAACATTGCCGAAAATCCGGAGGAGAATCTAAGATGGTAAATGCAGAGTACAGATTATATTCTAGAACGCTACTAACCTGCGCTAGCCTGGATAATAATAAATGTGAAGAATAACAGGCAGTGTGCACCTTTTGTATTTTGTGCTGTAAATATGCGAACAGGGCCTTATGGTATAAGTGGGAGGAAAAGTGGCACAAGTAAAGACTGTAGCAAGTGGAAGCATACAAAAATTACCTGCAAAATATCTGCGTGGCGTTAATATAAAGCATTCCACAGAGTCAATGCTTGAAGCAAGTATTCTGGGAGAGGGCATATATGTTACTAGAAACAATGACGTAATAATAGGCCCTACACTTATAATGTATAAATGTTTTATAGTTGATGTCACACAAATCTCTTCATGAGGGTGCCAGTAAGACATGAGAGGACATGCCTTTAGGCCAACTAATGGTTTCTTGGATATAGACGTCCTTTCAAGTGGTGATATTAACATAGCAAAACAATGAATATGATGCCAGTGGGAGTTAATATTAAAACGTTAAAGCGATCGAAACAAAGAAGACGAAACAGGTGAAACATGTTGAAAGTACGCGGGAGGTAAAATGATCACCGATGGCAATTTTTGTCTTATGTTTATTTATTTTTATTTGTTTTGTTTCTTTTGTTATTTTCTCTATTCATAAAATTTTGCGTTGAAGATTCACAACTTGAGAAGACACTTTTGATACCTGGACACAAATAAGAGGATAATTTTAAAAAAATAGCTACTTTAGAGAAATGAGACGTGAGTGTGAACTACAGTCAGCTGACAGAACACGGGAGGTAGTTGCAGCTTCTGGAGAACACGATGAAAACTTTCTGGTTCAATAAAAGACGAAGCATTTCTTAATCAACTGAGTGACTTCCCAAGAACGAACTAGTTATTAGGTTTTTAGTAGGAGTCTAGTAGCTCTGTGAATCCGCAAATCGGACGACCAAGATTAGAGTGCAAACAGAAATAGTGTTTTCCTTCTTCTTATAATAAAACCAACGAGATGCACTAATTTCTCAAATTTATTTTTGGAATAGAACTCTACATGTTTCGGACAGATTTTCTGTCCATCACCAGGAGTCTAGCACTGTACACACAACAACACATACAGGTTTTGCTGTGTGTACGGTGCTAGACTCCTGATGATGGACAGAAAATCTGTCCGAAACATGTAGAGTTCTATTCCAAAAATAAATCTGAGAAATTAGTGCATCTCGTTGGTTTTATTATAAGAATATTTCACGATGCAAGGTCATCTGAATTGGAAAATGTTTTCCTTATTCCTGCCACGTCTAGAACCTCCTCAGTCCCACAGGGGCAACTTAAAAGCTTTAAAAGTAACGTGGCCATCAATCAGGGAATATTTGGTTCATTTTGAATAGACACAAATAAATGACCTTAGATTTTAATGTAAAAATTCTTAACCACAATGACCACACTGGTCATCCCCTTTGAATATACGCAGCAATGAGGAATGGTATTGCATTACTGCAGTTAATGCTACCAAAAATGATTGCTTTAATGCACATAGTAACCGAGACAGCCGTATTTCACAAGTTGTAAGACATACTGCTGCTATGTAGTCTATGTGGGGACAAAGGCAGTAACTTTACATACAATATCATATTCAAAGAGCACAATAAGAACAGCAAAAAGAAATAGTGGGTAATATTAATCTGTCAGTGTAAAGATTTCTTATAACTTTTAGGTTTCGGACTTACTTAATATTAAGCTATAAGGTGACAAAATAAAGAAATGGATGGACGAAGCACGTAGCATGAATTCAGGATAGAGTTCTTACAAATAAAATGACTATATAGACAGAAGAATAATAAAGCAGATATCTGATATTAGGGATTTGACTTGGATTGGATTCGACTGGCTTAAGATATGTTTCTACGGCGATATGCTATGAAAGCAATGATGATCTGTGATGTTCCGTAACACCAGAATCAGCTCTGGAACTAGCGTATTTTCTGGAAAGTGCGGACTAGGCGTGCCTTTCTCCATATTCACTTCTGTGTTGTCTGCAGAACATAATGAATCTTTCTACCACTGACACTGTTTGAAACGCCGATGGTATTTCCACAGTGCCAGGTCACATGTGCCAGCCTGTTGGCCAGCTTGTGCGCGAAATTCTTTATGTACAGTACCTAAGTTGCAAATATTATTTCTGTGTGGTCTTACAAGAAGTCTGCATCTTCCACATATTCCTCTTTGTTTACATCGATGTTATTGATTTGTAAACGACAGTTCTACATTACATAAAAGTATTCAATATATCGATTCGTCCCATTCCTGAATTGAAGAGGTCTTACTTGACATCGGAATGAATGGGTAAAAAGAGAGAAGTACAGCCCCGAAAGCGAAACAAAAGGGGAAGGAAAAAAATAAAAATACAGCCAATGTGCATATAACGTCACATTGAGGCGCGTTCGCGTAACAACTTTTGCCGTAGAAGAAGGAACATTACGTATTATGGGGGTGTGTCTGTAGCCTTAGTTACCCAGCATGCAAATCTCATGCGCTATATTACGTTGTCATCTGTGGCCTCTCCGGCTGTAGAGCATTCTTCTACATTATCTCGTAAACGGTACGAATTTCTGAAAAAAAAATTATGATTTTCTCTGAAACATTTGTCTGTAATATTACTCATTCTATCATAATCATAATAATCATCATCAACATAAACATTAAGAATTAGACCCTTTGATCCGTTTCGTCTCCAGAGTTACAGCTGCTCGCGCCAATGCTTCTTCGGTCTTCCAATTGTTCTCCTTCCTTGTGGTCTGTAGTGGTATGTTTTCAAAGGGATTCGGTTTTGTAGCATTCTTTGCAAGTGTAAAAGCAAGTTCCGTCTGTATTCATCTATCTTCTCTATGCCTGTAATCCGTAATCAGCTCTGCCAGCAAATCCGACTTCCTCACGTCCTCGATCGTGATCCCTGGGCAATGCAACTTTAGTTGTAGCAGAGAGGAGCGGATGAAGGCGAGTCCTCGGCA